>Ga0123339_10003684_pt1 | contig 10175 bp, 9 predicted proteins | sample lystaG_FD_89956 | JGI IMG/M metagenome (GOLD analysis project Ga0123339, IMG submission 89956) | Glacier valley bacterial and archeal communities from Borup Fiord, Nunavut, Canada, to study Microbial Dark Matter (Phase II) -... | ecosystem: Environmental > Aquatic > Freshwater > Ice > Glacier ... | reverse complement strand
TACCCTATTGGGCTGTGACAGTAATAGTGGCCCATCGCTCGTAGCTACGCTAAGCAGCAACGTACCCCCAAAGCAAGGCCGCAGTGTCAACTCCAGGCATAGAGGTAAGCAGCAAGGTGGGGTGTAAAGTAGATGCTGCCACTGCGCGAGTGGGTGCAGTCTACCCTGACTTGCCTACCCGCTCTTAGGCTCTGTTGGCCGACCCGCTGCGTTGGCCGCCACGAACTGAAGGGCAAGGGCAGTGGCAGTCACCCTGTCCTCCTGGCTGAGGCTCCCATCCAGGACAAGATTGAGTAGGTAGTCTTTGATTTCGGCGATCCAGCGACCGGGTGGGCGGCTAAAGAGAGCCATCAGGTCGTCGCCGTCCAAAGGGCTGTGCATCTTGGCTACCTCAGCCTGCGCCTGCAAGTTGGCAATGCGCTCGGCCAACTGGTCGATCTTCTGCTCACCCGCTAGTAGCTTGCGCGGGTTAGCAGTGGTCAGGTCAGCACGAGCGAAAGCGAGTAGTGGCTCCAGCACTGTGTCCGACTCGCGAATGAAGCGACGCACCGCCCCGTCCGTCCAGTCAGCCTCGTACAACCCGGCACGCAGGTGCAATTCTACCAGGCGGCTGACCTGAGCTACCAGTTCGGTTGGCTCCGAGTGCAGACGACTCATCATCTCGCGGGCCATCCGCGCTCCTACCACCTCATGGCCGAAGAAGTGAACCTCACCGTTCTCCACGCTGTAGGTCTGCGGCTTGGCAATGTCGTGCAGCAGGGCAGTCCAGCGCAGCAGCGGGCTGGGGGCTACCTTGCCGAGAACCAGTAGGGTGTGGTTGTAAACATCCTTGTGGCGAAAGTCCCCTTGTGGCATTTGGCGCATCGCCTCTAGCTCTGGCAGGCAGACCGCCGCGAGGCCGAGGTTGACCAGCAGTTCGATGCCCAGTGCTGAGCGGTCGCTGACTAGCAGGCGGCTAATCTCACGGCCTACCCGTTCTGGGCTGATCGCCCGCAGGGTGGGGGCGGCGGCGGTAATCGCCACGGCGGTGGCTGGCTCGATCTGGAAGCCAAACTGGGCAGCGAAGCGCACGGCACGCACCAGGCGGGCTGGGTCTTCGGCAAAGCGGGCAGCAGGGTTCTCCACCCCACGGATGATACCCGCCCGCAAGTCATCTGCCCCTCCCCAGTAGTCATGCAGGGTGCCACTCTGCAAGTCGCGGGCGAGGGCGTTGATCGTAAAGTCGCGGTGGGCAAGGTCTTCGCGCAGGTCGCGGCTGAACTGGCCGGGGTTAGCAGCCCGAAAGGTGGTCACTTCTATAACAGTATCGTCTGCGATCATGCTGATCGTGCCAAACTTCTCGCCCAGGCTGTAGGTGTTGGCCCCCAGCGACTTTGCCAGCCGTAGGGTGACGGCGGGCGGTGCGTCGGTGGTCAAGTCGAGGTCGTGCAGCAAACGGCCCAACATCTGGTCGCGCACGCAGCCACCCACCAGGTAGAGGCGATAGCCTGCCGCCACGAAAGCCTGGCTCAAGCTCTGGAGGAAGTCGCTGCTCAAGGGCGCGCTCCAAAAAGGGCGCGCCCCAGGCGGATGATGGTCGCGCCCTCCGCGATGGCAGCAGCGAAGTCGTCGCTCATGCCCATGCTCAGTTCTGCACAAGGGTGGGCGGGCGGCAGTTGACGGCGGAGGTCGTCGCGCAAGTTACGCAGGCTGGCAAACAGGGGCCGCAGCTCACCCTCACTCGCCCCAGCCGGAGCGATAGTCATTAGCCCAGCGATGCGGAGATGGGGGGCGTGTTCGGCCACATAGCCCGCCAACTCGTGCGCCTGCTCACGGCTGACCCCACTCTTGCTTGCCTCACCCGCTACATTCACCTCGATGAACACGGCTAGCGGCTGACCTGTGCCGAGGCTAGCCCACTCTCGCTCCAATGTCGTCGCCAGCTTTGTGCTATCTAGCGTCTGGATCGCCTGGCAGCGGGCCAACGCCTTGCGTACCTTGTTGCTTTGTAGATGGCCGATCAGGTGCAGGTGGGCGGCGGCAAAGGGTGCGAACTTCTCCGTCTCCTGCACATAGTTTTCGCCAAACAGGGTCAGCCCCGCCTCGATAGCGGCAGCTACTGCTGTGGCAGGCTGCGTCTTGCTCACCGCGCAGATCGCTACCTCGTTGCGTGGACGACCAGCAGCGACGCAGGCAGCAGCTACCTGCTCCTCAACGCGAGCAAGGTTGGCAGCAATAGTTTGGGCGAGGGTAGTTGCGTTCACCGGGCTATTATACCAAATCAGGGGAAAGTAGAAAGGAGGGCTTAGGCTGACTATCTATAATGGGCGTGGCTCAGGAGGCTGGGGGTCGGTATCATCGTCAGGGGTTGGGGGAGGTGGGAGCGGCAGTACAGTACGCGGTGGCAGTGGCATCACTGGCGCATCGTTAGCTGCGCTAGTGGTTGGCTCGTCGTCATCGTCACTGTCAAGATCGTCGTCCAGGTCGTCGTCGCTCCAGTCCACATCTTCGTCATTGGCCGCAGAGGCGGTTGGCTGGGTGGTTGTACTACCAGCCTCCTGCTCCTCGCGCTTGAGGCTAGTGACGTAGGCTGGGTCGGTCGCTACATTGAGCAACTCGCGGAAGTGTTCGTCGATCAGGTAGCTGATAGTGTTCAGTGCATCTTTGAAGACGCTAGATTGCAGGTTTTCACGGGGTACCTCAACACCGAGGCAGATGCGGTTCGACTTGTCTATCGAGAACTTGCCAAAGCTGATCTTGTAGTTGAGCATCACCAGGAACTCGTATGTATTGTGGCGGCAGCTCTCCTCAATCTTGTTGATCAGGGTAGCATAGAAGTAGACCCAGAAGCGAGTCATACGGATGGTGAAGACCTGGTTGGTGTGGGTGCCAGAATAGCGTGTCTCCCAATCTTCTCCTTCCAGGCGGCTGTGAGACCAGGCCGCATCAGCAAAGAAACGCTCAATATCTTCGGCTGTGGCATCCATTGGTGATCCTCCGTTCGCAAGGTAATGCCCTGCGGCCAATCAGGCGGCAGGGCGGGCTAATGCTAGCTAGCTGGCTGATTGGGGCTGCTATCGTTCTCGTCGCTGAGGTCAAGATCGCTATCTTCGGCTAGAGAGGTTGCGCCGCCGCTTGCTGGGCCGCTGCTGGGCGGGGTCGGTGGGGCCGAGGGCGAGGGTGGGGTATCAGCCTGGGTGGGGTTGGGCCGCAGCGAGGAGACCTTGCCCGGCTCGTTGGCGAGGTTGAGCAACTCTATGTACTGCTCATCTGAGTTGATCGATAGGGCGGCCAATGCGTCACTCAACTGGCTCTGCTGCATATTCTCACGCGGCAGCTCGACCCCCAGGCTGATACCACCGCTATTGTTGATCGAATACTTACCCAGATTGATCTTGTAGTTTAGATAGCCTATGTGTTCGTGCAGAGCAGGCTTGCACTCGTCGCGCACCTTGTTCAGCACAGTGGCGTAGAAGTAGAGCCAGTAGTCGGTCAGGCGCACGTAGTATATCCAGTCGCGCACGTCGCCCCGATAGCGCACTTCCCAGTCGTCATCGCTCTTGCTAAACTTCCAACCCGCCTCGTTAAAGAACCTCTCGATATCTTCCCTGGTAACGTTGTATCCCGCCATCCTGTGACCTCCTGTGGCTATACTGCTAGGGGGGCAATGGTAATCTCGTCGTTTTGGATACTAACCTTGATCTGCTTGCTATTATTCCAGTCCTTGCGGAACATGGCGCGGGCCATGGGGCCAAGGATAAGCTCGTCAATCGTATGCTCAAGCTGTCGTGCGCCTTGCTGCGCACTGAAGCCCCGCGCCACGATCAGTTCGGCCACACCGGGGGCGAACTCGACCGCCAAGCCCTCTGGCTTGAAGCGTTGATCGCGTAGCAGGTCTAGCTTCTGGCGGGTGATCACCAATGCACCCTCACGGTTGAGCGGCTTGAACAGCAGGATTTCGTCCACCCGATTGAGCAACTCCAGGGAGAAGTATTTGCGGGCCTCGGCGTAGACATCCTTAATCTGCACCTCCATGACCTCCTCATGCCCGCTCGCTATCTTGCCCGCAGTCGGCTTGAAGCCGAAGCGGCCTTTGGTAGAGAGGTCGCTGCCAACATTGGAGGTCATGATGATCGTTGCGTCACTGAAGTAAACGGTGCGCCCCTGCCCATCCGTCAGGCGGCCATCATCGAAGATTTGCAGGAAGGCACTTTGCACCTGCGGGTGTGCCTTCTCGATCTCGTCCAACAAGATGATGCTGAAGGGCTGACGGCGAATCTTCTCGGTGAGCTGCCCGCCTTCGTCGTAGCCAACGTAGCCAGGCGGCGCACCGATCAGCCGGGTGATCGAAAACTCGGCACTGAACTCGCTCATATCCAGGCGGATGATTCGCTCGCGGTCGGCAAAGAGGAACTCAGCTAGCGACTTTACCAGCTCGGTCTTACCCACCCCTGGCGGCCCCATAAAGAGGAACACGCCGTCAGGCCGCATCGGATTGATGTCTAGCCGCCGTTTGCAAAGGCGGATTGCATTGCTGACCCGCGCTACCACTTCCTCCTGCCCGACCACTCGCGCATCCAAAAACTTCTCCATATCTGCGTACTTGGCTAGCTGCTCGTCATCAAAGTTCTCCAGGGGCAGGTTTGCCATTTCGCTGACCACAGAGCGCAGGTAGTCGGCCAGGCGGACTGCGCCCTTGTTGCTGGGAGCTTTGGTCTGCTCGTAGGCGGCAATCTCGGCGCGGGCGGCGGCGGTTTGCAGGATATCAATTGCCTTGTCAGGGAAGAAGCGGTTACGCAGATAGACGCGGCCCAGGTCAACGGCGGTGCGAATGTCGTTGTCGGTGATGCTAAGGTTGTGATGCGCTTCCAGGCGTGGGCGCATCGCTTGCAGGATAGAGATAGTTGCCTCTGGAGTTGGTTCGCTGACGGTAAGTGGCTGGAAGCGGCGTTCCAGCGCACCATCGCGCTCAATGTACTTACGGTACTCATGAGCCGTCGTCGCGCCAACACAAGCGATCTCGCCCCGGGCCAGGGGTGGCTTGAGGATGTTGGCGGCATCCAGTGCGCCCTCGGCACTACCCGCCCCAATCAAGGTGTGCAGTTCGTCAATAAAGAGGATGGCATGGCTGCTACGCGCCTCGTTGATCACCCCCCGCAAGCGATCCTCAAACTCGCCACGATAGGTAGCTCCAGCGATTAGTGAAGACATATCCAAAGCAACAACGCGGCGATGACGTAGTTGTGGAGGCACATCGTTGCTGGAGACCTGGATCGCCAACCCCTCGGCGATAGCCGTTTTGCCCACCCCTGGTTCGCCAATCAAGGCGGGGTTATTCTTGTTCAGCTTGCACAGCACCTCAATCACCGCTAGAATCTCCCGTTCGCGGCCCACAACCGGGCCGAGCTTGCCATCACGGGCCATTTGAGTGAGGTCGCGGGTGTACTTCTCGAAGTAGGGGGTAGGTTGCTGGTTAAGGCGCAGTTGCTCTGCCTCACGCGGGTCGCTCTGTACACTTTGGCTGCGGGCTGTGGCCTGTGCCTCTAGCACCTGCGTCCAGGTCGCTGCGTCGTAGCCGTGGTTGCGGAGCAGGCTGTCGTCCTCCTGGTTGGCGAGGGCTGCAAGCAGCAGGTGAACAGGCTCGATCAGGCCGCTGCTGGCAAGCTGGTTGGCGGCCACCATAGCAGCACGCAGCTTGGCAGTCGGCTTGAGCTTCGGCCTCTCAGGTGGCGTGGGGTCGGTGCTTGCCGCTTCTGCAACGAAGTCTCTAACATCGCTTACGAGATTGATCGCTCTCTCGCTGTCTGACAGGGCTAGCCTTATACTAGCGGCCACTGCCGCGCGCATGGCATCGGCCAAGATTGTAGTGCTGGCGAACTGCTGGTCACCGCTGTGGCCGCTCTGGAGCAAGCTAGCAAAGGTATCGGGCGCACCACGCAAGCAACCGATCAGCAGATGGGTGGTGTTGAGGGTGGTGGACTTGAGTTGCCAGGCTGTCTCCTTCGCCTGATCGTAGCATGGCCGGGCAGCAGGGGAGAGGTTGTTGAGTGAAGCGTTCTGCGGTTGGTCAGCCATCGAACTTTGCTCCTGATCATCAGCGTATCTGTCGCCAGGATCGTACCACAAGAGAGGGGAAAGTGTCAATCGCTGTTGCACAACCTGTAGGGTCTGTTGCGTAATCAGGGTCAGGGTGCAGAGGCAAGTAGCTGTACCACCTTGTGAGGGAAGGCGATGTACTCGCGTTGTGCCGTCGCCAAGCTACGCTTACCAACCAAGCTAATCGCTATGTTGTTGAGGATTGCCAGCGTTGGTCCCGCCCGCCTCGTTTCCGTCGCTGCTGGTCTTCGCCCAACGTCTTGTCACGACGGCAGTGCAGCCCGTTCTCAACACCCCAGCGTTGCCGTAGCAGCACGTTTAACTGCATTGCGTTCGCACGCTAGCGCGACAGGCTGGTGATGTCATAGCTCACTTTGTGCTGCCTAAGCGTACCATCGTTGCGCCACACCATGCGTTCAACCATAAATACCTGACCCAAGTGCCGCCACCGCCCATACTGGTTGAGCATTGCACTGCTAACCAGCCTGCGTCGCGAGGGTGAGGCCATGTCCGTTGTTCCACCCCTCATCCACCTCAAAGTCCTCCCAGCTCGAACCAGCCCGCCACGCTGCTGCTCTTGCTTACGCCAGTTAGCAACGGTGGTGTGGCTGACCCCCACCAGGTGGGCGGCGCGTTGGGCCAAACCTTCGCCCAAGCCACTGAGTACCAGCCACATTGTCTCTGGCGGATGTCCAATGTATTTGACACTAGGGTAAAAGTACGACGACAGGGATGGCAGTACCAGCGGTGGGAACCACTAGGGTTGACCCCAACCTTGTTGGTTTTGGCGTTGGATTGACAGTCAGGACAGGTTTCTTTGCTCCTGGTGTTGTGCCTATTGACCTTCTACCATATACCGTCTGCCTTTTGCCAATCCCCTTCCCAAGCCAGTTGCCAGCTGGTATACTTAGCGCAGAGGGCAGCTAGATGAGTGTAAAGTGGTCGTATTCGGCAGATGGGGCGCGGCGGCGGTGTCAGCGGCAGTTGGCCTACAACCAGGTCGTAGCTTCGCACAACGCGCGCGATACCTTGCGCCGTGAGGTCTACGTCCTTAAGCAGGTGCAGCAAGTACGCGCCTGGCAGGGCAGCCTCGTGCATGGTGTGTTGGCGACCACATTCCTCAGCTTGCTGCGGGTGCGCGAGCAGCCCGACCCCGCTGCGTTGACTGCGATTGCGGTTGCCAGAGCGCAGCGGCAGTTTGCCTACTCTGCTGCTCAACGCTATCGCCAGCCGATTAGCAAGGCGAGTGCGGGGGAGGATTACGGCGCGCTGTTCGAGCATGAGTTTGGCCCAGCCCTGGCGGTGAGCGACTTGGAGCGGGTGGAGGCGAACATCGCGACGGCCTTCCGCAACCTGGCTAGCCAGCGCGAGTTGCTGACCGAACTCTATGCGGGTTGGAACCAGCGTAGCGAGTGGCCGCTACGCCTGGTGCAGGATGGCATGGCGGTCAGTGCTAACCTCGACCTGATTAGCTTGCGCCAGCGGGGGGAGCCGACGATAGTGGACTGGAAGGTGTCGGAGAGTGAGAGCAGCGACTACGCCCGCCAACTGCAAGTCTACGCCTGGGCCTTGATTCGCAGTGGTGGCTGGCCGCAGGAGCGTGCTGCGCAGATTAACCTCTACGAAGTCAACCTGCTCAAGAACCTGGTTCACAAACATCCTTTTGATGCTGACCGCCTGGCAGAGACGGAGGGCTTTGTTAACGAGGGGATTGCCGCCCTGCGCGCGGTGCTGGGCGAAGGCCGCTACGAAGCTGACTTGCTGGCCCGGCTGCCCATTGCCGAGCAGGAGCAAGCCTGCCGCTACTGCCCCTACCAACGTCTCTGCCCGCAGCAGCTATCCGCCGAAGGTCGGCCCCAGGAGGCGCAGATTGTGCTTGAGCGGGTTGCTGGGGGCTAGAGTAGCAGCCCCACATCGGTGAGGCGCGGCAAGCGTAGCAGGCGGAGGAAGCGACCGAGGGTACCCGCCCGCGTCCCCTGGCTGAGGTAGGCGGGGTAGGTGCCGATTACGCTATCTAGCAGGCGGTCGAGCGTCGCTGGTTCGAGCAGACAGAGTTGGCAGAGGGCTTCGCGCCGCTCGCGGCTGAGTAGCAGTTCGGCACTAACTAGCCGTCCGCTTTGGTCGGGTTGGCCGAGGGCATCGCGGTATACGTAGGCGATAGCTAGTAGGAGCAGAGCGCGGCTACAAACTGGGCGGCGGCTGAATAGTCCCGCCTGCACTGCGGGTGGTTGCAGGGCGGCTAGCCAGCGGGTAACCCCACTGACTGTCTTGCTGCTGACCGATAGGCGGGTCTGTTGGTAGGCGGGGCTGTTGGCGAAGTCGGCTTCGGCGCGCAACGCTAGCCCGCCGATTAGCCTGCTGCTGCTGATTGCCCCCCGCTCCTCTGCCCACAACAGGTTGCAGACGGTGCGGTAAGTCCAGAGGGGGCCGTTGCGCTCTGGCTGCATCTCGTCCCAGCCGACATAAAGCAGATAGTGGATCAACTCTACCTGCCGCTCCTCTCGTGCTGCTACCACTTGCTGGCCGAGCGGGGTGAGGGTGATTGGCTGGCTGCCGTGGGGGGGTAGGAGCAGGCCGCTCATCTGGGCCAGCAGGTGGGCATCGTTGGCGTGCTTGCCTGCGCCGTAGGTCTCTGCTGCCAGGGCCGACAGTTGCTTGAAGCTGGTGAAGTGCTGACTGGGGTGCTGGGCCAGGGTGTTGAGCAGGGCTAGCGTCTCGTTCGGCCCAGCATCGGGCGGTACGTGGAAGACTAGCTTCGCGCTCTTGGCTGGGCTGCTGGCTAGCGGCTGGGCTAGCTCGCTGCTGGCTGGCTGATTGCCGCTCTCCAACTGAGGTAGTCCTTCCTGTACTTTGGCGAACTCTGGGCATAGATGCTAGCTATTTGGGGATGCTTGCGCTCGTTGACTGCTGCCACCGAGTCGTGGACGGAGAGTAGATTGTGCATCGCCCGATGCATTTTGCTGTCGCTCAACCTGTCTACATCGGTGCAGAAGTAGCAGCTGTGGCCGGTGATTGTGCGTAGGCGGTCGAACTCAGCGCGGCTGATAGCTTGCTGCAACTCGCTGCGCATACTACGGTGGCTGATGTTGTAGCTGCGGGTGAAGGGTAGATGGACCTGACCAAAGCCCGCGCCCTTCAACCAGGTAGCCGAGTCGAAGGAACTGGCCCCCAGGCTATCGATCAGGCCGACCAGGGCTGGCACGCCCAGGCCGAAAAGGTGGACACCTAGCCCAGCGGCGGTCGCTGCTGCGACGACCTGGCGCACGTTGGTGACCGCCTGGTTGGTGGCGGTGTTGCTGCCGTTGTCCTTGCCGCTGGTGCCGAAGCTGCCGAAGCCGAGGGCGGCGACCTTGCCGAGGGCCAGGTAGTGGTGCAGGCAGTATTCGATTTGCTCTGGGGTGTGGCCGTGGACGACTGGGACGGCACGGGCGCGCATGGCGGGCGGCAATTCGCGCCAGAACAGGCAACTCATCTCCACTGTTTGGCGCACTTTGCGCCAGACGGTAGCCGCGTCGTCCTGGCTGCACGGCACGTTGTCGGGTAGCACGAAGCGGGCGGCCCAGGGGTTGGCTCGGTAGCAGAGCAGCAGCTTGTAGTACAAGTCGTCATAGCTGATGCGGCCTACTTGCACGTAATAGCCTGCGCTGTCGAAGCAGACCTGCGCTCCTATCTGCTCGCTGAGGGCTTGGAGGCGGAGCAGCGCGCCGGGGTGCATGAAGATGGGAGTGGTCAGGATGTGCGAGAACGCGCGCTGCAACTGCCCAGCTTCGGTCAGCAAGGCGGCCATCTTGTTGATATCGCTGGTAGTAACGGTTAGCGAGGTGTAGAAGTCGAGCATCGGCCCCCTGTTCTAGGCTGGCAGTGTTGAGGGGTGGATTATAGCACAAGTAGGGGCGGGTAGCAACGTGGGGCAAGGCAAAGGGTCGGTCTCACACAGAGGCCGACCCTGGTTTGGGGCTGGGTTAGCGGCTGTAGCGGTCGTCGCCACCACCACCGCCACCGCGATTGCCACCACCGCCGCCGATGTAGCCGCCGCCACCGCCGCCGCCGCTGTAGCCGCCGCCACCGCCGCCGCCGCCGTAGCCGCCGCCACCGCCGCC
>Ga0123339_10003683_pt1 | contig 10177 bp, 10 predicted proteins | sample lystaG_FD_89956 | JGI IMG/M metagenome (GOLD analysis project Ga0123339, IMG submission 89956) | Glacier valley bacterial and archeal communities from Borup Fiord, Nunavut, Canada, to study Microbial Dark Matter (Phase II) -... | ecosystem: Environmental > Aquatic > Freshwater > Ice > Glacier ... | reverse complement strand
GATCGCGATCGTTGCCGACTCCATCACCGAGAGCCCGGCATGTCGAGCGATTTTTTCCGCATATCCGGCGACGCGTAGACCGTGATCGCCGAGGCGACGGTCGCGCGCGGTAAGCGTGCGGCCAAGCTGCTCGATCGTCAGCCGGTCGCGCTCTTCGAGTTGCGTACCGAGCGCCTGCGCCTTGAGGAGCAGGCTCTCGGCGCGCGTAATTGCGTCCATGCGGCTACTGCGCGAGACGATGAAGTTGGTCGCGTACGAGAGAAATTCAACCGGGTCGACGGGTTTGTTGAGAAAGGCGCTGGCACCGCGCCGAAGCGCTTCCCGGCGTACTTCGCGATCTTGCGTCCCGGTGATCATGATGATCGGCGTTTCCGCCCGCCCTCGCAATTGGCGATAGAGACGAATGAATTCGAGCCCATCGGGATCGGGCATGTTCTGATCGACGACGACGAGTGCGGGGTCGTTTGCAGCGCACCACACGAGCGCCTGTTTTGAGACGGTGAACGGCACGACTTCGGTTTGCGGAATTTGTGAGATTACTTTGCCGTAGAGCTTGAGATTGGCTTCGTAGTCATCGATGACCAGAACCCTATTCATGCGTTCGCCGCGCGATACCGAGCGAGTTCCGTGCGGGCCGACACGACGGCAAGATCGAGTTCGTGCAGCAACCCCGAGACGTCGTTCCATTCACCGGACCGCGCACGCGCTTCGATCGCGAGGGCAGTGTGCGAAACCGCGAGCGCGCCGACGTTCGCCGCTGCACCTCTGATTCCGTGTGCGGCATCGCGTAACGCGCCGAGATCGTGCGCGGCAACCGCGGCTCGCAGCAGCGCGAGCGCAGCGGCTTCTTCTCCCACGACCATTTCCACGAGTTCGACGATCCCGGCGCGATCGTCGCCGTACACGTCCTCGAGTGGTTGGAGATCGAGCACGGCCGGCTCAGCCATGGGTTGCATACCGTTCGATCATCGCGCGGCGGTCGCCGCCGAGCCCGTTTGCCCTCAGCGCGACGATCGGCACGTGAACTTCGCGCGCGGCTTCACGACGCCGAATCGCGCGGGTTGCATCGTAACCATCGAGTGCGGGCATTTGGCCGTCCATGAGCACGAGCGAAAACTCCGTGTGCTCGAGGGCATCGAGCGCTTTGCGTCGGTTATTCACGGCGTGCGCCCGATAACCCAGCTTTTTGCATGCGTGAGGACCGCGAGCACGAGCGCGACCGGCGATGCACTGGCGAAAAAAGAGAACGCCGTCCGTTGCTGCGCGCGTGTGGTGGCGAAGGTCGCAGAACGCATGCCGGTAGCACGCGCTGAATCGATGTTCACTCGGATAATCGATCGGAGGAAAACCGACGGCGGCTTAGGCCCGCGAGACGAGCATCGCGTCGCCGAATGAAAAGAAACGGTACTGCTCGGCGATTGCGTGCGCGTAGGCCGCCCGCATTCGCTCCCCACCGCCGAAGGCACGCACGAGCACGAGCAGAGTGGACTTGGGGAGATGGAAGTTCGTCACGAGCGCGTCGACGACGCGAAACCGAAAGCCGGGCGTTACGAAGAGGGCCGTCTCGCCGGAGCCCGGCTGCAGCGGATCTCGTACGTGCGCGGCGCCTTCGAGGGCGCGCAGGACGGTCGTGCCGGCGGCGATCACGCGCCGACCCTCCGCGCGCGCTGCGTTGATGGCAAGAGCCGTGGCCGCGGGGATCGTGTAGCGCTCCGCATGCATGACGTGTTCGTCGAGCGTCTCGCCGCTCATCGGGCGGAACGTTCCGATGCCGACATCGAGAACGAGCGGCACGATCGTCACGCCGCGCGCGCGGATGCGCTCGAGGACTTCGGTTGTGAAATGCAACGACGCCGTCGGCGCAGCAACGCTGCCGGGCACGCGCGCGAAGATCGTCTGATACCGTTCGGCGCGCACGGCATCGCCCGCTCCGACATACGGCGGCAACGGCAATTCGCCGTACTCGCGCATGAGCGCTTCGAGATCCGTCGCCTCGCCGAAGCGTACGACCCGCGGTCCATCCGGCAGCACGTCGACAATGGTCGCGGTCGTCTCGCCGAAGCGAATCTCAGCACCCAGGCCCAGTCGCCGGCCCGGTCGCACGAGCGAGAGCCACTCGCGTTCGTGCGGATCGTATCCGCCGCCGCCGCTTGGCGCGAGCAGTAAGATTTCCGCTTTACCGCCGCCGACACGCGTACCGTGCAGCCGCGCGCGAATTACTTGCGTTTCGTTGATGACCAGAACGTCGCCCGATTGCAGACTCTCCGGCAAGTCGGAAAATCGCCGATCCATCAAGGCGTCGCCCGCGACCAGCAAGAGCCGCGCTTCGTCGCGGCGCTCGGCCGGCGTGCGCGCGATCAGGTCGGGAGGAAGCTCGTAGTCGTAGGCCGCAACGTCGCGCTCGTTCAAGCGTCGTGCGTATACACGCGCTGCCGTTCCATCTCGAGAAACGCGGTCAACCGTTTACTGTCTTCTTCTTTGAAATCGATGAAGAGAACGCCGACTTGAAACGTTTCGCGTTCGTACGGCCGCACCCAGCGCACTTCACCGCGTAAGACGAGAAACGGACTGCGTTTCATCGTGAAGACGTACTTCGTTCCTTTCGCCATGTACTGTTCGGAAATTATTCGAAACCCGGTCGGCGAAATATCCGCGATCGCACAGCGAAAGAGCGTGTACGAGAGTTTGTCTTCGACGACCACGTCGATGTATTTCCGCAGCCGAACGCCGACCGTCGCGTTGCGTTTGTCGTCGGCGTTGGGTTCCGCTGCCGGTTTCTCTTCTTCAGCCACGTGTTATCGCCGTACCCGGAAAATAGAACGCGAGGATTTGATCGGCTCGAAAACCGTCGCCCGCCATGTACCGCGCGCCCCACTGGCACATTCCAACGCCATGTCCACGCCCGGAGCCTTCGATGACGACGAGCGGCGGCGCCTGCGAGGAATCGAAAGCAATCGTGCGGAGGAGCGTGCTGCGGATCACGTCGGCGCCCACCAGACGCCGAAAATCGGCCGCGCTGACGACGGTTCGACCGCCATCGGCAATCAAAGCAACCGAGCGAGGGCGGCCGCTCGAATCCGGGGCATCGAGTTCGAACCGTTGCGGTGTGCCGCTCGCATGAAACGCGGCCAGCACGCGATCGAGTGGAACCGAGCGCTTCCAGCGATAGTCGGGAGCGGGAATGCAGTGTGGATCGGCAACCCCACGCAGATACGGCAGCGCCGTGCGGCCCCAGAGTTCTGCCGCGTCGGCGGTGTGACCGCCGCAACACGCCATATAAAAGACGCTTGCCGCGCCGCCTCCGTAGACGATCGTGCGGCCGCGCGTCGCCTCGACCCCGGCATTCGTCATCGGCGTCTCGCGATCGACGCCGCCATACTGCTGGTCGCCATCGCTTGCCAGGACGTCGTACGGACGCGAGAGCGACCGGCGGCCGAGCGCGTAGGTTCGCGCGACGATCGCCTGCGCTTCGAGCGCGGCTGATGGCCAGCCGGATGACGCTTCGATCGGCAAGACGCCGTACAGATACTCCTCGACGTCCATCACCGCGACGATGCCGCTGCGACCGGCGCCGAGATCGACCACACGCGCGGTTCCGCGGTAGCGTTTCCCTCCGTATGTAAATCCGTCGGGTCCGGCGATCGGCGGATCGCCCGCGTGATTGCCGGTCAGTAAGATGCGGATCGGGCGGGCCGGCTCGACATCAAGATCGAGACCGCCGCTCGCGCGCACGCAAACGGGCGCAGCCGCCAGAAGCGCGCCGCTCGCCGCGAGGAACGCCGACCGTCGCACTACAGCAGTCGTTCCTGCGCGCCGCTCGCACGCGGGACGGGGATCTCCAGATGGCGCAGCGCCGCGTGCGTGATCTTCCGGCCGCTCGCGGTACGCGCGACGAAGCCGGTTTTCAAAAGATAGGGTTCGACGACGTCCTCGAGAGTCTCCACGTCTTCGGTCAACGTTGCCGCAAGCGCGTTGATTCCAACCGGACCACCGCCGTATTGCTGCGCGATCGTCGTCAGATACGCGCGGTCCAGGCGATCGAGTCCGAGCGCATCGACGCCTTCGCGTCGCAAGGCTTCATCGGCGACCGGCTGCGTGATGACGCCTTCGGCTCGAACTTCCGCGTAGTCGCGAACGCGGCGCAGGAGACGGTTTGCGATGCGCGGCGTGCCGCGACTACGCGCGGCGATCGTCGCGGCGCCGTCGCGCTCGATCTCGATGCCAAGAACGCTCGCGCTACGCGTGACGATCGCTTCGAGTTCGTCTTGTTCGTAGTAGTCCAGATGGTGCGTGATCCCGAAGCGATCGCGGAGCGGCGCCGAGAGCATGCCCGCGCGCGTCGTCGCGCCGACGAGCGTGAACGATTTGAGCGGCAGCTTGAGCGTTTTTGCATACGCTCCGCGATCGACGACGAAATCGATTTGAAAATCTTCCATCGCCGGATACAGATATTCTTCGACTACGCTGCCGAGCCGATGGATCTCATCGATGAAAAGAATGTCGCCGGTTTCGAGTTGCGTGAGGATGCCGACTAAGTCTTTGGGTTTGTCGAGCGACGGGCCGGACGTTGCATGGAACCCGCCGCCGAGTTCGCGCGCGATCAAACCCGCAAGCGTCGTCTTGCCCAAACCGGGCGGTCCGCTGAAGAGCACGTGATCGAGCGTATCGCCGCGCTTGCGCGCCGCATCGATTGCGATCCGCAGATTGTCCACGATTTGGGACTGACCGACGTATTCTTCGAAGGTATGCGGGCGAAGTTTAGCGCCGTAGACATCCTCGACCAGCGGATTGCCCGGATCGAGCACGTGCGCTTCGGCGAGGTGGTCATCGGCGATGTCGGCTCCATCGACGATCCGTTTGCGGATGTCGCTCACGAGCGAACGCGCGCGCGCTGCCGATAGATTTCGGCAAGCAGCGTTTCGGCATCGATAATCTGCGGTGCGCTCTCGAGCGTTTGCGCGATCATGGCTTCTGCTTCCGGTCGCTTGTAGGCGAGTTGTAGCAAGACCGCGAGTGCCTCGGTTGCAAAATCCGGAATCGACGGCAACGTCGCCTCCGGCGCATCCTGGATGAGCAGAAAGCGCGTGACTTTCCCTTGAAGTTTTGCGACGATGTCGCGCGCCTTCTGCTGACCGATGCCCGGCAGCGTCTTGAGGAAGACATGATCGCCCTCATCGATTGCGCGCGCGATGCGGGCCATCGGAGCGGAAAACGCGCGTGCGGCAGATTTGGGTCCGATGCTCGCAACCGAAATCAGCGCCTCGAAAAACTCGCGTTCGACGCTATTGGTAAATCCGAAGTAGGTGAAGCGGCCGGAATTTCCATCGATCGAGAGCTGCGAGTACACCTCGAGTGCGACGGACGCGCCCATATGACTCGGCACTTTCTCAGCAACGCACGGCGGGAGAAACACCTCATAGCCAAGCCCGCCCGTTTCCAAGATCGCGTAATCCTCACCGCGCTCGACGAGCGACCCGGTTATTCGTGAAAACAATTTACGGGCGCTCCGCGCTTGCTGCGCGCCTCCCACGCGGAGCGTGGGTCCCCCGGTCCGAGCTCGCCGCGACCGCGCCGGCCGCTGTTCGATTTTGCTGCGCTCGCTCCATCACCCAACTCATCGCGCGAGCTGCGCGGAACGCGAGCGCCGCGTCGGCAGCGTGATGCCGCGACCGGCGAACCGTTCGTTCTGGGCTTCGATATTTGCATACGCGATTGCGAGCGCCAACGCGTCGGTCACGTCGTTCGGCGCGGGGAGCGCCTTCAAACGCAAGAGCGCGACGACCATGCCGCCGACTTGATCTTTCTTTGCCGAGCCGCTTCCCGCAAGTGCGCGTTTGACGAGCGAGTGCGCGAGGTCGTGCATCGGGATGCCGGCCGTTCCCGCTGCAAGAGCAATAACGCCGCGCGCGTGTCCCATGAGCACGGCCGTTGTCGGATTTTTATAGTTCGTCCAAAGCTCTTCGACGACCATACAGTCGGGTTTGGTCGTCTGCACGACCTCGACCATCGCGGCATGCAACTGCGCGAGACGTTCTTCGAGCGGGAGCGAGGTTGCCGGCTGCAACACGCCGCCTTCGACGAGCGTGTAGCGACCGTTCTCGCAGGTGATCACCCCGTACCCCGTCGTTCGCAGCCCCGGATCGACGCCGAGAATTCGACGCACTATTTCGCCACGCTCGGTTGGTTGTAATACAGCGTGACGACCGCGTCACCCGGCGTTAGGGTCGCGTTTGCTTCGGGTTCGGTACGAATGACCGTGCCTTCGACACCATCTTGGACGAAGGTGATGTTGCCGACTTTATAACCCGCAAGCAAGATCGCGCGTTTGGCATCGTCGAGCGACATGCCCGAAACGTCCGGAACCGTACCCGGAACGGCGATGAGAATGACGATGGACGCACCGCGGTGAGCCTGACTGTTCGCTGCCGGTGTTTGCGAGATCACTTTGCCGCTCGCATCGGAGGGCTGAACGCTGTATTGTACTTTCGGCACGAAACCGGCGGCACGCAATGCATCGCTTGCCTCACCGGGTGATGCGTTCCCGACATCCGGTACCGCAACCAGCGCCGAACCCGTGCTGAGGACGACCGAGACGATCGTTCCCGGATCGACGCGCACGCCGCTTGCGGGATCCTGCGATGCGATCGAATCTGCCGGAATATTATCGCTCGCCGCACGATCCGCGATGCCGAGTTTCAGCCCGAGTTGACTCAGGCGCGCGCGGGCGTCATCGAGCGAGAGGCTGATGATACTCGGAACGAGCGGGAGTTCGAGTCCTTTCGAGATCACAAGCGTGACCGTTGCGCCCTCGCGCAACCTCGTGCCGACACCGGATTCAGCGATGACCGTATCTTTTGCGTCTTTCGTATACTTTTCATCGAACCGCGCTTTGAGTTTCGCGCGATCGAGTTCGCGTTGCGCGGCCGCACGCGTGTAGCCGCGGACGTCCGGAACGTCGACGAGCGGCGCGCCGCTACTCACGACGAGAGCGACCGTATCGCCTTGCGCGAGCTTCGTCCCGCTGCCGGGCGTCTCGCTGATAACGCGATCGGGCGCAACGCTCGGATCGCTCGTCGCCGTTACTTGCGGAACGAGGCCGAGCTTGATGATGGCCTGTTGCGCTTGGGCGGATGAGGCGCCCTTGAAATCGGGCAGCGCGATATTTTTCGCCGGACCGAAGAGCGTCCCGGAGCGACCGAAGATGATGAATCCCGCCGTCGCCGCGACGAGTAAGAGCGCGAGTAAACCGACCCAAATCATCGACTGCCGCGGTCCTGCTTCGTGCACCTCGACGGGTACGCGCGTGGTGCCGTTCGGCGGCGTATGATTGAGGTCATCGGGTTGCGGTCGATCGGGCGATGCCGAACGACGCGGCGGAGGCTGCGGCGCGCGTACGGTCGGAATGAGCATCGTCGCTCCGTCGGCGGCAACGCCGGCGGCGACGTTTTGCGTGACCGTCGGCCGCTCGCGCGCCTCGCGCAGCGCGGTTGCCACATCGCTTGCCGATTGGAATCGGTCGCGCGGATTTTTCTGCAAGAGTCGCGTGACGATCGATGCGAGCGCGGGACTTGCACTCGAGGTCGGAATCATCGGGACCGGATCGCTGACGTGTTTGAGCGCAACCGTTACGGGCGTTTCGCCCGTATACGGCAGCTTGCCCGTAACCATCTGGTAGATGACGACGCCAAGCGAATAGAGATCGGAGGTTTCATCGATCTCGAAGCCCTGCGCTTGTTCGGGAGAGATATAATAAACGCTGCCCATGACCATGCCGGGCTGCGTCACGCCGCCGGCATTTTCGGCAACCGCGCGGGCGATACCGAAATCCGAGAGCTTCACCACATCGTCCTTGGTAACCAAGATGTTGGCGGGCTTGATGTCGCGATGGAGGATGCCTTGCCGATGCGCGTAGGCAAGGCCGCTTGCAATCTGCGCGGCATAGTCGATCGCGACGGGCTCCGGAATCGCCTTGTCCGGTCCGATTTGTTCCGCGAGCGTCTCGCCGTCGACGAGCTCCATGACGATGTAGTACTCATCGCCTTCGCGTCCGACGTCGTACACGTTGACGATGTTCGGGTGCGAGAGTTTGGCCGCCGATTGCGCTTCGTAATAGAAGCGTTTGACGAAATCGTCGTCGGCGGCATATTGATCGCGCAATACCTTGACCGCAACACGGCGACGCAAAAGCGTATCCGTGCCGGCGTAGACGATCGCCATGCCGCCGTTGCCGAGGCGACTTTCGATGCGGTAGCGGTTGTTAAATATGCGTTCGTTCACGGTGTGTTGCCTGGCGATGGGTTTCGCTGCCGGGCCAAGGCGACCCGCAGGACATTTCGAGCGATCGGTGCGGCGTACGTTCCTCCATACCCCACGTTCTCGACCACGATGGCAACCGCGACGGTTGGACGATCGGCGGGCGCGAAAGCAACGAACCAGGCATGAGAGCGGCCCGCGGGATTGGTCGCCGTGCCCGTCTTCCCGGCGACCGTCACGTTCGGGAGCGCTGCGGCCGTGCCGGTGCCGCGCTTCACCACTTGCACCATCATATCGCGCACGTGCGCGGCCGTCTCGGCTGAGATCGGCTGCGCGAGCTGCTCCGCGTTGACCGCAAGACCGGTCTCTTGGCCCGCGATACGACGGACGAGATATGGACGCGGGACCGTGCCGCCGTTGGCAATCGCCGCGCCGATCACGGCCATACGCAGCGGCGTCACGAGCAGGTCCGCTTGACCGAAGGCGAGCTGCGCGAGAATCGATGGTGAGATGGTGGCTTTTGCGGGCACGTGATCGCGTGCGGCCGGTAAGTCGAAGGAAAGCGATTCGCCAAGACCCCATTTGTGCGCGTAGTCGACCCACTGGTCCACGCCGAGCTTCACCCCGATCATCGCAAAATCGACGTTACTCGAGAGCGCAAACGCGCCGGTGAGATCCTGCGTTCCGGTCGTTTCTTCTTCATCGTTCCGAACGGTGAAATTGCCGACCGTGTAGCCGCTGGGATCGGTGAAGCGTGACTGCATCGTGACGACGTTTGCATCGAGCGCGTCAGCCGCCGTAACGATCTTGAACGTGGAACCCGGCGGGTAGAGCCCGGCGATACTACGATCGATGAGCGGTTTTGCGGGATCGGCGAGTAGCGATGACCAGGTCGCATCGAGCCGGTTTGGATCGAACGCCGGAACGCTCCCGAGTGCGAGCACGGCGCCGGTGCGCGGATCGAGCACGACACCGGCCGCTCGCGCGTGTGTCGCAAGCCCCGCCATGAGCGCACGCTGGATGCCGATGTCGATCGTGGTGACCACATCGGCGCCGCGCGGCTCGGCATGCGCGTTGCCGAAGAGCGCGCGCGCTTGTGCGATCGGATCGTTGGCAATCGGACGCGCGGCAAGCACGCTATCGAAGGCGTCTTCCAAACCGAACGTCCCATAGCGGGCCGATGCGTAGCCGACGGCATGCACGATGATGTCGCTCTGCGGATACACGCGCCGCTCGCCGCGCGTGATCGCAAGCGGTGTTCCATCGCTTGCAACGATGGAACCGCGCCCCGTCGCTAGGAGTGCGCGGCGCGGATTATGCGGATCGCTCGCGAGTTTGGGACCGTCGATGACCTGCACCCAGAGTTGGCGTAGCACGATAATTGCGAAGAGAACGACGAAGAGTCGCCCGAGACGAAGGATCGCACGATCCGTCAGGGCCGCGGCTCCGCCGACCGTTCGCGCAAGAGCGTCATCCCGCGTTCCGTACGCACCGCGAGGTGCGCGCTTGCGGGTTCGGCTTCCATCACCTGATTGATGATGCTGCGGCTCAGCGTTTCTTCGATATCATCGAGGACGAGGATAGCGTCCACCTTGACGTCCTCGAGCAGACCGTGGGCAACGTATTTTGCCGTCGGCAACGTTTCGAAATAGCGCTCTTCGTACGGCTTCGCTTGCCACGGGCCGCGTTTCCCGAAGACCGTCGCGTGATAATCCCACGCACAGAGTCGGCGCTCGTTCCACACGAAATGGTCGCGCACGCACGTGCGACGGCAGACGGCGCACTGCGTGAGTTGCTCTTCGGGATGCGCGAGCGCATCGAGCACGTCCTCGGGCAGATCTTCGGGGTTGAGCACCAGATCTTCCGTTAGCGAGACCGGCGCCTCCGAATGCCAACCGACGCGGATGAGCATCTCCAAGTCGCG
>Ga0123339_10003682_pt1 | contig 10178 bp, 13 predicted proteins | sample lystaG_FD_89956 | JGI IMG/M metagenome (GOLD analysis project Ga0123339, IMG submission 89956) | Glacier valley bacterial and archeal communities from Borup Fiord, Nunavut, Canada, to study Microbial Dark Matter (Phase II) -... | ecosystem: Environmental > Aquatic > Freshwater > Ice > Glacier ... | reverse complement strand
CTAATTCGTCTCTATTATTAACACCTCTAACGGTTATTGTGCCAGTATGATTTACTGTTTGATTCATGCTTTTATCTAACGGTATAACTGCTTCAGGCCCAGCTTTACCAATTAATGCTAGTGCTGGCTTATTTACAATTCTGCCTTTTGCAAATGCCGCAATAGATCCTCTGCTACCTCTACCTACTTCATCTCCGCTAACTCCACCACCGCCTCCGCCAGCTCCACCACCGCCACCAGAGGAAAAACCGCCTCCGCCACCATCTCTTTGGATTTTTGCTGCTTCTGCGTTATCTTTTTTAGATTTATTAAGCCACCAACACAATGTTCCTAGCGCAGCAATTGTAAGAGTTATCCATCCTACTGGTCCAATTAAAACAGCCAACGATGCACCAAAGGCCCCCATTCCTCCTGCTGCTCCTGCCAATCCAGCAGCCACACCAATTCCCGTAATAATTCCCGCTACAGTTGAGCCAAAGCCTACAATTGCTGATAATGCAGTTACAACCGGACCTAATGCAGCGCCAAGTAATAACATTTTGAGCATCAGTTGTTGTGTTTCTGGCTTTAATTCTGAAAACCACTTAACAATCTTACCTACAAATTTAATTATATCTTTTAACACCGGTAAGATGCTTTCTTCCATAACTTTAGCAAGTTTATTAAATGCTTCTCTAATATCGTTAGCCCATTTTTTTAGTGTTCCGTCTTTTTTTAATGTCTCTATTTTGTCAGTAAATAATTTTAACTTCTTTTTCAGGGTGTCAAATACTCCGCCGATTTCTACTTCGCCTGTTTCGGATATCCCAACCATGCTAGTAAAAGCGTTTTTAAATGTTCCTTTCATAGTAGACATTAATCCATTAAATGAATTAGCTTGTACTTCCATACCGCCTTTAAATCGTTCTTCCATCAGGTTAAACAGTACTTCATTAAATTTTTCTTGGTCAACAATTTGCCCTTTAGCATTTACAAGCTGGACACCTTTCATTACTTTGTTTCCGTGTTCAATTATCATTTTTTTTGTTATACCAAATTCTTTTAATCTTTCGAGCTCTCCAGTTTGCGCATCAGCTACAGCTTCTACTGCTTGCATTATATCGGTATTCATTACGCTTGCCATATCGCCAATGGATGGCATAACTTTTTCAGCTTTCAGTCCATATGCAGTTAATCTAACTGTTGCTTCGACTATATCGTTTGTTTCGAATGGTGTCTTATTTGCAAAATCAACAGCCCAAGCCATTGTTTCTCCAGCTTTTTTTGTGTCTTTCATAACTGTATTTAGAGTATTTCTATATGCTTCTAATTCAGCTGCTCCTGTAACTCCAGCGACACTTAATGCTCCGATTCCTGTTGCTATTGCTGCCGTTGCTTTAATTAGTGGCATTGTTAATTTTGAGGTTAAAGAACTTCCCATCTTACCGAGGCTTTTAGAAGTACTGCTAAGATTTTTAGTCAATGCTTTCATTTTCTTTTCAATTTCTGAAAAATCCGCACCGCCTCTTACAATAAAATTTGACTTTCCCATTACTTCACCTCACCTCCGAACAGTTTATTTAATATTTTAACTTGTTTTAACATTTCCTCGTCTGTCATTTCTGTCATTTCTTTCTTTTCTTCTTTTATTCCTAGTATTTCATTTAGTGGTTTAGGTTTATTTTTACTTTGCCATTGGACAGTCCATAATGCTGTCATGTAAGCCATTGTTATCTTTTCTTCTTGTTCGTATTTCATTCTTTCACAATAATTTTCAATAATTAGGTCTAATTCAAACGGTGTCATTTCCCAAAATTCAGCAATGCTTACTCCTACCGCAACAGCAGCCTTTAAAATATTTCTTGTTCCACTGTCGCAATAGTGGGGTTTACCTCGTCCTCAGTCTTTCCGAATGCTTCATCCATAGCATTGCCCATAACTTCGATTATCTCGTCTAACTTGATATTGTTTTCATCGATAATGTCAATCAATTTATCAACAGTTAGTTCCTTATCTTCGTGTACAAGTCCAGCCCAAACAATTGTCATAGTTTCCTCAATGGTCAAATTAGCATAATCTATTGTTGCTAAATTTTTTTTAAACTTCTTTTCAATTATCGACAAGGCCTTCATGCCATAGCGCAAATTTCTTGTTTTATCTAATACAATTGGTGTATACATATTTCCTCCTGATTTATAATAAAAAAGCTAGGCTTTACCCTAGCTTATACTGTAACAGTTAAAACTGGTTTACCAGATACTTTAATAGTTACTCCGAATGCAATTACTCCCTCGAGGTCTACATCTCCAACTTTAAAAGCTGTGACTACGCCTTTAAAAGTCCATTTTGTTACTGGTGTTGTAGGAAATGATATTATATAATCTTCCGCAAGTCCTGCATCCAACGATGCCTGCATTGCTATTTGTCCAGCTGCAGTGTGGTCAAAATAACCCCCTATCGGTACTTCTCCACCATCTTTAAATCCACCAATGAAGTCTCTATATCCTCCGAGACTATCAAGCGTAGTTACATCAACGGTCTCTGCTGTAATTTCAACACCTCCGATTGATGTAAGCCCACCGATTAATACTGGTACTGTACCTTTTGATATAGTAGTTCCTAATGCTCTTGTTGCTTTACCCATATTTTATTCCTCCCTTTCTAATAATATATTGTAAAATCAATTATCCCTCGATTGACTACGAGTTCACTTTCCCATGTTTCATCTATATTGTTGATGTCAATATCCTCAACATAAATTAATTGTGTTCCTATAGTTTTTTTTGGCAATGACATTAATAATTCTTCAACTTGTTTTCTAACTCTTACCATATCTGAATATTTAGTAGCCATAATGCTAAACATAAAGCTTAAAGCCTGCTTATTGGTGTAACCTTCAAGAGTTTTAATCTTCTTAGTAGAAATCCTAGCATAAACTAAATAAGGCGGTAAGGCTCCTTCTGGTGCGTTAGTAGGGTATATTTTGTTCAACAACTCGGGTATAACTTGCATTAATTCATATCTTAAAGCTGTTTCCATCTACTTCACACACCTTTCGAGTTTTGGAATTGTAAGTCGATAGAATTTATAACCGTCAAAACTAAATTTGAATAGTTTCACACACCTCATCAATGCATACACAGCATAAAGCCTACCTAAAATTGGTCTTATGGGTTGAATTTGTACTGGGATAAAGAAGAATTCGAACTTGTTTATTTTTTTTATTATTCTATCAATATCCTGCTCCGTTATTTTCATCTACTTCAACCCCGCTTTCGCTATTTCTGCATCTATTTTCTTTTTCATTTCAGTTACAATAGTTTTTTCTATTCGGCTTACATTATCTGTTAAACTATCAGATATAAATCTGAACCCAGGTATATATCTACCATTACGTGCAAAATAACCGTACTCCTGAGATATAGGGTAATAACCCGTTATCTTTCCGTCTTTATTAGGTTTTTGAAATACATCATTCATAGTTCCATCAAATACAACTCTGTATACTTTTTTCCCCTTTACTCTCGACCTCTCGCCTGTTAATATTATACCTTTTTTAAGTGCTCCAGTATCGTATGGAGCGTTCGCTCTAGCCTCTTTTAAGGATATATTCATGGCCTTTTTAGCACTTGCTGTTACATGCTTTTGAGGTACCTTTCCGAGTTTTTTAAGTGACTTTTCAAGTTCTTTCATGCCTTCGACCTTAAACATTGCTTTAGCCATAATATAATCAATCCTTCCACGGAGGTTTTAAGCTCAACATTAAGGCCACACAACAAATAATCATCCATATTTTAGATTCCATTTAATTCACCAACTTACAATAATAAAGTAATTCCATATTCCGAGAATCTACATTAATCACATCTAATATTTCATAAATATCATTATTATGTTTGATTCTCATTTTTCTACTCACGTCATTGATATAGCCAGTATTAAATTTAACCTCTACTCTTGTACTCGTTGTCAAAGCGGCAAAATATTCATTTCCTAGAATTGGTTGTTTGCTTGCCCATATTCTAGATTTATAAGTTGACCAAATTACTAAAGGTTCTCCATAATCATCCTGTCCTGATGGCGGACTTAAAATGTCAATTTTATGTCGCCGCAATTGCACCACCCCACTCTAATTTTATGAATAACCTATCTCGCTCCGCAATAAGATATTGAGTATTCTTAGCTGCATCTCTATCTGCAAAGAAAGAGAGCCATACCATAATCCGTATAGCTCTCTTTGCGGTTTCTATTTTAGTTGTAGTTAATAAGTTAATTCCAGTTGAGCCTTTCAATTCTTCCTCAGCTGAATCAATTAAGCTAGTGATAATAGTATCACTAGCTGTACCGTCTTCACCAAGAAAGTCTTTCATTTCCAGTAATGATACTATCATATATTCACTCTTTCTTATGCTACTGTTATAAAGATTTCTCTTAGGATTGCTGCAGCTGCATCAAGTTTTTGAGCATCAAGTCTTATTAATCCTCTAACTTCTGTGCTATCTGAAGCCCATGCATTTCCACCAATGTTTGTGGTAGCAACTTCAAGAGCATTTTTCTTAAACAATGTACCAAATGTTTTATAATCTCCAACATAAACTGGGTAATAATCACCCTTTGTTGCTCCTGTCGCTGTTATAACTCTGTTTGGTAATTCTACATCAGATAAAACAACAACTTGTTTGTTTTTAAATAGCATTGGTGTTCCTGTTGTTGGATCCGGTTGTAGTAAACCTCTACCATCAGTTCCCACTAAGCTATCAAGATATGCATAACCGCTTTGGTTTGTAATTACTACTGCATTTAAAGCGATAGATGGGTCAAGGCTCTTTGTAATTTCTTTTTTCAATGCATCAATTTCTTTCCCTACTGTCAAATTGGCTGGTGTTAATGTTGCAAGTAAAGTTTTTAATTTAGCATTTTCAGTGATAACGCCCTTTTTAGCAAACCATCTTGCAAGATATGCCATAAGTCCGGCAGTATTATCACTCATTAATTCACTTGAAACTGGCACAATTAAACCATATTTTGATAAACTATAAGTAACTTTAGTAAATGCAGGCTGGCTATTCTTTGGAATTCCTCCAGCGGCCATTTCATCAACTGCAGTAAATCCTGTTGTTGGTGCTGTATCAACTGCTCGCCATCCGGTAGGTGCCGTTACATTCTCAACATTGAAATAATTAGCAAGTGAAACTAACTGTCTACGTTGTTCGTTAATTATGTTGTTAAATTCTGTAGGTACTAAGAAACCGCCATCTTTGCCCACAGGATCTCCGCCTGTTGTTGTTAGAGCATTATACAGAGGTGCAAGTTTTTCATTACCTATTCCCGATTTTGGAGTAAGTCCGTTGGTAATTGCATAGAAAAACGCATCCATATACTCTTTATCGTTTCTATTTGTTAAACCTGTTGCAGCTATATCTTTTAGCCCCTTACCGCCCGATCCGTTACCAAATTTACCGTTTTCTAATTCTAATACTTCTAATGCTTCAATTTGTGTGTTAAGGTTCTTTACTTCGGCAATTTTGGCATTGTAAAGTTCCATATCTTTAGCATCAAGTGCATTTTCTGCATCTGTTAATAATGTTGCTCTTTGATTTTTAAGCTCATAAATTTTTTTCATTTTATCTCTCCCTTTTAATATCTAGATTTTTCGATTTCTAATTTGTTTTTAAGCATTAAAAAATCAACTTCTTTATCAAGTTGATTACCTGCTTCATTGTTTGGTTGTTCGTGTTCTAAAAACTGCTTCAACTTAACCGCTAGTTCTTCTTTATCTATGCTGTTATATACCAGTTGCGCGCCTTTAATGATGCCATTTGTTACTTCTTCGGATTGCTCTCCATCAAATAACTTTCCGTCTGCAAATCCTAATTGTATAGCTGTATCTGCAGACATCCATTTTTCAGAATCCATCATGGATGATATTTCTTCTCGACTGAGATTAGTTTTTTTAACATAAGCATTTAAAATACTTTCTTTAACCTCTGTCAATATATCAATAGCTTTTTGCATATCCTTAACTTCACCTTCTGCGTATGTAAGTGGATTATGAATCATCATTACAGAAGTTGGTGACATTAATATCTCATCACCTGCCATTGCTATAACGGATGCTGCAGAAATTGCCGTTCCATCAATTTTTACGGTGATTTTTCCTTTATGATTTCTGAGAGCAGTATAAATTACACTTGCAGCAAAGACTTCACCTCCGTTAGAATTAATCCAAACAGTAATATCACCTTTCATACTTTTTATAGCTTTTTCAAGTGCAGTTGCTGAACGATCAGGCTTATCAAATAACCAATCCCAAAAACCTTGCTCCATAGCAATAGGTCCATCTATCCGCAACTCACTTTCTCCTGTTTCTTCGTTCTTTGCTACATTCCAAAATTGTCTCACTTTTTTTCACCTCCTCATAATGTGGTATCACTTCACCGTCACATTTATCACACCGTTTTCCGTCTGACGTATTCACTTTTTTGCCAATGATAACTTCTTTGTATCCACATCTAATACATTCAAGAGTTAACTTTTTCATGCCTTTGTCCCCGCGTTCCTGTTCTTGCTTAGTTCTCTAAAATCTTCCAATGGAACATAATTCAAACTGGCATTTCTGGTATCCCCACCCTCGACACTAGGCATATCTTCAAGGCCTAATATATCATCAACGCTGAATGCGCCAATTTCTCTCATAGTCTTATACCAAGTACCTCTTGATGTGCTATCACCTTTCAATTCAGCCATCATATTGCGCCTTATTTGCAAGCCTTTTTTTAATTCATGACCAAATAATAATTTGTAAGTATCTTCTTCTTCATATTGTGTGATAATTGGATGTAATGTATTTACTACATATTCAATTCCGTTTTGTTCATTAGATGAATAAGACTGTTTGCCACTATATATTTTGTATAATGGCACTCCAAAAAATCTTGCTATATCCTCAATTGAGATTGATTTACTCTCTACAAATTGAGTATCTTTATTACTCATGGAAATCTGCTGAAATTCTAGGCCTAAATCCAATACTGCAATTTTAAAAGCATTATCTGCTCCACTTTGAATATTATTCCACTCTGTACGTATTTTTTCTTTTGCTCCTGGCTCTAACTTATCTGCAACTTTCAAAATACCGCCAGGCTTTGCATTTTGTGTATACAACTTATTTTCGTACTTTTGTGAAGCTTTGGCTGTATTAACAACTTCACTTGCTCTACTTAATACTGAAATACCCGTAATACCATCCTCTGAGTATGCCTTGTAATGGAGTATATCAAAATTATCTAATTTTCTAATTTCTCCAGTTAATGGGTGAGTGAATATGTACCATAGCTTTCCATTCTCATCAATATATGGCATAATATATTGTGAATATATTGGAATTAATTCTTGCGGTTTTGCACTTCTTGCATTTCGAACAATTAACGCATACCCGTTACCCGTAAGTAGCCTATTAGCTTCAATTAATTTTTTATAGACGCTTGGAGCCATAGCTTCATTCGGTCTACTTGTTAATATTTTTAACAATTCATGCGGTACTCTTTCCTTCGTATTGCTGTCCATTATAAATATTGGCAATTTACTAATGGAATTAGTTATTGTTTCAACACATGCATTAACTGTAGACAACTTCATTGCCCCACTTTGTGTTGTTCCTACTGTAATATCTCCAATAGACCAGTCAGCTGGGTTTTCTAGCGTTATTGTTTGCGGTATCGTATTACTAATTTTATTTATTGCTTTATCAAAGAACATTCTTTTACCTCCTTTCTAAATAATATAACAAGACTTTGTTCTTATGATTTGCTTAATATTACTGCACTTGCTATTAGCATAATCCCCATCACTATATATCCTAAAGGTTCAATAAATAAATATGCTCCGTATGAAACACTAATTGCACCTGTTAAAGCCAAAATATCAGGCATTAATTTAGTTATGATTTTAATAATTATTTTTATCTTGTTTTTCATTACATACTCCAATCATCAGACATAATAGTATCATTAATACTTGTTTTTTCATTCAATAAAGCTGTTGCCATTGCTATAATCCATGCCACAGTAACATCAATTCGACCAATTGACTTATTTTTCATAGGCTTTATGTTCTCGTTACCATCTGTCGCCACTCTCACATTTCCGAAGCACCACCTTGCACATGGATTTTTTTCATGTAGCAACTCGCCTTTTATTAATAACTCTTCTATTTTTTTCATAGCCGGAGATAAATTTTTCATATCCTGAGGTATTTCTACTACTGAAATATCTTCTTTCATAATATGTTGTGTAAGCATCCTGGATAAATAAGGATCACATCCTAACATTTTAAGGTCATACTCTTTAGCAACTCTATATATTTCAGATTCTACAAAATCAAAATCAATACAATCTCCAGGTGTAGTCTTAACATATCCATCCTTCACCCATCTTTCAAAATCAACATGATCTCGTTTTGACCGCTCCCTCATTTTTTCTTCTGTTATCCATGGAATGAATAATGTAAACCATTTTTCAAGCCCTTCTTGAGGTGGAAATACCAAAACTAATGCTGTTAAATCTGTTGTTGATGATAAATCAAGTCCTGGATAACACCGCATGCCTTTTATGTTCGGTATTTCTTTTTGCGTTTTATCATACAGGGTGAGAGGTAGCCAACCAACTGCTTTTGTAGATATCCATTGATTAAGCCTGAGCCATCTAAAAAGTCTCTCGGCATAACTACTTTGCTTTGCATCTAAGGCCTCTTGTCTCAATGTATCTATTTCGATTGTTTCGCCTAAAGATGGATTACATTTATACCATAATCCTTCATCATAAATGTCAATTTCTTTTGATTCCTCTGGATCTAAATTACCTAACCCGTAAATAATAGGCAACCAAACTGGGTTGTCATAATTGCCCTCAATATTTCCTTTTCTATATTCTAATATTTTTTTTGCCTTTTCATGGACTTCCCAACCAATCGAATTTCTATCAGGATCATCGCCTGCAGTTGTTAGTACAATCCATACCGGTTGAAATCTTGCAGAGCCAGAGCCAAATGTCATTATGTCCCACAACTCACGATTGGGTTGTGCATGAAGTTCATCAAATATAACGCATGATGGTTTGTATCCATGTTTTGAATATGCCTCTGCAGACAATACTTTCATGAAAGTTCCTGAAATTTTATCCTTTATTTCTTTAGTGCTTTCTTTTATTTTCAATCGCTTCTGCAATGTTGGATTTTGTTCTATCATTCCAAGCGCAGCATTAAATATTATACCTGCATTTTGTTTATCAGCAGCAACAACATAGACCTCTCCATACATTTCACCATCTGCTACAGTATGATATAATCCGAGAGCTGCAGCTAATTCAGATTTTCCATTTTTCTTTGGAATTTCTAAATATAAATATTGATACTGTCTCGAATCATTTGCTTTTACATTGCCGTAAAATTCTGCCAGAGCATCTTTTTGCCAGTTTATTAAATTAAAAGGTACTCCATACCATTTACCATCAACATGCTTCAAACACTCGACAAAATTAATCGTAAAGTCAGAATATTCATGTTTGAACATTATCCACGTTTCCGCCCAAGAAGACTAGCCATCGGATCATCTTCTTCCTCTTCAACTTTTTTAGGTATGGAGCGAAGAGCTGAAGCGATTGTCATTATATTTTCTTTTTCTATATCTAAAAGCATTTTACGTTTGATTTGGATTAATTTATCTATATTGTTCATTGATACTGATATTTTTGCTAGTTCCTTCGTAACTTCTAGCATTAACCCAACCTTATCTTCTATATCCATATCAATAATTATTTCTTTAAATGTCCCTCTAATCTCTTTTAATAAGCTGTAAAATTCCTCTCGTCTTTCTTCTAGGTCAAAGCATTCAGCTTGTATCATAGCGTATCTATTTATTACTGGTTCATACAGGGCATCATTTTTTTTTATACTCTTTAAGAGTTTATTAATCCTCACAAACTCTTTATGAGCAACTTTGTTATTTCTTACTGTGGAGTTTTCTTTTAATGCTACTCCACTTGAAAGTGATTCTTCTCCATTTTTTCTTTTTTCTAATTCTGCTTTAGTCCTATGTGATTTCTTTTCGGTTGTTAAAACTGAAAATGGTTTTGGTGGTGTAGGCAATTCAATCAACTCCTTTCTTTTAAAAGTTTGATGTGGGAATATTTTTCGCGTCGAGG
>Ga0123339_10003680_pt1 | contig 10179 bp, 14 predicted proteins | sample lystaG_FD_89956 | JGI IMG/M metagenome (GOLD analysis project Ga0123339, IMG submission 89956) | Glacier valley bacterial and archeal communities from Borup Fiord, Nunavut, Canada, to study Microbial Dark Matter (Phase II) -... | ecosystem: Environmental > Aquatic > Freshwater > Ice > Glacier ... | reverse complement strand
TCCAGCCCGCCGTCCCGCGCCACCCGCTCCAGGATCAACGCCCCAGCCCGCCAGCCCAGCGGCGTATGGCTGCACGCCAGCCGGACCGTGCACTGCAACTGTTCGCTGGTCTCGAAGTAGTGCAACGCCATGTCGGCCAGGCTGTCGCCTTCGATGCTGACGATGCCCTGGTGCCGCTCCCGGTCCGGCCCCTGGTCCACGCTGAACGCCAAGTAGCCGTGCCCCAGCAACGCCGCCGCCGAAGGCTCCGGCTCCACCGCCAGCAAGGTCGCCAGCTTGTCCGCATCCGCCCGGGCATACCCGCGCAGCGCCCCGGACTCCGTGCAGTCCGCCAGCAGCATCGGCAGTGCCCCGTCCCCCTTGGCCTGCAAGCTGAACGACCCGCGGAACTTCAGCGCCGTCGCCAGCGCCGCCGTCAGCGCCAGCGCCTGGCCCGTCAGCGCCGTCACGACGGGATGGTTCTCGTGCCGGGTCAGCAGCGCGTCGGCCAACGGCCCCAGCCGCACCAGCCGCCCACGCACGGGCCGCCCCGGCAAATAAAAGGGAGTGATGCCGCGCGGCACCACGATATCCGGCACGTCAGGCCGGGCGCTATCCAGAAAGGCAGGGTTCGCTGTCATGCCCCCTATGTAGGGATCAGCCGTGCGGAGGTGAACCTGTCGCGTGCGGACGACCTGCCAATCCAAACCGCTGCGGGTTCAGCGTCGGCAGATGCTTGTCCGCCCCGTGCCCATCCGGCAAACCGTCCCGTGTGACAGGCATTGCCGGGCTGCTTATACCAAACGTTCTCTGCTCACCCGTCATTGCGAGGCGCGCAGCGCCGTGGCAATCCAGAGGCCGCACGAGCAAAGCCCGGTCCTGGAGGCCCCTGGATTGCCACGCCGCAAAGGCGGCTCGCAATGACGGATGGGTCAGAGCATCCGTCGGTTGGCACTAGGCTATCACCCATGAACGATGCGGCCGCACGGCGATGGACATTCGTGGCAGCAATCGCCCTGGCCCGCGTCGCCTTCGGCTACCAGTTCCAATCCCTCGCCAGCTTGGCGCCCGAGCTTCTGGACCGCTTCGGCCTCGGCTACGCCAGCCTCGGCGGCCTGATCGGCCTCTACATGGCCCCAGGCGTCCTCGTCGCCCTGCCCGGCGGCCTCCTAGGCCGCCGCTACGGCGAGCGCCTGGTCGTCGGCGTCGGCCTGCTGCTCATGACAGCGGGCAGCCTGCTGGCCGCCGAGGCAGGCGGCCCCCAAGGCATCGGCGCCGGCCGCGCCCTGGCCGGCGCCGGCGCAGTCGCAGTGGTGGTCATGCAGGGCAAGATGATCGGCGACCGCTTCCCCGGCCCCGCGTTCCTCCCCATCATGGGCCTTGTCGTCGGCGCATTCCCGGTCGGCGTTGGCCTGGTCGAACTGACCCACGGTCCCCTCGTCCGCACCCTCGGCTGGCCCGGCCCGTTCATCATGGGTGCTGCCATCTCCGCCCTGTCCCTCGCGCTCTTCCTAGCCACCAGCGAGCGCCCCCAACCCGGCACCGAAACCGCCTGGGCGCTGCCGTCCCGGCACGAATGCGCCCTGGTGGCCGTCGCTGGCATCGCCTGGACCGCCTACAACGCCGGCTACTACGGCTTCCTGTCCTACATGCCCTCCCTGATGGCGGCGCGCGGCCACCCGCCGGGCCTGATGGCGCTGGTGCTGACTCTCGCAACCTGGCTGAACCTGCCCGCCACCATCCTGGGCGGCGCGCTGGCGGCCCGGTTCGGCAACCGCCCCGTCTTCATGACAGGAACCCTCGCCGGCATCGTCGCCGTCGCCGGCCCGGCCGCCCTGGACTGGCCGCTGCTGTGGGGCGTGCTGTTCGGCACCGCCGCCTCCATCCACGCCGGCGTCACCATCGGCATCGGCACGCTCTCGGCCCGCCCCGAGAACCGGGCCGTCGGCATGGGCATCTTCTACGCCATCTACTACGCCGGCGGCGCGCTCCTGCCCGCCATGTGCGGACGCGCCGCCGACCTCGCCGGCACCCCAGCCGGCGCCCTGGTCGCCGCCGCAGCCCTGTCCACCGTGGCGGTCCCCGCCTTCATGCTCCATGGCTTCCTGTCACGGCGCCCCCAGTGATCCGACCGATGCACCCTGGCGACGCCGAGGCCACCGCCGCCCTGATCCGCCTCGCCTTTGCATCCATCTCCATCCTGCTCGACCCTGCCCCAAGCGCCCTGCACGAAACCCCCCGACACCCTCCGCACCCACCTGATCCATGGCGGCGGCGCGCTGGCCGAAGGCCCAGTCGCCTCCATCCTTTGGTCCGTGCGCGACGGCGGCCTCTACATCGGACGCCTCGCAACCCACCCAGCCCACCGCGGCCAGGGCCTGGCCGAGCGGCTGATGCAAGCTGCGGAAGCCGAGGCGCTGCGGCTTGGCTTGCCGCGGCTGCACCTGGGTGTCCGCCTAGCGCTGCCCAGCAACCGCCGCCTGTTCGCCCGCCTGGGCTTTACCGAAACCCGGCTGCGCACCCACAACGGCTACCCCGCGCCCACCTGGACCGAGGCCGAGCGGTGGCTCACGACACCACCGACAGGAACAGGTATGCCGCCAGGATGACCAGGTGGACCACCCCCTGCAGCATTGTGGTCCGCCCCGTTCCCAACGTCACCACCCCTGCAATCAGCGTCAGCGCCAGCAACACCGTGTCCCTCGGGTCCAGCCCTAGCGTCAGCGGCACGTCAAGCAGGATGGAGACCACCGCCACAGCCGGGATCGTCAGCCCGATGCTGGCCAGCGCCGAGCCGAGCGCCAGGTTCAGACTGGTCTGCAGCCGATTGTCCCGCGCCGCCCGCAGCGCGTCCGGTCCGGTCATGAAGGGGTGTCCTGAGTCGGGAATGAGCACACTATTTCCTCTCCCATCGGGGAGGATCGGGGCGAGGGGGAGGGCAAGCGCCGCCCCCGGCCTAGACGAGGTTCGACTGCCCCGCGCCGCACTCAAGACCCCCTCTCGCACCCAAAGGGATTGAGAACGCCTAGCTGTCGGCCGTGATCTCCGCCTCAAGCGCCTCAAGCTCGGCATCCAGCTTTGCCCAAGCCTCCCTCGTAACGCCCGCCTCCGCCAGGGCAACGTGCAGCCGGCTACGGCAGCCGTTGAACTCTGCGCCCGAGTCATCGGATGGCGCCACTGGGTCCTTCTGCGTCGCAAGGCAATCCGCATACGCCGCCTTGGCCGCACCTACCGCGGCGCCTTCCGGCAGGCTTGCGAACACCTCGTCCAGCCGCACGTCCACCCAGCCCGGCGTCCCCGCAATCTCCTCAGTCACGATGCGGCAGCCTTGGCCGCATCACGATGCGGCAGCCTTGGCCGCATCACGATGCGGCAGCCTTGGCCGCATCACGATGCGGCAGCCTTGGCCGCATCACGAGGCGGCACCCCGCGCCGCCTCACCGCCCACCCAGCGCCCAAACCAGAATACCCTTCTGCGCATGCAGCCGGTTCTCCGCCCCGTCGAACACCACCGACTGCGGCCCATCAATCACCTCCGCCGCAACCTCCTCCCCCCGGTGCGCCGGCAGGCAGTGCATGAACAGCGCATCCGGCGCCGCCAGCGCCATCAGCCCCGCCGAGACCTGGTACGGCGCCAGCAGGTTATGTCGGCTCTCGTTCGGATCGTCCGCCATGCTGACCCAGGTATCGGTCACGACGCAGGCCGCCCCGCGCACCGCCGCCGCCGGGTCGCCCGTCACCTCGATCTGCGCCCCCTGCGCCCGCGCCCAGTCCAGCAGGTGCGCCGGCGGACGCAACATGTCTGGGCACGCGATCCGCAGCGTGAACCCAAAGCGCGCCGCCGCCTCGATCCAACTGCACGCCACGTTGTTGCCCGGCCCGCACCACGCCACCACGCGCCCGGCAATCGGCCCCCGATGCTCCTCGAACGTCATCACGTCCGCCATCAACTGGCAGGGATGGCTGCAATCCGTCAGCCCGTTGATCACCGGCACCGTCGCATACGCCGCCATCTCATGCAGCTTCGCCGCGTCGTTGGTCCGAAGCATGATCGCGTCCACGTAGCGCGACAGCACGCGCGCCGTATCCGCCACCGTCTCCCCGCGCCCAGCCTGCATGTCCCGGGCCGACAAGTTCAGCACGTCCCCGCCCAACTGCCGCATCCCAACCTCGAAGCTCACGCGCGTCCGCGTGCTCGGCTTCTCGAACATCATCGCCAGCGTCCGCCCCGCCAGAGGACGCGACGGCATCCGCCCCGCCGCCTTGAACCCCGCCGCCGCTTCCAGCATCCCCCGCAACGCCGCACCGTCAAAATCCCGCAGGTCCAGGAAATGCCGCGGCGGCCCGGCGCCCTCCCCATCAGGGAAAGGCGCCTCCCGCAACGACGCGCTCACTTCGCCGCCGCCGACATGGGGGAGGGCAGGCAGCGCCGCGCCCCACGGCGGATCATCTCCACCGCCGTGTCCACGTCCGCATCCGTCAGCACCAGCGGCGGCACCAGGCGCACCACGTTGTCCCCAGCCGCCACCGTCAGCAGCCCCTCCGCCGCAAACGCCTGTTGCAGCTCCCCATTGGGCACCACCGCCTTCAACCCCAGGATCAGCCCGGCGCCGCGCACATCCTCCAGCACCGCCCGGTTCCCCCGCACGACATCCTCCAGCGCAAACCACAGCCGCCGGGCCTTGCGGTCCACTTCCCCCAGGAAGCCCGGCGCGAGCACCACGTCCAGCACCGCATTCGCCGCCGCGCACGCCAGCGGGTTGCCGCCGAACGTCGTGCCATGCGTGCCCGGCACCAAGTGCTTCGCCACGTCTTCCTTGGCCAGCACCGCCCCCATCGGGAAGCCGCCCGCAATGCCCTTGGCAATGGACATCACATCTGGCGCAATGCCCGCCCACTCATGCGCGAACAGCTTGCCTGTCCGCCCCATGCCGCATTGCACCTCGTCCATGCCCAGGATGATGCCGAACTCGTCGCACGCCGCCCGCAGGTCGCGCAGGAACTGCAACGGCGCCGGACGGATGCCGCCCTCGCCCTGCACCGGCTCGATCAGCACCCCCGCCGTCTGCGGCCCGATGGCATCCCGCAGCGCGTTCATGTTGTTGAACGGCACGTGGTCGAACCCGTCCACCTCCGGCCCGAACCCCGCCAGGTATTTCTTGTTCCCCGTCGCCGCCAGCATCGCCAGCGTCCGGCCATGGAACGCCCCGTCGAAGCAGATCACCCGGTACCGCTCCGGCCGCCCGCTCTCATGCATCGCCCGGCGCATCATCTTCACCATGCCCTCGTTCGCCTCGGCGCCCGAGTTGCAGAAGAACACGCTGTCCGCAAACGTCGCCTCGACGAAGCGCGCAGCCAGCCGCTCCGCCTCCGGCACACGGTACAGGTTGCTGGTGTGCATCACCCGGCCTGCCTGCTCGGAGATGGCCCGCACGAGATGCGGATGTGCATGCCCCAACGAACTCGTGGCGATGCCGGACCCGAAATCGAGGAATCGTCGGCCATCCGTCGAGAACAGCCAAGCGCCTTCACCCCGCTCAAAAGCAAGGTCGGCACGGTTGTACGTCGGCATCAGGGCGGCGATCATTTTAACTTATTGCACCTCAAACCAATACGCCCCGGCCGCAAAGCAGAACGCCTACGGCCGGAGCCGCCGCAACTGTGACCGGCGCACACCCCGCAAGTCAACGACTCGATGGATGCGAAAGCTCCCCCGTATCGGGTAAACTCGCCTCCTGGCCCCCTCTTCCTCCGGGAGAGGGCCGGGGTGAGGGAAGCCACGCAGCGCCATCCCGGCCCGTGGCCGTCACGCCAAACCAAAAACCCCAGCCCAACCCTCAGTACGTCAGGCTCGGCATCGCCTCCAGCTTATCCTTCGTCGCCCCCGGCAGCACCAGCCGCTCCCCGTCCCGCTTCAACTGCCCGAACGGCACCGCTACCAGCTTGCTCCCCATCCCCAGAAACCCGCCGACCGCAATGACCGCCACCGAGACCTTGTCCCCCTCCGTCATCACCAGATCGTCCACGCCCCCGATCCGCACCCCGGCGTCATCGAACACGCTGGCCCCGATCACCCGCGTCAGCCGCTGCCCGCTCTCCAGCCGCACGGCCGAGACCGCCAGGTTCGGGTTGTTCGTCGTTGCCACCACGCCCGGCAGGGACGGCGGGGCAGGGGCCTGCTGCGCCAGCGCCGGCCCGGCCAGGGCAGCCATCATAGCAACCATCGGCAGGATGGGAAGGAAACGGGACATGGCGAAGCCTCAACGGTTGTATGCGCCGGAAACGTCCCGCACGTGCGCCCGGTTCCGGCGCCGTGCCTGCCGTGCCATGCTGCCTCCATGGCACGGCACCCCGGCACACCCCCCGAACCCAAAGGCCGCAACACAATCGGCCGTGACGCCAACGACCGCGACACCAACGACCGCGACACCGGCGACCGCGACACCGGCGACCGCGGCACCAACGCCCGCGGCTCTGGCCCCGGCACCCGCAGCAATGCCGGCCGCCGCACCGCGCGGTCAGCGCAGCGCCCCGCCGGACCCGCCCCGACCCGCGCCGCCCTGCACGAGGCCGCGCTGACCCACCTTGCCCGCTTCAGCGCCTCCGAGGCCGGATTGGTTCGCGTCCTCGACCGCCGCATTGACCGCTGGGCACGCCGCGCCGCCGCCGAAACCCAAGCCGCCGCAACCCCAAACGCCGCAACGCAAGAACGGGACCCGCCCGACACCGCCGCCCCCCGCGCCGCCGCGCGTGAGGTCGCCCGCGCGCTCGTGCAATCCGGCATCGTGGACGACGCCGCCTACGCCGCCAGCCGCGCCCGCAGCCTGACCCGCGCCGGCCGCTCCCGCCACGCCATCAGCGCCCACCTCGCCCAGAAAGGCGTCCAGCATGAGGTCGCCCAGGCCGTCCTGCCGGAACCCGACGCCGAACTCGCCGCCGCCCTCGCCTACGCCCGCCGCCGCCGCCTCGGCCCCTTCCGGCGTGACCCGCCCGAGGGCGCCGACCTCGCCGCGCTCCGCCGCAAGGAAGCCGGCGCCATGGCCCGCGCCGGCTTCCCCCAGCCCGTCGCCATGCAAGCCCTCCGCATGGACCGCGACGCCGCGGAGCAGGCCGTCATCGGCCTTAAACAGTCCTAACGGGCATCCGCCGTCATGCCCTATCCCGCCGACATGCCCCACCCCCGCGGCACGCCCCACCCCCGCGGCACGCCCAACCCCCGCACCCAAACCGCCAGCGCCACGTCCAGCCGCGGCACACCCCACCCCCGCGACATGCCCAACCCATGAGCCTCGCCCGCCCCCGCTTTTCCCGCGCCGCCGTCCTGGCCGGCGCCCGTGCCAGCCTGCCGGTGCAGGTCGCCGTCATCCCCTTCGCCCTCGTGTGCGGCATCGTCGCGCAAGGGCAGGGGCTGTCCCTGGCGGAAGCCACGCTCATGAGCGGCCTGGTCTATGCCGGCTCCGCCCAACTCCTGGCGCTCAGCCATTGGGGTAACCCGGCACCGGTGCTCGCCGCCGCCTTCGCCTCCTTCGTCGTCAACTTGCGCCTGGCCCTGATGGGGCCGGTGCTGGCCCCCTGGCTGGACCGGCTGCGCGGCTGGCGCTTGTGGGTCAGCCTGTTCGTCATGGCGGACCAGAACTGGGCCATGTCTGTGGGCCAGATGCAGGCCGGCCGCTGGGACGCCGGCTTCCTGTTCGGCTCCGGCGTGCTGATGTGGTTCGTCTGGGTGGCGGGCACCGCCGCCGGGCACCTGCTGGGCGCGGCGATGCAGCCGTCGCCGGGCCACCCGCTGTTCTTCTCCGCGCTGGCTGTGTTCGTCGCCATCCTGGTCACGATGTGGCGCGGCGCGGCAGACGTGCTGCCCTGGGCCGTGGCCGGCGCAGTGGCGGCCGGCATGGCCCGGCTAATGCCCGGCACATCCTGGTACATCGTCGGCGGCGCCCTGGCCGGCAGCGCCGCCGGCGTGCTGCGCGACCGGCGGCGTAGCCCGGGCCAGACGGCATGACCCTGGACCCCTGGGTTCTGGCCGCCATCGGCGCGATGGCGCTGGCCACCTACCTGACCCGCGCCGGCGGCTACTGGCTGTTCCGCGTCGTCAAGCCGCCGCCGGTGGTGCGCGCCATGCTGGGCTACATCCCCGGCACCCTGTTCGTCAGCTACGTCGTGCCCGCCCTGGCCTCCGGCGGCGTGCAGCAATGGGCCGGCGCCGCCGTAACCATCGCCGTCATGGCCGCCACCCGCAACCTCGCCTTCGCCATCCTCGGCGGCACCGCCGCTGCCGCCGCAGTGTGGGCGGCATCGTGACGTAAAGGTAAGGGCACGCATGAGCCAGGACCCGAAGCACCTGCGGACCATATTTGAGGCCGCGTCGCCGCCGGACATGCCTATTTACCTTCCGCGCCATGTTCGGCGGCATCATGGCCCACGCGGAAGGCAAACCGTTCGCATCGTTGTCGGACGCCGGCCTCGCACTCAAGCTTTCCGGCGTGGACCGCGCCGCCATGCTGGCCCTGAAGGGGGCGGCCCCGCTGCGCTATGAACCGGACGCGCCCGCAAGCAAGAACTACGTTCTGTTACCGTCCACCATGCTGTTGGACGAAGATGCGCTCCGGGCCTGGATCGCGCGCAGCGCCGCTTCGCTTCCCGCCGCCAAGCCACGCCGCCGAACCGCCAATCAGACCTGAACAAGGAACCCATGATGCCCCGCCCCGACTTCATCGAACTCCCCAGCCCCGACCTGGCCGCGGCCAAGGCCTTCTACGCCCAGGCCTTCGGATGGGGCATCGCCGACTACGGACCGGCCTACAGTTGCACGACAACGGGCGACGTGGACGTAGGCCTGCAAGACGACCCCGCCCAGGCGACCCAGGGGCCGCTCGTCGTGATCCAAGTCCCCGGCCTCGACGCCGCCGCAGCAGCCGTCGCCGCCGCGGGCGGAGCCATCATCCGCCCCGCCTTCGCCTTCCCCGGCGGGCGGCGCTTCCACTTCCGCGACCCCAACGGCAATGAGCTTGCGGCCTGGCAACCCGCCTGATCCCGCGGTGCGACTCCGCCGAACATGCTACGGAAAACCTGCCCCCAACCCTCCCAGAAGGACAGGCCCAGCATGACCCGCACCGCCGCGCTGCTTGCCCTTGTGTCACTCTCCGCCTGCGGCTCCAGCAATGGCGGCCCGGCCCCCGGCGCATCCACCGCCCTGGAATGCGTCCCCTACGCCCGCCAGGTCAGCGGCATTGAACTTTACGGAGACGCCGCGGACTGGTGGGACCAAGCCGTCGGCCGCTACCCCCGCGGGACCGACCCGGTGCAGGGCGGAGTCCTGGTCTTCCGCCGCACCGGACGCCTCGCCCACGGCCACGTCTCCGTCGTATCGGGCGTAGCCTCCAGCCGCGAGATCAAGGTCACCCAAGCCAACTGGGTCCACCGCCGCATCGGACACGACGAAACCGTCGTGGACGTGTCCGAAGCCGGCGACTGGAGCGCCGTCCGCGTCTGGTGGGCGCCCTCCCACGCCCTGGGCACAACCGTCTATCCAACCCACGGCTTCATCTCGCCCAGTCCTATGGCTAGTCCCGCGCCCGGCTCCGACCAAGTCGCCAGCCTGGCCATCCGATAAAAGCCCATCCCGACAGGCAATGGTTGAGGGCCGGCGAGGGACTTCTCGTGCTGGGCAGGGCCGCAGCCCCAATTTCGTTCCCAAAGTCACCTTGGGCAGCAAGGCCCTGACGCACCCGGCGCGGAGCACCGCCGGACTGATCCAGCGCCTACCGGGGTAGGCTCTTGGGCACCGGCCCCGCAATTCGCTTGCAAGGCGCGGCGCGTCGCGCCACATGAGGACCGTTAAGGTGGCGTCATCCCGCCCCGTTTTCGCGCCGGGCCAAAACCCGGCTTGGAGGAACCATGGGTAGCTTCAGCATCTGGCACTGGTTGATCGTGCTAGCCGTCATCCTCGTGCTGTTCGGCGGCGGCAACAAGATCAGCGGCCTGATGGGCGACTTCGCCAAGGGCATCAAGTCGTTCAAGAAGAACATGGCCGACGAGGGCGACGCCTCCATGGAGGCCAGCGCCGCCCACCCGCCCACCGGCACCATCCCCGGCCCGGCCGTCAAGACCACGACCACCGTGCACGAGACGACGGCCACCCGCCCAGGCTGATCTTCCCTATCGCGCACCCACCATGGCCGACCTCGCAGCGGCCCAGGT
>Ga0123339_10003679_pt1 | contig 10181 bp, 13 predicted proteins | sample lystaG_FD_89956 | JGI IMG/M metagenome (GOLD analysis project Ga0123339, IMG submission 89956) | Glacier valley bacterial and archeal communities from Borup Fiord, Nunavut, Canada, to study Microbial Dark Matter (Phase II) -... | ecosystem: Environmental > Aquatic > Freshwater > Ice > Glacier ... | reverse complement strand
TGTCGCAGCGTTCCAGCCGCCGGTCGTATTCCGCTGGCGCACGACCGTTACCGATACTATGATACCGAACATAAGTTCGTATACGCGCCCTCTCCTCTCTTCCCTCGGCGCACTGACCAGGGGAGGAGACTGTCATGAAGCGGCGTCTATCTATATGGTTCACAGCTCTATGCGCTGTGCTCGCCATCGGTATCTCCGGTGTGGCATATGCCGACACAGGCGTGATTCTCGGCTATGGAGCCGTCTATCAGCTTGCGGACGGATCGTCACGGGTCCACCAGGGCCTTGATTTGCCTGCCGGAGAGGGCGAGGACGCACATTCGATGGCCGATGGCGAGGTCACGTTCGCCGGCAAGGTGCCGGCCGATGGTGGCGGGCAGGTCTTCGCCGTGACCGTAAAGATGGCCGATGGGCTTCTGGTCACCGAAAGCCCGCTGGAGAGCGTAGACGTCGCAAAGGGAGCGCAGGTCGCGCGTGGAGACACGCTGGGCGCCATCGCCTGTGACGGGGATTGCTCTTCCTCGGTGCCGCATGTGCATCTGAGTGCTCGACGGGATGGCGTCTACATCGACCCGGCTTTTCTCAACGTCGTGGACGCATCGCCCCAACCACTTGCCGAAACACCCGCAAAGACCGTGTCAGGCGCCTCTCAGTCGAGCGCAGCGGACGTTGGCCATGCCGGGGAGGCAATCGGCGCAGCGTCTACGTCTGCGTCGGTAGCGCGCCTCTCTGATTCTTGTAGCGCACCGCGAACGATTCCTCATCCAGCGACATCGGTACAGACCAAGGTCAGGGCCCCGAGCATCTCACCGGCTGCGTCGGTGCGTGATCAGGTGGCAAAGTCGTCCGGGGTAACGGAGCGGTCGACCACCGATGAGTCATCGGCGTGGTCCCCGCAGCTCGGCTCGCATATGGCGCTCGCAGGTTTTATCGGCAGTTTCTCGACGGCGCTGGCAGGGGCGCGAGCAACGACGTGCACGTTGGCGGTTGCGCTCGCTGCAGGGCTTTTCATGTGTCGTCGCAACATCCTCTCGGTGTCCGGTGAGGGGTTGTGATGAAGTGACAGGAATACCGCAGCGTGTCAGAGTCGTGGAGTATACATTGTGGGACGGGTCGGACTCTGTTAGACTGCGGAGGCTTCATTTCCTGCTCCGGGCAGACGCCTTCATTGCCCCGGAGCCGCTCAGCCCAGGGGAGGTGAAATAATGAAGGCTTACGAACTTATGTTCATTCTTGACTCCACCCTCGACGATGAGGCGCGGGAGGCTGCTCTCATAAAAATTCGAGGCGTCATCACCGCTGATGGTACCGTCGAATCCGAGGATGCATGGGGCAAGCGTCGCTTTGCGTACGAGATCGACGATCGTACCGAGGGTGACTACTACGTCCTGGAATTCCATGCCACTCCAGCTGTCGTTGCCGAGCTCGACCGCGTCCTGCGTATTGCAGACACCATCGTTCGGTTCATGATCGTCCGGCGCGACGACATCAAAGAGTAGCGTCGCTGTGCGGTCGTGAAGACGGGCGAGTGCGTGCGGCAATGAAAGCCGCAGAGACGAGGTAGCAACGATGAGCATCAACAGAGTCAATATCACGGGCAACCTGACAAGGGACCCCGAGTTGCGTTCCACCGCTTCGGGTATGAGCGTGCTCAAGCTCGGAGTCGCAGTCAACGACCGCCGCAAGAACCAGCAGACCGGCGAATGGGAAGATTCTCCCAACTTCGTCGATGTCACGGTGTTCGGAACCCGCGGAGAAGCGCTTTCGCGCTTCCTTTCCAAGGGAGCCAAGGTCGCTATCGAAGGTAAGTTGCGTTGGAGCCAGTGGGAAAATCCCCAGGGCGAAAAGCGGAGCAAACTCGAGGTAGTCGCCGATGAGATCGAGTTCTTGAGTGCACGCGATGGTTCCGGCGGTGGCGCTCAGGCGGCTCCCGCTCGTGCCGCCGCGTCAGAAGATCTGGGCGAAGAGATCCCGTTCTAGGCACGTCAGACAAGAATATGCCGTCGTCGGCGGATTTCATAAGCCGAATGACGATTTCCCGAGGTCCCTCCAGGACTTCGAAGGGAGGCAACAAATGAGTGAGTACGCACGGCGTCCGAAGCGTAAGTACTGCGTGTTCTGCAAAGATCACGTCGAGTATATCGACTTCAAAGACGTCAATATGGTGCGCAAGTTCATGACCGACCGTGGCAAGATCAAGCCGCGTCGTGTTTCAGGCAACTGCGCTCAGCATCAGCATCAGCTCGCGACCGCTGTGAAGCGCGCGAGAGAGATGGCGCTCGTTCCCTACACCGTGCCGGTTATCAGCGGCAAGGTTGACGGTAAGCGCGGTCGTTAGGAGCGATTTGGAACCGCTCTGCAGCAGAGAGACCTGTTGCAGGGAGACGAACAAGGAGTAACGATGAAGGTCATCCTGACAGAAGACGTCAAAGGCCGCGGCCAGGAAGGCGACGTACTAGAAGTCGCTCATGGTTTTGCCGTGAATTTCCTGTTGCCGCGCAAGATGGCCATCGAAGCGACCACAGGCAACCTCAAGCAGCTTGAAGCTCGGATGCACAACATCCGGCGGCGTGAGGGTGCACGGCGTGGAGAGGCCACGGCGTTGGCAAGCGCTATCGACCAGAAGATCGTCGTCATCACCGCAAAAGCGGGCGAAGGCGACAAGCTGTACGGATCGGTGACTTCCGCTATGATCGGCGACGCGATCGTCGAGCAACTTGGCGTGGAGATCGACCGTCGGAAGCTTGATATCCAGGGTCACATCAAGACACTGGGTGAGCATGTGATCGCGATCAACGTCTATTACGACGTGAAAGCCGATCTTACGGTCAGAGTCATCGCCGAAGGTGCCGAGGCACAAGCAGCTGAAGTCGCTGCCGAGCTTGTGGCCGAGATCGTCGAAGACGAGACCATCGAGACGGCAGAGGACTCTGCCGTCGAGGAAGTCGCTACCGAGCTAGAGTAGTCGACCAGACGGGTCTGCTGGAGGCGACCGCCCTTTTGGGCGGCGCCTCGGCGGTCCTCGGGGAGCGAGAATGGTAGAAACCGCAGAGCGCCGTCTGGCAGAACGAGTGCCGCCCCATAACCTTGACGCGGAGCAGACGCTTCTCGGGTGTATGTTCCTGTCTGCGGACGCCGTGGAAGCGTGTCTTGAGATAGTCAGCGCGAATGACTTCTACCGTCCCGGTCATGCGCGTATCTTCGAGGCGATCACCGACCTGCATGGTCGTGGCGAGCCGATTGACCAGATCACGGTCGCCGACCGTCTAGAGGCCACGGGCAATCTTGATATGGCTGGAGGCAAGCCGTATCTGCTCGATATCGCGGGCATGGTGCTTACCACAGGCAGTGCTGCGGTGTATGCGGAAATCGTCAAGCGCACATCGATGTTGCGTCAACTCATCGGCGCGGCTACCAAGATCGCTACGATGTCTTATGAGAATCCCGATGACCTCGATCGTGTTGTCGAGGAGTCAGAGCGTGCGGTGTTCCAGGTCACCAACAAGCGTGTTTCGAGCAACTTCCAGAGCCTCGAAGACCTCATGCGCACCGGATTCGATCAGATCGAGCAACTCTACGATCACCGTGAGCACATCACCGGCGTCCCCACGGGATATAAGGACCTGGACGCCATTCTCGCCGGTCTGCACGCGGGTGACCTGGTCATTCTCGCGGCACGTCCTTCAGTGGGGAAGACCGCATTTGCGCTTAACATCGGTGTCAATGCAGCCAAAGAGGGCCATCCGGTGGCCATTTTCAGTCTTGAGATGTCCAGCGAACAGCTGGTGCAGCGCATCTTGTGCTCGGAAGCGCGTATCGACAGCCAGCGTCTGCGCACCGGCTATCTCAAAGACTCTGACTGGCCGCAGATCATGCAGGCAATGGGTCGGCTGCACAATTCACCGCTCTGGGTCGACGATACTCCGGCGATTTCTATTCTTGAGATCAGAGCCAAGGCACGTCGGCTCTTCAGGGACAAACCCGGTGGGCTGATCATCGTTGACTATCTGCAGCTCATGCAGCCGCAGAACCGGCGCTCCGAGAACCGTCAGGTGGAGATCGCCGAGATCAGCCGTGGATTGAAGATTCTCGCCAAAGAGCTTGAGGTGCCTATCGTCGCGCTCTCGCAGCTGTCGCGTGCCGTTGAGCAGCGTGCGGGTAAACGGCCGGTGCTCTCGGACTTGCGTGAATCAGGCGCAATCGAGCAGGACGCAGATGTGGTCATGTTCATCGACCGCAACACGGACCCGCGGCCGGATGACGATGATGGACGTCCGGGTAAGGGCGAGGCGGAGGTCATCGTCGCCAAGCACCGTAACGGACCCACGGACAGCTGCCATCTCGCATATCTCGCGCAGTACACCAAGTTCGTCCCGATGGCCAGGGACGTTCCCTAGGGAGCGCGTGCTGTAGGCGCGTCTGTGCGGCGGGACCGACCCTAGTCGGCGAGAAACTCGACCGGCACCCTGCCGATGGCTCGTATCGAGCACTCCGAGATATGATGCAGCCCCAGCTCGTCTGCGCGCTCGCGAACGCTTGCGCGCCCAACACCCGGATTGAGGAAGACCTCGGTTATAGTGCCGTTGCAGCGGGTCTGCGCCACGGCCAGCGAATCGAGCGTTTCGAGCGCCGCTACCTCGTGAAGGTAGAGCGAAGCGCGTTCCGGCAGCTCCGGCAGCTCGAGAATCGAAGTGAACACCGTCAGGCCTTCGATCACGCCTCCCTTAGGGTTTACGGGCCAGACGGTCCAACCCTCGGCTGCATACGCCCGAACCGCCTTGTTGCCGAACTTCGCGCGGTCGCTTGAGGCACCGATGATCGCGATCGTCCGATGTCGTGCCAGCGTTCTCTCAGGCTGTAGCGCTATCTTGCCAGACTCGCGGGTCGCCAGGCGCGAGTCTGTGCGTTCCCCGTTCACAGCATCTTCTTGAACTCGGTCGGGTTCCACCCCACCATGGCTTTTTCGCCAACCATGATGACAGGAACGCCATACTGACCGGTGACCTTGACCATCCGCTTAAGGCCGGTGCGATCTTTTGAGACATCGATGTCTGCATAAGCGATGTCGTTTTCAGCGAAGTAACTCTTCGCGTATGTGCAGTAGGGTCAAGTGGGCGTCGTGAAGATAGTGACTGGCGTATCGTTGTTTTTGGTCGCCATCGGGTGCTCCTTTAGTGGAATGCTGGTTTTGTTGCAGTATCAATATCGTGCCCTGCCATCCGCGCAGGGTAACAGATACACCGTAGGGTATACTGCACCTTGTCGCCATCCAGGAGGTTTTTATGACACGCACGCGCTACAACATCGTCATCATTGGCGCAGGGCCTGCTGGAATTTTCGCAGCCATCGAGCTCATCCGTGCCCGTCCGGAGCTTTCCATTCTTATCGCTGAGCGCGGCGAGCCTATAGCACGGCGTCGGTGCCCCGCTCGTCAGACGCACTGTGTGAGTTGCAAGACGTGCTCCATCATGACCGGCTGGGGCGGCGCCGGCGCTTTCTCGGATGGTAAGCTCACGCTGACCACCGAGGTGGGCGGCTGGCTTTCAGAGTATGTTGGCGACGCCGAGATGGAGAGTCTTGTTGAGGACTCTGATCGCATATGGCTCGATTTTGGCGCGACCAGCGTAGTGCACACGCCTGATCCCACGGTCACGGAGGGCATCTCGCGCGCGGCGACGCTGGCCGAGATGCGTCTGATACCGATGCGCATCCGGCATATCGGAACGGATCACTCGCCGCAGGTGCTGCAGTCTATGTATGACTACCTCGTGGAACGCGGTGTGGAGGTGCGCACAGGCACGCGCGCTGTACGAGTGTTGTCTGAAAACGGGCATGTGACCGGCGTTGAGCTTTCAGATGGCGAGACCGTGGACGCCGACGTCGTCATCGCGGCGCCCGGACGTGATGGCGCGGACTGGCTTGCCGAACAGGCGGCGGCGCTGGGTATCGGGCTCGTGAACAATGCGGTCGATATCGGCGTGCGCGTCGAGGTGCCCGCGGCGGTCATGGAACCGCTTACCGATGAGCTCTATGAAGCCAAACTCCTTTACTACTCAAAGCAGTTCGGCGACCAGGTCCGGACGTTTTGCATGAACCCGTACGGTGAGGTCACGACCGAAAGCTATGGAGATATCGTCACGGTCAACGGTCATTCTTTTGCCGATCAGCGCACCGCCAACACCAACTTCGCAGTGCTCGTGAGCCAGAGTTTCACTGAGCCATTCCATGAACCGCTCACGTATGGTTCTTCGATCGCCCGGCTTGCCAACCTCCTCGGCGAGGGCATCATCGTCCAGAGCCTCGGCGATCTGCGGGCCGGTCGTCGTTCGACTGCAGCTAGGATCGCGCGCTCCGTCGTCTCGCCCACCATGCCGCAGGCAACGCCCGGCGATCTCAGTTTCGTGCTGCCGTATCGGCATCTGGCCGATATCCTTGAGTTTCTGGACGCGATGGACAAGCTTGTTCCGGGGGTGGCCGGAGATGGCACCCTGCTGTATGGCATCGAAGTGAAGTTTTACTCTTCACGCTTGCAGCTGGACACGTCGTTGCAGACGCAGGTTGCCGGCCTTTATGCGGTGGGCGATGGCGCTGGCGTGACCCGTGGACTTATCCAGTCCAGCGCCAGCGGTCTTGTCGCCGCCCGCGCGGTGCTGCGCGCGATGGTCGAGTAGCGCGCATTTCTCGCCGCTCTGGCCTCGATGTCACCCAGGCGGTTTCCCACATGGCGACGCGTGAGCGTTCCACGTGAGCGCTGCTCGTCGTCGTAGATGCGCACGGAGAGCAACAGTCCTGTGCCTGCTCGCGTGTAGGTTGCGGCACCAGCACGGGGTCTGCGATCTGCGAGCCCGTCGCGAGTCAGGGTGTATTCGACCACGGCGGTCGATCCGTCATCCACCACTGAGCCCACTTTCATGCGGACGCAGCCATGGCCGAGCAGATCTGCGAAGAATCGGTGGCGGTTCTCGCCGATAAATGAATCTTGAGGTCCGCCAGATTCGCGCACATAGCCTTCTGGCTCAAAGAGCTGATCTGCGGCCGCTCGATCTCCTCGGCTCAGCGCATTCATGAGTTGGGCGAGCAGCGGGTCCGCCTCTGTATGGCTGTCGTACTCCATGAGCGGTTTGCGGAGGTGGCGGCGTCCCGTGATGGGAAGCGTGCTGTGATAGACACGCAAGTGGGCGATTCGATTCTGCTCGGCATCTGTCACCAGCAGGACCGGCAGCTCAAGGGTATCCTTACCGATCGTGAGCCAGAGCATGGGTTCATGGGAGACACCGATCTCAGCGGTCACGGTGTTGACTTCTACGCAGCGGGCCTCGTGCTCTTGCAGCCACGAGCGCTGCTCGGTTATCCATTCCGTTGCGGCCTGCTTGCCTCCCAGGGGTGAATCCACCGTAGCCTTTTCGTAAAAGGCGAGTGTCGCCGCTGCCAGATTGCCGCTGATGAGATTGGAATACAAGTTTTGTACTTCGTTGATCACGCTCATGGATCTCTCCTATCAGAGTCAACTCATACTCCGAGTTTCGTTCTGGAGGTGGGCGGTGTCATCTGCCGAGAGGGGTACGGGAGATACGCCAGTCGTTGTATCCTGTGCGCGGGACGTAGCCTGAAGTGATGAATCTCTTTTACGGAAGATGGTGCGCATGAGAGTGTTGGATGTCGCGGAAGTAGTCCTCGGCGCGGGCGTTGGCGGAGGGCTGCGCTACCTTATCGGAGGATGGCTGTCCGAGCGCTGGGGGGCGTCGTTTCCGTGGCATACGCTGGCTATCAACGTGGGTGGTGCGTTTTTCCTCGGGATGCTGATGGCGCTTACCGCCGAGCGAGGCATCCTGTCGCCGGGGATGCGGCTGTTGCTTGGCGTCGGTTTGCTCGGCGGGTTCACGACGTTTTCAACGCTGTCGTATGAAAGCGTCGCGCTGATCGAACAAGGCAGGTTGTTGCAGGGCGCGGCGAATATGCTGGGCAGCGGACTGTTTGGCGTGATGGCAGCGATGCTTGGGCTGATAGCGGGCCGGGCGATCTAGGGAGCATGCATGCATATCCAGGGTGACGGTGTGCGCGTGACGATCTTTGTGGGGGAGTCAGACGTCTGGCACCACCAGCCGCTTCATGTGGCGATATTGGAGATGCTCCGGCGCGAAGGTTGTGCTGGCGCAACGGTGATCAAAGGTGCGGCGGGTTTTGGAAAGAACAGCCGTATCCACACGGCTAACATCCTCAGGCTCTCCGAGGACCTGCCGATGATGATCGTTTTCGTTGATACGGCGCAGCGGGTGGAAACGGTGCTGCCCCACATCGACGAGATGGTCGGCGGAGGACTCGTGCTTGTTGAGGACGTTCAGATACGCCGTTATTCGGACGCGGGCGGCAGTTAAGCTGTCGCTTGCGGTGACCGGGCGTTGGGAAATTCCGCCTCAGACTTGCATCCGCGATACCCATATGGGTATGATTAGCGCCGCATAGTTCGACAACTATCGAAATCAGGTGACCATCTTGAAAACGAACCGTCTGGTGGTGCTGCTCGGACTCGCGGGCTTCATCGTCATGGCTGACAACTGGGTCGTCTCGCCTATCTTGCCGGCTATCTCAAAGAGCCTGGGCGTATCAACACCATCGGCTGGTGTGCTCATCACCGCGTACATGTTGCCGTTTGGACTCTTCCAGCTTGTCTTTGGACCGTTGGCTGACCGCTTTGGCAAGTCACGGGTGGTCCTCGGCACGCTCGCGCTGTTCACGGTCGCGACCGGACTGTGCGCCACAGGCGCCAGCCTCACGCAGTTGGCGGCGTTTCGTGCGCTTACAGGCGTGTTCGCAGCGGCGACGATGCCTATCTCGCTTGCGCTGATCGGCGATGTCGTTCCGATGGAACGTCGCCAGCAGGCGATCGGGTCGTTTATGGGCATCAGCTTCCTCGGCCAGGCCCTATCCATGGGCATCGGCGGAGCCATCGCATACTTCCTGAACTGGCGAGGCGTGTTCATCGTCTATGCGGCGTTCGCGGCCGTTATCACCGTGGTGCTCTGGCGCGGTATGGCCCAGGTCCGCGCCACCGAGTCGCGCAATCCCAACGCGCGGGTGTTCGCACCCTACGCGCAGTTGTTGCGCGATGGCTCGAGCCTGCGCGCCTATGGGATCATTTTGGCGGAAGGAGTCTTCCTGCTGGGCAGCTTCAGCTATCTGGGCGCGACGCTTGCCGAGCGATATGACCTGTCGTTTCTTGCAATCGGTGCCGCGATGACGGCATTCGGCGTGGCTGCGGTCATCGCCGGGCGTATGAGCAGCAAGATCTCGGCACGAGTGGGACGCCGCAACACCGTTGTAGGTGGACTGGCGCTGGCTGCCGCCGCCGATCTGATCGTTTTGGTGGGCGAGCCGAGCCTGGCGCTCACCATCGTGGGCATCTTCGCGCTCGGCTACGGCTTTATGACCGCGCACTCCACGTTGCTCACTTTTGCCACGGAGTTCGCCGCCAAAGCGCGCGGTGCGGCTATGTCTCTGGTGACGTTCTGCTTTATGCTCGGCGGCGCGATCGGAACGCAGGCGGGCGGCAAGATCGTGGCTGCGCTGTCCTATGACCGCCTCTATCTCATCTATGCCGTCGGACTCGCCTTGGTCGCGGTGGTGGCAGTGCCCGGACTACGCCGCAGCTCGGGTGTCGCCGAGCCCATACAGGTATCGGTCTGAGCGGTTTGTCGGCATTTGCTGGCTTATCGCGATAGTCGTATACTTCGATGAACATCGAACTAATGGAGTGGATATCGTGCCTAATGTAATAGATCGCATCACCGAGGAGCAGCTGGACGCGGCGCTCAAAGCGCTGGCTTCGGTACAGCGCCGCGAGATCATCAGGACGCTCTCACGGTGCGGCGGCGAGCCCGGTAAGACGTGCTGCGCTGCCGATGAGGTGTGCGCCTGCAAGCTTTCCGAGCATCTCGGACTGGCGGCGTCGACCATCTCGCACCACATGTCGGTGCTGCGTGAAGCCGGGCTCGTGAGCGCTCGCAAAGACGGCACGTGGGTCTATTACCGGCCCCGGCGTGAGGTCATACAGCAGGTCGCCTCGGCGATGCTCGAGCTTTAGCGCGGCATCCCGCTGGTTCACCGGACAGCGGATTCTCACTACAACAGGAAGGCAGGTACGTCGTGGTCATCAAGATTCTTGGTTCAGGGTGCATGAACTG
>Ga0123339_10003678_pt1 | contig 10184 bp, 10 predicted proteins | sample lystaG_FD_89956 | JGI IMG/M metagenome (GOLD analysis project Ga0123339, IMG submission 89956) | Glacier valley bacterial and archeal communities from Borup Fiord, Nunavut, Canada, to study Microbial Dark Matter (Phase II) -... | ecosystem: Environmental > Aquatic > Freshwater > Ice > Glacier ... | reverse complement strand
TTCAAACAATACGCAAATATTGCTTAAGCATAAAGATTTTATTTATGCGGTAGCGAGATTAGGATTATCGCCGCAACATGATAACACTATTCTAAAAGAGGTTATAGAGGCTTATGATGAGATAGATCCTACAGTTGGATCCGTAGCCTTGTCAATGTGCGCAACATGTAGTAAGCCCTACGAGAATGCTTTTAAGACTATACTGGCTTATTGCGAGAACGAGAATTGGTTTAACCCGGAGATGAAACAATAAATGTCATTAAATTAAAAGACGAATTTAATTTTAGAGATGTCAAATAGCAAACCACCTATAAAACAAAAGTATATAGAGACTCCCGAGAAGCTTTGGGAGCTTTTTACTCAATTCGTAGAACACGAAAAAGAAAACCCGATGCTAAAAGTTGAATATGTTGGAAAGGATGGTATACAGGTTGACACAAAATTACAGGTTCCCATCACGTTTGAGGGCTTTGAATGCTATTTAGCAGACCAAGGGGTTATATCAGACCTTGGTGATTATTCAAACGCTAAGAATGAATCCTATGCATCCTATCGCCCTATCATTACACGTATAAGGAATAATTGCTTTGCTCAAAACTTCAAAGGTGCGGCAGTAGGATTATTCAACGCCAATCTTATTGCCAAAAAATTAGGTCTCACGGAAAAGACAGAAAATAAAAACGAGAATATTAACATAGAAGTAAAAGCAAAATTTGGAAGTCCAGCTGTACACACCCCATCGGAACCAGCAAAGGATTCATGATGCTATAAACAACGAGCCTTATAAGTACTACCCGCTTAATATCGGTAGGCAGTTCGGTAAGTCTTTACTCGGAATAAACCAATCATTATTTTGGCTATTTAATATACCCGGCTGTAAAATAGGCTGGGTTTCTCCCGTTTATAAACAATGCAAGAAAGTATTTCGAGACATTGATAACGCTTTCGCTGATAACCCGAACACATTTAAAGAAAAGAATAAGACTGATCTTTACTTCGTAGCGCATAATAATTCATCTATTCACTTTTATTCAGCGGAGAGTTACGATACTGCCCGAGGTGAAACGTTCGACTTCCTTATCATGGACGAGTTCGCGTTTCAGCCCGAAGCGGCTTGGCTTGAAGTATTCAGGGCTACCGTTTTAGTGAGAGGTAAAAAGGTTTTATTCTTATCCACACCAAAAGGCCGTAACCACTTTCATAAGCTGCATGCGCTTGGCGGCGTTAATCCAAACTACAAGTCATTCACCATGACCTCGTACGATAATCCTTTGATTGCCTCATCAGAGATAGATGACGCGCAGGACACGTTACCAGACCACGTGTTTAGAGCGGAGTACATGGCGGAGTTCATAGATGGCGGCTCAGGTATATTTAAAGACCCTAATATCATGCTGAATGCCGCTAAGACCTCGCGTAATTATGCAGGGGTAGATATTGGCAGGGCAGACGATTACACCGTCATAACAGTGTACAATGACAAAGGTCAAATGATCTATCAGGAAAGATGGAGGCAAGACACGTGGGCAAGCATTTCAAAGAAGGTGGCTAAGGTTATAGATATATTCAATGCGATCACCTACGTTGAGGTAAATAGTATTGGCGACGCTGTTTTTGAACAGATCAAAGAACACGCCTCACGAAAAGGAAACGTTCATCCGTTCGTTACCACATCGAAATCAAAACAGGACATCATAGAACAGCTATCTGTTGCTAACCAGAATAATGATGTTTCGTTCTTGGATCACGAATGGTTTTTAAAAGAGCTCGATATATTTACTTTTGTTTATAATCCGCAAAACCGGTCAGTTAAGTACTCCGCACCCGCAGGCTTCCACGATGACGGTGTAATGAGTGCCGCAATAGGTTACCATGCCTATAAGAACCTTAAGACTACCGGTAGGTTAATTATAGATTAGGGCCACAACTCGCAGTAATTACATACTAATGTAATGAACTTTTGCGATCTAACCATTAAACAGTACATCGATCTCAACGAAGTGGATAAGTCTGAACTTGAACCACTCGATAAATCTATTACGCGTATATCCATAGTATCAGGCAAATCCATTGATGAACTGGAGGATATGCCTATTAATAAGCTTATTTCGATGGCTGGTCATTCCGCGTATACAATACCCGAAACACTTTCGTTTAACAATATCCGTATTGGATTAAGCACCTATAAGCCTGTTCTTGACTTAACGGTTATGTCGCCCGCTCAATTTATCGACTTCAATACTTTGTCAAAATTAGGTAGGCCGATCAATGAATTGCTTGCTATTATTTATGTGAGTAAAATATATGACCCCGCTAAACATGCTTGGCTTAGTGAGCAAATGCTTAAAAGAAAAGTGAGTGAGGTTCTTGGGGCTGTTTTTTTTTATACAAGATTTTGGAAAAGATGCGAGAGGATTATCACGCAATCTTTGGTGAGCGTTACGAAGGACCTGACGGAACTGGTGAACGAAATACAGACCGACAAATCGTTTCAGGATTTCTTGACCAATGGGGATGGGAGTATAACGTAGAGCTGTGCATGGAAGCATCGGGAGTAAACGAAGATACGGTATATAAAGAGTGGAGCGTACAACAGTTTTTAAATAAGATAAGCTACATAAAGGATAAGAACAAGTTTTTAAAATCGGTGAATGGCATTAGTTGATGAGATATTAAAAGAACTTGAAGATTTTGGCACATCTCTTAAAGATGATACTCAACAATCATTACGCGATAAGGGTGTGACGTTCGGTGGGCAGGATTCTAAATTAAGTAACAAGATAAGATTTGTAATTAAACAATCCAATGGCGGCATAACGTTTAACCTACTTATGCCTCAATATGGTTTAGCTGTAGACGACGACAGGAAAGCCGCGGGCGTTAGCCAAGATGGACAAAAGAATATTTCCAGCTGGATCAAACGTAAAGGCATGGTGGGAAAGTTTGCAAACGATACTTTGCAAGCTAGGTTAAAAAAGCAAGCCGAAAACAAAACGGACCGTAAAAAAAAGAAACTCGTTAAGCCTTCATTTGAAAAATCGTTGAAAGCATTGACTTATCTGGTAAGCAGGAAACTAAAACAAAAAGGTTTTAAGGGAAATCACTTTTTTACCAAGGTGGTAAATGATGGCAGGATTAAAGCTTTACAAGACCGATTAAGTAAACTAATCAAAACAGAAATATTAATCCAAATAAAGCCTGATACAAACTAATGGCTATATCATTCACCCAAACACCGCAGGCATATACACCAGCTTACAACGATCAGTACTTTACTGCATTGTCAACATTAGCGTCAGCACACGCGGACTTTGTCTACTTGGTTACCGTAACTACCCCAATGGGTATCACTTCATATAAGTATCCTAAGCGCGCAGATAACTACGGCGTCTTCAATGTTATGGAGCCGGTTAAGAATGCAATAAAAAGAAGATTCAATCCTAACATTACAACGGCTCAACTTATATTGAATAAGAGTATTCCTGTTACGGTAGTGGTAACAGAAACGTATTCAGGAGGTGCATACTCGGTGGCTGCATTTAGTTTCTATGCTTTCGACGCATGTTTAAAAGAAAAAGATTTTAGAACATATAATTACATGGATTATGTTAGTGGTTTTACAAACCCTGTATCATTCCTGAGTCCTAACCTTAATGACTTTATTTATCCTAAAAAGAAAGCAATAACTAAATCAGACGTATGGCTATGTTTTTATTTGGGAAATGTGAGATCAATATTAGTAACTGTTTATAATGAAATTGGGGTAGCTCAAAGTATAATAGGTCCAACAGCGATTCCATCACCAAGCCCTACAGACATATACATGCTTAATTTAGGGTACACCTACCTTCAAGCCAACTCGGCTATTATGCTAAACGGATGGTCTTGTCAAGTGCAGTTTTTAGATTCAACTAGTACAGCAATTCAAGCAGCTACATTTTACGCATACTCATCATGCACAAAGTATACACAATACAATGTTTATTATCTAAAAAGAAACGGATCTATTGGATGTTTTCCTTTTGAGAAATTAAGCCAAGACACAGTTAACAAATCAACCAACACTGTTAGATTAAGTAGATACAATTTAACGGCAGGTGTTTACGGATATAATACATACGATGCAGAAAAATATGTCGTTAGCACTCAGGAAATAACAACCACCATTTTAAACACTAACTGGTTAACGCAAGATGAAAGTGCAGCCTTGCAGGAACTATTTGATAGTACTGCTATCTGGATTGATTCAGGGTCCGGGTATGAATCGGTATCCAATAACGAAGTGAGTTATCAGCCAAAGAAACACGTAAACGATAAGCTTATTCAATACACTATGACCATCGAACGTTCGGTGCAGGAAACAAGACAGAGAGGTATATGAGTAACATAACGAGATTAATAATAGCGGGCGTTGAGGTTCCGATAAGTGCTGATCTACCCATCAGTACAACCTATGCGTTAGCTGATGTAAGGGAGCCTGATAAGCGTAATTCATCGTATACAAAAACAATTCAGGTGTATGGGTGTGGGGCGGTCAACACTTTATTCGAAAACATCTTTGAGGTAAATGTCAATACACTGGTTTACAATGCGAATAAAAAACTTGAAGCCGCATATTACTTAAATGACGTTAAACAGATAGGCGGCAATATAAGGATCACGCGTATAGTAAAACAGCCAAATAACAACATAGTATACGAGCTGGCTATACTAGGCACGGAGGCATCCTTATTTGTGGACATAGGCGATAAATTTATGGAGCAAATAGATTTTAGCGACCTTAACCATTATTACAATAAAACCAATCAAAAGAATAGTTGGGACACTAGTTATATATTAAGTGGTTCTCCTGTGTCATTTAATTTAGGATCAGGTTACGTTTATCCAATGATTCATTACGGCTACCAGTCGAGTAATTATCAATACAGTGTAGAATACTTCAAGCCTGCAATCTATCTAAGAGAGTGGTTGGTTCGCATCTTCGGAAACGCGGGGTATAGATGGAGTAGTAGTTTTTTAGATAGTGTTTTATTTAAACACTTTATAATTCCGTCAAATGTAAATAAAATATCTATACCCGATTCGGCCGTATTAAATGCGGCAATATACGCGGGTTTTGTTGGAAGCGGTTATTCTTCTAATCAATCATTCATCCTACCGGCAGGATCACCAGCAGCTGTACCGTCTTTCACTTTTGGATTCTTTCATAAACCTGATACTAGTTCATTAGGGGCAGGTTATTACCTCGTAGATAATAACGGGCAGTACAACACTTCAACAGGAATAATCACGGTCCTAAGCACAGGCGTTTATAATATTGAGGCAAATGTAAGTCTTAGTGAAAAAATTGTCGTAGCAAGTTCTACTTATGCTTTAACATCAGGATCTGATAATTACTATGTATACATCGAGGCATCTACAGACGGTGGCTCAACATGGTTTGTTATTGGCGGCAAAATAGATCATGCATCCGGTGTTTATCAACTTCACAATACAACAAAGATAGTTTCGGTGAATTGCCAAACTGGCAACTACAATTTAGCGGCAGGCACAAAAGTAAGAGTGAGGTGTTCTTGGGAAATAGACATAGCAAGCACTACAAGGGGAGGAGCTACAACTGTTCTGACATATCATTTTAGTCAGGCTTCATACGATGGCGGCGATCCATCATCAGGAACTTACCGTTCGTCAACAGAAAATTATATAGCGTTAAATAGAACGGACCCATCCGTTGGCGATAATGACCTACTATTAATGAATAATGCCTTACCAAAAAACATAAAGCAGCGGGACTTGGTAAAATCAGTTTTTCAAAAATTTAACCTATACTGTGAGCCCGATAAGCTAGACCCAAAAACTTTATATATCGAGCCTCGAGATGCTTTTTATTTGAATGGGTCACCTATCGACTGGACTAAAAATCACGACAAATCAAAGGATGTTGAGATACTGCCAATGTCGGAATTAACCTTTAAGAATTTCATTCTAAAAGATAAAGCAGACAAGGATTATTACAACGACTTATACGATAAAGAGTTTGTTGATAATTACGGGCTTGAAAGATTTTCTGTAGATAATGATTTTGTTAAAGGGGATAATGTAACCGAAACTATTTTCAGTCCAACGCCTCTAACAGGATTTCCGGACACCCAAATAATTTGCCCGAAAATATGCGCCTATGATGGAGTAAATGTTAAGCCTATAGATCATAATATACGACTGCTTTATTACGGAGGACTTAAGCCGGGTTATTGGGAATACAATAGTGTGGTTAGCGGACAAACAATTGAACACAACTACCCGTATTGCGGACACTTGGACAGCCCACAGAATCCTACGTATGACTTAAATTTCTCATACGCAAAACGGATGTTTTATAATTACCTAGGCGCCGCCCTTCCTTCAAGTAATGGATTCAGGAATTATTATGAGAAATTCATAAACGAGATAACAGATCGTGATTCGAAAATGTTAAGGGCTTTTTTCTTTTTAAATTCATTAGATATAAACGCATTTACTTTTAGGAAAAAGATTTTTTGGGATGGGCAGACTTTTATTGTCAACAGAATTATAGACGTTGACCCTACAACCGAAAGATCGATACAAGTGGAATTAATAAAGACAGTTGAATATGCTTTACCACCAAGGCCTCCAATAAATTTTCCTTTTCCTTCAATACCGGACAGCCCTATATATGCGAGACAAATAAACCCAAACAACGCGGGTTATGGAACCGGCATGTCGGTAAGAGGTGTGGGTAATATGGCAACAGGATCAAACATTTTTATAGATGATACAAGTAGTAATGTGCAATTAATTAATTGCACAAATGTATCAGCTTTTGGTTTAAGAAACTTCACCGGCAATGGTTTGTCAAACATGATACTCGACCCAAGCTATTCAGGTAAAACAATATTCGGAGGTGATGTATCAAATCAAAAACCTCAATACGCAAATATTTTATTATTAAGATAATGGAAGACAGAAAAAGACTAGGAACATTAAAACCGACAGCCTCCGCAAATACGGCGCTTTATACTACTCCTGCATCAAAGCAAACTGTAGTTTCCCGTTTATTTGTTTGCAACCAAGGTGCGGCAGTAGATTTAATAAGGATAGCCACATCAACATCAGCGGGTATAAATGCTTCTGAATGGCTGTATTACGACTTTAGTTTAGCGGTAGGTGCATCACTCACGCTAGATTCATTTACGATAAGGGATACCGATACAATCTTGGTGTATTCAAAAAATGGCACATCATCATTTAATGCATATGGAATAGAGGTGTCATGATAGAATTAACAGAAGTAATACAGGCAATGCAGGGTAGTGCAGACTTAACCGAATTTAATAATAAGGTAAATCAAGGCATCGAAAGCCTCGGCTCTTTATTGTCATTCTATAAAACTTGCAACGAGGAGCTTTTAATAAAATTAAATAACGAGTTATGTCAGATGAAAAAATAGCGCTCGACATTGCAGTCACCGGCACTGGATCAATAGATAAGGCATCCACTTCCTTAAAGGGATTAAAGGCTTCTATTAAAGAGGCTGCTAATGAACAAGCTAAAGCAGAACATGAGTTCGGTCAAGGCTCCGCTCAATTTCAAAGAGCAGCACAGCGTGTAGCTGAACTACGTGATCGAATGGAAGATTTGCGGGATGCATCGAGGCAACTTCAAGGGACCGGAATTGAAAGGTCAAGTACTGCACTTAGTAACTTGGGTGAAGGTTTACGCAACCTTGATCTTGATAAGATTAAAATAGCCTTACAAGGCTTCAAGACTGCTTTAGCGGCAACAGGCATAACGTTAGTAGTATCGGCTGTAGGGTATCTTGTTACTAATTTCGACGAGCTTTCTAAGGGATCAGGAATACTCGGGAAGGCTTTACGATTCGTTGGGGATATATTAGGAGCTGTAAAAGATGCCGCCTTAGCTGTTACAGATGCTTTAGGGCTAACGAATACAGAACTTGATAAGCAGGGTGATGCGATTAAGACAAATGCCGATAAGGCAAAGGAGGTTATCGCTTCGCAAACCTCCGAATATGATAGGCAAATAGCGGTAGTTAAAGCGGCAGGAAAGAGTGCAATCGAGTTAGAGAAAAAGAAGCAAGAATATATTATACAAACTAATAAGGCATTAGTAGAACAAACTATTGCTTATGTTAGAAATGGTGGTGTGTTAACCGAAGAACAACGTAAACTCTTAACCGAGCAATTAACGGCAATTAAAGGAGCCCGTACGCAAGAAACTGTTGATGCATTAACGGATCAGAAAGATAGGAACGATAAGTATAAAGCCGCAAACGATAAGAAGAAAGCAGAAGCGGATAAGGAAAGGGAACGATTAAAACAAGCGCAAGCCACGGATGCTGATGCTGAAAACTCCTTTATAGATGCTGAGGAAAAGAGAAGGATAAAGGCTGCTGCTGATAAAAAAACCTTAGATGACGAGAACGAAAAAGAGGTTCAGGCATATTATCAAAGAGAAGATCTTCGCCTAGAAGATAGCATTAAGAAAAAAAATGAAGCCGCCAATAAAGAATCTGCGGATAAAAAAGCGGCTCTCACGGGCAGCTTACAACTCGCTCAGCAATCCAATAATTCATTAATGCAATTATCTGATGCTTACTTTGATTTTAAAAGAAAAGGTTTAACTAAGGGTTCTGCGGAAGAGTTAAAAATAGCGAAGCAACAATTCGAAACTAATAAAAAGCTGCAACTGGCTAATGCTGTAATACAAGGTATACAAGGCGTTCAGGCAGCGTTTAGTTCAGGCAGCGCAATACCCGTTATAGGCGCGGTAGCAGGCCCAGCATTTGCGGCATTGGCAGCAGTAGCGGCGGCAAGTAATTTAGCTAAGATAGCCTCCGCAAAATTTGACGGAGGTGGCGCATCTATATCAAGTGGCTCCGGGTCATCTGCTCCAAACATACAAGCCCCGGTTGTTTCAACCCCGCAGGCAAATGTTTCTTCTACTCAGTTTGACAATAACGGTAATACGATCAAACCCCAACAAGGCGGGCACCCGCAAACGATACACGTAAAGGCTCAGGTAGTAGAAACAGAAAGTACACAAGCGCAAAAGAATGTATTGCGTATTCAGGACTTGGCTAAGATATAGGGCCACAATAAGATTTTTTACATAATAGGATATGAATAAACAATATCCTGTTTTTTTTCTTGAGCTTGAAAATGGCAATTTAAAATACGGCATTGACGATATAGCACTCGTTGATAAGCCCGCCATCGAATCTATGTTCATGGCTTTTAGTCAAGAAGAGCCGATAAAATTTTCCGTAAACAGCGAAGAGCAAAGAATCATTACAGGGCCGGTTATGATCCCTGATAAAATGATTTACAGGATATCGAACGGAAAAGAATTTTATGTAGCTGCCACCAAAGACACCATTTTCCAAGCCGCCCAACAGTGGGGTAAAGAAAATAGAAACAACAATATGAAGCTTACGCATGATGCGATAAGTAACACGCCTGATGTATTCATGTTTGAATCATTTGTAACCAATGAGAGTAGGGTAGCGTCCGTTAAAGGATATGAAGATCTACCTATAGGCAGTTGGTTCATTACATGTAAAGTTATTTCCGATCAGGTTTGGAGCCAAGTTAAAGATGGAACGTTTAAAGGTTTTTCTCTCGAGGCATTATTTAAGTTGGAGCCTGTAGCCGTTTTGAATGATGAAGAAATTGCTGCACTAATGAGTTTAATTGATTAGGGGCCATAATAATTTTTTTTACATATAAATATAATTAAGAAACTCAAATAAAATCATGAGCAAATTACAAGACATAAAAAAGGAGTTTGTAGAAAAGTTTAAAAAGGCGGGAGTTATCGACGACATCAAAGCGATGAAAGTTGCATTTGATGCAGTAGAACCGGCTCCACCGGCATCTACCGTAACGCCTCCGCCTACTGCACCTACAAGTTTACCGTTAAATGACGGAACTACTATCATGGTTGATTCAATCCCAGTGGTTGCAGGAACCACCAAAATGACAATTGACGGAACAACACCTGTTCCTGATGGAGATTATACAGGCGTAGATGGAGATGTCTATACTGTGGTAGGTGGCGTAGTAACAAACGTTACAGAAGCAGGCGAAAGCGCTACTGATATGCCAGCGGTTATGACTGCGTTAAGTGACCGACTAACCGCCTTA
>Ga0123339_10003676_pt1 | contig 10190 bp, 9 predicted proteins | sample lystaG_FD_89956 | JGI IMG/M metagenome (GOLD analysis project Ga0123339, IMG submission 89956) | Glacier valley bacterial and archeal communities from Borup Fiord, Nunavut, Canada, to study Microbial Dark Matter (Phase II) -... | ecosystem: Environmental > Aquatic > Freshwater > Ice > Glacier ... | reverse complement strand
GTCGTCATCGGCGCTGTTTTGACCAAGAAGACGTGCCGCTTTGCCCAAGACTGCGCTTTGCTCGACTTTTGCGGCCACAGAACAGAAACCGTATGAAAGCTCGAGCTGAACGGATTTGAAGCCTCCAGTGCATACAGCGCAAAGAGTTTTGGATGACGCTCGAGCCGGGTGGAAGGGACGAAATTTGACCCCGTATTGCTCACTCGAGAACTCGAGGGCGCGCGCACCGCACGCTTTGAGGCCATTCCGACGCTCGTACTGTCTGAAAATATTAGGCGTCGTTTATCAAAGCTTGCTTCTACCTAGCCTAGATAATTTCGCTCGAGAGCACTTCTGGCTGACCCGAGCTACTCGAGGCATATGCGGCCAGCACCACTTGCAGGGCGCGGTAGCCGTCGAGCCAAGTAACCGGGGGAGGCGTGCCCCGCGCTGCGCTCTCGAGGAAGGCCTCTAGCATGGCCCGGTTGGGGTCCGGTGAAAAGCCCACCCACTGCGGTCCGGGCTGGTTTTGGGCGTACAGGGTGAGGTGCTCGGCGAAAGGGTCCACCCGCAGCGCGCCGCGCTCGGCCACAATCTCGAGCGTGAGCTGTCCCCAGCGCGGGTAGCTGCCGGGGCGGCTCCAGCTACAGTCGATGCTGGCCTGAACCCCGTTCTCGAGCGTGACCAGCAGCAGGCCCGAGGTTTCGACGCTCGAGCCAGGAGTGCGTCCCAGCGCGGCGTACACCTCGCGGACCTCACTGGAAAAGCACCAGCGGTACAGGTCGGCCAGGTGAACCACATGGTCCATCACCGCGCCGCCTCCGGCCAGCTCAGGGTCGGCGAACCAGGCGTCGTGGGCGCTCGGGTTGACGCTGTGGTTGACCCCCACCACGCCCAGCACCTGACCCAGACTTCCCGCCTGTAACTCGCGGCGGGTCTGCTCGAGCGTGGCGTCGAAGCGCATGGGAAAAGCGGTCATGAACTGCACCCCGACTTTCTGGCAAGCCGCGTTCATGGCTCGAGCGTCCTCGAGCGTGGTGGCGATGGGTTTCTCGCACAGGACGTGTGCGCCTGCGGCGGCGGCCTGCTCCACCAACTCGCGGTGGTGCGCGGTTTCCGAACAAATAATCACCGCGTCTGGGCGCTGCTCGAGCAGGCTTGCAACGCTGGGGTAAAGCTTTACCCCAGCAAAGGTCCGGCTGGGCCGCTCGAGGCCACCCCGCTCGGCGCAGCCGATGAGGTCCACGTTGGGCGCGGACAGGCCCGATAGGCGGACAGGCCCGCTAGGTGCCGCTTTGTCCAAGACGTGCCGTTTTGTCCAAGACAGGGACTCGAGAATGGCGATGTAGTTCTCGACGTGAACGTGGGCCAGACCCAGAACAGCCACCCTCATAGCGCCCCCTCGAGTGGTAGGGAAATGGCCCGCCCGCTTTGGGCCGACTCGTGCACTGCCAGAGCTACCTTGAGCGCACCCAGCGCGTCTTGCGGGGTCACTTCAAACGACGCTCCGGTTTCAAAACAGTGCGCCGCGTGCTCGAGCTGGGCGGTGTAAGGGTCGCTGGCAACGGAAACCTGGGGCAGCAAAACCCCCTCTTTCACGTTCTGCTCGAGCGGAATTTGGGTCAGAGGACCTGGAGTGTCCGAGGACCACTCGAGTAGCCCCGCGTCTCCGGCGAGGTCGAACGCGGTGCGAAATAGTCCCGGCGCGTAAGCCCAGCCGCACTCAAAGTGGCTGAGAACCCCGCTTTGGTGAGTGAGAATCGCTTGGACGTACTGCTTGTCTGGGGTGCGGGAGATGCGGGCGAAGGCGCGTGTCACCTCACCCGCCAGCATTAGCGCGTAGTCGAGGTCATGCAGCATCATGTCTACCACCACCCCGCCGGAGAGCGCGTCGTCGGCAAACCACGAGCTGCCGCCGTGGGGCGGGGCACCCACCCGCTTGAAGCGCAGGACCTGAAGGTTTCCGAGCTGTCCCGCTCGAGCAAGTTGTACGGCGCGGCGGTACTGCGGAAAAAAGCGCAGCACCTGGGCCACGTACAGGCGCACCCCGGCGACCTCGCACGCCTCAATCATCGCGGCTCCGTCCTCGAGCGTGAGGGCCAGCGGTTTCTCGCAGACGACGTGTTTTCCGGCTCGAGCGGCCTTTTCTACCGCCTCGCGGTGTAAAAAGGTGGGCAGGCACACGTCCAGAACGTCGCAGTCCGCCATCAATGCTTCGGGCGTGTGGTACACCTGTGCGCCGAAGGTCGCGCTTAGCGCGGTGGTGGCCTCGAGATTGCGGTCCTGAATCCCTATCCACGGCGCGCCGAGCGCTTTCCAGGCGTTTAGGTGCGTCCAGGCCATCGCGCCGCTGCCCAGAATACCGATTCGCAACTGCGTCACATCCGCTCCCTGAAGGGTGTGACGCTCGAGGGAGGGGTCATTTGATGGCTCCGTCGGTGAGGCCGCGAATGAGCTGCTTGGAAAAGAAAACGTAGAGCAAGATGGCCGGGAGGATGGCTAAGGAAAGTGCCGCCAGAACCGCGTTGTAGTCGTTGACGAACTGGCCCAGAAACATGCTGGCTCCCAGCACCAGCGTCTTGGTGCGCTCTCCGTTGGCCAGAATCAGCGGGAACCACAGGTCGTTCCACACCGGAATCATCGAGATGGCCAGGATTGCGCCGATGGCGGGGCGAATCAGCGGCAGCACCAGAAAGAAGATGCGGTACTCGCTGGCCCCGTCCAGGCGGGCGGCTTCCTTGAGGTCTTTGGGAAGTTGGCGCATGAAGGCGGTGAGCACGAAGATGGCCAGCGGCAAGCCCTGGGCGGCGTAGACCGCAATCAAAGCCCACAGTGTGTTGTGCAGGTGCAGCGTCTTGGCCAGCTCGAGGATGCCGGGGGTGCCCAGCCGAATGGGGACCATGATGCCGAGCGACAGGTACAGGCTCAGCAGGGTGCTGAAGCGAAAACGGTACTCGGAGAGCGCAAAAGCGGCGGCGGCTCCGGTGAGCAAAATCAGCGCCAGTGAACTTACGGTAACGAACAGCGAGTTGAAGGTGTACAGCCCAAAGTTAGCGTTCTGGGCCAGCGTTTTGTACCCCTCAAGCGTGAAGGTGTCCGGGGTGGGGGGCACGAAGGGTTGGGCAAAAATAGCCAGCGGCTGCTTGAACGAGTTGAGCACCACCACCAGCACCGGAAAGAGGCACAGCAGGCAGTAGGCGACCAAAAAAGCGTGGCTGGCCACCAGCGCAATCCAGGGTCGGCGCGCCCGATGCACCGCTGGCCGCGCATTCTGGTCATAAACTTGCAGGTCTGAGTTCATCCAAAACTCCTGAACGTGTGCTGGCGGTGCTCGAGCCGGGAAGGGTGGGCGTGAGTCTGGACGCCGGAAGGTTTGGGACTGAGGAGGGAACTTTCTCGAGCGAGATTGAGGGGAATTTGCTCGAGCGTTTGGCAGGTCTGGAAGGAGAAAAAAGTCAAAAGCTCAGAGAACATCTTCTACTAATCTAATTTGCACAAATTTACATGAAGGGGATGACGTGTCAAACACTGCCCTCTGCGGTTTCTCAATACTGCAAGTCTTGAATGCGGCGCTGCCAACCCACTAAATACGCGATGACCCCGGCCAGGATGATGAGCAGCATCACGCCCGCGATGGTCGAACCCATGTAGGGGTCTCCGAGCTGCAACTGGTAGCCCATGAAGGTGCGGTAGAAAAAGGTGCCCAGGATGTCGGTGGAGAAGTTGGGACCGCCGAGTGCGCCCTGAGTGGCAAAGATGATGTCAAAGGCGTTGAAGTTGCCCACGAAGGTCAGCACCGAGACGATGCCGAGCGTGGGGAAAATCAGCGGCAGTTGGATGCTCCAGAAGATGCGCCACGGGGACGCACCGTCCATGCGGGCCGCCTCGTAATACTCACTGGGAATGCGAATCAGGGCCGCCGTGAAGAGCATCATCGGGATGCCCACGTTCTGCCACACCGAGATGAGCGCCACGGTGAGCAGCGCGGTGCCCGGTAAGCCCAGCAAGGTGGTGTGCAGGCCCCACTGTGGGTTGAGAATAAGCCGCCAGGCAAAGCCCACGATGACCACCGAGAGCACCGTGGGCGTGAAGATGACGGTGCGGTAAAACGCGGTTCCGGCCAGTTGACGCGACAGCAACACCGCCAGCAGCAGCCCCACTGGGTTTTGCACCGCCATGTGAATCAGGAAGAACTTGAGGTTGTTCCACAGCGCGTTCCAAAACGGCCCGGAAAACTCGGGGGCCTGAAACAAGCGCAGGTAGTTGGCCAGCCCCACAAAACGCTCGGGACCGTTGTCCACCGCGTTGTTAAGCGACAGCCACAGCGAGGTGAACAGCGGATAAATCATGAACAGGGTGTAGATGGCGGCGGCGGGAAGCAAGAACACCACGATGTGGGTAGGGAAGCGTTTACGCATAAGTGCCTTGTAGCGAAGCGGCTAATAAGGGGATAAAAGGGGCCGCTCGAGCGGCCCACAGTTCATTTCCCTGCCTACTTTTTCCTGTTTTATTTACCCTTCTGGGGGGCGTACCACGAGGCCAGGTTTTTTTGCACGAAGTCTCCGGCCTGCTGCGGGGTCATCGTGCCGCTGAGCACCTGGGCCGAGGCGTTCCATAGGTCGTTTTCGTTGTTGGGGTTCGAGTTGCGCGACAGAATCTGGTAGCTCGAGCGAAAGGTTTTATCGCAGTTCTTGCGCCAGGACACGAACTGCTGGGCCACCGGATCTTTGAGGGTGTAGTTCACGTTGGCCAGTGGGAAGAAACCGGGCAGTTCGTTGGCGTAGAGTTGGGCGAACTGGTCGGTGGCCAGCCAGTCCAGGAACACTCGAGCCGCTTCCTTGTTGGGACTCGCCGCGTTGAGGCCGAAGCCGATGTCGGGGTGGTCGCTGATGGTACATTTCTTGCCGGGAAAGGTATACGGCTGAAACGCGCCCAGCTCGAGCTTGGGGTTCATGCCCCGGAAGGTGGCGATGTCCCACGACCCCGCCGGATAGATGGCCCCGCGCCCCTGCCCAAAGTAGTTCTGCGAATCCGGGTAGGCCAGCGCCTGATAGCCGCCGACCAAGTAAGGCTGCCAGCGCGCCAGGGCCTGGAAGGCCGCCAGGAAGCCGCCCTTGTTGTACTGCGCGGTGCCAGCAATCAGGCCGGTGCGCCCCTTTTCCGCGCCCCACAGGGTCGGGCCGATGTTCTGAAAGCCCATAGTGGCCGACTCCCACTGGTCTTTGGTGCCGATGACAAGCGGCGCGTATTTGCCGTTGGCCTTGATTTTCTTCAGGGTATCCAGAAACTGCGCCTCGGTCTTGGGCACACTGAGTCCCAGTTCGGCAAAGATGCCCTTGTTGTACAAAAAGCCGTGAATCACCGCAGCGGTGGGCACGCAGAAGGTGGTTTTGCCGTCATCGGTGCTCCAGGCGGTTTTGGCCACGGTGCTGAAGTTCTTCAGGCCCGCGAGGTCGTTCAGGGACGCCAGGTACTTGGCCTTGTACAGCTCGAGGCTGTTGTCGAAGGGGCGGCAGGCGATGATGTCTCCGGCGCTGCCGCCTTTGAGCTTGGTTTGCAGCAGCGCGTTGTAGTCGGTGGGCGCGCTGGGTGAGAACGTAACTTTGATGTCGGGGTGCAGCTTCTCGAAAGCTGGAATAAGGATGGTGTTCCAGGTCTTGAGGTCGTCGTTGCGCCAGCTCTCGATGGTGAGGGTGGCTTTCTGAGCCTGGGCGTGAACGGTGGCGATGAAGGCGGCGGTGAGGGCAGCGGTGAGCAGAGTGCGTTTCATGGTGGACTCCTTGAGCGTGCGGGTGAGGCGAACGAGGCTAACGAGGCGACAAGTGCTCGAGCGGGCGGTCTAGGAGTGCAGCAGGGTCTGGGCCGGGAAACCTCCTATGGGAAAAGCGATAGAAGCGAGTTCGAGCGCGGTGGCCTCGAAGAATCGCTCGATGGCGACGCTCGAGGCCCCGCGTGCCCACATGGTGCCGGAATCGATTAGGAGGCGGAGTTCGGGACGGGAGCGCAGGATGGGTAGCAGGTTGGCGGCGAAGCTGCTGCGCGTGGCGTGAATCAGTTCGGGAATGTCCAGGTCGGGGTCGAAGGCCAGATACACCGCGTCCGGGTCGAGGGTGGTGGCCAGGTTGGCCAGGGCCGCGCCCAGCATCTGGCCCGCCGTCTCGAGCACCGGGGCGCAGGCCGCGCCGCTCGAGGCCACCGCCGCTTTGAGACCGTTCACCGCCACCTCCTGAACCGTCTGGCCCGTCACCTCGGCCACCCGGTTTAGGAGGGTAGCGCGGGACGCCACCGCCTCGAGACAGCCGTTTTTGCCGCAGTGACATGGAAAGCCGGGTTCAAAAGTCACGCGGGTGTGGCCGATTTCCCCGGCCAGACCGCCTCGCCCCCGGTGGACCCGGCCCTCGAGAATCAGGCCCGCGCCGATGCCGTTGCCCAGCGTGACCATCACGAAGGATTCGTGCGGGCGGTGGGTTCCGAACAGCAGCTCGGCCAGAGCCAGCGCGTTGGCATCGTTCTCGAGGGTGGTGGGCAGCCCTGTGCGCGCCTCTACGAGCTGCGCGATGGGCACGTCGTGCCACTTGAGCAAGGTGGTGGAGTCCAGACACACCCCTGTCCTGGGGTCCACGATGCCGGAAAGCCCTATGCCAATGCCGACCAGCCGCCTGGACCCCACACACTCGGACCCAACGCGCGCCACGAACGCCGCAATGGCGTCTACCACCTTGCTTGGCTCGAAGCTGCTCAGGTGCATCTGCTCGCTGAGCACCACCTCGCCCCACAGGTTGGTGAGCACCATCTGGTTGTGGTTGGAGTTGAGCTGCACCCCGATGGCGTAGCCGTACTCCGCGTTCAAACTGAGCATGGAATGGGGTCGGCCCATAGATTTTTGGTTGAGGCCCACTTCCTGCACCAGCCCCAGATTCATGGCCCGCTTGACCGTGCCCGACACGGCGGACGCGCTCAGGCCGCTGGCCACGCGAATGTCGGACTGCGAGATGGGAGAATGCGAACGAATGAGGGCCAGGACTTGACTGTGAGTGGACACCCGCACCCCCGAGGCTTAATTTTTACGAAGAACTAAGTAAGTTTGAGGAAGTGTAAGGCAACGCAAAGAGTTTGTCAAGCTGCCGGGAGCGAAGCGGCCTGTAGGGTCAACACTCAAGCAGGATGAAGTGAACCGTGGTGTGTAAAACGCGTCGGCGGGGGAGTCTTTTCCAGTCACGCAAAGGTCCAACTTCTCGAGCCAGTTTAGTTTAGAGCCACGATATTCTTGAGACGGACAGTTACGGGAAACGCGGCGGGTTCAGGTGCGGCGGCTGGCCCGACGCAAACTGAACCCCAAAAAAGTCAGCACCGAGAGCGGCAGAACCACCCAGGCCCCGGCGAAGTGAGCCAGAAGTGCGGTGAGCACCAGGGCAAGCACTACCCCTAAAGCCACAGTCCAGTCGTCGCCCACGATAAAGTCGTACCAGAAGCGGAAAAAGCTGAGCAGGTACCTCATACCCGGACCTGGTGCCCGCTCGAGCGCAAAACATTTTCCCGGCGCAACCAACTCACATATCTCCACGAAGCCAGCGAGTACAGCGCGAGCAAGCCCAGAATCGAAAGGTCGCCCCCCGGCCAGCGTGCGCCCGCGCCCTCGGCGGCCCAAAAGGTGCCGAAGCTCGAGAGCATCAGGCCCACCGCGAATTTGAGGCTGTTCTCGGGCACCCGACTGAGCGGGCGGTGGAGAAGAAGACCCGCGCCCAGCACGGTCAGCAAGGCCACGCCCGCGCCCAGCGCCGCCAGACCGAGCTGCCCCGCGCTCGCGCCAAAGGTGACGACGATGAAGGCGACCTCGAGACCCTCGAGCAGCACGCTCTTGAAGGTCAGCGCGAAGCCGTAGGCATCGAGGCCCGAACTCCTGACCGCGCCCTGCGCTCTCGCAGCCTCACTTTCCTCGAGAAAGGTGGCGTCCTCGTCGTGCAGCGCTTTGAACCCGCTCGAGCGCAAGATGGCCTTGCGCCACCACTGCACCCCGAAGACGAGCAGCAGCGCGCCCACCACCAAGCGCAGGGTCTCGAGCGGAATGCGGCCCAGCGCGGGACCGAAGGCCAAGACGACGAGTGCCAGCACCAGCAGCGCCGCGCCCGTGCCTATCAGCGCAGAGCGCCAGCCCCTAGTGAGACCCACCGCCAGCACGATGGTCAGCGCCTCAACCATTTCCACAGCGGAAGCCAGAAACGCCGCTAGAAACAAAAATAATCCACTCACAGTCGCTCTCCCTCACGCCAAATGTCGAAACCGTCGCTCATAGGGCCGGAATTTTACCCCGGCCTCGAGTTGGCCTCAGCATAGGACTGGATTCTGAAGCTGAGGTCTGCTCGAGCCTCATTTCAGCGGTAAGCGTGGGCAAAACATTTCGGGGCTAAAGAACTCGAGCGCTCGAGTGCGTTGATGAAAGAGTTTTTAGGTTTTGCGCGAGGGAGTGCGCGAAAAATCACAGCCCTCAAGCCTGACTCTGGTTGTTTTGAAAAGTCCTGGCCCAGCGGCTATCCTGGGTATGAGTAGTTCGAGAAAACTCACCTCACACGGGTTCAAAATCCCCTCTCGAGCGACAAGGAGCGCGCTACGCCCTGGAACGAGTTTGGCTTTCAAATCTGGGAAACCGCGCCGGGAGTCATGCTCGAGCCGCATCAGCACAGCGAGGTGGAACTCAACTTGGTCACCAAGGGCCACCTGACCTACTTGTTTGGGTCTCAGCTCGAGAGCCTGGGTCAAGGAAGCCTGAGCGTGTTCTGGGGCACCCTGCCGCACCGCCTGCTCGAGCTGGAGCCGGGTTCGCGCTACGTGGTGCTGACCCTTCCGCTGGCGTCTTTTCTGCGCTTCAACCTGCCTGACCCGCTGCTCAACCGGGTGCTGCACGGGGTTCCGGTCACGTCTCTCGCATCCCCTGGTGCGCTCGAGCCGGATTTGAACTTGCTGCGGCGCTGGCAAGAGGATTTGACCGCTCGCTCGAGCGCGCGGCGGCACATCGTGGAACTGGAACTCGAGGCCCGCTTGCGGCGGCTCAACCTAGCACTAGTGGACAGGTCGCTGGGGGAAGAATCGCTCGAGCGCGTCACTGCGCTTCAAAACCCGGTTCGCCTGCAAAAAGCCCTTGACCTGGCGACCCACATCGCCGCGCAGTACCTCGAGCCGCACTCTATCACCGAACTCGCCCGCAGGGTGGGGCTTCACCCGCACTACGCCTCGAGCTTGTTCAGGGAAGCGTTCGGGCAAACCCCGACCCAGTACCTGACCCAGTACAGGGTGGCGCACGCCCAGCGCCTGCTGCTCACCAGCTCGTTGACGGTGATTTCGGTGGCGCTCGAGTCGGGCTTCGGGTCGCTGAGCCGCTTTTACAGCGCCTTCGCTCGGCAGTGCGGTCAGTCGCCGCTCGAGTACCGCAAAGCCCATCTGCGCTGAAAACGCCTCACAGCGCTTTGCCCGCGTTTCCGGCGCTGCAATAGCTGCCCGGAGAGTGAATCCGGTGCGCTACCTTGAGTTCAGTTTCCACGTCGCCCAGCGGCAGCGGACGAAATTCGCTCGAGACCCGCCACTCAAAGGGTGCAGGACCGGGAAAACGTTGCGCGAATCTATCCAGCGCCAGCGGAATGAGCCGCAGTCGCCCGTCAATCCAGCTTCCGTCCCACGGTCCATCCTCGAGAATCTCCTCGGCCCCGCGAAACTCGAGGTACACCGTGCGCCGCAGCGCGTTGCCCGAAGTCGGTTCGCTGCCGTGCAGCACCATCACGTCGTGCAACAGCACGTCGCCGGGTTCCATCTCCACTTGGATAGTGCTCGGCGCGTCCCAGCCATAGCGGTCGCGGATGTCGCACACGTCCAGAATTTGCTTCTGGGACCCCGGCACCACCCGCAAGGCCCCCGACCCGATGCTCGAGCGGTCCAGGTAAAGGTCATAGTTGAAGATGCGTCGGGTGCGGGGGTGAACCGCGTCCTGGTGCCACGGAATCTGTTCGCCGTCGCCTTCTTGCTTGAACACCATGCTCTCGTAGGTGGGCACGAAGTTCGGCCCACACAGCGACTCGGCCACGGCCAGCACCTGTGGACTGCCCAGCAGCTCGAGCGAGGCGTCTTGCCCCTTGTTGTGCAGGTAGTTGACTCGAAACAGCACCTCGCCGTGCGGACGTTTGGCGAAGTTGTAATCGTCGGTGTGGGTGTCGTGGCTCGGT
>Ga0123339_10003675_pt1 | contig 10191 bp, 7 predicted proteins | sample lystaG_FD_89956 | JGI IMG/M metagenome (GOLD analysis project Ga0123339, IMG submission 89956) | Glacier valley bacterial and archeal communities from Borup Fiord, Nunavut, Canada, to study Microbial Dark Matter (Phase II) -... | ecosystem: Environmental > Aquatic > Freshwater > Ice > Glacier ... | reverse complement strand
TGCAGAACCTGTCGGCGTTCGTGAACGCATCCTACTCGGTCGCGGCGGCCATCGGGCGGCTGACGGCGAAGGACCTGAACCTGAACGTGCCGCTGTATGACGAGACCGCCTATTACAACGCGGTGCGCCAGCGGCTATTCGGCACCGGCGACTATGCCACCAACCAGCCGGGGCGCTAGGGCATGACCACCCCCACGCCGGCGCCCGGTGCCGACCCGTCGATGGATGAGATCCTAGCGTCCATCCGCAAGATACTGAACGAGGACGAGACCAAGACGCTCCCCGCCGCCGAGCCTGCGCCCGTGGGCCGGTCGGATGACGTGCTGATCCTGGATGAGAGCATGATGGTGCCGGTCGAGCCAGCCCACTCGCCGGAGCCACCACCTGTGTCAGCACATGAGGCCAAGATGCCTGAGCCGCCCCAGCCCGCATCGCCCGTCCCCGCCGTGGAGGCTGCCCTGCCGCCCCCTCCGCTGGTTCCCCTGCCGCCCGCCGGCGGCTCCGCGGCCCCGCTGGTCAGCCCTGCCACGGCCGGCGCCGCCAGCGCCTCGGTCGAGACGCTGATGCGCACCCTGGCGCGGGAGCGCTCCACCGCCACCCACCGCGGCGGCCCCACCATCGAGGACCTGGTGCGGGAGGAGATGCGCCCGATGCTCAAGCTCTGGCTGGACACCCACCTGCCGCCCCTGGTGGAGCGCCTGGTCCGTGCGGAGATCGAGCGGGTGGTGAACCGCATGGCCCAATGACAGCATAGGCCTCCAACCGCACGCCTTCCCGCCGGGCCTGCCGCGGTCTAGAAGCGCGGGATGCTGAGCAAGAGCTTCGTGCCCGCCGACGTGGAACCCGGTCTGTATGCGGGATGGGAGGCGTCCGGCGCCTTCCACGCCGACCCGGCTGCATCCGCCGCGCCCTACACCATCATGATCCCGCCACCGAACGTGACCGGCAGCCTGCACATGGGCCATGCGCTGACCATGACCCTGCAGGACACCCTGGTCCGCTGGCGCCGCATGCAGGGCCGCGACGCCCTGTGGCAACCCGGCACCGACCACGCCGGCATCGCAACGCAAATGGTCGTCGAACGGCTGTTGGCCCAGGAAGGCCAGTCCCGGCAGTCCATGGGCCGCGACGCCTTCACCGCGCGCGTATGGGACTGGAAGGCGCAATCCGGCGGCGCCATCACCGGCCAGCTCCGCCGCCTCGGCGCGTCGCTGGATTGGGAGCGCGAACGCTTCACGATGGACGACGGCCTGTCCGACGCGGTGCGGGAGGTGTTCGTCACCCTGCACAAGCAAGGCCTGATCTACCGTGACCGCCGCCTGGTGAACTGGGACCCCAACTTCCAGTCCGCGATCTCCGACTTGGAGGTTGAGGCGCGGGAGGTGCGCGGCAGCCTGTGGTATATCCGCTACGCCATCGACGGCCACCCGGAGCGCTTCATTACGGTGGCGACCACCCGGCCCGAGACGATGCTGGGCGACACCGCCGTCGCCGTGCATCCCGATGACGACCGCTACCGCGACTTGGTCGGCCAGCACGCCATCCTGCCGTTGACCGGGCGGCGCATCCCCATCGTCGCTGACACATACTCTGATCCCGAGAAGGGCACCGGCGCCGTCAAGATCACGCCGGCGCACGACTTCAACGATTTCGAGGTCGGGCGACGGCACGGCCTGCCGATGCCGTCCGTGCTGGACAAGATGGGCCGGATGACGATGGCGGAGCTGGATCTGCCGGAAGGCGCCGACTTTGCGCGTGAGCTGGAGGGCCAGGACCGCTTCGCCGCCCGCAAGGCCATCGTCGCCGAGTTGGAGCGGCTTGAGGTGCTGGAGAAAGTCGAACCGCACACCAACCAAGTCCCGCACGGGGACCGCTCCGGCGTGCCAATCGAGCCGTTGCTGACGACCCAGTGGTATTGCAACGCCGCCGAACTCGCGAAACCCGCCATCGCCGCCGTCGAGAGCGGGGCCACCCAGTTCGTGCCGCGCCAGTGGGAGAACACGTTCTTCGCCTGGATGCGCGACATCCAGCCCTGGTGCATCAGCCGGCAGCTGTGGTGGGGTCACCGCATTCCCGCCTGGTTCGGCCCTGATGGCACGGTGTTCGTGGAACGGACGGAAGCGGAGGCCCAGGCCGCCGCCCGCGCCCATTACGGCCGGGACGAGCCGTTGCAGCGCGACGACGACGTGCTGGACACTTGGTTCAGCTCCGCCCTGTGGCCGTTCTCGACGCTCGGCTGGCCGCAGCAGACGCCCGAACTGGCGCGCTACTACCCCGGGGACGTGCTGGTGACGGGGTTCGACATCATCTTCTTCTGGGTCGCGCGGATGATGATGATGGGCCACCACTTCATGGGCGGCGTGCCGTTCCACACCGTCTATATCCACGGCCTCGTGCGGGACGAGCGCGGGCAGAAGATGTCGAAGTCCAAGGGCAACGTCATCGACCCGCTGGAGCTGATCGAGGCCTACGGCACCGACGCCCTGCGCTTCACGGTGTGCGCCCTGACCGGGCCGGGCCGCGACGTGAAGCTCGGGGCGGCGGCCGTCGAGAACCGCCGCAGCTTCGTCACCAAGCTGTGGAACGCCGCCCGGTTCTGCGAAATGAACGGCGTGGCGCCCGTGCCTGGTTTCGACCCGGCCACCGCGCGCCTGCCGCTGTGCCGCTGGCTGCTGGACGCCACCAATGCCGCCATCGCGGAGGCCGATGCGGCGTTGGAGGCCTACCGCTTCAACGACTACGCCGCCGCCGCCTATCGCTTCACCTGGAACACGTTCTGCGACTGGTTCCTGGAATTCGCCAAGCCCGTCCTGAACGGGCCGGCGGACGCCGATGCCGCCGAGGTCCGCGCCACAGCCGCGCATGTGCTGGGCGTGATCCTCCGCCTGCTGCACCCTGCCATGCCCTTCGTCACCGAGCATTTGTGGGACGAGCTGGGCTACGGCGCCCCGTGCAGCCTGATCCGCGCGCCCTGGCCTCAGCCCACTCTGGTAGCGGAGCCGGAAGCGGCGCGGGCGGAGCTGGACTGGGTGGTGCGCCTGGTGTCCGAGGTACGCACGGTGCGGTCCGAGATGAACATCGCCCCCAGCGCCCTGACGCCGATCCTGCTGCGCGACGCCCTGCCGCTGACGCTCGCCCGCGCCGCCACCTGGACCGACAGCATCCGCCGCATGGCCCGCGCGACGGAGATCATGGCGCTCGACGGCCCGATGCCGCCCGGCAGCGCGCAGGTCGTCGTGGACGAGGCGACGGTGGTGCTGCCCCTGGCCGGCATCATCGACCTGGCCGCCGAGCGCGCCCGGCTGGACAAGGACCGCACGAAGGCGCTGGCCGAGGCTGACAAAGTCATCCGCAAGCTGGACAACGCCGACTTCGTCAGCCGCGCCAAGCCGGAGGTCGTGGAGGAGAACCGCGAGCGCTTGGCCGCCCACCGGGCCGAAGCCGCCCGCTTGGCGGCAGCCATCGCCCGCATCTCGCCTGCTCCCTCTCCCTCCGGGAGAGGGCCGGGGTGAGGGAGGCCGCAAGTGCTACACCCGCCACTTACGAACCCCGTCGGCTCTGCCATCTGATAACGTAACGCGCCTGGCCTCCCTCACCACGACCCTCTCCCGGAGGGAGGGGGAGAAGAACGCACCCCAACCGAGGAAACACGATGCTCAAGAAGCACTGGGACAAGAGCAACATGCCGTCCCGCCACGTCACCGTCGGCCCGGACCGTGCGCCGCACCGCAGCTACTACTACGCGATGGGCCTGACGGAAGACGAGATCAACCAGCCCTTCGTCGGCGTCGCGTCCTGCTGGAACGAAGCCGCGCCGTGCAACATCGCGCTGAACCGGCAAGCGCAGTCGGTCAAGATCGGCGTGAAGGAGGCCGGCGGCACCCCGCGCGAGTTCACGACCATCAGCGTCACCGACGGTATCGCCATGGGCCACCAGGGCATGAAGTCCTCCCTGGTGTCCCGCGAAGTCATCGCCGACAGCGTCGAGCTGACGATGCGCGGCCATTGCTACGACGCGCTGGTCGGCCTGGCCGGCTGCGACAAATCCTTGCCCGGCATGATGATGGCCATGCTGCGCCTGAACGTCCCCAGCGTGTTCATGTACGGCGGCAGCATCCTGCCCGGACGTTTCAAGGGCCGCGACGTGACGGTCGTGGACGTGTTCGAGGCCGTGGGCCAGCACGCCGCCGGCAGCATGTCCGACGCCGACCTGCACGAGCTGGAAACGGTGGCCTGCCCCTCCGCCGGGGCCTGCGGCGGCCAGTTCACCGCCAACACGATGGCGACCGTCAGCGAGGCCATCGGCCTTGCGCTGCCCGGCTCCGCCGGCGCTCCGGCTCCGTACGAGGACCGGGACCGTTGGGCCGTGGACAGCGGCCGCGCTGTGATGGCGCTGATCGAAAGCGGCCTGCGCCCGCGCGACATCGTCACCATCAAGGCGCTGGAGAACGCGGCCGTCGTGGTGGCCGCGACAGGTGGCAGCACCAACGCCGGGCTGCATTTGCCGGCGCTGGCGCACGAGGCCGGGCTACGCTTCACGATGGACGACGTGGTGCGCATCATGAAGCGCACGCCCTACATCGCCGACCTGAAGCCCGGCGGGAAGTATGTCGCGCTGGATGTGCATCGCGTCGGCGGCATCCCCATCATCCTGAAGGCGTTGTTGGACGGCGGCCTGCTGCACGGCGACTGCATCACCGTCTCCGGCAAGACGATGGCCGAGAACCTCAAGGACGTGGTGTTCCCGACCGACCAGGACGTGATCTACCCGGTCAGCCGCCCGATCTCGAAGACCGGCGGCGTCGTGGGCCTGAAGGGCAACTTGGCGCCCGAGGGCGCCATCGTGAAGGTCGCCGGCATGACCATCCAGCAGTTCGAGGGCACCGCCGTGTGCTTCGACAGCGAGGAGGAGGCGTTCCGCGCCGTCAACGACCGCGCCTACAAGAAAGGCGATGTCATCGTCATCCGCTACGAAGGGCCGCGCGGCGGGCCGGGCATGCGTGAGATGCTGTCCACCACGTCGGCCATCTACGGCCAGGGCATGGGCGGCGACGTGGCGCTGATCACCGACGGGCGGTTCAGCGGCGCCACACGCGGCTTCTGCGTCGGCCATGTCGGGCCGGAGGCCGCGGTCGGCGGCCCCATCGCCCTGCTACGCAACGGCGACCGCATCCGCATGGACGCCGTGGCCGGCACCATCGAGGTGCTGGTGTCCGACGCCGAGATGGCCGAGCGCCGGGCCGCCTGGGCGCCGCGCGGCACGGACTACAACAGCGGCGCAATCTGGAAGTACGCCCAGACCGTCGGCCCGGCCTACCTGGGCGCCGTCACCCACCCGGGCGGGGCGGCGGAGACGCATTGCTACGCCGACATCTAGGAGGGCCGCCGCATGTTCATCGCCATGAACCGCTTCAAGGTGGCCCCGGGGTCGGAAGCTGCCTTCGAGCATCTGTGGGCCACTCGCGACAGCCACCTGCGGGAGGTGCCGGGCTTCGTCGAGTTCCACATGCTGCGCGGCCCGGCGCGGGACGGTTACGTGCTGTATTCCAGCCATACCTTGTGGCAGGACCATGCGGCGTTCGAGGCCTGGACCCGCTCCGAGGCGTTCCGCGCATCCCACCGCAACGCCGGCAACAGCGGCCCAGCGGCGCCGATGTATTTGGGTCATCCGGAGTTCGAGGGGTTCGAGGTGATCCAGACTGTGAAGTAACATTGACAGCCCGGTGCTCTACCTATCCCGCACAGGGCCGTCATTGCGAGGAGCGAAGCGACGCGGCAATCCAGGAGCGGTTTGGACTGCGCTTGCCGCCCCTGGATTGCCGCGGCGCAAGCGCGCCTCGCAATGACGTTAGTCAAACGGGAGGTCGGGGCAACAGGCGGCTGAACCCAAAGATGACACCCTTGCCCCGCCCCATCCCCTCGCGCTAACGTCTGCCAGTGTTGCAGTCCCTGACCTTCACCATCCTGGCCGCCATGCTCCGCACCATCGTGCGCGCGGCCCTGCGCCTGACCGGGCTGGCCCTCATCCTTCGACTTATCCGCCCCCTGAGCGCTCCGCCGGGCCGATAAGCTGCGCCGGCACCGCTTGGGGGGTCAGACCCCTGAAGCTGTCCCTGCACCCCATTCCGAGGACCACTCCATGACCGTCAACCATCCCAGCTTCGGCGCGCTGCCGGACGACCGCGTCATCATGTTCGACACCACCTTGCGTGACGGCGAGCAGTCGCCGGGCTTCTCGATGAACCTGACCGAGAAGCTGCGCATGGCCGAGGCCCTGGCCGAGCTGGGCGTCGATGTGATGGAGGCCGGGTTCCCCATCGCCAGCCCCGGCGACTTCGAGAGCGTGCAGGCCATCGCCCGCACCATCAAGGGCCCCGTCATCTGCGGTCTGGCCCGCACCGGCCAGGCTGACATCCTGCGAGCCGCCGAGGCGCTGCGCCCCGCCGAGCGCAAGCGCATCCACGTGTTCCTGAGCACCAGCCCGCTGCACATGAAATACAAGCTGCGGATGGAGCCGGACGCCGTCCTGCAACTGACCAGCGACAGCGTCGCCCTGGCCCGGCAGCACGCCGACGACGTGGAATGGTCCGCCGAGGACGGCAGCCGCACCGAGCCGGATTTCCTGTGCCGCTGCGTGGAGGCCGCCATACGCGCCGGCGCCACCACTATCAACGTGCCCGACACCGTCGGCTACGCGGTGCCCGACGACATGACACGCATCTTCACCATGCTGCGGGAGCGCGTGCCAGGTGCGGACGCGGTCGTCCTGTCCACCCACAACCACAACGACCTGGGCCTGGCCGTCGCCAACACCCTGGCCGCCGTGCGCGCCGGCGCCCGGCAGATCGAATGCACCATCAACGGCATCGGCGAACGCGCCGGCAACGCCGCGCTGGAGGAGGTGGCGATGGCCATGCGCACCCGCCCCGACGCCGCGCCGTACACCACCAACATCGTCACGACCAGCATCCTGCGCACGTCCAAGCTGCTGTCCACCATCACCGGCTTCGACGTGCAGCCCAACAAGGCCATCGTCGGCCGCAACGCCTTCGCGCACGAATCCGGCATCCACCAGGACGGCGTGCTGAAGAACGCCGCGACCTACGAGATCATGACGCCGGAAAGCGTTGGCTGGACCAAAAGCAACCTGGTGATGGGCAAGCATTCCGGCCGCGCCGCCTTCCGCGACAAGCTGCGCGCCCTGGGCTACGGCGAGGTCGGCGACAACAAGCTGAACGACGCCTTCCGCCGGTTCAAGGACCTGGCCGACCGCAAGAAGGCCGTTTACGACGAGGACATCGTCGCGCTGGTCGATGACGAGGTCGGCCGCGACCACGACCGCATCCGCTTCGTGTCGCTGGACATCCACGCGGGGTCCCGCGGCCCGGCCAAGGCCGCGCTGGAATTGGAGGTCGATGGCGCCGTCCACCAGGCCGATGCGGCCGGCGACGGCCCAGTGGACGCCACCTTCAATGCCATACGGATGCTGTTCCCGCACGACGCCCGGCTGCTGCTGTTCTCGGTCGGCGCCGTGACGGAGGGGACGGACGCCCAGGCCAAGACGACGGTGCGCCTGGAGGAAGGCGGCAAGATGGTGGATGGGCAAGGCGCCGACACCGACACCATCGTGGCGTCGGCCCGTGCCTATGTGCACGCCCTGAACAAGCTACTGGTCAAGCGCGCCCGGACTGAACCGGAGGCGCTGTCGGCATAGGTATTTTGGACAGCCGAAGTGGCACAGGGTCTTTCCCCTCTGAGCAATAAGCCGATACTGCAATCACACACCACATGGCTTCTACCCCGACGCACAATCCCTTCACTTGCAGGCGACGGCGGAACAGGAGGGAGTCAAGTTGGACGCCGAAGCCCGCAACTTGCTGATGAAGCAAATCTCGATGCAAGAGGCGGTCGGTGGGAAGATCGCGGTGCCTCTCGACAAATTCTTTGTCGGCAATGATGACCTGGGGTCCATAGGCTGTAACATTGGTGCCCGCCAGCCCGCCATCAGCGAGTTTCATCGTACACTTGCGAGACTCCAAGGGCAGTCCGGCGTCATGGCAACTGTGCGCCACATGGCCATGAACCTGCTACGCAGCCCAAAGGACAAGCACAGCATCTAAGGTCAGGCGGACATCAGCCGCATGGGACACCAGCTACCTCGAAGCCTTGCTTCGGCAGTCAGCGTGAGTAGCCCTCAAGCGATTGCCCTATACCAGCCTCATCTAGCCATGTGCACCTTGAGAGGCTACAAATCTCCACCAGGTATCGTAACGAACCCGAGAGGCTGGTGCTGTCATGATGAGCAAGGCGTGGTGCGTCTGTCCTCCAAGCGGGAACCCCTTCAACCGCGGCAAGCTGGGCCGGCGCCAGACGCTCCAGGCCACCGGCCTTAGCTTCGTCGCGACCCTCACCGCCATCCTCGTCGGCGCCGGGCGCACCGTCCGGGCCGAGCCGGTTGCCGGGAACCCTCCTGTTGTTGACGGCCTCTCGGTCCGCATCCTCGCCGACAACCACACGGACCGTTACAGCGTCCCTGTCGCCACGCCGGGCATGAAGATCGACCGCACCGGCGGCACCGAGCTTCCCGGCGTCGCACCCGTCATGACCTGGCGGGCCGAGTGGGGCCTGTCCATGCTCGCCGACTCCGTCCGGGCCGACGAGACCCGGCGCGTGATGATCGATTTCGGCTACACGCCGGACGCGCTGCTCGGGAACATGGGCCTGCTCAAGCTGGACCCCGCGACGATCGACGCCCTGGTCCTGAGCCACGGCCACATCGACCACTTCGGCGGGCTGACAGGGCTGCTCGCCGCATCCAAGGGGCGGCTGAAGCCGGGCCTGCCGCTGTTCGTCGGCGGCGAGGACTGCTTCTGCACCCGCCAGTCCGGCACCGGCGGCGACTTCGGCGCGCTGGACCGGCCGGGCATCCTGGCCGCCGGCATCCGGCTCATGATGGCCGAAGGTCCCGCAGTCGCCGCCGGCCACGCCGTGACGTCCGGCCAGATCCCGAAGACCACCCGTGAGGACACGCTGCGGGCGACGAACGAACGCACGGGCCTGGTCGCCGGCCTCGGCTGCGACCCGGCGCTGGAACCGGCCGCCAAGAACACCGGCGCCTACATCCCCGACGACTTCCAGCACGAGATCGCCACCAGCTACGTCGTGAAAGACAAGGGCCTGGTGGTGCTGACCTCGTGCAGCCACCGGGGCGTGCTCAATACGATCAAGCAGGCGCAGGCCTCGACCGGCGTGGAGAAGCTGCACGCGCTGGTCGGGGGCTTCCATCTGGTGCCTCCGCTCAGCGACGACTACGTGCGCCAGACGGTCGCCGACCTGAAGGCCCTCAACCCGGACTACGTCGTCGCAGCCCATTGCTCCGGCGAACGGTTCTACGACCTTGCGCGGGCAGAAATGCCGGGCCGGGTCGTGCAGGCGAATGTCGGGTCGCGGTTCTCATTCGGGACATCGGCGGCATAGTGCCGCCGCCTGTTGGTCAGCCGGACGCGACATCTTGCGGCTGCGAACCGTAGGAGACCCAAGATGCCGGAGCCGTTGAACGTGGGGATCGCCGGTTTCGGCGCCATCGGCCAAGCGGTGGCGGCCGCCTTTGCAACCGAGGATGGCATCCCCGGCTTGCGCCTGGCCGCGATTGGTGCCCGCGATGCCGCCAAGGTCCGGGCCACCCTGCCGTCGGGCCTGTCGGTCCCGCCCGCGATCGTCGGAGTCACGGACCTCGCGGCGCACGCCGACATCGTCATCGAGTGCGCCCCCGCCGCCCTGCTGCCGTCGATCGCCGAGCCGGTGCTGCGAGCCGGGCGCACGATGGTGGTGCTGAGCTGCGGCGCCCTGCTGGACGCCATGCACCTGGTGGACCTGGCGCGGACGCATGGAGGGCGCATCCTGGTGCCCACTGGCGCCCTGCTCGGTCTGGACGCCGTGTTCGCAGCGGCCCAGGGCACGATCCACTCCGTCCGCATGATCACGCGCAAGCCGCCCAAGGGCCTGCTTGGCGCACCCTACCTGGTCGAGCATGGCATCGAACTGGATGGGCTGACCGAGACGCTTCGCGTGTTCGAGGGCACCGCCAGGGAAGCGGCGCGCGGCTTCCCCGCCAACCTGAACGTCGCTGTGGCGCTGTCGCTGGCCGGGCTCGGACCCGATCTCACCCGGCTGGAGATCTGGGCCGATCCC
>Ga0123339_10003674_pt1 | contig 10192 bp, 9 predicted proteins | sample lystaG_FD_89956 | JGI IMG/M metagenome (GOLD analysis project Ga0123339, IMG submission 89956) | Glacier valley bacterial and archeal communities from Borup Fiord, Nunavut, Canada, to study Microbial Dark Matter (Phase II) -... | ecosystem: Environmental > Aquatic > Freshwater > Ice > Glacier ... | reverse complement strand
CGGCGGACGGCTGGGGCGGATGATCGCCGCCAACCGCGCGGTGGCGGGGGAGGGGGCGGTGCATTTGGAGCCGCTGGGGCTGCTTGTGGCGGAGGTGGAGCGGTAACGGGCGAGCCGCTGCGGGGCGCGCCCGGCCCGGTCCCCTCCGCCCTTCGCGCACCTCCCCCAAGGGGGGAGGAGAAGCACCCTGTTCCCCCCTTGGGGGAGGTGGCGCGCAGCGCCGGAGGGGGGCGGGCCGGGCGCGATCCGGGCTGGGAGCGCTTCAGACTTTGTCGGCGAACAGGTCCACGCGTGTGCCGTCGGGATCGCGCAGGCAGGCGTAGCGCTGGCCCCACGGCGAATCGACGGGTTCCATCACGACGGGATGGCCTGCCGTCGCGGCCGCCGCGCAGATCGCGTCCACCTCGGCGGCGGTATCGCATTTGAACGCGAGGCTGATGCGGCTGCCCACCGGCTCCGCCCAGCCCATCGGCGATCCGGCCATCACCGCCTCGGTGAAAAAGCCGAGCGCCATACCGTGCGCGGGTTCGTAGTTGAACGGGCCGTGCGCCCCGACATCGTGCGCATCGGCTTCGGCGGGGATATCGAGGCCGAGCAGCCGGTAGAAGGCGAGCGCGCGGGGCAGATCCTTGACGACGATATCGGCGTTGTGCGGGGTTACGGCCATGGGGGTCTCCTGTTCGCGCGAGCGGCGGTGCGAGTCCGCCCCGGCAGGGCGTCATGGCAAATCGCATTGCGCGCGCAAAGGCCCGCCCTCGACGGCGCGCACCGCCCGGCCTAACCCGCGCTCGATATGACCGACCTTCTCCCCGTTCGCCGCGCGCTGCTGTCCGTCAGCGACAAGACCGGCCTCCTCCCGCTCGCCCGGACGCTCGTCGCCAACAACGTCGAACTGATCTCCACCGGCGGCACCGCGCGCGCGCTCCGCGAGGCGGGGCTGCACGTCCACGATGTGGCGCACATCACCAGCTTTCCCGAGATGCTCGACGGGCGGGTGAAGACGCTGCACCCCGCGGTGCATGGCGGGCTGCTCGCGAGGCGCGAGTGCGAGGAGCATATGGAGGCGATCGCCGCGCGCGGGATCGCGCCGATCGATCTGCTGGTGGTGAACCTCTACCCGTTCGCAGACACGCTGGCGGCGGGAGCAGCGCGCGACGAGCTGATCGAGCAGATCGACATCGGCGGCCCGGCGATGATCCGTTCGGGCGCGAAGAACCACGCCGGGGTGGCGGTGCTGGCGGACCCGGTGGATTACGATGCGCTGGTGGCCGAACTTGGCGTGCATGGCGGGCGCACCTCGCTGGCGCTGCGCCGCCGCCTCGCCGCGCGCGCCTTCGCGGCCACCGCCGCCTACGATGCCACTATCGCGGGCTGGTTCGCCTTTGCGGATCAGGGCGACGTGTTGCCCGATACGCTGACGCTCGCGCTGCGCCGGGTGCCGCCCGAACTGCGCTATGGCGAAAACCCGCACCAGCATGCGGCGCTGTATGTGCCCGCCGGGCCGCATGCGGCGGGCGTGGGGCAGGCGCGCCTCGTGCAGGGGAAGGCGCTCAGCTACAATAATCTGGCGGATGCGGACGCGGCTTTGGAACTGGCGGCGGAGTTCCGGGGCGGCGCGCCCACGATCGTGATCGTGAAGCATGCCAATCCGTGCGGGGTGGCGAGCGCGGGGTCGCTCGCGGAGGCGCACGCGCGCGCGCTGGCGTGCGATCCGGTTTCCGCGTTCGGCGGGATCGTTGCAGCGACGCATGCGCTCGACGCGGCGGCGGCGCACGCGATTGCAGCGATCTTCACCGAGGTGGTGATTGCGCCCGATGCCGACGACGCGGCGCTGGCGGTGTTCGCCGCGCGCAAGAATTTGCGGTTGCTGCTGACCGGCGCGCTCCCCGATCCGCGCCGCGCGGGGCTGACGATGCGGACGATCGCGGGGTGGATGCTCGTGCAGACGCGCGACGGCGCTGCGCTGCCCGCGCTGACCATCGTCACCCGCCGCGCGCCTACCGAGGCCGAGCGCGCGGATATGGCGTTTGCGTGGGTGGTGGCGAAGCATGTGAAATCGAATGCGATCGTTTATGCGAAGGACGGGCAGACGGCGGGGATCGGCGCGGGGCAGATGAACCGGCGCGATTCGGCGCGGATCGCGGCGGTAAAGGCACGCGAGGCGGCGGAGACCGCGGGGTGGGCGCAGCCGCTGACGGTGGGCAGCGCGGTCGCATCGGACGCGTTCTTCCCGTTCGCGGACGGGCTGATGACGGCAGCCGAGGCGGGCGCGACCGCAGTGATCCAGCCCGGCGGTTCGATCCGCGATGCCGAGGTCATCGCGGCGGCGGACGCGGCCGGGCTGACGATGGCGTTTACCGACGTGCGGCACTTCCGGCATTGAGCGTGCGCCGCGCTCGACCGGGGTTACGGCCTTTCGGCACCGACCAGCGCGTCCGCGATGCGGCCTGCCAGCCGCCGTGCGATCTCGGGCTTGGGCGCGCGCTCCCAGTGTTCGATCCCGGCGGCGGTTGCCAGCACGACGGCGTTGTCCGCGCCGCCCATGACATCGCCCGAGACATCGTTGCCCACGATCCAGTCGGCATGTTTGGCGATGCGCTTGGCGGCGGCGTGAGCCTCGACGTCGGCGGTTTCGGCGGCGAAACCCACGACCAGCCGGGGGCGTGCGGGGCCCGGCGCGGCGATCGCGGCGAGGATGTCCGGATTGGGCACGAACACGGGTGCGGGGGGTCCGTCGGCTTTCTTGAGCTTGTGCGCGGGCGCGTCGGCGATGCCCCAGTCCGCGACCGCGGCGACCATCACCGCCACGTCGGCAGGAAGCGCGGCCGCCACGGCGGCCGCCATTTCGCGCGCTGTGGTAACATCGACGCGGGTGATGCCGGGCGGGGTGGGCAGCGCGACCGGCCCCGCGATGAGGGTCACGCGCGCCCCGAGTGCCGCAAGCGCCCCCGCAATCGCAAACCCCTGCTGCCCGCTCGATCGGTTCGCAAGATACCGCACCGGATCGATTGCTTCATGCGTGGGGCCAGCGGTGACGAGGGCGTGGGTACCGGAGAGGGTCAGGGTCGGTTCAGCTGAACGAACAATCTCGTCCCCGTTACCTATGCCCAGCCATTTGGCCATCAACACGGCTTCGCTCGCAGTAAGCCGTCTATTGCCGTTCATCAGCTTTGAAACGTTCGGCTGAGTTATTCCTAAAATCCGCGAGACTTCTTTCTGCGAACGGCCCTGCCGCTTGATTTCGGCGATTATACTTTCGGGCCGTAGTTGATCGAATGAGCCCTCGGCCGTTTGTGCCGGTCTAGCCGAACCACCCAGCGCGACACGCACCGCCTCCACAATTGCCCCCGGCTCGGGCAGTCGCCCCGGCCCAAACTCACCGCACGCCATCGCCCCCGTGTCCGGCTCCATCACCCGCACGCCGTCCGCCCGCAGCACCGCGACGTTGCGCACGGTGGCGGGGTGCGTCCACATCCGGTGGTTCATCGCGGGCACGGCGAGGACGGGCTTGTCGGCGGCAAGCAGCACCGCATCGGCGAGATCGCTTCCCAGCCCGGCCGCCATCCGCGCGAGCCGGTCCGCGCTGGCGGGGCAGACGACGATCAGATCGGCCTCGCGGCTCAGGCGGATATGGCCCATCTCGGCTTCGTCCTTGAGGCTCCAGAGGTCCTCGTAGACCGGCTCTTCGCTCAGTGCGGCGAGGCTGAGCGGGGTGACGAAGCGCGCGCCCGCCGCGGTGAGCACCACGCGCACGTTCGCGCCCGCGCCGCGCAGCAGCCGCACGAGCTCGAGCGATTTATAGGCCGCGATCCCGCCGCCCACGATCAGCAATATCGAACGATCCGCAAGCATCAGCTGCCAGTCTACCCCAGCATCGCGCGCGCCGCGAGCGCGATCCCGCCGCCCGCCCCCGCCACGATCAGAAGCAGCCACCACGGCAGCCGGATGCGTGCGGCGACGGGCAGTTCGGCCTCCAGCTGCTCGATTTCCTCGGGCACCAGCTTCGCCACGCGCCGCACGAAGCCGGGTGCATCGCCAAGGATGCCGAGCACGGTGGTGATCGCGTCAGCAATGCGCGCTTCGGGCCCCAGTTCGGCGCGCATCCACTCGCGCACATAGGGTTCGGCGATTGCCCAGGTGTTCACATGCGGATCGAGGCCGGCGGCCACCCCCTCCACCATTACCATCGTCTTTTGCAGCAGCAGCAGATGCGGCTGCGTGGGCATTTCGAACTGGCGCGTGATCGCGAACAGCCCGTCGAGCAGGTTGGCGATCGAGATATCCTTGACCGGCAGCCCGCGGATCGGTTCGCCGACTGCGCGCAAGGCAACTGCGAAATCCTCGATACGGTGGTGTTTGGGCACATAGCCCGCATCGAAATGGACGCGCGCCACGGTCACATAATCGCCGGTGAGCAGCCCGAAGAGGATCTTCGCCAGGTCCACCCGCGCGCGCCGGTCGAGCCGCCCCATGATGCCGAAATCGATGACACCGAGCCTGCCGTCGGCGAGCGCGAACAGATTGCCCTGGTGCAGATCGGCGTGGAAGAAGCCGCGCCCGATCGCTTGGTGCAGGAAAGCGCGGATCAGGATCGTCGCCGCGCGCGTGCCGTCCACACCGGCGGCGGCAAGCGCGGCGGGGTCGGAGACTTTCACTCCCTCCATCCATTCGAGTGTGAGAATGCGTTTGGACGTGCGCGCCCAATCGATCGCGGGAATTTTCAGCCCCGGATCGCCCGGATCGACCGCGAGCTCCGAAGCGCTCGCGCCTTCCATGCGCAGATCGAGTTCGCGCTCGGTCCAGCGGCGGAAGGCCTCGATCACCGCGCGCGGGCGCAGGCGGGTTGCCTCGCCGCCCATCGCTTCGATGTGCGCCGCCGCCCACGCGAACGTGTCGGTATCGCGCGCGATCCGCGCCTCGACGCCGGGGCGAAGCACCTTGATCGCAACCGACCGCCCGTCGGTGGTAACCGCTCGGTGGACTTGCGCGACACTCGCTGCGCCCACGGCTTTCGGCTCGATGCTGTGGAACAGCGTGGCGATCGGCTTTTCCAGCCCCGCTTCGATCGCCTTGCGGATCGCGGCGAACGGCTCGGGCGGGAGCCGGTCCTGCAATGCGGCGAAATCGCGGGCCGCTGCTTCCCCCACCAGATCGGGCCGCGTGGCAAGCGCCTGCCCCAACTTGATCGCGGCCGGACCCAGCTTGCCGAACGCCTCCGCATAGCGCGGCGTTTGCGGTGCGAAGGTGCCGAACCGCGCCAGCCACGCGAGCCGCCGCACCATCGCGGGTGCCTGCGGGCTGCGCTCGATCCCGCGCAGCGCGCCGTTCGCGCCCAGCGTGCGCCCCCAGCGCGCGATGCGCCACAGATGCGTGGCGCTGCTGGTCAAACCTTCCAGCCGCTATGGATCGCGACCGCTCCGCCAAGGATGGGGATGTGGTGGACGCGCGCGAAACCTGCGTCGCGGATCATGCCCGAGAACGCGGTCATGTCGGGAAAGCGGCGGATGCTTTCGACGAGATATTGGTAGGAGGCGCGATCGCGCGCGATCAGGCCGCCGAGCGCGGGGACGACCTTGAAGCTGTAGGCATCGTACAGCTGCGCGAAGCCCGGCCATTCGGTCGTGGAGAATTCGAGGCAGAAGAACCGCCCGCCCCATTCGAGCACGCGATAGGCTTCGGCGAGTGCAGCGGGGAGATCGGTGACGTTCCTCAGGCCGAACGCGCACGTATACGCATCGAAGGCGCCGTCGGGCGAGCTCAGCGCCTCCGCATTCTCCTCTGCCCACACTATCCCGCCCAGCCCGCGCTTCTGCGCCCGCGCCATGCCGACCGCGAGCATATCGGGGTTGATGTCCGCGCACGTCACATCCGCGCCGCGCGCCGCCATGCGGAACGCGATGTCCCCGGTGCCGCCCGCCATATCGAGAACCGCCTCGCCCGCGCGCGGCCGCACGAGGTTTACGAACCGGTCCTTCCACAGCCGGTGCGTGCCCGCGCTCATCGCGTCGTTCATCAGATCATAGCGCCGCGCAACACGCGCGAACACCGCGCCTACGCGCGCGGTTTTCTCCTGCGGGGGAATATCCTCGAAACCGAAACTCGCCATCGGATTTCCTTACCCCGGCTTTCACCCCAAGCGGAAGGTGCGGCGCAGACGTCCTATGCAGGCGGAGTAGCGGCGTGGCCCACGTTGCGCGTGTTCCAGACTGCGACGCCGATGCCGAAGAAATCGCCGTCGTTGGACCCGATGTCCGCATCGAGCGCGATTGCGGTGGCGAGCACGGGCCAGTCCGACTGCCCGCGCGGGCCGAGGCGGGCGCGGGCGGCGGGTTCGAAGGGCGTGTATACTTCGGGCTCGAGCAGGCCGACGATGTCCGCTGCAAAGGTGAGCGACCGTTCGATCGACTCGGACGATCCACCGAGACGGATCAAAACGCTTGCGGCCTCGCGCCGCTGCTCGATCGTCAACAGCAGCTCGATCCCGCGCGCAGCCGTTGCCTCGATCAGCGCGCGCGACCGGCCGAGCGCCGCCGAGACCAGCACGTTCGCGTCGAGGATCAGCATTCCTCGTCCAGCGGATTGCCAGACGGATCCATGCCGAGCGAGGCGAGTTCGGCGTCGAGGTCGCGCCTCTGCGCGCGCCACTCGGCCTGAATCAACTCCAGCCCTGCGATCGTCCGTTCGATCGCTTCGGGGGTGGGGCGTTTGACGGGCACATACCAGCCAACAACCTGTTTGTGGTTCTTAACCACCACCGGATAGCCGCTCTCGCGCGCGATACGGGTGAAATTGTCGCGGAATTCGTTGATGCCGAGCGTGTGCGTCATGGAGCTGTCTCGTATGAAATACTGCACGCCGGTGGCGACAATTCAATGCGGTCGCGCGCGCTCCCTCACGCGCTTAAGTAGGCCCCGATGCCTGAACTTCCCGAAGTCGAAACCGTGGTGCGCGGCCTTGCGCCCGTGCTCACCGGTCGCCGCCTTGCGAGCGCGATCGCGTATCGCCCCGATCTCCGGCGACCGATCCCGCACGATCTGGGGCAGCGGCTGACGGGCGCGACCGTCACTGCCGTCACGCGCCGCGCCAAATACGGGCTTATCGCTACCGATCGCGGCGACACGCTGCTGTTCCATCTGGGCATGTCCGGCCGGATGCGCCTCGATCCCGCCGATACGGGACCGCACGATCATGTGATCTTTACCACGGAGGAGGGGCGGCGGATCGTGTTTACCGACCCGCGCCGGTTCGGCCTACTCGCGCTCGCCGCCACAGCCGATCTGGTGGCGCACCCGCTGCTCGCGGGCATCGGCCCCGAGCCGCTGGGTCCGGCATTCACCGCGGCCTACACGGCGGGGCGATTCGCGGGGCGGATCGCGCCGGTGAAAGCGCTGCTGCTCGATCAGCGCATCGTCGCGGGGGTGGGCAATATCTATGCGGCCGAGGCGCTGCACCGCGCCGCGATCCACCCCGAACGCGCGGGCGGCAGCCTGTCGCGGGCCGAACTGGCGGCGCTGGTGCGCGCGCTGCGTGCAACCTTGCGCGAGGCGATCGCCGCGGGGGGATCGAGTTTGCGCGATCACATCGGGGTCGATGGCGTGCTCGGCCTGTTCCAGAAAGCGTGGCGCGTCTACGGGCGCGCGGGGGAGCCATGCGGCGCGTGCGGCGGCGAGATCGTGCGCAGCGTGCAATCGGGGCGATCGAGCTTCTTCTGCCCGGTGTGCCAGCCCCTCGCCGGCGAACGCGGCGGGGGATAAGTCCGCCAAAGCGCTTGCCCCCGAGCGCGCACCGATTCACTTGCGTGCGATGTTGCCGCTCGCCGCCTCGATCCTCGGACAACCGTGGCGCTGGCGTGGCCATGGCCCCGGTCTGCCGGGTGCAGGGCGCGCGGCGGGCATTCCCGATCTGGTCGCCGAGCTGTTCGCGGCCCGCGGCGGCGATCCGGGCGAATATGCCCGGCTCGCCGATCCTCGCCTGCGCGACTGGCTGCCCGATCCGCATGTGCTGCTCGATATGGAAGCCGCCGCCGATCGCCTCGCGCATGCAGTGCTGGGCGGCGAGGCGATCACCGTCTTCGGCGATTACGATGTCGATGGTGCCACCTCGGCCGCGCTGCTGATCCGCATGCTGCGCGCCGCCGGGGCCGATCCCAAGGCCTATATCCCGGACCGGCTGCTGGAGGGCTATGGCCCGAGTGCAGACGCCATGCGGACGATCGCTGCCAAGGGCGCGCGGCTGGTGGTAACGGTCGATTGCGGTGCGCAGGGGTTCGACGCGCTCGCCGCCGCGCGCGACGCGGGGCTGGACGTGGTGGTGATCGATCATCACCAGTGCGCGACCGAGCTTCCGCGGTGCCACGCTGTGGTCAACCCCAACCGCCTCGATCAGGCGGCGGGCCACGGCCATCTGGCGGCGGTGGGCGTGACCTTCCTGCTTGCGGTCGCCACGGTGCGCGCGCTGCGGATGCGCGGCCACTGGGCGCAGCGGCCCGAGCCGCGCCTGCTCGACTGGCTCGATCTGGTCGCGCTGGGCACGGTTGCCGATGTCGTGCCGCTGCGCGGGCTGAACCGCGCGTTCGTGTCGCAAGGACTGAAGGTGCTCGCGCGGCGCGGCAATGCGGGGCTCGCCGCGCTCGCCGATGTGGCGGGGCTGACCGCGCATCCAGTCGCGCGCGATCTGGGCTTCGCGCTCGGGCCGCGCGTGAATGCGGGCGGGCGGATCGGGGCGGCCGATCTGGGCGTGCGGCTGCTCACCACCGATTGCGCGCACGAGGCCACCGTGCTCGCCGCCGAGCTGAACCGGCTGAACGCCGAACGCCGCGCGATCGAGGCGGAGGTAACGGCTGCCGCAACCGAGGCGGCGGCGGCGCGCGCGGCCGATCCGGTGATCGTGGTTGCGGGCGAGGGGTGGCACGCGGGGGTGATCGGCATCGTCGCGGCACGCCTCAAGGAGCGTTTGGGCCGCCCCGCGATCGTGATCGGGCTCAGCGGGGAAACGGGCAAGGGCTCGGGCCGCTCGATATCGGGCGTCGATCTGGGAGCCGCCGTGCTTGCGGCGCGCGATCGGGGGCTGCTGCTCGCAGGCGGCGGGCATGCGATGGCGGCGGGGCTGACGGTGGCGGCGGACCGCGTCGAAGCCCTGCGCGATGCGCTGATCGAAGCACTCAATGTGCCCGTTGCCGCTGCACGCGCGGGGACCGCGCTGATGTTCGATGCCGTGCTCGCCCCCGCCGGAGTCTGCCCCGCGCTTGCAGATGCTCTCGATGCGGGCGGCCCCTATGGCGCAGGCTGGCCCGCGCCGCGGGTGGTGGCGGGGCCGGGCCAGATCGTCGACGCGCGCGTGGTGGGGGAGGGGCATTTGCGCCTCGTGTTCGCGGGTGCGGATGGCGGCCGCGTGAAGGCGATCGCGTTCCGGCATGCCGAAACCGCGCTCGGCGCAGCGCTGATGGGCGCGCGAGGGCGACGCGTGCATCTGGCCGGGCGCGTGGCGCGCGACGATTGGGGCGCGAAACCTGCGGCTGAACTGCACGTGGAAGATGCGGCCTGGGCGGAGTAGTGCGTGCTGTCCCCTGCTGCGGGCCGGCCAAGCGCGAAGGCACGCTGCAGCAGGCTCGCAAGCCTGTCGGACGGGTTCGGGGATGATCATGAGGGGCAGCGAAGCCTGCACCACCGTGGCAGCACGGCTGCACAATTCGTGTCTTGCGTGCAACGATGGCGCGCGATTCCGGCAACGGTCGCGCCCGAAACATTGCCCACCCGCGCTGTTCTTGCGAAAAGCCGTGCAATCTTGGGAGGAAATTTATTTTGAACCAGAACCGCGCGCGCGTCGCCATTCTCGCGTTGCTGCTCGCCTCCGCCGCCGCGCCGGGCTTTGCGCAGAGCGCCGATAACGCCCAGCGCACGCCCGCGCCGGTGACGCAGGGGCCGACTGCGCCCGGCACCGATCCGGACGAGACGCAGACCGTAATTGTCACCGCGACCAAGCGGGCCGAGAATATCCTGAACGTGCCATTTTCGGTCAATGCGCAGACGCAGGTGGACATCCAGCGGCGCGGCGCGACCAATATCGAGGATATCAGCCGCAACGTCGCCAGCCTCACCGTGCAGAACCTCGGCCCCGGCCAGTCGCAGGTTGCGATCCGCGGCGTCTCGGCGGGCCAGATCGTGCGCGATCAGCCCGGCGTGAAAGAGCAGGT
>Ga0123339_10003673_pt1 | contig 10193 bp, 11 predicted proteins | sample lystaG_FD_89956 | JGI IMG/M metagenome (GOLD analysis project Ga0123339, IMG submission 89956) | Glacier valley bacterial and archeal communities from Borup Fiord, Nunavut, Canada, to study Microbial Dark Matter (Phase II) -... | ecosystem: Environmental > Aquatic > Freshwater > Ice > Glacier ... | reverse complement strand
TTTTTCTCCTCAACAATCACAAGGGAAGGCTCGGGCATGACCGACTTCATCTTCACCAGTGTCACGCGGTCTGCTCGTTTAACTCTTACTTGTTCAGACGGGTTTTGTGACTTGGAGTCTTTGCGTGCGCGCAATGTCAGCGCAATGGCCGCAATGATGGCGACCAACAAGATGACAGCAGCAATCTCCAGTGGGTAGATGTACTCGGAATACAGCACCTTGCCGAGTTCTTTGGTATTAGACACCTGCGCGCCAACTTGGGCGGCAGCGTTGGCAGCTTTGGGCGGTTCACGAAAGCCACCCATCAGCACATACGACATCTCCAGGGCAATGATGGCACCCACCGTACCTGCCAGCGGAAAGTGCTTCCAGAAACCTTGACGCATGCTGTCAATATTGATGTCCAGCATCATCACGACGAACAAGAACAGGACCATCACCGCGCCTACGTACACGAGCACCAAAGTGATGGCCAAAAACTCTGCCTTGAGCAAAATCCAGATCGCAGCCGCTTGAAAAAATGCCAGCACCAGGAACAACGCCGCATGCACCGGATTGCGGGCGGTTATCACCTTGAACGCTGCAAACAGCATCAGCGCGGCAAAGACATAAAAAAGACCTGTTTTAGCGTCCATGTTGCTTTCGTATTATTCTTTTTAAAACTGCCGAATCGCTACCGATTAGCGGAACTTGGCATCTGCTGCACGGTTGGCAGCGATTTCACTTTCATAACGGTCGCCAACGGCCAATAGCATCTCTTTGGTGAAGTACAAATCACCCCGCTTTTCGCCGTGATATTCAAAAATATGCGTTTCAACAATCGAGTCAACCGGGCAACTTTCTTCACAAAAGCCGCAAAAAATGCACTTGGTCAGATCAATGTCATAGCGCGATGTGCGGCGGCTGCCATCCTCACGCACATCAGACTCAATCGTGATGGCCATGGCGGGGCAAACGGCTTCGCAGAGCTTGCAGGCAATGCAACGCTCTTCACCATTTTCATAGCGACGCAGCGCATGCAGTCCACGAAAGCGCGGACTCTGCGGTGTTTTTTCTTCAGGAAACTGAACCGTGATCTTGCGCTTGAACATGTACTTGCCGGTCAGGGCCATGCCCTTGAACAGCTCGGTGAGCATGAAACTTGACGCGAAGTCTTTGATGGAGGCAACTGTAGACATTAATTTTCCAGTTATTTCCAGATCGAGTAGGAGGTCTGCATCCACCCGCCAACTACTACCAGCCAGACGAGGGTGACAGGAATAAATATTTTCCAGCCCAAACGCATGATCTGGTCATAGCGAAAGCGCGGAAAGGTGGCGCGTACCCAGAGGAAAGTGGTCACGACCATGAAGGTTTTCAGGCCTAGCCAAATCCAGCCGGGGATAAAGCTCAAAAATTCAACCGGTGGCAGCCAGCCGCCCAGGAAAAGCAGCACCGCCAAAATCGCTACCAGCCACATATTGGCGTACTCGGCCAAAAAGAACATGGCAAACGCCATGCCCGAATACTCCACCATGTGCCCAGCCACAATCTCTGACTCGCCCTCGACCACATCGAACGGATGACGGTTGGTTTCAGCCAAACTGGAGATGAAATACACCACAAAGATTGGCAACAAAGGCAGCCAGTTCCATGACAAAAAGCCAACCCCATTGCTGGCGGCCATTCCTTTACCCTGCCCCATCACGATGTCTGTCATGTTCAAGCTGCCTGACACCATCAGCACAACCACCAGGCAAAAGCCCATGGCAATTTCATAGCTCACCATTTGCGCTGAGGCACGCATGGCACCCAGAAAAGCGTACTTAGAGTTAGATGCCCAGCCAGCAATGATCACGCCATAAACTTCAAGCGAGGTGACAGCCATCAAAAACAGCAAGCCGGCATTGATATTGGCCAGCGCCACATCGGGCCCAAACGGAATCACAGCCCAGGCAGCCAGCGCCGGCATGATGGTCATGATGGGGCCGAGCACAAACAAGCCCTTGCTGGCAGCAGTCGGGATGATGATTTCTTTGGTCAGCAGCTTAAGTGCATCGGCAATCGGCTGTAACAGACCGAACTGCCCCACACGATTCGGCCCAAGGCGAATTTGTGTAAAACCAATCGCCTTGCGCTCCCACAACGTGAGGTAAGCGACGCAAGCCATCAGTGGCAGCAAGACGCAAACAATTTTGATCAACGTCCAGATGACAGGCCATATGGTGGTTGGCCAGATACCACCGCTTAAGCCTTGACCGAAAGCCTGAATCGTGTCGATCATGCGGCCACCTCGTCAGCCATGACTTGTACAGATGAGACACCGCGCGCATCGGCGGTCAATTGCAAGGATGTTGCGCGTCTGACCAAACTGTCGAGCTGGTAAATGCTGGCTACAGCGGGGGCTGCTTGGGTCGCAGCTGAAAGCACGATGGCAGCGTCAGATGAGTTGTTCAACCTGTCAGATGCAACTTGATCGCCAGCGATATCTTGAATTTGTTTGAGCACATCCTGCGACGATTCAAAGTCAAAACCGGGCAAGCCGAGTAAGTTACCCAGAACGCGCAGCACTTTCCAAGCCGGTCGCGTATCGCCTAATGGTTTGACGACTGCATGAAAGCTTTGCACACGGCCTTCGGCATTGACAAACGTGCCCGGTGTTTCAGTGAACGGTGCGATGGGCAACAGCACATCGCTGAATCCCATATTGGCCTTGAAGGGGCTGAGCGTGACCACCATTTGCGCAGCGTTGAGCGTTGCCACGGACTTTGCGCCCAGGACTGAATCAAACTCAGGTTCGGTATTCAACAAAACGACGGCCTTGAGTTTTCCATCCAGCATTTGGCCAGCATTCAAGCCTTTGCCTTGAGGCATGGCGCCTGCAATCTGTGCGCCAACGGTGTTGGCCGCTTCAGTCAGATAACCCACGCTTGCACCGGTTTGCGCACCAATCCAGTTGGCAAGCGCCAGCAGGCTTGACGCGTTGGCATGATGCGCTGCGGCATTACCAAGCAGAATGGCTTTGCGTTCACCGCTGAGCAGTGATTTGGCTATGGCTTTAGCGATGTCTGTCGCTTGGCCTACCGCAGGTGCAGTCACGCGTTTTTCAACTGCAATGGCTGAAGCCACATCAGCAAGCAATTGAGTCCAAGTGCTGGAGTTGGCCATCACCGCATTTGCAATTGGCATCGCCCATGCATCGACAGAAGCAAGTTCTACTGATGAATTAATAGCGCTTACCGCGCATCCTTTGCGGACTGCCTGCCTAATACGTTGTGCAAACAGGGGATGGTCTTTACGCAGGTTAGATCCAATGATCAACACACGTTGAAGCATAGACAAGGATGAAATCGACGTACCGAGCCAGCGCACACCCGCGGCCTGCATAAATTCTGCATTGCGCAAACGGTAGTCAATGTTGTCGCTACCCAGACCGCGCATCAATGATGCGGCGAGGTACAGCTCTTCAAGCGTGCTGTGCGGGCTGGCCAATGTACCGACGCTGTCAGCACCGTGGTCGGACTTGATTTGTTTCAAGCCGTTGGCTACGTATTCAAGGGCCGTTTGCCAATCAACTGTTTTCCATTCGCCGCCCTGCTTCAGCATCGGACTTAGCAAACGCTCATCACTGCTCAGGGCCTCGTAAGAAAAGCGGTCGCGGTCAGCAATCCAGCATTCGTTGACGTCTTCATTTTCAAGCGGTACCACACGCATGACCCGGTTGGCCTTAACTTGAACAATCAGGTTGGCACCGGTTGAATCATGCGGACTGATGGATTTCCGGCGCGACAACTCCCACGTGCGGGCGCTGTAGCGGAAAGGCTTGCTGGTCAGCGCACCAACCGGGCAAATGTCAATCATGTTGCCCGACAGTTCGGAGTCAACTGACATGCCGACAAAAGTTTCAATCTCGGCATGCTCGCCGCGATGCGACATGCCAAGCTCCATGACGCCTGCAACTTCTTGCCCAAAGCGCACGCAGCGGGTGCAGTGTATGCACCTGCTCATCTCTTGCATCGACACCAGCGGGCCGACGTCCTTGTACGCCACCACACGTTTTTCTTCTTCGTAGCGCGAGCCGCTGCCGCCATAGCCTACTGCCAAATCCTGCAACTGGCACTCACCGCCCTGGTCGCAAATGGGGCAATCCAGCGGGTGGTTAATTAGCAAAAACTCCATCACGCCTTTTTGCGCTTTGATGGCCTTGTCGTTTTTGGTGTGAACGACCATGCCCTGTGTTACCGGCGTGGCGCAAGCTGGCATGGGCTTGGGTGCTTTTTCAACATCGACGAGGCACATGCGGCAGTTGGCCGCAATCGAAAGCTTCTTGTGATAGCAAAAATGCGGAATGTAGGTGCCGGCTTTTTCAGCCGCATGCATGATCGTGCTGCCTTCGAGCACATCAACTTTTTGGCCGTCTAATTGGATTTCAATCATATTTATAGGGCCTTGGTCATGCGCTTTGGGTCACGGCAACGACCGGAATCATGGCTTCAAACTCATGTCGGAAATGCTTGATCATGGCGCGCACGGGCATGGCTGCAGCATCACCCAGCGCGCAAATGGTGCGGCCCTGAATGTTGTCCGCAACAGAATTGAGCAAGTCCAGGTCAGTCGCCTTGCCTTTGCCGGTGTGAATACGATCCACCATGCGCCAGAGCCAGCCTGTGCCTTCGCGGCACGGTGTGCACTGGCCACAAGATTCATGCATGTAAAAGTACGACAGACGCTTGAGTGATTCGACCATGCAGCGGGTGTCGTCCATGACGATGACTGCACCTGAGCCGAGCATAGAACCTGCTTTGGCAATCGAGTCATAGTCCATGGTGCATTCCATCATGATGGCTGCAGGCAAGACGGGGGCCGAAGAACCGCCAGGAATCACTGCTTTTAAAGTGCGGCCTTGAGCAGCGCCACGCACGCCGCCCGCAAGTTCCAGCAGTTTGGCAAATGGTGTACCGAGCGGCACCTCGTAGTTACCGGGCCATTCGACATCGCCCGATACTGAATAAATTTTGGTTCCGCCGTTGTTCGGCTTGCCGCATTCCAGATAAGCCTGACCACCATTGCGAATCAGCCAAGGCACGGCTGCAAAGGTTTCGGTGTTGTTGATCGTCGTCGGTTTACCGTACAAACCAAAGCTGGCCGGAAATGGTGGTTTAAAACGTGGCTGGCCCTTTTTGCCTTCGAGCGATTCGAGCAAGGCCGTTTCTTCACCGCAAATGTAGGCGCCAAAACCATGGGATGCATGCAGCTGAAAACTGAAATTGCTGCCGAGAATTTTGTCGCCCACTTCTTGGCTGATGTAGCCTGCGGCTCGAGCTTCTTCCAACGCTTCTTCAAAGCGCTGGTAAGTCGCAAAAATCTCTGTGAATGTAGTTGTAGCCCACAGTGATGCCCATGGCGTAAGCAGCAATCGCCATGCCTTCAATCACGCTGTGCGGGTTGAACTGCATGATGTCACGGTCTTTGCAGGTGCCTGGTTCGCCTTCGTCTGAATTGCAAACCAGATACTTTTGCCCCGGGAACTGGCGCGGCATGAAGCTCCACTTCAAACCCGTCGGGAAACCTGCACCACCACGGCCACGCAAACCACCGAGTTTGACATCGGCAATGACTTGATCCGGCGTCATACCGACGACCTCACCTTGGGCAAGAATCTTGCGCAATGCTGCGTAACCGCCGCGCGCTTCATAGTCTTTCAATCGCCAGTTGCTGCCATTCAAGTCCGCCATGATTTGCGGGTTGATGTGGCGACCATGAAAGCTGCTTTGTACGCCCGTGGCCGCGAATTGCGACAGAACGTTTTTAGCCTCTGGACTGATGACGGAATTCACAGTAACTGTCATTGCGTTTTTGCCTCAGAAGATTGCAGACCAGCAATCAATTGGTCGAGTTTTTCATTGCTCATGAAGCTGCACATGGTCAAGTCATTGACCAACATGACGGGTGAATCAGCGCAAGCGCCCAAGCATTCAGATTGCTGCAAGGTGAACAAACCGTCAGCCGTCGTCTCACCCATCGATATGCCCAACTTGTGCTCCAGGTGCTTCAGTGCCTTCGCACCATCACGCAACTGGCACGGTAAATTGGTGCACACATTCAGCTTGTACTTGCCCACCGGCTGTTGGTTGTACATGTTGTAGAAGGTGGTGACCTCATGCACGGCAATCGGGGCCATGCCCAAATAGTTGGCTATCTGCTTTTCACTTTCCGCACTGACGTAACCCAACTCTTCTTGAACAATAGTCAGGCAGGCCATCACGGCAGACTGCTTTTGGTCAGCCGGGTATTTGGCCACTTCGCGCGCGAATTTCAATTTTGCTTGTTCAGAAATCATATTTACAACTACCTGGGTTAGCGATCGATTTCGCCAAACACAATGTCCATCGTTCCTATCACGGCCACCGCATCAGCAATCATGTGGCCGCGAGACATCTCATCCATGGCAGCCAGATGCGAAAAGCCTGGTGGGCGAATTTTCAAACGGTAGGGCTTGTTGGCGCCATCACTGACGATGTAAATGCCGAACTCACCCTTCGGGTGCTCAACGGCGGCATAGGCCTCCCCTTCGGGCACGTGAAAGCCTTCAGTGAAGAGCTTGAAGTGGTGAATCAGCTCTTCCATGTTCGACTTCATGGACTCACGGTCAGGCGCAGCGACCTTGTGGTTGCTGGTGATGACGGGGCCGGGGTTGACGCGCAGCCAGGCAATGCACTGCTGAATGATGCGGTTGGACTGGCGCATTTCTTCAATGCGAACCAGGTAGCGGTCATAGCAGTCGCCAGTTTTACCGACGGGAATATCAAAGTCCATCTTGGCGTACACGTCATAGGGCTGCTGCTTGCGCAAGTCCCAAGCAAAGCCTGAACCGCGCAGCATGGGGCCAGTAAAGCCGAGTGCCAGCGCACGTTCTGGCGACACCACGCCCACACCTACCGTACGCTGCTTCCAGATACGGTTGTCAGTCAAGAGGGTTTCGTACTCGTCAACATAACCGGGGAATTTGTTGCAGAAGTCTTCGATAAAGTCGAGCAGCGAGCCCTGACGGTTTTCATTCAGCGCTTCAATGGCCTTTGCGTTTTTAACCTTGCTGACTTTGTACTGCGGCATGGTTTCAGGCAGGTCACGGTACACACCACCCGGTCGAAAGTACGCCGCATGCATGCGCGCCCCCGACACCGCCTCGTACATGTCAAACAATGACTCACGCTCACGGAAGCAGTAAATCAGAATATTCATCGCGCCGCAGTCAAAACCATGCGCGCCCAGCCACAGCAGGTGGTTCAGCAATCGCGTAATTTCGGCATACATCACGCGGATGTACTGTGCACGCACCGGCACATCAACACCAATCAATTTTTCAATCGCCAGGCAGTAGGCCTGCTCGTTGGACATCATCGACACGTAGTCGAGCCTGTCCATGTACGGCAATGACTGGATGTAGGTTTTGCTCTCTGCCAGCTTTTCAGTGGCGCGGTGCAGCAAACCAATATGTGGATCAGCGCGCTGAATGACTTCGCCGTCCAACTCAAGCACCAATCGCAACACGCCGTGGGCTGCTGGGTGCTGCGGGCCAAAGTTCAGCGTGTAGTTTTTAATTTCAGCCATGCTGGACTCCGCCGTAGTTTTCTTCGCGGATCACGCGGGGCGTGATCTCGCGCATCTCGATGGTCACAGGCTGATAAATCACGCGCTTTTGTTCGGGGTCATAACGCATTTCGACGTTGCCGGTGGTCGGGAAGTCTTTGCGGAAAGGATGGCCGATAAAACCGTAGTCGGTCAAAATGCGACGCAGGTCATTGTGACCTTCAAAAATGATGCCGAACAAGTCGAATGCTTCGCGCTCAAACCAGTTGGCGGCGTTCCAGATGTCATTGACTGAATCGACGACAGGAAAATCATCATCTGCGCAAAATACTTTCAATCGCAGGCGCTGGTTGAGGCTGACCGACAGCAAATGCGTGGCCACGCAGTAGCGCAAGCCGTCGTACTGGCCGTCTTTGTACTCTGAATAATCAATACCGCAGAGATCTATCAATTGCTCAAATTTGCAGCCAACCGAATCGCGCAGCAGCGTTGCGGCAGCCAAGTAATCTGCGGCGCCAACAGTTACGGTTACTTCACCGAAAGCAATCTTGATACTCTTGAGTTTGTCGCCCAGGACAAGTGCAACCGCATCACTGATTTGCTGTGTATTTGCAGGCATCAAGCCCTCGCAATCGTGTTGGTACGGCGAATTTTTTGTTGCAACTGGATGATGCCGTACATCAGCGCCTCAGCCGTTGGAGGGCAGCCGGGCACATACACGTCAACCGGCACAATGCGGTCGCAGCCGCGCACGACTGAATAACTGTAGTGGTAATAGCCACCGCCATTGGCGCAAGACCCCATAGACAGCACCCAACGCGGCTCAGACATCTGGTCATACACCTTGCGCAGTGCCGGGCCCATTTTGTTGCACAGCGTGCCAGCCACAATCATCAAATCCGACTGGCGCGGGCTCGGCCTGAACAACATGCCAAAACGGTCGAGGTCATAACGAGCAGCACCCGCGTGCATCATTTCTACCGCGCAACACGCCAGGCCGAACGTCATCGGCCAGAGCGAGCCCGTCTTGGCCCAGTTCACCACCGAGTCGTAGCTCGTGGTCATAAAACCTTCGTTAAAAACACCTTCGAGAGACATACAAAAATACCTTTGTGGCGAGCGTCAAGGATCAGGACCAATCGATTGTCATTCCCAATCGAGTGCGCCCTTTTTCCACTCGTAGATAAACCCCACGACCAGAATTCCCAAAAACACCATGACTGACCAAAAGCCGACAGCTCCAATTTCCTTCAGAGCCACGGCCCAAGGAAAAAGAAAAGCGATTTCCAGGTCAAAAAGAATGAACAGAATGGCGACCAGGTAGTAGCGCACATCAAACTTCATGCGGGCATCTTCAAAAGCCTCGAAGCCGCATTCGTAAGGAGAATTTTTTTCAGCATCGGGCCGCACGGGGCCTAGCAGACGGCCCAACACCTGGGGCACCACACCGACGCCGACGCCCACCAAAATGAACAATAAAACGGGCAGGTACTGGTCGAGGTTCATGGTGAAGTCAATGAATGAAAGCCAGTTTGCGTCAATTTGCTTGCGATTCGCATTGGGGCCTGCTGGCCTAAATGCATTAATCTGGTGCGGACGGCGAGACTCGAACTCGCACACCTTTCGGCACTACCCCCTCAAGATAGCGTGTCTACCAATTTCACCACGTCCGCGGTTTTTACTGTCTGAATGGCATGAGGAAACCAGATGGTTTTGGCTTTCCAGACAGTATCAGAGTTTACCCTGAAATTACGCTTTCCTACGAGGAGGAAAAGCGATCACCACCATTATTTAGTTGGGATTTGACCCACGCCAGACGCTGCTGGAGTTGGGGCCGCTGGCACAGCCGCGCTGTTGTTGGCTGGCGCGCTGGTTCCAGGAATTTGCGCTGCACCTGTGGAGGCCGAAGCGGCGGGTGCCGGCGCTAAAGCAGAAGATTTTTCAAGCACACTGCTGCCAGATGAGCGAGGTTGGGCGTTGCCAAAGTAAGCCAAGGCCAAAGTGCAGGCAAAAAACACGGCTGCCAACACTCCGGTGGAGCGCGACAAAAAGTTGGCACTGCCGCTGGCACCGAACAAACTGCCAGAGCCGCCACTGCCAAAAGCGGCCCCCATATCTGCCCCTTTGCCGTGCTGCACCAAAACGAGGCCAATCATGCCAATGGCTGAAAGCATTTGCACAGCAAGGACGATGGTTAATATCACATTCATGTTTATTTACTCCTGATTTAGTAGCTGCTAGCGCTCGTATTTATTGGGCTGCAGCGATAATTGATAAGAAATCTGCCGCTTTTAGCGAAGCACCGCCGATCAAGCCGCCATCGATGTCTGGTTGCGTCAATAGACTTGCTGCATTGGCAGCGTTCATGCTGCCGCCGTACAAAATTTTCACGCGTGCTGACTGATCCGTCGCCGCTTTCAGCTGCGCGCGTAGCACCGCGTGAACCGCTTGCGCCTCTTCGGGCGAAGCAGTTTTCCCGGTGCCAATGGCCCAAACCGGCTCATAAGCCAGCACAATTTCACTGATGCAATGGCCATTGGTGTGAATCACTGCCGCCAGTTGGCGTTTGACGACTTCTTCAGTCCGCCCTGCTTCGCGTTCAGCGAGCGTTTCGCCTACACACA
>Ga0123339_10003672_pt1 | contig 10197 bp, 3 predicted proteins | sample lystaG_FD_89956 | JGI IMG/M metagenome (GOLD analysis project Ga0123339, IMG submission 89956) | Glacier valley bacterial and archeal communities from Borup Fiord, Nunavut, Canada, to study Microbial Dark Matter (Phase II) -... | ecosystem: Environmental > Aquatic > Freshwater > Ice > Glacier ... | reverse complement strand
CGCCGCAACAAGGTCGCGAGATCCAGAATCATCACCACCGAACCATCGCCCATGATGGTCGCGCCAAAGATGCCGGGCACCGAGCTGATCTGCGGACCGACCGACTTCACCACGATTTCGCGCGAACCGATCACCGCATCGATGCGGATCGCGGCGCGCTGTTCACCGGCGCGCGTGAGCAACAACGGATACTGGCTTTCGTCGATCGGACGATGGCCGGAAACATCCAGCAACTGCGGCAATTCGCAGAGCAGGAAACTCTCGCCGAGATATGCATACACCGGATCGGCGTGGGCGATACGCGCATCGAAGTCCTTGCTCTCGATACGCGCCACGCCCTGCACGGCGGACATCGGAATTGCGTACGAAACATCACCGATGCGCACGAGAATGGCCTGCGCCACCGCGAGGGTAAACGGCAGGCGGATACTGAAACTGCTGCCTTGCCCCGGCGTGGACTGGATCGCGAGCGAGCCGCCGAGCTGTTTGATCTCGTTGTGGACCACGTCCATGCCGACACCACGGCCCGCGACCTGGGTGATCTGGCTGGCGGTGGAGAATCCAGTCTGCAGAATGAAGTTGAACAGCTCGCTATCGGTCGGTCGCGCATCTGCCGCGAGCAGACCACGCTCGATCGCACGCTGGCGAATCGCTGCGCGATCAAGCCCACGACCGTCATCGCTGACCCGGATCAGGACTTCCGTCGCCTCACGGCTAACCGCAATATCGACCGAACCCGAACCCTGCTTGCCCGCGGCTTCGCGTTCCTCGGGGGTTTCGATACCGTGCGCGAGCGCGTTGCGCAGCATGTGTTCGAACGGCGCCTTCATGCGATCGAGCAGGTTGCGATCCATTTCGCCCTGTGCACCACGCACGTTGAGCTGGGCGCGTTTACCGGTTTCCTCGGCAGTCTGGCGCAGGATGCGGCGCAGCGAGGGCACCATCGATTCAAACGGCACCATGCGCGTACGCATAAGGCCTTCCTGCAGCTCCGAGCTGACGCGCGACTGCTGCAACAGCAGGGTTTCGGACTGGCGCGCCTGATCGTCGAGCAGATTCTGGATCGACACCAGATCGGATACGGATTCGGCGAGCGCGCGCGAGGTCTGTTGCAGTTGCGAATAGCGATCCATTTCCAGCGGATCGAAACCACCCTCGGCAGTGCTGACGTGCTCGCGCTGGAAACGCGACAAAATCTGCGCTTCGGTTTCCATTTCCAGGGTACGCAACTGATCGCGCAAACGACTCACGGTTTGCTCAAGCTCGACCAGGTTGCTACGGAAGTTGCCGACCTGCTGCTCGAGGCGCGAACGATAGATCGATACTTCGCCGGCGAAGTTGACCAGCGTATCGAGTGTATCGGCGCGAACGCGGATCATTTCCTGTGTCGCGCGCGGGGCAATTTCTTCTTCGTCGGCGCGTACGACCAGGCGTGGACGTGACGGCGTGACCGCGGCGATCGCCGGGGAGCGCTCGACGGGCGTTACTTCGGCCTGCGCCTCGGATTCGATATCCGCCGCGAACTCATGCACGTCCGCGGCAGTATCTTGTACCTGCAACGGCGTACCGGCGACGAGCGCCTCGAAACGCGCGATGGCGTTCACCGGCATGCCGATCGCCTGACGCTGCGACACACGCTGGATCAATGTGTGCAAACGATCGAAACCGCGCTCGAAAGAATCCATCGCCGCACGTGTCATTGGTCGACGCTGCTCGCTGATCGCTTCGAGCATCGATTCCATGACGTGGCTGAGATCGCCGATCGGCTCGAGGTTGGCCATGCGTGCGCCACCCTTGAGGGTATGCAATTCACGTTGCAGACCGCTGAGGATTTCCTTGTCCTGTGGCGCGCGATGCAAGCGTGTCAGCAACGCATCCGCATGGTCGAGGATATCGGCGCCTTCCTGTACGAATACTTCGAGCAGATCGTCGTCGATGTCCGCGGCAGCGAGCACGCCATCGGGCTGAACATCATCCGCGATCGGCGGCGCGGGCGTTTCGTCGAGCAGCACCACATTCGGGCGAAGCTCTTCGTCGACATTTTGCTTTACTGCGGTTTCTGCTATTGGTGTTGATGCAGCAGCGGTGGTGGCCTGCGGCAGTTCGTAATGTTGCGGCTCATCCGTCGGCGCCTCGTATGGCGTAGACAAAATGATTTCTTCGTCAGCGGAATCATCAGCGGATGCAATTTGCGACTGATCCGCGAACGCCACATATTCATCGATGTGGGTTTCGAGCGCCGCCGGCTGTTGGCTGTCGTCTTTCGGTGATTCCTCAAGCATCGCGAAGAACCGTTCATCCGCCACGGCGTCGCCAAGCGAGGGCTCGGTCAGCTCTGCCTGAATCTTGAATGACTCGATCGCGGCGGGCTCATTTGCAACTTCTGCCGATGATGTTTCGACGTGCGCAAAACGCTCGAATATCAGACCCGATGTATCGAGTTCTTCATCGTCTTTTTGCTGCTCCGACGTGGCGGCACCTACGACCTGTGCCGGCTCGTCATGCGACTTGAAGAAGTCATTGTCATCGTCGCTGGCCAGCACAAGATGTTCGTCGGATTCGTCGCCGGCGGCAGCGACCGGCTCAGCGCTGGACAAGCTGATTTCCTCGTCGTGCGACATGTCGTTATCGACATACGCCGCGTGCGCATTGTTCTGGTTGATCGCTTCTTCGATCGCCGCTTCGACGGCGGCGTCGATCGACATCTCGCCGGTATTTTCTGCGTGAGCATCGGACGCAACGTCCAAACCGTGCCCGTCCGCGTTGTTCGCGTCGCGCTCGGGAGTGTCGTCTTTGTGCGCTTCAAATTCGGCAGCGCGAACGCTGTACGGCAGGATCGAATCAGGCGCGCTTGCGCGCAATGCATTGACCTGTTGTGCCAGCAGTGTGCTGGAAGGCCATTGCGGATCATCGTTTTCCAGCTCAAGCATGACTTGCTTGATCAATGCCGACGTGTTGGCCAGCGCCTGCGCGCCGGTGCTATCCAGTACACCATTACGCGAATAGACGCCTTTTACGTACGCTTCGAGCGGCGACAGAACACCGCCCAGTACGGGGATTTCCACGGTTGCAATCGCACCGTTAAGCGTATGCAGCGCACGCACCAGATCTTCGGTCACCGGGATCGAATTTCCGGCAGCAGCATCCAGATGATTATCGACGACACTCAAATGCGCAGCCACTTCGGTACGCAGAATGTCGAACAATACCGGATCGATACCGGACCATGACGTACCGCGCGATTCGGCCTGTGCCGGCGTTTTAATGAACAGGGTTGCGGGCTCGCTCGATTCCATGTTCGCAGCAGTCGTTGGCACGGGAGCAAGCGATGAGCGCAGCACGCGACGCCGCACTACGCGCTTGATCGTGCGCATGCGCAATTGCGGATTTTCCAGCGCGTTGATTTCACCACCGGCCACCAGACGATCGGCGTGATAGACGATTTCGCCAAGGTCGGCATCGACATCACCCGCTCCGCTGAGCGCGGCAAGCAGTCCGGGCAATGCGTCGACCGCGCGCGTGATCAACGCTTCGACATCCACGTTCGGCTGAACCGTACGATCCAGCACACGATTCAACAAATTCTCGATTTTCCAGCCGAATTCGCCAATGGCCGCAGCGCCGACAAGCCGCCCCGAACCTTTCAGCGTATGGAACGAACGGCGGATCGGTGTGAGTTTGGACAGGTCGTGCGGATTCACGCGCCATGCCGCAACGGTCTTGTGCAAGTTCTCGATTTCTTCCGCGACTTCTTCGAGGAAGACGCCGCGGATATCGGCGTCGATCTCATTGGTGGTCACCGATTCGAAATGACTCGTGGCCGGACTGAAGTCGTACTCGGGTACTTCTTCCTCGATCTCTTCCTCGATTTCGATGTAGTCGTCTTCGGCGTCGGTGATGGCTTCATGCAGCGGTGCGGCGGGAGTAGAAACAAGTGGTTCGGATTCTGCTGGCGCCGACGTCTGCGTCTCGATCACTGGCACAATTTGCGGCGCAGCGGCTGGCGTTTCGAGCGGCTGCCCGAATAGCGGCGTTGCTGCGGTGAGTTCGACTTCCGGCACAAACTCTGCGGCTGGACGATGTTCGGGAATGGCTTCGGCGTGTACTGCGGCCGAGGCTTCCAGCGTGCCAGTCCAGGACACCGGCTCGCGCTGCGGGATCGGCCAATAACCCAGCGCCGTCAAACTGCTGCGCGTCGCATTGAGAATTTCTTCGCGCCCGCTGCGGCGTTCGCGCGTGGCTTCCAGATAATATTCCATCGACGCAAATGCATCGGCAAGGCGATCCAGTTGCGCCGCTGTCGGTACGCGTTTGTGCTGCAACAATTCGACCTCGACAAAACGCTGGATCGCGGTCATGAAATGCGCGGGCTCGACCAGATCGAGCATGATCAACGCACCGGAGACTTCTTCGAGTCGATGCGGAATCTGCGTCATGTGCGAATGCATCCATGGCGCCTCGATGAACGAGATGATTTCCTGCTTGGCCCGCGCGAGGTTGGTCGCGGCTTCCTGCATCAATGCATCGAGAATGCGCCGTACTTCGGTGGTCGGCAGGTGTTCGAGGAATCCGGCGGGTTCGGCGTTTTCTTCGGTCGCACCGAGACGCTCGATATGATCGTCGAGCGAGGATTCGACGTAGATCAAGGTGCCGGCAATATCCAGCAACGATGATTCTTCGACCGGACGCACGCCGGCAGCGATGTCAGCCAACGCTTGGCGCTGTTCACCCACCAGACGTCGCGGAATACCCAGACCAAGCATGCCCAGGGTATCGCCGACGCGATCCAGCACTTCGGCTTGCGCCTGCAATTGCCCGGGTTCGCGACCATGCGAGCGCAGGAAAATATCCAGCGATTCTTTCACGCGCAACAGATCGTCGCGAATAGCCACGGCAACGGTGTCGAGCAAGGTGCGGTTGTGACCCGATACGCTGCCCTTGGCGTGGCGCAACTCCTGGTCGCTCGGCAATAGCGAATTCAGCTTGTAAGTCGTCCGAAGTTCGGTGCTGCGCGGGCCGGCATCGCGTGCATGCGCGACGTAATACAACAGGTTTTTTACGAGCTCGCGCGTGGGGTCGCTGCGCAAGGCAATTTCGCCGTCTTCCTGCAGTCGACGGATTTCGCGATCGATCTTGCCGAACAGCAACTTGAGCGTGACGCTCGGCTCGATGCTGTGACTTTGCACGCCCTCGATCACACCGGAGGCAACCCACCACAGACGGCGCGATTCCACCGAAACGCACAGACCACGCAAACGATCGAGAATGCTCAGCAGGCGATCGAGCGGACCGGCTGCGGCGTCATCGCGAAACCATTTTAATAATGCTGCCAGATATGCCGTGCGCAAATTGCCCGCTTGCGCACGCAGTTCAACCGGGCCGAGCAACTGCGCTGCACCGCCCGCAGACGCCGGCAAGGCGGCGTCGAGATTCGGTGCAAACAACGCCGACTCGGACAGCAATTTTTGCCCCCGACACGCACGCAAATCGTTCAACAGCGGCAGCAGGACAATCGGAATGTCCTTGTGTCCGCTTTGCAGTCGTTCGAGATAATCCGGCAGTTGCACGATGCCGCGCATCAGCACGCTGTAAGTATCTTCCTGCGGACTTACTTGCCCGCTGAGCAGATCCTGCGCGAGTCGCTCCATTTCCTCGGCGACCATCGCCGCACCGTACAGCTCGACCATGCGCAAGGTGCCCTGCACCTGATGCAGGTTGTTGGCGCAGAGCTGGATCTGGCTGCTGTCGGAAGGATCTTCGACGTAGGTTTGCAGCGCATGCAACGCCTGCTGCAAGGTATCGTCAAGCTCCTGCTTGATCCAGCGCAGGGTGGTGAAATCGCTAGTTTGTTGCGCACTCATGACCAGACCACCAATGATGACGCGACGCGCGCCTCGGGCTGGGCCCGGGCAGCGCAGGGGAAAACAACCGGCAAGAGAAATTTCACTATTTCGACCTTGATCAGCTCGGCAAAGTGAAGTCGGCAACCGAGCGGCGCATGTCGTCCGCCAGTTTCGCGAGGTTACCGACGGATTCGGCGGTCTGGCTTGCGCCGACCGATGTTTGCGTGGTGATTTCCTGAATGACGTTCATGGTCGCGGTAATGCTGCTGGCCACGGACGATTGCTGATTTGCGCTATGCGTAATGCCTTGAATCAATTCGGCCAGATCGTTCGAGACCTTTTCGATTTCGCCAAGCGCCAGACCCGCGTCTTCGGCGCGACGTGCACCGGAAACCACTTCGGTGGTGGTCTGTTCCATCGAACCGACCGCTTCGTGGGTATCGGATTGAATCGTCTGCACCAGCGTTTCGATTCGTCGCGTCGCGCCCGAGGCACGTTCCGCGAGTCGCTGCACTTCATCCGCGACGACCGCAAAACCGCGGCCAGCTTCACCGGCGGAGGCCGCCTGAATCGCCGCGTTCAACGCCAGAATATTGGTCTGTTCGGCGATGTCGTTGATCAGTTCGACGATGGTTCCGATTTCCTGCGAGGATTCGCCGAGGCGCTTGATGCGCTTCGAGGTTTCCTGAATCTGGTCACGGATCGAGTCCATGCCTTGAATGGTTTGCCGCACCACGCCGGCGCCCTTCGACGCGATCGCAACCGAGCGCTGCGCCACCTCGGCGGAATCGGCCGAGTGTCTGGCTACCTGGTCGGCGGATTGGGCGAGCTCGCCAATCGCGGTGGACGCCGATGTGATCTGCTGCGCCTGATGTTCTGCCGCTTCGGCCAGATGCATCGTGGTGGCCTGCGTTTCCTGCGCGGATGCCGCCACCTGCAACGAGGTTTCGTTAATCGTGGTCACCAACGATCGCAACGCTTCCACTGCGTAGTTTACCGAGTCGGCAATCGCGCCGGTGATGTCTTCGGTCACCGTCGCCTTTACCGTCAGATCGCCTTCTGCGAGGGATCCCATTTCATCCAGCAATCGCAAAATGGCTTCCTGGTTACGCTGGTTAAGCTCGGAGCTGTCCTTGAATCGACGTTGCTGATCGCGGAACGTGGTCATCGCCAACAGGATCACGAGCAACACGGCCAGTGCCGCGGCACCGGCGCCCCACCAGATGTTCGGGAAGAGGCGTTGCGGCGCCAGCGCACCGAGGCGTTGTGCCACTTTGTCGGCCTGGATCAGCACGCTCTGGCTGTCGGTGAAGCTGTTGTCGGCCGCGGCTTTCACTTCCTGCACGCCGGATGAGGCGTCGAGCAATTTTTGCACCGGCTCGCCGAGCTCGGTCCACTGCTTGTTGATGTCGTTAAGAATCTCGTGCGCCGAACTGTTTTCCATCGCCTTGATGCCGAAATCCGCGTTACCGCTGATCAGGCCGGTCAGTACCGCGCCGTACAAACGCGCGTCGCGCGAAAGACCATCGGCGGCGGATTGCGCCTCGGCACCGCCCTGCACCACCTGTTGCACACGACGCAACATGCGATCGCCAAGCAACATCTGGCGCGACACGATCATCACCTGACCCGCTGCACCGTTCTTTTCGGTAAGAATTTTCACGACTTCGTCGGTACGCGAGTTCAGCACCGGCAGCTTGGTCGAAAAGTCGTTCGCGAGGCCGGTGGCATTCAGCACGAGATCCTTGTTGCTGAGAATCTTGGTGATGTTGCCATCAAGCTGTGCCCAGGCTTTGCCCAGATCGGTCAATTCGGGCTTGACCGATGGTTCATTCAGGTAGTTTGGCAGGCCGGTGGCGGGATCGCCGTTGAGCAGTTTCTGCACTTCGCTGGCGATGCTGGCCTGGGTGCTGGCAAGGCCGCCAAACGCGTCGATATTACCCGAGGCGGATTCCGTTGCGTATTTCGCGAGCTGCTGCGACTGCACCTGAATCTGCGTGGTCAGCGCGGTCGCCTGTCGATCCTGCGTGGCTTTATTGTTCAACAAGATGAAATCCACGACCGCCACGAGGATGGCTGCGATCAGCAGAACCACCAACAGCGTATTCGCACCGCCCGACTTCTGTTTATCCGCGCTCATATCCACCGTCTCTCAAAAAATTCAGCTCAATAACGCCTGCCGAGGCAGCCCTATGGCATCCAGCATTCACGCTGCAAGGAAATCAGGCGCACGTACCAGCTCGGCCATGCTGAACAGGCTCCACTGCACATCCCCCAACACATAACTTTCATAGACAAATCTTGCGTAGTTTTCGTCCAGCTCGGCATTTTCGAGCTTCTGCGTATTCACGAAATTGCGCTGCCCGAGCACTTCATCCACGAGCAACCCGACGCTGCCGGCCTGCTGCTTCACGAGCAAGACACGGCTCGAATCGGTCGTAATCGTGCGCGCGCCACCGAGAAAAGTTTTGAGATCGATTACCGGCGCGAGCACACCGCGCACGTTCGCCACGCCCAATACCCAATGCCGGGTGCCGGGAACCTGGGTCAACGGTGGTACCGAAAGGATTTCGTTGACGTCAGCAATCGTGCTGGCGAGGAAACGATCGCCGACGCGGAAACCGATGCCGCGCCACAAACCGGGCGCCTCGATTTGTTCGGGCATGCCGGCGGCATGCGCCAGGCTGCGACGCTCGATATCGGCGAGCAGATCAAATGCGGAAATCTGGGGAACGACACTCATGCGACAGCCATCGATGCGATAAACCAAAGGAAGGGGGCGGCGAGCTTGCGTTGAGCGGCAAACAGTCGCGAGGGGGCGTGCGCGAGACGATGCCGAGCAGGCACACGCTGCGATGGCAGCGTCGCGAACCCGCGCGTTGCACCGCGGGCGTCTCCGAAAATTGAACCATGAACCATCACCTGCCCCCTTGCCGGTCCGGATCGTTGTTTATTTGTTGATCACATGTCGCCGGATCGCATCCAGCAATTCGTCGCGTGTGAAAGGTTTGGTCAGATATTGCTCGGAACCGACGATGCGCCCGCGCGCCTTGTCGAACAGACCGTCCTTGCTCGACAGCATCACCACCGGCGTGGAGCGGAATACCTGATGATTCTTGATCAACGCGCAGGTCTGATAACCATCGAGTCGCGGCATCATGATGTCGACGAAGATGATGTCCGGCTGATGATCCGAAATCTTGGCCAAAGCTTCGAAACCGTCGACCGCAGTGACGACTTCGCAACCCTCTTTTTTCAACAATGTCTCGGCGGTGCGACGTATGGTCTTGGAATCATCGATTACCATGACCTTCAGGCCGACCAGCCCCCCTGTATCTATTGTTGCGTCCACTAAACCCTCTCTTGCAGCGGAAATGGTTGCAGCTCACGCTCGCCATTCAAGACAAACTAAACACCTGTTTAACAAGCGGCCATCAAGCTGTCAAGAAAAAAGCCTGTGGCGCGAGCAGCGTGTATCCAATGTTCAAGCATTAAATCACTTTTTTGGTATTAGTGCAGGTATTTACGCAAGAATTTCCTCCGCTCGCGACGAACCACAGGCGCATGCCAAGACCTGGGCCGGAAGTTTCTCGGCAGATATAGCTGCATGGCTTTATCCCAAAGCATAACGCGTGCCAAGCAAATCCGCGGCGCATTCCCTGCGTGATATCAAAGAAATGCGTCCTGCCGGTTGACCGCGAGCGGCCGCATCCGTGAGGATGCCGGATTGCACCATCACGAGTTGAACCATGCCGCGCCGTCTTGCCGTGCTGATGGATTCCATCGAGCACATCCACACCGAGAAAGATTCCACCTTCGCCATGTTGCTCGAAGCGCAGCAGCGCGGCTACGTTCTGTATTACATGACCCAAGGCGACATGGCGATACGCAACGGCACGCCGTGGGCGCGGTTGGCGCCGTTGAGCGTGCGTGACAACACCACGGACTGGTTCACGCTCGGCGAAAGCGCATGGTCCGACCTGCGCGACCTGGATGTCATCCTCGCGCGCAAGGATCCGCCGGTGGACGCGCAATTCATCTACGACACGATGGTGCTGCAACTCGCGTTCGATGCGGGCGTGCTGGTGGTCAATCATCCGCAGGCGCTGCGCGACGCCAACGAAAAACTGTATTCATTGCATTTTGCGCAGTGCGCGCCGCCGAGTGTGGTCGCACGCGATGCCGAAGAAATCCGCCGTTTCGTCAGCGCACACGGCCAGGTGGTTCTCAAGCCGCTGGACGGCATGGGTGGACGCAGCATCTTCCGCAGTTTTCACGGCGATCCGAACTTGAACGTGATTCTCGAAACGCTGACCGACAACGGCCAGCAGTTCGCAATTGCGCAAAAATACAT
>Ga0123339_10003671_pt1 | contig 10198 bp, 9 predicted proteins | sample lystaG_FD_89956 | JGI IMG/M metagenome (GOLD analysis project Ga0123339, IMG submission 89956) | Glacier valley bacterial and archeal communities from Borup Fiord, Nunavut, Canada, to study Microbial Dark Matter (Phase II) -... | ecosystem: Environmental > Aquatic > Freshwater > Ice > Glacier ... | reverse complement strand
TCCACGATTTCGCCCTGGTCCATGAACACCACGCGGTGCGCGACCTTGCGGGCGAAGCCCATCTCGTGGGTCACGACCATCATCGTCATGCCTTCGCGGGCCAGGGCCACCATGACGTCCAGGACCTCGCTGACCATCTCGGGGTCGAGGGCGCTGGTGGGTTCGTCGAACAGCATGACGACGGGGTCCATCGCCAGGGCGCGGGCGATGGCGACGCGCTGCTGCTGGCCGCCGCTGAGTTCGCCGGGGTACTTGTCGGCGTGGGCGGACAGGCCGACGCGCTCCAGCAGGGCGGCGGCTTTGGCGCGGGCCTCGGCGGCGGGGCGGCGCAGGACCTTTTGCTGCGCCAGGCAGAGGTTCTCGGTGATGCGGAGGTGGGGGAACAGCTCGAAGTGCTGGAAGACCATGCCGACGCGGGCGCGCAGCCGGGGCAGGTCCACGGCGGGGCTGCGGCGGCCTTCGGAGGGGAGGGCCACGCCGTCCACGGTGATGGCGCCTTGCTGGAAGGGTTCCAGGGCGTTGACGCATTTGATGAGCGTGCTCTTGCCGGAGCCGCTGGGGCCGCAGACCACCACGACCTCGCCGCGGGCGACCTGGACGGTGCAGGATTTGAGGACCTGCATGGCCGGGCCATACCATTTGCTGACCCCGTCCATGGCGATGATGGTGGACATGCAGGTTTCCTACCGGATGATCGCGATGCGCCCGCCTAGGCGGCGCACGCCTTGGGACGCCGCGTAGCAGACGGCGAAGTAGATGACGGCGGCGAACACGTACATCTCAACCAGGCGCCCGTCCCGCTGCGCCACCTTGCTGGCGGCACCCATGAAGTCCGTGATGGACAGGACGTAAACGAGCGACGTGTCCTGGAACAGGACGATGGTCTGGGTCAGCAGGACGGGCAGCATCGTGCGGAAGACTTGGGGCAGGATCACCGATCCCATGACCTGCCGGTAGGTCAGCCCCAGCGCAAAGCCGGCCGCCATCTGGCCGCGCGGGATGCTGCCGATGCCGGCGCGGACGATCTCGGAGAAGTATGCGGCTTCGAACAAGGTGAACGTCAGCAGGCTGCTGGCGAAGGCGCCGACCTGGACGGGGCGGGAGGCGCCGGTGGCCCACTGGCCGATGTAGGGCACCAGGAAGTAGAACCAGAAGATCACGAGCACGAGCGGCAGGGAGCGCATCAGGTTCACGTAACCCGTGGCGACGGCGCCCAGCACCCGCCCGCCTGCCAGGCGCAGCAGCGCGATCCCGGTGCCCAGGACGACCCCGCCTGCCGCCGCCAGGAAGGTCAGCGTGAGCGAGAACCGCATCCCGTCCAGGAACAGGTAGGGCAGGCTGCGCCAGATGACGCCCCAGTCGAAGCCAGTCATCGGGCGAAGCGGGTCATGGGACGGAGCCGGTCATGGGACGAAGCCGGGCATGGGACGAAGCCGGGCATCAGGCGGCCACGTAGCCCGGCACGCGCACCCGGCGCTCCAGCCAGCGCATCAGCAGCGTCGCCGCGAGGTTCACGACCATGTAGGCGACGGTTGCGGCGGTGAAGGCCTCGAACACCTGGAAGCTGAACTCCTGCATTGCGCGCGCCCGCGCCGTCAGTTCAACCAGGCCGATGGTCAGCGCGACCGAGGTGTTCTTGACCGTGCTGATCATCTCGCTCGTCAGCGGCGGCAGCACGATGCGGAAGGCCATGGGCAGCAGCACGTAGCGGTAGGTCTGCGGCAGGGTCAGGCCCAGCGCCGTGCCCGCCATGCGCTGCCCGCGCGGCAAGGCGCCCAGCCCGGCGCGCACCTGCTCCGCCACCCGCGCCGACATGAAGCATCCGATGCCGACGGCGGAGATCACGAAGGGTGCGCTTTGCAGAGACTTCATCCAGTCGCCGAGCGCCACCGGCACGACTTCCGGCAGCACGAAGTACCAAAGGAACAACTGGACCAGCAGGGGGATGTTGCGGAACAGCTCCACCCAGGCAGCGCCCACCGCCTGGGCCAGCCGGCTGGGCACGGTGCGCAGCACACCCATAATGCAGCCCATGGCCAGCGCCACGATCCAGGCGAGCGCCGAAACCTCAAGCGTCGTGACCAGGCCGCCCAGCAGCATGTCCCAGTAGGTGCCGATCCCCTCCGGGGACGGCTCCCAGAAGATGCGCCAGTTCCAGTTGTAGGTCATGCGCACGAACTGTGGGGGATTTGCGCATAGGCCCCGCGCGGGCCGGCCTGGGTGCCTTGCCGGGGGTTGCGGGTGCGGCGTGCCGTACGGGCCTGCTCAGGAATTGTAATGATCTGGGTCCGCGCTGTCGGTGGGGTTCTGGAAGGCACGCTCCAACTGCGGGGACATCGGCAGGTTCAGGTTGATGTTGCGCGGCGGGATCGGCTGGGTGAACCAGCGGTTGTACAACACCCGTCCCTCCGGGCTGCGGAACAGGGATGACGTCGCGCCGTCCACGAGCTGCTTGAACGCCGGGTCGTCCTTGCGGAGCATGATGCTGTAAGGCTCAGGCTGGCTGAACGCGTCCTCGCTGATGCGGTAGGCCCCGGGCGTCTTGCTGCCGGCGATGAAGCTGGCGAGCAGCACGTCGTCCATCACGCAGGCCACCGCGCGCCCGGTTTCCACGAGCAGGAAGGCCTCGGCGTGCTCACGGGCGGTCAGGATGTTGATGCCGAGCTTCCAGGTCAGGTTGACGGCGGTGAGCTGGGCGATGTTGGTGGTGCCGCTGGCGGAGGCGACGGCCTTGCCCCGGAGGCTGTCTATGTCCGTCACCGCCGTGCCTTCCTTGGTGACGAAGCGGCTGGCGGTCAGGAAGTAGGTGTTGCTGAAGGCGACCTGCTTCTGCCGGGCCGGGTTGTTGGTCGTGCTGCCGCATTCCATGTCAATCGTGCCGTTGGCGAGCAGCGGGATGCGGGTGGAGCCGGTCACGGGCGTGAGCGTGACCTTGAGGCCGGGCATGTCGAGCCGGGCCTTCAGTGCGTCCACGACCTTCATGCAGATGTCCACGGCGAAGCCGATCGGCTTCTGACGGTCGTCGAGGTAGCTGAACGGGATGGAGCTGTCGCGCACGCCGATGACGACCGCGCCGGTTTCCTTGATCTTCTGCAGGGTGCCCGTCAGGTCCTCCGCGGCGGCGGTGCCGGGGCGCAAGAGGGCGAGAAGGACCAGGGCCAGGGCGGCAAGGCGCATCGGAACGTCTCCTGCAAGGCGGGCAAACTGCGGGATGCCCGGCATCAAAACGCTGTGAGCATAACCGAGGCCGCGCCTTGTTCCAACGCACGGCGGCATCTGCCTGGGCGTTTCGGCGCCGGCAGCATGTCAGGAAGCGACATAGACTGTCTGCCGCCGCGTTTGGCAGGCCCGCGGGACTGGCCTGGGCGGCGGCGGCGGCCCGCACCGCCGCACGCCGGGGCCGCGGCAGGCCGGGGTTGCGGCAGGCCGCACCCGCTCAGCTTCCGTAGTGCGCGGGGTCCGGGTTGTCGCTGGGGTTCTGGAAGGCGCGTTGCAGCACCGGCGCCATCGGCAGGTTGAGGTTCAGGTTGCGCGGCGGGATGGCCTGGGTGAACCAGCGGTTGTACAACGCCGTGCCCTCCGGGCTGCGGAACAGGGCGGCCGTGGTGGCGTCCACCAGTTGCTTGAACTGCGGGTCGTCCTTGCGGAGCATGATGGCGTAAGGCTCGGGCTGGCTGAACGCGTCGGTGCTGATGCGGTAGGCGGCCGGGTCCTTGCTGGCGGCGACCAGGCTGGCGAGCAGCACGTCGTCCATGACGAAGGCGGCGGCGCGGCCGGTTTCCACGAGCAGGAAGCTTTCGGCGTGGTCCTTGGCCGTCAGGATGTTCAGGCCCAGGCTGCGCGCGGTGTTGGCGGCGTTGAGTTGCACGATGTTGGTGGTGCCGCTGGTGGACACGACGGTCTTGCCTTTCAGGCCGTCAATGTCGGCAATGTTGGACGCTGCCTTGGACACGAACTTGCTGGCGGTCAGGAAGTAGGTGTTGCTGAACGCCACCTGCTGCTGCCGGGCGGCGTTGTTGGTCGTGCTGCCGCATTCCAGGTCTATGGTGCCGTTGGCCAGCAAGGGGATGCGGGTGGCCGAGGTCACGGGGGTCATCACCACCTTCAGGCCCGGCATCCCCAGGCGCGTGCGCACGGCGTCCACGACTTTTTGGCACACGTCTATCGCGAAGCCGACGGGCTGCTGCTTGTCGTCCAGGTAGCTGAACGGCACGGAGCTGTCGCGGACGCCCATCGTGATGGCGCCGGTTTCCTTGATCTTCTTGAGCGTACCGGTCAGCTCCTGCGCGACTGCGGCGGCGGGCAGCAGGCCCAGGGCCAGGACGGGCGCGAGTGCCAAGGCGAGGTGTCTGAGGCGCATGGTGGTCTCCTTGCTGGTGGATGGGGTCACGGCGGTGCCAGGCGGTCCCATAACCGGTCGAGCGCCGGGCGGCGCTGCGTGCAGTCCCGGACGGCTGTTGTTGCGACATTAACCGACCACGGGCTGGCGTCCATGCCGCGCCCGCCGGCGGCCGGTTGGTCCGCGCGCTGCAGCAGGTCGGCGTCGCCGGGGCGCAGGGCGCAGCCGGGCAGCCAGGCGACGCCCTGCCCGGCCAGCGCCAGGCCGCGCAGCACGTCGGCCATGTCGCACTCCGCCCGGATGTCGGCGTGCAGCGGCGCCGGTGCGGCCTCGATGGCCAGGGCCACCAGGCGTCCGAACAGCACGGTCTGCGGGTAGGCCAGTACGGGCACGGGGCGGCCGGGGCGGCCCGGCCAGGCGCCGGCCGGCAGCAGGCCGCGGCGCACCAGCGGCTGCAAGCGGTCCTGGCGCAGGGTGGCGCGGCCGTAGCGGGCGGCATCCAGCGGCAGGGGCTGCGCCGCGGCGTCGAAGCACAGCAGCAGGTCCACCGTGCCGGCGGCCAACAGGCCGATCATGTCGTGGACGTTGCCGAGCAGCACCTGGCAGGTCAGCCCCTCGTTCCCCGTGCCCGGCGCCGTCCAGGCGGCCCACCAGGCTGGGAAGTCCCCGGTGGCGACGGCGTAGGGCATGGCGACGCGGATGCGGTCCGGCGCCGGGCGGCCCTGCAGGTTGCCGCGGGTGGTCAGGATGCGCTCCAGGATGCAGCCGGCCTCGCGCCGGAACCGCTCGCCCTCCGCCGTCAGGCGCGCGGGGAATGCGCCGCGGTCCACGAGGGTGGCGCCGAGCCAGCCCTCCAGCGCCTGGATGCGGCGGCTGAACGCGGCCTGGCTGGCGTTGCGCGCATGTGCGGCCCGGGTGAAGTTTCCGGTGTCGGCCAAAGCCAGGAAGTCTTGCAGCCAGCGCGTTTCCACGGGGCCTGCGTAACGGAGCCGGGGCGGGGCGGCCAATGCATAAAACGCATTGGGCAGGCTTCCCCCCTCATGCCGGCGCGCGCGGCCGGGTTGGACCGGGGTGTTCTGCCCGGGCTGCCTATCCGTCCTTGCGCACGTTCCAGAAGATCGAGAAGCCGCTGAGCATCCCTGACAGGCTGGTGCGGTACGCCGTCGGCTGGAAGTATTGGCCGAGCGGCACGTAGGGCACCGTCTCGAACGCACGCTCCTGCAAGGCTACCGCGGTCCGCTGCTGCGCCGCCAGGTCGGGTGCGTTGAACCACTCTTCCCGCAGCGCCTCGATCCGTGGGTCGTCCGGCCAGCCGAACCAGGCGTTCGGGCCGTTGGCGCGCAGCATGAGGTTGGCGGCCGGGGTCGCCTGGTCCGTCCCTGCCCCGAAGGTGAAGAACGCGCTCCAGCCGCCGGCGTCTACGGGGTCCTTCTTGGCCCGGCGCGTCAGCAGCGTGCCCCAATCGGTGGCCTGGTAGTCCACGTTCAGGCCCATGCGCCGCATCATGTCGGCGCCCACGTCGGCCAGCGCCTTCAGGTTTGGGAAGTCGGTTGGGACGATCAGGGCCACGCGCTCGTTCTTGTAGCCCGCGTCTTGCAGGGCCTGCCGGGACCGGGCGAGGTCGCGCGGGCCGGTCAGCACTTCCATGCCCGCGCCGCTTGCCAGCGGCGTGCCTGGCGTGAACATGCCGGCGCCGGCGCGCCAGAGCGACGTGTCGTCGCCCATGACGGCGGTCATGAAGTCGGCCTGGTTCACGGCGCCCAGCACGGCGCGGCGGATGGCCGGGTTGTCGAAGGGCGGCTGGAGGTGGTTGAGCCGCATCAGCGCGATCTGACCGGCGGGATCGGGGATTTCGATCTTGATGCCGCCGTTGCGGCGCAGCAGGGGCAGCAGGTCGGCGCTGGCGTAGTCCCACCAGTCGGTCTCGTTGCGTTGCAGCGCCGCGGCGGCTGTGGCGGGATCGGACACCGTGGTCCATTCCACCCGGTCGAGGTGCGCGACCTTGGGGCCGGCCGTGCGGTCCGGGGTGCCGGTGGGGCGGGGCACGTAGCCGGCGAACCGTTCGTAGACCGCGCGGGCGCCTGGCAGGCGCTCGTCCGCCTTGAAGCGGAACGGGCCGCTGCCGACCATCTCCGTCACCTGGGTCGCGGGATCGGTGCGGGCCAGGCGCTCCGGCATCATGGCGGGCATGTAGACGCCGGGCTTGCCCAGGGCGTCCGGGAGGAGGGGGAACGGGCGCTTGAGGCGGAAGACGATGCGCTTGTCGTCCGGGGCGAACAGCTCGTCCGTCGCGGCGAGCAATGCCTGGCCGAAGGTGTCCTTGGCGCCCCAGCGCCGGATGCTGGCCACGCAATCCCGCGCCAGCACCGGGGTTCCGTCATGCCAGCGCAGGCCGTCGCGCAAGGTCAGGGTCCAGCGGAGTCCGTCTGCTTCCGTGACGTGGCCGTCCACCATCTGCGGCGTTGCGCGGTAGTTGCTGTCGAGGCCGTAGAGCGTGTCGAAGACCATGAACCCGTGGTTGCGGGTCACGTAGGCGGTGTTCCAGTGGGGGTCGAGCGTCGAGAGGTCGGCGTGCGGGATGAAGCGCAGCGTCCTGCTGGGCTGTGCCCGGCTTACGGCGGGCATGGCCAACGTGGCGGCGGCGGCGTTCAGGAGCGTACGGCGCCGCATGGTGTCAGGCTCCTGAAAGGCTGCGGACCTGCGTTGGGCGGAGGCGACGCGGCATGGGGCGGACAAGCCTCAACGGCCTGACTTGGCCATCGAGGTCTTGCAGGCGCCTTGGGGCTGGCGCGGGAGCGAGCATGTCACGGGGGACGCGATGCAGCAACGAATGCTGATTGCCTTGCTGCCGGCGTTTATGAAGACGCCAAGGCAATCAACCCGCAAGCGGGCCGGCCTGGACCACGTTGCAGCAAACGCATTGGACGCGCCGGCCAGCCGGCCCCATGTGGCAGGCATGGACATCTGCATCCTCGGCGCTGGCGTCGTCGGCCTGACCACGGCTTGGATGCTGGCCGAGGCCGGGGCGAACGTGACGATCGTGGACCGCCAGACTGGCCCGGGTCAGGAGGCCAGCCGGGGCAACGGGGCGCAACTATCCTATCACTTCGTGGCCCCCCTCGCCTCGCCCGACACGCTGCGCCACTTGCCGGGATTGCTGCTGCAACGGGACGGGCCGCTGCGGGTGCGGCCGGGCTGGGATCCGGGCTTCCTGCGCTGGGGCTTGGGGTTCCTGGCTGCCTGCCGGCCGTCGGTGGTGCGGGACACCGTGGCGTCGCAACTGGCGCTGGCAGCGCTCAGCCGGGCGGAGATGGAAGGGTTGGCGGCACGGTTGCCGCTCCGCTTCGGGTTCCGCCGGGCGGGCAAGCTGGTGGCTTACCGTGGCGCGGGCAGCTTCGCCGCGGCCCGGCGCGGAGCGGATGCGGACCAGCAGGTGATGACCCCGGACGAGTGCCTGGCGCTGGAGCCTGCCCTGCGCCTGCCCGCCGCGGCGCTGTCCGGCGGCGTCTATACTGCGAGCGAGCAGGTGGGCGACTGCGGCGCGTTCTGCGACGGGCTGGCGGCGCAGTTGCGTGCGCGCAACAGCGTGGCGTGGCACATGGGCGCAACGGCTGCGCCGGTGTTGCGGGACGGGCGGATGGTGGCGGTGCAGGCCGGCGGGGTGGAAATCGGGGCGGATGCCTTCGTGCTGGCGCTGGGCGCGGGGGCGGCGGCGTTCGCGCGGCAGGCCGGGCTGTGGCTGCCCGTTTATCCGATGAAGGGCTACAGCCTGACGCTGCGCCCGCGCATCCCCGCTTCGGCGCTGCGGCACAGCGTGACGGACGCGGACCGCAAGGTGGTGTTCGCACCGTTGGAGCGGGACGGGGCGGCGCTGATCCGCGTGGCGGGCGTGGCGGACATGGTCGGCCACGACCGCCGGCTGGACCCGGCCCGGCTGGGCGCGGTGCGGCGCGCGGCGGAGGACGCGCTGGACGTGGACTGGACGGCGGAGCAGGAGCCTTGGGCCGGGTTGCGGCCGGCGACGCCCACCAGCCGGCCCATCGTCGGCTGGTCCCGGGTGCCGGGCCTGTTCCTGAACACCGGGCATGGGGCGCTGGGGTGGACGCTGGCGTGCGGCACGGCGCGGCTGACGAGGGATGCGCTGCTGCCGGTGTGATCCAGCGGCGGTTGGCTTTGAGCTGTGACGACGATGGGCAGCGCAGGGAGCCATAGGTCAGGGTTAGGAGACGGTTGATATGATCCCTCCGCCGTCATTGCGAGGCGCGCAACGCGGCGGCAGTCCAGGAACTACAAGCACAAGGCTTCAGTTCTGGCTGCCCCGGGACGGCTACACCGCCGGCGGCTCGCAACGGCAACTGCTTGACGGCATGAGAGTCTACCTCCGCGATGGGCCATGACCGCCACCCTCGCCGACCCCGCCCTGCGCACCGCCCGCCGGGCCATGCTGGCCCTGCCGCACGCCGCCCCGCTGGCCGCCTATGCCGCGGGCCTGCGCCGCCCCGGCGTGCAGGTGCCGGACTTCGACCCGCTGGACGGGGGCACCTTGGCCCGCGTGTTGTTCCTGCTGGAGAAGCCTGGCCCCGGCATCCATCCAGACGGCTTCGTCAGCCGGGACAACGCCACGCCTACGGCTGCGGCCATTCGCGCGTTCATGTCGCAAGCCGGGTTGCCGCGCGGAGAGACAGTGTTGTGGAACCTGGTGCCTTGGTGGAACGGCACCACCGCGGTCACGGCGGCGGAGCGCCGGGCGGGGGCGCAGGCGCTCGTGGCGCTGCTGCCGCTGCTGCCGACGCTGGATACCGCGGTGCTGGTGGGCCGCACGGCAGAGGCGGCGCGGGGGGCGCTGGGTGGCCTGCGCATGCTGGCCAGCGCGCATCCTAGCCCGCAGGTACGGGCGGGGAACCGGGCGCTGTGGGATGCGATCCCTGGCGTTTGGGCGCAAGCGGCCCGCCGACCGTAGCCGGGCAGGCCTGCGGCTGGACGCCGTGGCGTTACGCCGGTGCGACCGCTGCGGCCGGCGGGCTGAGCAGTTGCTGCTTGGCCTGCGCGGCACAGGTTTTCAGTGCGGCCTCGATCTCCTTCGTGCTGACCCCGCCGCCGTGATCCTGCACGGCATGCATCAGGTGGTCCAGCAGCAGGCCGTCATGCCCGGCGCCGTCGCGCACTGCCAACGCCGATGCGGTCAAGGCCGCCCGTGCCGCCTGGTCCAGGTGCAGCCGGTCGGCCAGCCAGCCCGCCGCCAGCTTGTCCCGGCGTGCGGTGACCAGGAACCGGAACTCCTCGTCATGCGCATACTTGGCCTCGAACGCCTGCTCCCGCTCGTTGAACGTGGTCATTGCCGCATCCCCCTATTGTTCGTAGGACGTTTCGGATGTTAATCTTAATTGGCCCAAGGCGCCAGCGTTTCAGCAGGTCCTGCGCTGTAACCAGCCGGATTGGGCATTTTAGCCAGCGCAGAAGCGAGTTCGCGGGCAGCAGACGGACACATAGGCGGGGCGGGATGCAGTGCTGGCGTGCTTAGGCGGCCGGAGAAGAAGACGGCTGTGACTAGGAAAGGCCCTGCTTCCGTGCAACTGATCCACTCAGTCCAACTGTGAGATTCCCGTGAGTGGCACCACCGGTCCAGGAACGGTTGGCGTTGATGCGCCAGATGACGCCCCACTCACGTTTAGCGCAAACGTGACGTTGCAGGACGTGGCGGATGCCTACAGGACCGGGGCTGCCTACTACAACGGCCTCGATCCATCCCTCGATCCGCGGTCCAGTTCGCAGACGCGGACCATGCCGAGCATTTTCTGGCTTCCTTTGGTGTGGGCAGCAGTGGCGGTTGTATGGGCGCTCCTGCCTTCGCTGACCGGC
>Ga0123339_10003664_pt1 | contig 10204 bp, 11 predicted proteins | sample lystaG_FD_89956 | JGI IMG/M metagenome (GOLD analysis project Ga0123339, IMG submission 89956) | Glacier valley bacterial and archeal communities from Borup Fiord, Nunavut, Canada, to study Microbial Dark Matter (Phase II) -... | ecosystem: Environmental > Aquatic > Freshwater > Ice > Glacier ... | reverse complement strand
TCCAGACCACGGTTGCGAGGCGCATTGCGCTGATGGAGAAGGCGTCACCCGACGTCGTCGCCGTGGTCGCTGAGCAGCTCAAGCGCAAGGCCACCGCCGTTCTCACCACCACCGAGATGTCCGCGGTGGGAGGAGTGCAGCCCCTGGTCGAGATCATCAACCGCGCCGACGCCGCGACCGAGAAACTGATCCTCGAGGGCCTCGCCGCGACGGATCCAGAACTCGCGGACACCATCCGCTCGATGATGTTTGTCTTTGCGGACATCACTCTTCTCGAGGATCGCGCGATTCAGTTGGTCCTCAGGGGCGTCGAGACCAACACGCTTGCGACGGCGCTCAAGGGCGCCGACGACGCCGTCAAAGAAAAGATCCTCACGAACATGTCGGAACGCGCTCGCGAGAACCTCGAAGAGGAAATCGACCTCCTGGGCCGGGTGCGGATGTCGCTCGTCGAGGAGTCGCGTTCCCACGTCGTTCAGGTGATTCGCAAGCTCGAAGAGAGCGGCGAAATCATGATTAGCCGCGAGGGAGAGGACGACTATGTTGCCTGAGTCCCGCGTGACCTCGTTCAAGCCGGCGTCGATCACCCCCCACCGCACGGACGCCGGCGACCCCTCGCGCACGGCAGGATTCTCTGCCGGCTGGGCAGCAGGCGCCCGCGCCGCCGCCGACGCAGCGACCGGCGAGCGCTCCCGCCTTTTGGCCGAGCACGAGGACCGCGAGGCCCAGCGAGACGCCGCCACTTCGCAGGCACTCAGCGCGCTTGGGTCCGCGATGGAGCAGTGGAACCTCAAGGCGATGCCGGTCGTCGACGACGCACGCAGGACGCTGTACGCGGCGGCGCTCGACCTCGCCGCGGCCATCCTGCAACGGGAGATCGAGCCAGGCTCGTCGTCTGCCAGGACACTGTTGAACCGCGCCCTTGACCTGCCTGTTGAGGCGACGCCGAATGTGCTGCGCCTGCACCCCGACGACCTCCTGCACGTCAACCTCCTGATCGAGTCGGGTCAGGCGGAGGTCCCCGCCGGTTTGCGGCTCGTGGGCGACTCGCGGTTGAGCCACGGCGACGCCATCACGGAGCACGAAGACGGCGCGCTCGACGCCCGCATCGGCACGGCCCTCGCCCGCGCTCGCGACGTATTGCTGGGTGACGCGGCATGAGCGTCCCCACCCTCATGGACCCGCACGCGGGCATCATCTCCGTGACCGCGGACCCTGTACTGCGCAGGGCGCTTGAGGTGTCCGCGCCCGAACGCGTCGGCGCGCTCGCGTCGATCGTGGGTCTGTCGATCGACATCACTGGAATCTCGGGCGCGGTAGGCGACCTGGTATCGATCGAGACCGACAACGACGAGCCCACCGTTGCCGAGGTTGTCGCGATCACTCCCCACACGTTGCGATGCATGCCGCTTGGCGCTGTCCACGGCTTGAGGGTCGGAATGCAGGCCCGCGCCACAGGTCGCCCTCTCATGACCCCGACGGGTCCACAGCTTCTTGGCAGGGTCCTCGACGGGCTTGGTCGCCCCATGGATGGCAAGGGTCCCGTGAACATCGGACTCCACGCTCGCCGCGCCCCCGTTTCCGGAACCGCTACCTCCGCCCTCGATCGTTCGCGCGTCGACACTCCTTTGGCACTGGGCGTGCGAGCGCTCGACACGATCGTGACCGTGGGTCGAGGCCAGCGCATCGGCCTGTTTGCAGGCTCGGGCGTCGGCAAGTCGAGCCTCTTGTCCATGATTGCTCGCGGCACGGAGGCCGAGGTATCCGTCATCGCCCTGGTGGGCGAGCGCGGACGTGAGGTTCGCGAGTTTCTCGAGGACGACCTCGGTCCAGAGGGCCTTGCCCGCTCAGTCGTGGTGGTCGCCACGTCCGACGAGCCGCCGATGGTGCGTTTGCGCGCAGCCTTTGTTGCCACTCGCATCGCGGAGGAGTTCCGCACTCAAGGCAGGCACGCCGTGCTGATGATGGACTCGCTGACCCGCGTCGCGATGGCGCAACGCGAGATCGGCCTCTCGGTAGGCGAGCCGCCAGCGACGCGAGGCTACCCGCCCTCGACCTTCTCGATCCTGGCCCAACTCCTCGAGCGCGCAGGAACAGACGCGCACGGATCCGTGACGGGCATCTACACGGTGCTCGTCGACGGCGACGACCACAATGAGCCGATCGCCGACGCGGCGAGGTCCATCCTCGACGGTCACGTTGTCTTGACCAGGGATCTCGCGGTCCAGGGTCACTTCCCGTCGATCGACGTCCTCGCGTCCGTGTCGCGGGTGGCACCCCGAGTGACGACGGCCGAGCAGCGCACGCTCGCTCAGCAGCTCCGCCAGGTTCTTGCCGCGCGACGCAGGGCTCAGGATCTGCTCGACGTCGGCGCCTACGCGGCCGGATCCAACCCCCTCGTTGATGCCGCGGTGGCGAACTCGGCCGCAATCGACTCCTTCCTCCGCCAACCCGTCGACGTGGTGGCCAGCGCCGACGAGTCGTGGACGCGGCTCGCGGGCCTCGTTGCGATGATGGGGGTCGAGTGATGGCGAAGCGATTCCAGTTGGCGGGACTCATGCGGGTCAGGGAACTCCAAGAGGAGAAGGCCGCGGCAGATTTGGCCGACGCCAACCAGCTCAAGCTCGAGGCGAAGCAACACAATGAGGCGGTGCACGGGACGCTGGGAAAGCAATCCTTCCCCGACCTCGCTCGCTCCAATGCGTACGACGCTCACGCCGAGGCGCTCACGTCGTACTCGCCAAACTGGCAGGCGATCGTGGCCGCGAGGGCGGCGGTCGCGGCGATGCTTCGCGAAAGCAAGCAGGCGCTTGACGTCGCCTCCGAGAACGCTTCGTATGCCACGGACCGGTGGGCCCAGGCGAAGACGAAGGCGGCGATGATCGACAAGTTGAAGGCGCGCCACGACGTCCAACTCGAGGCCGAGGAACTGCGTGAAGAGCAGCTCACGCTCGACGAGGCGGCCCTGCGCAAGTCCATAGAGGTGAAGCCATGACCACCGTTGATATGCGAGCAACGCTCCCCGCGTCCGTTCCCGCCCCGAATGCCAGTCACAAGACGATCGGTGACGGCTTCGCCCGTGAACTTGAGGTCGCGTCTCGGCCGGAGGTCCGCAGCGAGCGCGACCGGTCGCGAGAGAGCGATGAATCGGCGCGCACCCACGCGAGCGAGCGGCGCCAAGCGACGGAAGCGGGTCGGCGGGCGCACGACCACCACTCCACGGCGCGTCCCGCTCATGGTCCTGCCATCGACGTCAAGGATTCCGCGACGACCGGCTCCGACGCGGAGGCTGCAGGAACGACCGCAGCGGACGCGAACCCGGCCGACACGAAATTGGCCGACACGAATTCGACCGACACGAAATTGGCCGACGCGAGTTCCACCGACACGAATTCGACCGACGCTAACTCGGCCGCCGCGACGACTGCGGCCGCCGTTGGTGGCACCGGGCAGACGTCCGCCACCACAGATTCGACAGCGACAGCGACGGCCGCCGCGGTCGCCGCGACGGTCGTCGCCGCGTCGGCAGCCATCACCACAGACTCCGTCGGGCCTGGGAGCGCCTCTTCGGGCGAGGCCTCCCAGGACCCGACGGTCACTCGGATCACGCCCACCTCGACGCCAATTGTTGCGTCACAAGGCACCGCGACGTCGGCAACCGACGCCATGACCGGGAGCGCTGAGCAAGAGGGCGCGGCAACGATCACTCCCGCGGGAGTCCCAAATTCCCTTTCGACCGAGACGGCATCTACCAAGGTGCCTGGCTCGGCGGCGGCTCCTGCGGCTTACGGCGAGCAAGCCGCAGGACCGGTGGCCGTGGCTGGAGCAGGCGCGGGCAGTGCGGACGGCCCGTCTTCCGATCGCGGCGCTCGCGACCGCGCCTCGACGACGGCGCCACTCACGGCGGTAGTCCAGACCACGCAGGTCTCGTCGACCCAGGCGTCGGCAGGGGCGTCTGCCACGGATTCTCTCTCGCCAGTCGCAATCCCCGGCGCGGCATCGGCGTCGACAGTGCCGGTGATGGCCATCGCCGACGCCGGGATTCAGGTCTCTGCGGCAGCGGCTCCTGCGCCTTCACCCGCGGCACCCGCGGCACCCGCGGCACCCAGCCAGCCGACGTTCCCCACACCGCTCGCCTCGCAGCTCTCGGGCCAGTTGACCTCGCTACGCCAGTTGCCTCACGGCGAGCACATCCTCACCCTCACCGTGAACCCGGAGACGTTTGGCCCCGTCAAGGTGGTCGCGCACATCACTCAGCACGGAGTCAGCCTCGAGCTATTTGGCGCGAGCGATCAGGCCCGCGCGGCCCTCAAGGCGGCGCTTCCCGACCTGCGCCGCGACCTCGCGGGAGCCGGCCTGGAGTCCAATCTCGAGCTCGGCAGCGGCTCCGGCTCTGGCGCTGGTGGCAGGGACGCCATGGGCGACTCCTCGTCCTTCGCCGGGAACGGCAACACCCCGCAACGCTCAGCACGCTCCCCGTTGGGTGGCTCCGCGCCCGTCGCTCCATCGACCGATACCCACACCACCCACGCCACCCGTCGCGGTGGCCTCGACCTGGTCCTGTAGGAGATCCCATGAGTATTGATGCCACCGCGGCCGCCGGGATGAACACCGGCACCGCACCCGTCGCCCCTCCGAAGCAAAACATGGACTCCGAAGTGTTCATGAAGCTGCTCGTGGCGCAGTTGCGCAACCAGGACCCGAGCTCCCCGATGGACACCAACGAGATGATGGCTCAACAGACCCAAATGGCTTCACTCGAGCAGCTGACGAACATGTCAAACACCTCGAGCGAGCAGTTCGCGCTCACGATGCGCATGGCCGCCATGAACATCGTTGGGAAGTCCGTGAGTTACACAGATTCCGATGGCTCAGTCCACAGCGGAGCCGCCACTGGCGCATCGTTCGCCAATTCCGTCCCCACGATCAAAGTGGGCGGCGCCAACGTCAAGCTCGACAGCATCTTGTCCATCGATCCCACGGCCGCCTGACCATCCACTCTAGTTAAGGAAGAATTCTCATGCTTCGTTCACTCTTCTCCGGAATTTCCGGTCTTCGCGCCCACCAGACGATGCTCGATGTCACGGGCAATAACATCGCCAACGTCAACACGGCGGGCTTCAAGTCCTCGCAGGTCCAGTTCCAGGACACGCTGTCCCAGGTGCTCTCAAACGCGGGCGCCGCACAGCCGGGAATTGGTGGAACCAACCCCGCGCAGGTGGGCCTCGGCGTCAAGGTCGCCGGCGTCACCACGAACTTCCAGCAGGGCGCGTCGCAACTCACGAACCGCCAGACCGACATGATGATCTCGGGCGACGGCTTCTTCGTGGTGAACAAGGGCGGCGAGCAGCTGTACTCCCGCGCGGGAGCGTTCTCGTTCGACGCGCTCGGGCAACTGGTCACCCCTGACGGTGGCCTGGTCCAGGGCTGGGCCGCGGACGGCACGGGAAACATCGACCTGAACTCGCCGTTGACGGCGCTTCGCCTTCCGGTCTCGACGCTCATGGGCGCGGAGGCCACCGGTGGCGGGGTGTTCGAGGGCAACCTCCCCTACGACGCTGCCGGGGGAACCACGCTCAACCGCCAGGTCAACATCTTTGACGGCTCGGGCGCACCCCACTCGATGAACCTTGCCTTCACCCGCACCGCCACCGGCTGGGACGCGACGGGCACCGTCGCTGGCACGGCGTCGGCGCCGGTGACGGTCGCGCTCGCCTTCGCCACCAACGGGTCGCTGACCACCGCGCCCGCGACGCTGACGGTCCTCGCCGATGCTGTGGTGGGAACGCAGAACATCGTCGTCGACCTCAACGCCCTCACCAGCTTTGCCGGTCTCCAGACGGTCGCCGCAGCGAGCCAGGATGGCCGCGCGGCTGGTGGCCTACAGTCCTTCGCGATCAACTCGGACGGAACGCTGCTCGGTTCATTCTCGAACGGCCTCAAGCAGTCCATCGGCCGCGTGGCACTCGGAAACTTCGGCAACCCCTCCGGCCTTGAGAAGTCCGGGTCGTCGCTGTACCGCCCCACCGTCAACTCGGGCGACGCCCAGGTGGGCGCCGCGGGCTCTGGCGGCAGGGGAATGCTCTCCGGTGGCTCGCTCGAGATGTCCAACGTGGACCTCTCTGCCGAGTTCACCAATCTGATTGTGGCCCAGCGCGGATTCCAGGCGAACTCGCGCGTGATCACCACCTCTGACGAGGTCCTACAAGAGCTCGTCAACCTCAAGCGATAGGCACGGCGGCGGCTTGCCGTCCTCACCTCGCGGGCGCGCCCCGGGCAGCGGTTCACCGAACCGTTGGGCGCGTCGGGCACCGTGGGCGAGGGGCGGCATCGGGCGCCATCACCGCTTGGCTTAGCGTTCGCAGATGGCCGGATCCTCACAAGGGGTCCGGCCGTTTGTGTGCGCCTCCACATTGTCGAAGGGAAAAACTCGCCTGTTTGCCTCCTTGCGTTCACTCACACGAGGCACGATGGGGCCGATGAAGTAGGGGACAGCGCGCTCACGGATGGGCCGCAAAGGACTGACCAGGGATGGTGAAACCGTGATTATCTTGACGCGCCTTAACGGCCAGCGCTTTGCGGTGAACCCTGACCTCATCGAACGGGTTGAGTCAACGCCCGATACGATCGTCACCCTCGTCGATGGCACCAAGTACCTCGTCATTGAGGGTATCGAGGCGCTCGCCGAGCTCGTCATCGAACACCGTGCCTCCGTCGTCGCACGTGCCATCGACATCGCCAACACCGATGAGAATTCCGCACTTGCCTCGGTAACCGGCTTGCGCCAGCCGTCCCGGCTCACGGTGGCGCCGGAGGCCGACTGATGGACGTCGCAACCATCATCGGGATCGTCGTAGCGTTTGGCGCCATCATTGTCGCCATGATCATGGAGGGCGCGGCCCCCATGTCGGTGATCCTGCCGCCGCCGATGCTGCTCGTGATCGGCGGCACCCTAGGAGCAGGCCTCGCCAGCACCACGCTGAGCGACTTCATCAGGGCGTTCTCAGGACTCCAGCGGTTCATGCTCTTCAGGAAGCCCGACATGAACTCATCGGTCGACACGATTGTGTCCCTCGCGGACAAGGCGAGACGCGAGGGACTGCTCGCACTCGAAGAAGCCGCCAGGGACCTCGACGATGATTTCCTCAAGGATGGGCTTCAGTCGGCGATTGACGGGACCGACCCAGACGACCTGCGCGCGATGATGGAGGCCCGCATCGACGCTAAGAAGGCGCGCGAGAAGGTCATGGCCAAAATCTTTTCCGACATGGGGGGCTATGCGCCCACCATTGGCATTATCGGCACGGTGGTGTCTCTTGTCGAAGTGCTCGGGAACCTGAGCGATCCCTCCAGCATCGGCAAGAGCATCGCGTCCGCCTTTGTGGCGACGCTGTGGGGGCTGCTCTCCGCCAACCTGATTTGGCTGCCGATCGCGAACCGGATCAAGCGCGTCGCCGAACTCGAGGGCGCGCACATGGAACTTGTCATGGAGGGTCTCCTCGCCATCCAGGCAGGCGGCAACCCGCGCGTGGTCGGTCAGCGCCTTCGCTCGCTGGTTCCCGACCAGCCGAAGCAAGCCAAGGAGGCGGCATGAGCCACGCACCCGCAGGCAACGGCCGCGCCAGAAAGCACGAGGAGGAAGAGCCAGAGAACCACGAGCGGTGGGCCGTCTCTTACGGCGACATGATGACGGTGTTGCTCGCGCTCTTCATCGTTCTGTACGCCATCTCGGTTGTCGACAAGACCAAGTTCGATCAGTTACGCACGTCGCTCGCGATCGGCTTTGGCTCGCCGGCAGTGTCGATGCTTGAGGGCGCGTCTGGGCCGCTCGACGGGGTCGAGTCGTTTCAGATCGCGCCCGACTTCACGGGCGTCTCAGAGGACTCCAAACCCGAAGGCAGCTCCGCTTCCGCCACCATTGAGATGTCTCAAGACGCCCAGGATTTTCTCGCAGCGACTCAAGAGTACGAACAACTAAGTGACATCGAGAAGCAGATCCAGGCACAACTCGATGCGCAGGGCCTCAGCGCTTCGGTCGAATACCAGATCAACGAGCGCGGCCTCGTCGTTGGCCTCGTCGGCTCGGACGTGTTCTTTGCGCCGGATGACGCGGCGCTCACGGCCACCGCTCAACTGGTGGTCGACACGATTTCCGCACCGCTCAGGAACCAGTCAAGACAGATCTCGATCGAGGGCCACGCCAACGTGTTGCCTTCGCAGCACTACGCGACCAACTGGGAGCTCTCGAGTGACAGGGCGACCAAGGTGCTGAGGCGCTTCGTCGAGACAGGGGGTCTCTCAGGAGGACAGATCTCGGCCGTCGGCTACGGCGACGCTCGACCCGAGATGGCGGGCACTTCACCCGAGGCGCTCGCGGCAAACAGGCGCGTCGACATCGTCGTCCAATCCGCTCAGTCGGAGGCGGTGAGGGCTCTGTTGCCGCAACTCGCCAAGGCGCTGGCGGACGGCACCCTGACCGAGGCGGACCTTCTCCAACAAGTTGAGGCAGCGAAGGCGACTCAAGCCGCCGCGGCGTCCAGCAAAGGAAGTGGATCATGAGCACGGAGGCACGCGTCGTGGCGCCCCATCAGAAGATCGGCGCGCGCCCCACGGGGACCGACGCGGCCACAAAGGATGCCGCCCCCGCTAAGGGCGGCAAGAAGAAGAAGATCATCATGATCGGCGCGTTCGTCGGTGTCGTCGTCCTGGGCGCCGCGTACTGGTTCCTCTTGGGACCAGGCAAGGCGTCGGCGGCGCCGGCGTCTACCCACGGCGCAGATGCGACGGCCTCTCCTGAGCCCACTTACGACCTCGGCGAGATCCTCGTGGTCGACTCGATCAGCATCAACCTCCAGGGCGGCCACTACTTGCGGCTTGGCATGGGACTCCAACTGATCGCGAGCGGAGGTGGGCACGGTGGCGCAGCCGTCCCGGATACGGCCAAAGCTCTCGACGCAGCGATCGCGCTCTTCTCTGGACGCACGACGGAGGAGCTCGCCGACCCTGTGATCAGGGAAGAGCTCAAGACCGAGCTCGGCGAGACGCTCAAGCACGTCTACGAAGAAGAGGTTGTCGCTGTCTACTACACGGACTTTGTGACGCAATAGGGAACTGACGGAGAGGCGTTTCTCACACCACACGCATGCGTGACCCCTGTCACTCGGGGGAACGCTTGACGCGCCCACATGCCCGACGATGGGGCGGGCGTGACTAGTCGGGCATCCCAGAGGCGCAAGCGTGGATCCGGCGCGCCCGAGGTGTATGACTTCCGGCAGCCGATGACGCTGACGCGCGAGCACAGCCGCGCGCTCGAAATGGCCTTGCAGACCTTCGCGAGGCAATGGGGCACGATGTTGAGTTCTCGACTCGGAGCCCTCACCACAGTGAACCTCGACACCGTTGAGATGCGCGCCTATGACGAGTACATCCAGTCGTTGCCCCAAGTGACAACCGCGATCGTCATGCAGGTGGAGCCGAGCAGGACCCCAGCGGTCTTGCAGATCCCAAACGACGCGACGATGACGCTGATCGATTGCCTTCTCGGCGGCCCGGCCACCACCCTTGAAATGACCTTCAGGGAGCTCACCGAGATTGAGTGGCACCTGATGAAGGACATGCTCGACCTCGCCGCGAACGAGCTGGCTTACGGCTTCCAGCCGATTATGAAGATCGCTTTCGAGGTCAGGTCGGCCAAGTACAACCCGCACTTCATCCAGCTCATCGCGGCCACGGAGCCTGTGCTTGTCGCACGATTTGACATGGCCGTCGGCCCCGTCCAGGCGCCCATTAGCCTCATGGTCGTTGCCTAGCCGATTCTCGCGGAACTGCGTGCCGCCGACGACATGGGCGGCAGGTCCGACGAGGAGCAGCGGGAACACGCCGCCGCACTCGAGCTCCTGGCTCAGCGCATGGCCGAGGTGCCCCTTCCCGTGTCGGTGCGCTTCAGGGGCCGGTCGATGGGCGCCCGCGAGATTTCCCGCCTCGAGGTGGGGTCCGTCGTTCGTCTGGGCCACAGCTCAGACCTCCCGCTCGACGTCGTCGTTGGCGACGTCACTCTTGCCCACGCCGCCATCGGGGTTAACGGAACCCGCGTGGCTTGTCTCGTCGTCTCCACAGAGGAGGAAGCATGACCACTGCTACTACAACCGGGCGCGCGGCGGCGGAGGAACTCGCCGCGCTTTTGCCAACGGCGGTGCCACTCAGT
>Ga0123339_10003662_pt1 | contig 10207 bp, 7 predicted proteins | sample lystaG_FD_89956 | JGI IMG/M metagenome (GOLD analysis project Ga0123339, IMG submission 89956) | Glacier valley bacterial and archeal communities from Borup Fiord, Nunavut, Canada, to study Microbial Dark Matter (Phase II) -... | ecosystem: Environmental > Aquatic > Freshwater > Ice > Glacier ... | reverse complement strand
AATGCCATAATGCCAACTACCTTTATTAATACCTCCAATCCCTAAAGCTATCAATGAATTATTTAGTCCATTTTACTTGCTAAAAAATGATGCAATAGTTTTGAATCTTTTCAACAATGGTTGGGTGCAGTGTTACGCAATTATAAAATGCTTAATATCAAGATATAGCAATGGCAAACTATTGCATGATTCTTGTAATTGCATAATTCGTACTATACGATCCTTGCAGGGGATTCTGTAATTGGCATTTTGGCATTATGGCATTTGGCATTTGGCATTTGGACAGAAAATACAATTCATTTCAAAACCAGACTTCTAATTGATAGGTTCCATGCCAAAAGTGACATATTAGCTGTGACGCGACACTTGTATATTACATTCACTCTCTACACTAAGGCAAACCAAGGGGTAAAAGAATTATGTAACTTTTAAGACCAGACAGGATATGAAAATAATGGATATTATTGATGAGTCAGACCAATTTTAAACTCCTATTGCTTTTCTAAAATCGTTTGCTTCCTCGTAAAATGCTTTGTCTTCTCCAAAATCCAGAGTGTGTACTACTATGCCATTGCATACATTGCAAGTGCCACGCACCATAATATCGTTTAGCGAGTTTAGGAATATTCCGGTACCTACAATTCTTTTTTGATCTACACCGCCGCAAGGGCTGCAAAACACACCTTCGTTGAGCAAAATTTGTAGTCTTGCTTTCGTTCCTCATCGAGTAAAATGGCCAATTGAAACTGGTTGATGGGTATTTCAGGAGGCCGTTTAATTGTTTATTTTGATTTAGAATACTTATTACCAATTGTTTTACAACTTCTGCTTCTTCTGTTTTACTGGTTGCAATAAATAGTGTAAGCGAAGCCAATGCCTCATTGCTGATAATTGTGTTTCCGGTAGCATTGTAAAGGGCGTTATTTTTTTGGAGAAAATAGATAAAACAGACTGCTGCAATGCGTTTATTTCAGTCAACAAAAGAATGGTTTTTGGTGACAAAATAGAGCAGGTTGGCCGCTTTTTCCCCAATGCTTGGGTATAGTTCTGTGCCACCAAAGCTTTGGCCTATTTGGTTGATAGAACTGTTGAAGCTTTCATCTTTTGGCTTTGCAAACACACCCGATTGGAATTCGGAATACATTGATCGTATCACCTGCTTCTTCTATCGAGGGTAAATTAGGTTTCCCTCAAGCTTGTTCCCTTGAAATACAGCGCCTCATGGTCGTATGCATCCAGTAATGCTAAGCCTTGGGCAAAAATGTGTAGCATTTGGCTCTCCTCTTGGGTGGCTTGCTGCCCCATGGCACGGTTCAAGATGCGGATACCGGTTTTAAGGTATTCAACCTCCTGTTGTTTTTGTGCCAGGCGTTTTTCATTAAGGACATAACCCTGCACGAGGTAGTCCTTAAGACGTTGGGTCGCCCATTAGCGGAATTGGGTGCCGCGTTTTGAATTAACACGATAACCAACAGAGATGATGACATCGAGGTTGTAATGGTCAATATTACGCTGTACCTCTCTTGCTCCTTCCTGTCGAACTATCCGGAATTTCCGGATAGTTGTATCTTCCAGCAACTCGGCAGTTTTATAAATATTCTGAACATGTTCATTAATGGTTCGTACATCCTTGTCGAACAGTTCTGCCATTTGCATCTGAGAAAGCCAAATGGTGTCATTTTAGAGCATTACATTTATCTCTGTTCCTGATTGTGAACTATATATCTCAATTCTTATATCCATATTATACAGTTTTAAAATGCATCTATATTTCGTTTATGGTATATAACCCTTCATCAGGTTAATCTTTAATATGTTGGGTGACCCCATGGCGGAATTGGATACCGCGTTTTGAATTAATTCGATAACCAACAGATATGATGACATCAAGGTTGTAATACTCAGTGTCTTTTAATTGGGTTTTCCCTTTTAAAGCACCATGTTGAGTGGCATGTGCAAATTTTGCACTACCCACTTTCTTTTCTAATTCTTGCTCTTTGAATATGTTATTGATAGGTCGTGAAATAACAGTTATGTCACGGTCAAATAATTCAGATAATTGCTGTTGGTTGAGCCAAACTGTATCTTCATCAAACTGAACAGTTATTTCTGTTTGATTATCTGTATTTCTAAATATTTTAATTACTCAATAGTTTCCGACAATCCGACAATCCGACAATCCGACAGTTGAGTATTTTTAATTTTTAAGATTGAGATCGCTATTAAGACCCTGTTTCTGATTAAAAACCAACTCTTTTTAAGATTTAAAGAGAACTCAGCTACATCCCTATTAAGTGTGAATATGCAATTTGCCATATTCATTAAGTATTGATAGTCAGGCATTAAAGACGATTAATTCAATGTTTTTTTATTCCTTTAGTGCAAAGAATAAACAAGAATTTTAACCTTGAATCCACCACAAAAAGTCTGTTTTACTACATAGTTACTTAGAACTCTCAGAGGCACAAAGAAATACACAAGAAATAATCAATATTTCCTAATCCTTCGTATATTACTGGTTTTGTGGTTAATAGCATTTTAAAGTAGATTCAACTTTATTTTTAAAAGAATTGCAACTGTCGGATTGTCGGATTGTCGGAATTAACCAATCAAAGAAGTTTCAAATCTCATATACGGAGGCATATTTCTTTATTAGTTGATGGATCAATGAATAACTTAACTTATGATTGCCCGATCTTTCGAATCTTTATTTCAAAAGCCGTGGCTGGATTTATAACCATTAGCTGCTTGATTTCAATCTCTGAAAAATGCTCCTCCCGAAGTAATGGTATCAGTTTTTCGAAAATTGCAGAATAGCCCCGGTATTCTCCTCCATTAACTTTTCCAGGATCATACCATCCGGCATCATGAGATATCAACACCTTATTTAGCAGGTTATTTTCTTTCATATTTTTAATCAATTTGACATACTCCTTAACATTATTATCGTTTATTCCATCAAAGCTTATCCATGCTCCTAACTGGGCTGCCTTTATATGATTATTTGGATTTTCTTCTACCTGAGCATGAACCCAAATAAAGGCGTCAGGTGAAACTCCTTCTTTTTTTAGAATAGACAATTGTTCAAATGCCGGGATTGCAGGTCCGGTATGCGATACAATCTCCAACCCGGTTTTTAAATGTGTTTTCGCTGCAGCAATAATTAGTCTTTTATGCATTTCTGATAAGCTGCCGTTGTCAACTCCAATTTTAATGAATCCAGGCTTTATTCCTGTTCCATCTATTCCTTTTTCCCACTCTGCAATCCAACTCTTTGCGAGCTGATCTGCAGTTTCTGTCAAACCATTGTTGGGTATAAATTTGTCATTACCAGCACCATAATAACCGGTGTTGGTCATGATATTCAAACCAGAGGAGTCAGAAAGGCTTTTAAGTAGTAGAGGATCTCTGCCAAGATAAGCAGGAGTACATTCAACGAGCGTCTGACAGCCCAGAGCCTTTAATTGCCGAAGGTAAGGCAACGACCGTTCAATAACTTTTGATTTTTCCCATCTTTTGATATTTATTGAATCTGCCCCAATAAAATCCACAAGTATATGCTCATGAATTAGCGAGATCCCCATTTTCTCCGCAGGAACAGGGCCTTTCACTGTCATGATAATTCCTTTGTCCAGGCTAGTTTTACATTGATTAAATGCCAGGGGAATCAAAAATGCTATAAGTATAATAATTTTCATATTCGCAGAATTATAATGTTTATGCCTTATATCGGTTAAAGTAATTAACTCACCTTACGCGTGAACAAGGATACTTAATAAGAAATAAAGAATAAGAAATAAGAAATGCAAAACTAGTCCCTCAATATTCCTTATTCCTTATTTTTTATTTCTTATTTTTTATTTCTTATTTCTTATTAAGTATCCTTGTTCATGCGTAAGGTGAGTTATAAAAATTAGAAGATCAGTTTTTATCAGTTTGATCAGTCAGATCAGTGTTCCTTTTTTTTTCTTACAAATCAGTGTTCCTCTTAATTATTATCAGTGTTCACAGCGTAAGGTGAATGATTCATTTAATATCCCCATTCCACATGGCTTACCGGCAACTGATTCAACTCGTTCTTCAGATGCTTCCATTCAGGTAGATAGTTGTCCATGTAAGCTACGAATTTCGCGTTATGGGTACGTTCCAGCAAGTGAGCCAGCTCATGGACAATGATGTATTCGATGCAATGGATCGGTTTCTTGGCCAGCTCCAGGTTGAGCCAAATACGCCTGGCTTCCCGGTTGCAGGTTCCCCATTTTGTTTTCATCTTCTTTACAGCCAGCTCATTGATAGAAACTTCCATTAACTTCTCCCACTTTTCAATAATTGGAGGAGCCAGTTCCTTGAGTTGCTGCCTGTACCATTCATCCATGATAGATTGCCTTTTTTGTGTATCAGTATCGGGGCGGATATGCAGTTCAATGTTTGTATGTTTGATGACCACATAAGGGGGAGCATCCTGTTCAACGATTTTCAGCATGTAACGCTTGCCCAGGAAATAATGACCTTCCTTGTATAAATATTCCCGTGGCGCTTCACGTACCTGATCCTGAAACTTTTGCTGCTGCTTTTTGATCCATGCTAATTTTGAAATGGCATAAATACGGATGGTATCCAGATTCATCCGCAAAGGTGCTGCAATACGCACTTTGCCCGATGGTGGATACACACTTAAATGCACATTCTTAATGTCCTTCAGCACCACATCAATGACCATTTCTCCCAGGTTAATTTGCTCCATCGTTAATATTCAGCTTGCTTTTTCACAATTTCAAAGATGCGTTCCGTCTCATCAACGTTACCCAAAATACTGTAAATGGCCTTTTTTACCGTCTTTTCACGTGTATCAATTCCCCGCCAGCCATTGGGCTTGTGCTCCATGATGTTGCCATGCAGTATTAAAGCCAATTCCTCATTTTTATCAAGGTTGTTAAACAAGGCTCTTAATGCAGGCGTTCTCATCGTGTCGGGAGTCGTTGGCTTGATGCCTAACTGCACTTTGTTGGCAATGGCAGCAATCTTCTTCAGGTACTCTTCATAGTTGATGGCCATGGCTTTTCGTTCCCTGATTACTTCATTCAGCAAGGTACTCATTTCCTCGAAAAAGGCAGGGTCAATCAGATGATCACGGATGATCTTTTGCCGCACATTGTTCTCAATGGTTTCGGCCACAGCCTGCTGACTAGCCTTTATTCCTTCAGGCATCTTGTTAATGGCATCAGCAATGCCGCTCTTCACAATCAGTTCAATCAGCGACAGGTCACCAAAGGGCGAAATCAATCTTGGTTCGTCTGCCTGTATGTAATTGTCGATTAAATGACGCATATCTGCCTCATAAGCTTTCATATCCAATGTTTCACCACTGGCCATCCTGATTTCTTCCCTCAGTTTAAGATAAAAATCCAGCGTTTTCTCAATTTCTTCCTGCTCTTTTACTGTATAACCGGCATCGTCCATCTCGGCCGACAGGTTGGCATAAGCCCTGATCAATGCAACAGCTGCTTTGTATAAGGCAGTTCTGCGCAATTCCGTATCCTTTAACTCTTCTGCAATTTCAGGATTGCCGCAGAAATAGTGTTGATAATCTATTTTTAATTTGGGCGGTTCAACCGGTTCACACAACAAGGCAATTTCTTCAAGCGCATTGTCCAGCCGCTCACGTCCTTTCTTCAACCGATCCAACAGCAGAATTTGGCAGTCTTCGGGTTTAAACTGATCGAAATCCAACTCGGAAGTATAAACAGCCACCGCATTCTCAACCTTCTTGAAAAGGTCTTTGTAATCAATTATATAACCGAATTGTTTATCTTCCGAATCCAAACGGTTCACCCGGCAAATGGCCTGAAACAAACCATGGTCCTGCATCTTCTTGTCGATGTATAAATAAGTACAGGCTGGTGCATCGAATCCGGTAAGCAGCTTGTCCACCACAATCAGCAAACGCATGTTGGCCGGTTCCTTGATGAATTTATCCTTGGCCAGATCCTCGTATGTTTCCGTTTTTGTTTTACCTTGTTTAGCCACTACATGTTTCAAAAAGTCATTGTACAGCTTATAGATAAACTCTTTATCGCTTTCCGTATTGGCTCCTGTATCTTCAGTGGTGATATCCTGTGTGCTAGGGTTATAAGAAGTAATGATGGCGCAGCGGTTCTTGAATTCCGTTTTCTGAAACAATTCGTAATACTTGCATGCTTCGTAAATGCTGCTTGCTACCAATATGGCATTGCCGGTAAATGAATTCAACCGTGGTTTAACGCTAAAGTCAAAGACGATATCGCTGACCACTTTTTCCATCCTTGAACGTGAACTCAGCACCACCTGCATGGTTCCCCATTTCTTTTTCAATTCCGATTTCTGAAAATCATTTAGCCCTTTGGTCTTGGCTTTAAACCATGCATCTACTTTATCGGTGGATGATAAACGCTGATCGATGTCTCTTGCCTCATAGATCAAATCCAGAATCACCTGATCTTCCACGCCCTCGTTGAACTTGTAGGTATGAATATAACCTCCAAACACTTCCAGGCTGGTTTGCTTGTCTGATTTTAAAAGCGGCGTCCCGGTAAAGCCAATAAAGACAGCATTTTGAAGCATGGCTTTCATCACCTTGTGCAGTTTACCGCTTTGGGTGCGGTGGCATTCATCCACAAAGACAAATAGTTCGCCTACTGTATTTGTCGGACTGCTACGAAGCTCTTCGATGAACTTGTCGAAGTCTTCCACGTCTTTCTTTCCAAATTTATGAATGAGTGAACACAATAACCTGGGCGTTGGCTGACTCAGTTGTTCCATTAATTCTTTTCCGCTTGATGTCCTTTTAACAGGTTCACCGGCTTCATTGAACACCCTTTCAATTTGCTTGTCCAATTCGGTACGGTCAGTTAAGATGACAACCCTTGCATTGGCATTGTTCTCCAGAATCCATTTGGCCAGCAGCACCATCACAATACTTTTACCGCTTCCCTGTGTGTGCCAGATGATCCCTCCTTCACGGCGACGGACATGTTCCTGGGCTGCCTTGATGCCGAAATACTGATGGTAGCGGGGCAGCTTTTTTCTTCCTCCATCGAACAATACAAAGTTGTAAATGATTTCGAGCAACCGCTCTTTGTTGCAGACTTTTGCCAGGTACTTGTCCAGCTGCAACCTGCTGTTATCTTCAATGTCTTCCTTCCAGTTCAGAAAGAATTTCTCAGGTGTTCCGATGGTGCCGTAACGCAGTCCTTCGGTGTCGTTTCCGGCCATCACCAACTGAATGGTTGTAAAAAAAGTCTCAATAAATTCGGGTTGCTGGTTAACCAGGTTTTGCCGGATGCCATCGCCAAGGGAAACGGTACTTCTTTTTAGCTCAATCACTCCAATGGCAATTCCATTGACATAAAGCACCAGGTCAGGTCGTTTGTCGTGGTTGCCCATGATGGTCACTTCTTCGGCAATGGCAAAGATGTTCTGTTCAGGCTCTGCCCAATTGATAAAATGCAGCCGCTGGTAACGATCTCCTGCGCCGGCAGTCACCTCCGCGCCATAACGCAGTAGTTTGTATACCTCTTTGTTGTTGCCATACAGGTTGCGGTCGTAGTTGAAAGCTTCTGCCTTGAGTTTGTAAATAGCACGATTGACCAGCTCTTCGGAATACCCGGCCCTCTTGGTCATGTAATTGCTAACCAGCACTTCTTCAATGTTGCTGTTGCTGGCTCTGTATTCCCAATTACCAAGATGCTGATATCCCAATTCTTCCCTGAATAGCTTCACTATCCGGTTTTGCGTGGCCCGTTCTATTTCTCCGACTTTGCTCATGGCTTAATCTGGTTTAGTTGCTCCTGTTCCCAATTCTTCTTCTGGATTCAAGAGTGATATTTACTTATTTCCTGCCTCTTCCAATTCCTCTATTCTATTCTTTCGATATTCGCTGATGTCTAGCCATGAAGCATTGATTTTAAATTCACTTCTGAATCATCAATGACCGGTATGGCATCGAACCTGCCCTGTAAATAGGCTTTTTCAACATCCATATTATCTCTGAAATCCTTAAAGTCGAACAAGGAATACAATTCGGTGGAAGCATCCGTTTTCTTGTTCACGAAATAAATTTGATCTTTCCTGACTTTGTTTAGATTCAATAAATTGGTATTGTGTGTTGAATAAATTAACTGAGCCGAATCACCGGCATGAAACATCTTTATGATGAACTCAACAATACTCGTGTGTAAACTAGCCTCGATTTCGTCAATCAGCAGTATCTTATTGTTTTTCACCACGTCAAGCAGGCTCAAAAGTATAAAAAACAAGTTTTTCGTTCCGCCAGACTCTTCCATGTCAAAATCAAAAGCCACTTCCGGGGCTGCTTTATGGTAGGTAAAAAGCTGGATGGCAGTTTGTATGGCATCTGTCCAGATTGCCGTTGATTCTGTTAATGTTGATGGCACTTTTAATTCCAGATTTCTTACCGGAATATCCTGTCTTTTTATTCGAATATCAACAATGTCACTATCAGCTATCTGTAAGGCTTCCAGAATCGCAGGCTTATTGCTCACAAATAAGGCTTCAATGGAGATGGCATTGAAATCATAGTATTGAAGTAAGAATTTTTCATTGAAAAAGTTAAAGATTTCCTTCCCAATTTCACGGTCCATTTGGCTGGCACGTGATATATAAAGGGTTTTGTTGGATGTGTTTTCTGCCACATCCAATGGTCGTTTAATACTAGTTCCAAAAGAATATTTATCCGATTTTGTTCCTTTTATGGTTTCGTCACGGGTAAATATTTTTGCCCTACGATTGTTTGGGTAATAATAAAGCTCCTCTGTTAAAATTTCTTTTTGTGTCAATGAAAAGGAATATTCATATTCCACATTGTTCGACACAAATCGGATCAGGAAAGAACTCGGTTTGTTTTTATAGCCTTCGAATTTGAAAGGTTGAAAATTATAGGTCGTGTTCTCATTGTGCTTATGCGATTCAAAAACCATCTTGCAACAAAAACGAATGGCCTTTATAATGCTGCTCTTGCCCGAAGCATTGGCACCGTATAGGGCTACCGTTTTTAATACAGTTGTATCCTTAAACGGAAATACATTTTGACTTAGATCCTGGACCCTTTTCGATTGGCTGTTCCCGGCAGTTAAATCCAATACAATTTCTTCCTTAATAGAGAAAAAATTGCTTAAACGAATTTATAATATCATTTTAGTCTTGATTTATGTAGAAACTTTACAAATATAAGAACTAAATCCATATAATGAGCGCTTTTATCAATGATGCTTATTTTTTCTTTTTATTCCTTTGAAGTTTTGCCTTCAATGCGATACCTTTAACTGTCAACCGGTAACGTTGTTCCCTGTGAGTGGGGATTTCAGGAATGGTCATTTCAATGTATCCCGAGTCCAATGAAGGAACAATGTAATTATCTCTAAAATATTCTCTGTGCTTTAACCCTAATAATTCTTGTATTTCAATCCGTCTCATCTCACCCTTCAGAACAAGAACAATTCTTTTAACAACTTCGGTAACTTGCTCACTTACTTGCCCGGTGGCTTGCTCACTTACTTGCTCGGTAGCTTGCTCACCTACATGCGCGGTAGTCTTTGTCTTAATAATTTGTCTGTCTGATATTTGATGCTTATCAACGCTACTTTTTCTCCAAATAATTGTTCTAAAATCTGACTCCTGCACAAACTCCGGTTCTTTCAAACCGTCTTCCTCGCACAAGCGGATAATATCACCCGTACCTGTACCCATCCGCTCAATATATCCTGCCAGGTACATCGGCTCTGCCAACAAAGGATTGGCAGGAATGGACTTGTGCGGGTGACGTAGCTTCTCCGGACTCAAGCCCGAAGGTAAACGGCCCGGATTCCAGATTTCCAGTCTATCTTTAAAAAGCATCACCTGCACGCTTCCATTACTGGTATAATCACGGTGGACAATGGCATTCACGATGGCTTCCGTAACGGCCCCACGTGGAAGTTCATAGTGAACAGGTACCTGATTGCTGAATTCCCTGGTACCTACCGATAGATCAATTTTAGACATCACAAAATCAACGGCCTGATCAACCAGTTGAAACACATCGCCTTTATACACTTGGAGGGAAGGAATAGGCTTAGCTACATGAAAGCCGTGAAAATGAGCACACTTTACTTCTGAGGTAATAAAAAAGCGCTGTGGTCGTTTGCCAAACAACAAAAGGGCAGCATTGCTT
>Ga0123339_10003661_pt1 | contig 10208 bp, 10 predicted proteins | sample lystaG_FD_89956 | JGI IMG/M metagenome (GOLD analysis project Ga0123339, IMG submission 89956) | Glacier valley bacterial and archeal communities from Borup Fiord, Nunavut, Canada, to study Microbial Dark Matter (Phase II) -... | ecosystem: Environmental > Aquatic > Freshwater > Ice > Glacier ... | reverse complement strand
TGAGGTCACCCTCCTCACGAGCCGCCTCGATGCGCTTGGCGATCTCGGAGCGACCCTCGCCGGAGAGCTGGGCCAGCTCAGCCGCAAGACGGTCGAACGCGTCCTGGGTGAGATAGTTCGTCGCGGTGTCAGTCATGGGCGATGCTCCTAGATCGGGTCGGCCAGAGCGGTACGCCACCCGGCCGGGTGGTGCCGCCACCTCGAGCAGAAGGTCCGGACCGAGACGGTCCGGACCCGCGTGGTGGCGCGAGTCCCAGTGTACCGACATCCCGTATGCCGGGAACCCACCACGGGCGCCCGCCGTCGCGCAGGGTCGGGCAGCGTCAGGCAGGGTCAGGAGTAGGTGTAGAAGCCTCGCCCTGTCTTGCGGCCGAGCAGCCCGGCCTCGACCATGCGGTTGAGCAGCGGCGGCGCGGCATACAGCGGCTCCTTGAACTCCTCGTACAGCGACTGGGCGACGGCCTGTGTCGTGTCGAGCCCGATCAGGTCGGCGAGCGCTAGCGGGCCCTGCGGGTGGGCGGCGCCGAGCACGAGGCCCTGGTCGATGTCCTCGGCGGTGGCGAAGCCCGACTCCATCATGCGGATCGCGCTGAGGATGAAGGGGATCAGCAGGGCGTTGACGACGAAGCCGGCCCGGTCCTGGCAGTCGATCGCGTGCTTCCCGAGGCTGCCCTCGACGAAGGCGCGGGCCCGCGCGGTCGTGTCGGGAGCCGTAAGCAGGCTGGGCACGAGCTCGACGAGCTTGAGCACCGGCACCGGGTTGAAGAAGTGGATGCCCACCACGTGGCTGGGCCGGCTGGTCGCGACGGCGAGCTTCATCACCGGGATGGACGAGGTGTTGGAGGCGAGGATCGCGTCCCGCGACGTGACGACCTCGTCGAGCCGGCGGAAGAGCGAGGTCTTGGCGTCCTCGTCCTCGACGATGGCCTCGACGACGATCTCGCGGTCGGCGAGGGCCTCGAGGTCCGTGACCACCTGCAGCCGAGTCAGCACCGGTTCGGCGTCGGCGAGCTTGCCGCGCTCCTGGGCGCGGCGCAGCGAGCGCTCGATGCGCGCCCGCCCGTCGCGCGCGCGGGTCTCGTCGGACTCGATCACGATGACGCGGTGTCCGGCGCGCGCACTCACCTCGGCGATGCCGGCGCCCATGAGGCCGCAGCCGACCACGCCGATCGCCATGGAGACGTCACCATCAAGGGTGGTGGTAGCGGTGGTCGGGGCCGGGCTGGTACTGCTCATGAGGGTCCTTGGGCTGGCAGGGGTGACGGGGTCAGGGGGTCCGCACGCAGTCGGTGACGTTGCCCGTTACGGCGCGGGAGGCGGTGCGCACGGTGACGACGTGGTGCGTGGTGCGTTCGCCCCCCGTGGGAATGATGAGCTGGACGCTGCCCACGGCGCCGAAGGTGCGGTCCTGGGCCGTGATGGTGCAGGTCACCGGCTGCCCCGGGGGACGGGTGACGTCGAAGCCCACGGTGACCAGTGAGTCGCTCTCGACCTTGTAGGCCACCGTGGTGGCCGTGATGCGGTCGGGCGAGTCGGCGGGGTTAGCGAACAACACGATGACGACGATGGCCACCAGCACGGCGACGATGCCACCGGTCACGCCCCACCACCGGCTGGGCCGGCCCGGGCGGGCCGTGGGCCCCGACGAGGTGCGGGTGCCCGGCGGTGGCGGTGTCGGTGACATGATGTTCCACGGTAGAGCGCCAGCGTCACACGCACAGAGCCGGGAGCGGGATCAGGTATGCCGGGTGGTCCGGGAAGCGGCCTCGAGACGGGCCGGACGAGCGCAGGACCGACCCCGGGGACGGGTGCGGACGGGCTGCGGCTGATGGCCGTGCACGCCCACCCCGACGACGAGTCGAGCAAGGGGGCCGCGACCATGGCGAAGTACCTCGCCGAGGGCGCGCGGGTGCAGGTCGTCTCGTGCACAGGGGGCGAGCGGGGCGACATCCTCAACCCGCGACTGAAGGACGACGTGCACATCCTGCGCGACCTGGCCCAGGTGCGGCGGGACGAGATGGCTGCCGCCCAGGCCGTGCTCGGCTGCGAGCACACGTGGCTCGGCTTCGTCGACTCCGGTCTGCCCGAAGGCGACCCGCTACCGCCACTGCCCGCCGGCTGCTTCGCCCTCGAGCCCATCGAGGTGACCACCGAGGCGTTGGTGCGGGTCATCCGCGCCTTCCGTCCCCACGTCGTCACGACCTACGACGAGGTCGGCGGGTACCCGCACCCCGACCACATCAGCTGCCATGTCGTGTCGATGTCGGCAGTCGCCGCGGCCGGTGACCCCACGGCCTACCCGCAGGCGGGTGAGCCCTGGCAGCCGCTCAAGGTCTACTACAACCACACCTTCACCCGCACGCGCGTCGAGGCCTTCCACAACGCGATGCTCGAGACCGGTCTCGAGTCGCCGTACGCCGACTGGCTCAAGGACTGGAAGCGCCCCGACCGTCAGGTGACCACCCGCGTCGAGTGCGCCGACTTCTTCGACGTGCGCGACCGCGCCCTGCTGGCCCACGCCACGCAGGTCGACCCCGACGGCAACTGGTTCAAGGTGCCGCTCGACCTGCAGCGGTGGGTCTGGCCGACCGAGGACTACGAGCTCGCGCTGTCGTACGTGCCGTTCGTGCAGGACGAGGACGACCTCTTCGCAGGCCTCGGAGGTGGCCACGAGGCTGACGCGACCGCGACCCGGGGCGACCTCCAGCTCGCCTACGACGGCCGCACCCCCGTCGAGCCGGTCGACAGGGTCGACGCCTGATGGGTGGCGGCACCCCGAGCACCGACATCGGGCCCGGCCTGGGGGCCTTCGTCGCCTTCTTCGCCCTCGCGCTGCTGCTCTGGCTGCTCATGCGCAACATGAACGGCCGGATGCGCCGGATGGCCTACACCGAGCGTGAGCGGGTGGCTCGCCTCGAGGCACGCGACGCCGAGGCGCGCGGCCGGACCGCCACCACCGGCGCCACCGCCACCACCGGCACGACCACCGACTCCGGCGACGAGCCGGTGTCCGACGGCGATCCCGCCACGGACCCTCCACCCCGAGGCGATGACGATGAGCACGACCAATCAGGAGCCCACAACCGCTGACGCCGTCATCGATGCCCTCCAGGCGGGCGCGGACGAGCTGGTACCCGTCGCCGAAGGGCTGACGGCGCAGGAGCTTCGCGAGGAGACCCGCCCGGGGGAGTGGTCCAGCGCCGCGGTGCTCAGCCACCTCGGCAGCGGGGCAGTGATCGCCGCTGCTGGGCTCGAGGCCGCGCTCGCCGGCGAGCCCCACCCGGGTTTCGAGGCCAACCAGCCGGTCTGGGACCGGTGGAACGCGCTGGAGCCCGAGCAGCAGCGCGACGAGTTCCTCGTGGCGAACGCCGCGTTGCAGGCCCGGTACAGCGCCGTCGACGCCGCAACCAGACGCTCGCTGCGCGTCGACCTGGGCTTCCTGCCCGCGCCGGTCGACCTGGCCACCGCGGCCGCCTTCCGGCTGAACGAGCTGGCGCTCCACTCCTTCGACCTGCGCTCGGCGCGCGACGGTGAGGCCGAGGTCCACGAAGCCGCGGTGCCGCTGCTGCTCGACCTCATCGTGCCGATGATGCTGGGCTTCCTCGGCAAGGGCGACCGGCTCGGCGGGGTCTCTGCCTCGCTGGCCGTCGCTCTCGCCGGCCCCCAGCGTGAGCTCGGCCTCGTGCTGTCCGGTGACGGGATCGCCGTCGGCCCGACCCCGCAGGCGCCGGACGGCGTGCTGACCATGCCAGCCGAGGCCTTCCTGCGGCTGCTGACCGGGCGCCTTCCAGCCGACCGCACCCCTGCGGGGGTGGGAGTCATGGGCCCGGTCGACCTCGACACCCTGCGGGCGGTCTTCCCGGGGTTCTAGCCCGTAGGGCCCAACCCGGCCCGGTCCGAGCGCCACCTGGGGCGTCGCTCGGACCGGTCAACAGCGCGCTGCGCGGTCAGCAGGGCAACGGCGCGGGCCTGCCGGCGAGCCGGCGGCCAGGTAGCTCTCCGCATCCGCCTGACCGGACAGGAAGGTGCTGATGTGGTCGCCGAAGAAGGTGCCGAACGCGCTTCTGCGTCACGATCCGGACCTGCCACTGGGGCTGGGTGATGGGGTTCGTGACGGTCAGGTCGCTGATCCTCCTGAACGCATAGGTGAGCAGTGCCTGGTTGACGCACGTCGGTCTGCAGGTCGAGCAGCGCGGCCCGACCGGCGTCGTTGAGATACGTGTTCAGCTTCAGCTCCGGGTAGGCGGCGTCGAGTCCGCTCGCCGCCATCATGAGGTAGGTCGCCGGGTGAGCCGGCCGGTAGCGGCGACGGGGACTCCGCGCAGGCCCTCGCGTCGCTGTCCCGGGTCGTCGACCTCATCGCGGGGTGTGCGAGCGCGACCCCCGGGGCGGGCTCCGACCCTCCCGTCAGCTGACGGGGTAGGCGCCGACCCCGTAGAGCGCGAGCGAGATGGCGATGTAGTGGACGACGAAGGCCGCGACCGTGAAGGCGTGGAAGATCTCGTGAAAGCCGAACCACCTCGGGAAGGGGTTAGGGTGCTTGGTGCCGTAGACGACGGCGCCGATGGTGTAGAGCAGCCCACCGACGGTGAGCAGGGTGATGACGGCCGGACCGCCGAAGTGCAGCAGCGGGCTGAAGTAGAAGACGGCGACCCAGCCGAGGGCGACGTAGATCGGGGTGTAGAGCCAGCGCGGCGCCCCGACCCAGAAGACGCGGAAGAGCACCCCACCGATCGCCCCGGTCCACACGATGAGCAACAGCGTGCGCGCCTGCTCCCACGGCAGCAGCGCCAGGGCGAAGGGCGTGTAGGAGCCGGCGATGATGAGGAAGATGTTGGCGTGGTCCATCCGTTTGAGGATGACCTGCACCCTGGCCGACCAGGTGCCCCGGTGGTAGACCGCCGAGGTCGCGAAGAGCAGCACCGCGGTCACCGTGAAGACGACCGCCCCGACCTTGGCCCTTCCGGGCGGCGCGAGGCAGATCAGCACGATCCCGGCGGCGAGGGCGAGGGGGGCGGTGCCCGCGTGGAACCAGCCCCGAAGCTTCGGCTTGACCGCGGCGGCCAGGTCGCTGACGGCGCCGGTCTCCGGGGTGGTGGGCGAGATCTCCATACCGCCACTATAACCTACGCAACCGTAGGTTACGGAAGCGTAGGTCAGTCGTTCTCCGGCTCCACGGTCCCGGGGCCGGGTCGGGAGGGGCGGGCGGGGGTAACCTCACATGCGGTACGTGCCGACCGTCGCCGAGGAGGGGTCCGTGGGTCTGACCAACCTGGTGTACGGCGCCTACGAGCGCCGGCTGGTCCGCCGACTCGACCGCACGAGCGTGCCGCGTCACGTCGGGGTGATGCTCGACGGCAACCGCCGGTGGGCCCGGGCCAACAGGTTCGAGACGCACGACGGCCACCAGGCCGGTGCCGACAAGATCAAGGACCTGCTCGACTGGTGCGAGGCCGCCGGTGTCGAGGTCGTCACGCTGTGGCTGCTGTCGACCGACAACCTCGACCGGCCCAGTGCCGAGATCGTGCCCCTGCTGGGAATCATCGAGACCGCTGTGGCCGACCTCGCCGCGACCGGCCGTTGGCGGCTGCACCCCATCGGGGCCCTCGACCTGCTGCCGGCCGAGACCGCGCAGAGTCTCAAGGCATCGGCCGAGGCCACCCGAGACGTCACCGGCCTGCACGTCAACGTCGCCGTCGGCTACGGCGGACGCCGCGAGATCGCCGACGCCGTACGCAGCATGCTGCTCGAGTCGGCTGGGCAGGGCTGCTCGCTCGAGGAGGCAGCCGAGCAGGTCAGCGTGGCCCAGATCGAGGCGCACCTCTACACCAAGGGCCAGCCCGACCCCGACCTCGTCATCCGCACGTCGGGTGAGCAGCGGCTCGGCGGCTTCCTGCTGTGGCAGAGCGCCAAGTCGGAGTTCTACTTCTGCGAGGCGTACTGGCCTGACTTCCGCCACGTCGACTTCCTGCGCGCCCTGCGCTCCTACGCCGATCGTGAGCGCCGCTTCGGGCGCTGAACATCGTGGGCGTGGCCCGACCTGGATGATCTTCTGACAGAGCCGCGGTCGTCGCCTTCTTGTACCGCCGCTGGCAGGGCGCGTGGGTCGGGGGGGTGCCCGCACGTTTCGTGGAGGTGAAATCTTCGCGACACCGGCACGACACACCCCGGATTCTTGTCGACGACGGCTCGGCGCGACGTACGGTCGTAATGACGCAGGGCACCCGCCCCGCGTTCGGGAGGTCCTACATGGAGCGATGTCAGCTCTGGGTGGAGGGCCGGACCCGGCCCCCGCACCTCGTGGGAGCCCGGTCCCGGCACCTCACCCGCGAGCAGCCCAGAGCAGCTCGCGTGCGCGCCCCCAGGGAGTCGTCATGACCTCGACCCGCTCCAGCTCAGCGTCCATCGCCGGCGCGTCCGACCGCGCCGGCTTCCCCGACAAGACGTTCGTGCTCGACACGTCGGTGCTCCTCTCCGACCCGCGCGCCATGCTGCGGTTCAAGGAGCACGAGGTGGTGCTGCCCGTGGTCGTGGTCACCGAGCTGGAGGCCAAGCGCAACCACCCCGAGCTGGGCTACTTCGCGAGGCAGGCGCTGCGACTGCTCGACGACCTGCGGGTGAGTGAAGGGCGGCTCGACCGCCCGGTCGCCGTCGGCGACCAGGGGGGAACCCTGCGCGTCGAGCTCAACCACACCGACCCCATGGCCCTGCCGGCCGGCTTCCGGCTGGGCGACAACGACACCCGGATCCTCGCAGTGGCCAAGAACCTGTCCGACGAGGGCTACGACGTCACGGTCGTCAGCAAGGACCTCCCGATGCGGGTCAAGGCCTCTGCCGTCGGCCTGACCGCGGAGGAGTACCGCGCCGAGCTCGCCGTCGACTCCGGCTGGACCGGGATGTCCGAGCTCGACGTCACGGTGGAGCAGATGGATGCCCTCTACGAGCACGGACGTATGGAGCACCCCGCCGCCGCCGAGCTGCCGTGCCACACCGGCCTGGTGCTGCTCTCGCCGCGGGGAAGCGGTCTGGGGCGGGTCGGAGCCGACAAGCAGGTGCGGCTGGTCCGCGGTGACCGTGACGCCTTCGGTCTGCACGGCCGCAGCGCGGAGCAGCGCATCGCCCTCGACCTGCTCCTCGACCCCGACGTGGGCATCATCAGCCTCGGGGGGCGCGCCGGCACCGGCAAGTCGGCCCTGGCCCTCTGCGCAGGCATCGAGGCCGTCATGGAGCGGCGCCAGCACCGCAAGGTGGTCGTCTTCCGGCCCCTCTACGCCGTCGGTGGCCAGGACCTCGGCTACCTGCCGGGCTCCGAGGCCGAGAAGATGGGCCCGTGGGGCCAGGCGGTCTTCGACACCCTCGGCGCGCTGGTGTCGACCGAGGTGGTCGAGGAGATCATGGACCGCGGCATGCTCGAGGTGCTGCCGCTGACCCACATCCGGGGTCGGTCGCTGCACGACGCCTTCGTCATCGTCGACGAGGCGCAGTCTCTCGAGCGCAACGTGCTGCTCACGGTGCTGTCGCGGATCGGTCAGAACTCCAGGGTGGTCATGACCCACGACGTCGCCCAGCGCGACAACCTGCGCGTCGGGCGCCACGACGGGGTCGCGGCGGTCATCGAGGCGATGAAGGGCCATCCGCTCTTCGCGCACGTCACCCTCACCCGCAGCGAGCGCAGCCCGATCGCGGCCTTGGTCACCGACCTGCTGGAGGGTCTCGAGCTCTGACCGACGATGGCCGGGGCTGTCCGCTCGGCACGCTGATTTGATCCGACCCCCAGATCCGTGTCAGAGTCTGACCAAACATCTCGGTTTGATAACGCCGTACGACGGGGGTCGACGACGGTTGACTGGGCGATCCGAGCGCGCCCCCGACCTATCGGGGCGCCTCCCTTGACCTCGAGGAGCAGTACCCGTGGCGAATGCCTACGAAGGACGCCATCGCGCCCCCGGTCGGCACCGGGCGCCTCCAACCTCCGCCCGGCACCGCCTGCCGGCCAAGGTCGTGCGTCGTCCGCTCCTCACGACAGGGGCCGTCGCGGCTCTCGTCGGGGCGTCTGCGGCGGGGTACGCCAAGGCTGGCGACATCACGACCTCCGCCCATGTCCTCACGGTGTCCGCGGCGGCCCTCGGGCAGGCCGAGGCCGGGAACAACGCCCGGCTGGAGGAGGACGCCAACCTGCGTGCGTCGACCGCGTCGACGGCCATGAAGGCCTCGGCCGTCGCCGACCAGCGCAATGCGGTGGCGGCCGCGGCCACCCAGGAGCAGAAGGCCGCCACCGCCGCTGCTGCGGCGCAGCTGACCGCCGCCCGGCAGGTCGAGTCCGACAGGGCTGCCCGAGCCGCCCAGCGCCAGGCGCTGGTCGGCAGGGCGCAGACCGACCCGAAGTCCGTCGCCCGGCTGATGCTCGCCGACCACGGCTGGAGCAGCAGCCAGTGGAGCTGCCTCGAGCAGCTGTGGATCGGTGAGAGCAACTGGAGCTTCCGCGCCAACAACACCTCGTCCGGTGCCTACGGCATCCCCCAGGCGCTGCCTGCGTCGAAGATGGCCTCGGCCGGTGCCGACTACCGCACCAACCCGGTCACCCAGATCACGTGGGGCCTGCAGTACATCAAGGGCAGCTACGGCACCCCCTGCAACGCGCTCTCGCAGTGGGAGAGCCGCTCGCCGCACTGGTACTGAGCCGCGGGTCACCACCGGGGATCGATCCGTCACTGCTCGAGGGCGACCTGTGGCAGTGGGAGCCAGCAGTCAGAGCTTGCGCAGGCGGACGCGCCGTACGGCGTGGTTGGGGCCCTTGGTGAGCACCAGGGAGGCCCGTGAGCGGGTCGGGACGATGTTCTCGGCGAGGTTGGGCCCGTTGATCTCGCGCCAGATCCGCTCGGCCGTTGCGCGGGCCTGGTCGTCATCGAGCCCGGCGTAGCGATGGAAGTAGGAGTCGGGATCGGCGAACGCGTTCTCCCGCAGGGACAGGAAGCGGTCGACGTACCACTGCCGCACGTCTTCACCCCGCGCGTCGACGTAGACCGAGAAGTCGAAGAAGTCGCTCACCGCCATCCCGGTGCCGCGGTCGGCCCGCACCACCGGCCCCTGGAGCACGTTCAGTCCCTCGACGATCAGCACGTCGGGCTGGCGCACCGTCACCCGCTCCCTCGGGACGATGTCGTAGACGAGGTGTGAGTAGACGGGCGCGCTGACCTCGGCCTTGCCCGCCTTGACCTCGGCCACGAAGCGCAGCAGGGCGCGGCGATCGTAGGACTCGGGAAAACCTTTGCGGGACAGCAGCCCTCGCCGCTCGAGCACCGCATTGGGGAAGAGGAACCCGTCGGTCGTGACCAGCTCCACCCGCGGCGTGCCCGGCCATCGCGAGAGCAGCTCGCGCAGGATGCGAGAGGTCGTCGACTTGCCGACGGCGACCGATCCGGCGACCCCGATGACGAAGGGCGTACGCGGTGGGCGCTCGCCGAGGAAGTTGCTGGTGATCCGGTGCAGCTGCCCGGTGGCCGCGACGTAGTAGTTGAGCAGCCGCGACAGCGGGAGGTAGACCTCCTCCACCTCGCGCAGGTCGATCCGGTCACCCAGCCCTCGCAGGCCGGCCACGTCCTGGGCGGAGAGGCTGAGCGGGTGGTTCTCCCGCAGGCGCGACCAGGCGGCGCGATCGAGCTCGACGTACGGCGAGGGAAGGCTCGCCTTGTCGGCAACCCGGTCGGCTGCTGCGCGCTCGAGGGCCGTCGGGTGCGTCACCCGCCACATTGTGTCGCATCGCTGGTGCCGGGGGCTCATCTCCCGGATGCGGTGGGCGTGCGTGGGTCGCCTCGGGTCGTCCGGGGGTCGAGGCTCGCGGGCCGACGTACCGGGCAGGGGTGGGCCCTGCGCCTAGGCTGGGGCCATGTGCGGAATCGTCGGTTACGTCGGCCGGACCCTCGACGGGCGGGCGCTCGAGGTCGTCATGGAGGGTCTGGCCCGTCTCGAGTACCGCGGCTACGACTCGGCCGGGGTCGCCCTCGTCGGGTCGACCCGCGACGGCAGTGCCCCATCCGTGACCGTGGTCAAGAAGGCCGGCAAGCTCGTCAACCTCGTCGACGCACTGGCCGCCGCCCCGCTCGCACCGGCGACCACGGCGATCGGGCACACCCGGTGGGCCACCCACGGTGGCCCCACCGACCGCAACGCCCACCCCCACGTCGGCGGGCCCGACGGTCGCCTGGCCC
>Ga0123339_10003659_pt1 | contig 10209 bp, 7 predicted proteins | sample lystaG_FD_89956 | JGI IMG/M metagenome (GOLD analysis project Ga0123339, IMG submission 89956) | Glacier valley bacterial and archeal communities from Borup Fiord, Nunavut, Canada, to study Microbial Dark Matter (Phase II) -... | ecosystem: Environmental > Aquatic > Freshwater > Ice > Glacier ... | reverse complement strand
CGGCCTGCGTCGCCCTCGTCGCCCATCCCGATGACGAGCGCTACCAACCGTTCTTCGATGGTTCCACCGTGCGCACGCCGGTGTTCGGCGTCGAAGTGCCCGTGCTGGCACACAAACTGGCGGACCCCGAAAAAGGCACCGGCATCGCCATGATCTGCACGTTCGGCGACACGACGGACGTGACGTGGTGGCGCGAGCTCAACCTGCCGACACGCGCCATCGTCGGTCGTGACGGCCGCCTCGTCGCCGAGACCCCGTGGATCACCGAGGCCGAGGGTCTGGCGGAGTACGGCGAACTCGCCGGCAAGACCGCCAAGCAGGCACAGCGACTGATCGTCGAACAGTTCCGCGAATCCGGCGATCTGCTCGGAGAAGTGCGCCCGATCACCCACCCGGTGAAGTACTACGAGCGGGGTGACCGCCCGCTCGAGATCGTCGCCAGCCGGCAGTGGTACATCCGCAACGGCGGACGCGAAACCGACCTGCGCGACGAACTCGTCAAGCGTGGCGACGAGATCACCTGGCATCCGGCGCACATGCAGCACCGCTACACGAACTGGGTCGAGGGCCTCAACGGTGACTGGCTCGTCAGCCGCCAGCGCTTCTTCGGAGTTCCTGTGCCCGTCTGGTACGCGCTCGACGCTGACGCCAACCCGGACTACGACCATCCGCTCGTGCCGGACGAATCGCTCCTGCCGATCGACCCGTCGACCGACTCGCCGACCGGATACACCGCCGATCAACGTGGTGTCGCCGGAGGCTTCATCGGCGACCCCGACGTGATGGACACGTGGGCAACGTCGTCACTGACACCACAGATCGGCGGTCGTTGGGAAGACGACGCCGACCTGTTCGCCAGGGTGTTCCCGATGGACTTGCGTCCGCAGGCCCACGACATCATCCGGACCTGGCTGTTCTCGACGATCGTCCGCAGCCACTGGGAACACGGCACCGTCCCGTGGCGCAACGCCGCGCTCTCCGGCTGGATCCTCGACCCGGACCGCAAGAAGATGTCGAAGTCGAAGGGCAACGTCGTCACGCCGCTGGCGATGTTCGACCAGTACGGCACCGATGCCGTTCGCTACTGGTCGGCCTCTGCACGGCCCGGCGTCGACACGGCCTACAGCGAAGAGCAGATGAAGGTCGGCCGCAAACTCGCCAACAAGCTGCTCAACGTGTCGAAGTTCGTCCTCGGTTTCGACGGTGACGATTCCGCAGGGGTCACCGACCTGGTCGACCAGTTGATGCTCGACCGCCTTGCCGGTGTCGTCGACGAAGCCACGCATGCATTCGACGGTTTCGACTACGCCCGGGCGCTCGAACGCACCGAATCGTTCTTCTGGTGGTTCTGCGACGACTACGTCGAACTCGTCAAGACCCGCGCGTATCAGGGTGGCCTGTCGGCGGTCGCTGCGCTGCGCCAGGCGCTCGCCACGCTGCACTGTCTGTTCGCACCGTTCATGCCATTCGTCACCGAAGAGGTGTGGAGTTGGTGGCAGAACGGCTCGGTCCATCAGCAGCCATGGCCGAAGATGACTGCAGTCTCGCTCGACCAAGCACCACTGCTCGCCGCCTCCGAGGCGCTCACTGCCGTCCGCCGGGCCAAGACCGCCGCCAAGGTGTCCCAGCGCGCGGCCGTCGAGACGGCGACAATTTCCGGGCCCGCAGCGACCCTCGACGCCCTCCGCCTCGGCGCCGCCGACCTGACATCGGCCGGATCGATCGCATCCCTCACATACATTCCGACGGATGGTCCATTGGCCGTCGACGTCGTCCTCGCACCAGTCTGAGGCCCCGCTCTCGGGGTTTTGATGCTCGGCGAGTTCGCCCGGCTCCGAGGAGAGTGGCCGATGCCTGCTCGCGCACTCACGAAGGCCTGCGGTAGCCTGCTCAACTCATGGCGACGGAGTCCGGCGACAGCAACGAAATCGAGCTCGTCCCGGTCAAGCACCGAAAGCTGCATCGCCACACGATGGTGCAACGGCTCATCGTCGCCATCTGCCTGGTTCTCGCGTTGGTGTCGCTGATCGGCAGTTTTGCCGTATCAATCGGGACGAAGAAGCTCCAGAGTCTCAACCGCGCCTCGATCATCGTCAGACCGGCATTCGATCCGACCGTGTCGAGCGGCGGCGGCGCGGCTGCGCCGGGCGGCACCATCGCCCCCGGTGCCACCGCCGCGCCGGGTGCCACTCTTGCCGGGTCCGTAGCTCCTGACGCCACGTTCCCGCCGGCTGATGTCGGCGCGCTCACCTTCCTGCTCACCGGTACCGACAACACGACCTGTATCGACCCGAATTCTAAGTACTACGGAGGCATCGGCGACCGCTCGGACATGGGTTCGCGCAGCGACGCCATCCTCATCCTGCGTGTCGATCCGACGACCAGTCAAGCCGCCATCCTGTCGTTCCCGCGTGACCTGTGGGTGAAGATCGGCAACTCCTCCGGTCGCATCAACTCGGCATGGGATCCGAACAACGTGCAGAAGCTCATCGACACGATCCACACCAACTTCGGGCTGTCGATCGACCATTGGGTCAACGTCGACTTCTGTGCGTTCCAGGCGCTCGTCAATGCCGTCGGCGGTATCAGCGTCCCGTTCACCTATGCAGCACGCGATACGCACACCGGGTTCGAGTTCGACGGAACCGGCTGCCACGCGATGCAGGGCGACGAAGCGCTGGCGTACGTCCGCTCGCGACACTACCAATACCTCGATCCGACGACGAACACATGGAAGGACGACCAGGCGAGCGACTACGGCCGCATCACGCGGCAGCAGGACTTCATCAAGCGGGTGCTGCAGAAGGCGATCGACGAGGGTGCGACCAATCCCGTCGTCGCCAACAATCTGATCAATGCCATCATCGGCAAGGTGACCGTTGATCAGGCGTTGACGGTTCAGCAACTCCTCGATGTCGCCGGCGCGATGCGCACATTCGATCCGACCAAAGTGAAGCAGTATCAGATCGCCGGCGTCGGCTTCCTCGCCGGGAGCGCCCAGGTCATCCGGCCGACGATCGACACACCGAACATGAAGGCGATCCTCGCCGTCTTCCGCGGCCAGGCCAAGCTTGCCGATGCCCCCACTCAGGTCACCGACCCAGCAGCCAACTCGACCTCGGTATCCGCTGCCGATACGACCGTGGCATCGGCGCCCTCGACCAAGGCACCGGCGACCACGAAGCCCTCGAAGCCCTCATCGACGACGTCCTCATCGACCACGGTGGCAACGCCGACGACACTGCCATCGGTCAGCGCCACCGAGACGCAAAAAGGCATCTATCCGACCGCCGATCTGACCTGTCACTGACCCGCGCTGCCGGTGCCATCGGCCATCCTCCGACGACCCCTCACAGTTTGCCGCCCGACCATCAGCAGACAAGCGTTCGGTCAGTTCTGCGTCATGGTGTCCACAAACTGCACCATCGCTCCCAACACCGCGTCCGCCGATCGGCGTTGGGTCACTTGTGCAAAGCGCCTCCACAAACTGCACCATCGCTCGCTACAGAACTTGGCTTACTGGTCGAGGACTCTGGCAATGGCTTCGGCGATGTGGCTCGGGCCGGCGACTGTCGTCCACTTGGCGCCCGACTGCGCTGCGAGTTCACCGGCGTCGGCGCAATCGGTCTCCGGGGCGACGATGCACAGCTCATCGAGTGCTGCAGCTGCGGCCACCACGTCGCCGTCGATGGTCGAGCGGCAGTCCGACAACAACACCGTGATCTTGCGGCTGGCACGGCTGCGAGCCAGTTGCTCTGCCGCGATCCGCAACGCACCGGCGACGTCGGTGGTGCCGAAGCCGCGCAGGCTCAAGACCGCATCGACGACAGACTCCGCTGCCCTGTCGCCGTCCTGACTCTTGGCGACGATGACGTCCTTGGCGAACACGAGCACGCTGTAGTCGAGCGGTGCCCGCCAGGCAACGGCCGCTGCACCCATCGCTGCGCTGGCAAGCGACTCACCCGACATCGACCCGCTGCGATCGACGACCAGGCACAACGCCGTCGTCGGTTTCGTCCATCGACGTGAGCGCAGCCGGTCGACGTCGAGCGGCTGGTCGGTCCCGAACGATTCGGCGATCGCCTCGATACTGGCGTCGAGGTCGAGGTCGCCTTCGTCGTCGTAGCTGGTCGTCTCGATCCGGCCGATACCCGATCGCCGGGACGGCCCCCGCCGCGTGACATCGAGCATCAGCCGACCGGCCAGACGCTTGGCGAGCTCGCGGAGTTTCTCATCGGTCGCTCCGGTCAGGTCGGCGAGCAGCCCGAGTGTCTCGTCGGCGTTGTCGGCCATCGAATCCTCGAAGGCCTGTTCGTCGAGTTGGCCGACCTCCGGCGAGATCTGTTCGAAGTTGTCGTGACGCGACAACTCGCGCCGCGATTTCGTCGAACGTTGCGCATCGGAGACCGCCTTGTCTGCGGCCTCTCCCTCTTTTACATCGGGGAGTGCACTGCTCGGCGGTCGTTGTCCGCCCCCACCGGGGCCATCGCTTTTCCCTCGCCATCACCTCGCGACGCAGCGAACACTGCGTTCCACAACTCGGTGACGATCTCCTCCGCAGAGCGGCTGCTGCCCTCGCGAAGGCGAACGCGTCCCGACAGGGCGACCAGCGCGGCGTCGAGACCGACGACAGGATCAGTCGGTGTCGACTCGCGCAGAGCTGCGAGCGAACTGGCGACGAGTGCCGTGTCGATCGCTCCGCGTACCGACGAGCCAACGCGGAGATCGGGGTGCGTGCGGGTACGCCTGACGACCTCGACGACCGCCGCAAGCCACGCAGGTTCGACGGGTTTCGACCCGACGGCGCGGCGGACGATCTCGGCTTCTTCTTCGGCTTGTTGATAGGACAGCGCCAAGCGGCACACCCGATCGTAGATCGCCCCGGAGATGCGCGCCGTGCCCACGGCGTCAAACGGATTCATCGCCGCCACCATCCGGAATCCGCTGCTGGCTGCAACATGCCCGAGCCTGGGGACGTGGATCTCGCCTTCGCTCATCACCGTCACGAGCACGTTGAGTGTCTCCTCCGGAACGCGATTGATCTCCTCGACATACAGCAGCGATCCGTCACGCAACGCCGACACCAACGGTCCGTCGACGAAGACATCAGGCGAATAGCCGTCTGTGATCACGCGAGCCGGATCGAAATGTCCGACGAGCCGAGCCGGAGTCAGTTCGGCGTTGCCCTCGACAAACTCGAACCCGACCCCCAGCTCCGTGGCGACAGCACGGAGCAGCGTCGATTTGCCAGTCCCAGGAGGCCCCTCGAGCAAGACATGCCGCTCAGCGGTCAACGCCGCCAAAACCAGCTCGACCTCCCGCTGACGCCCCACGACCCCAGCCGAAATCCGCCCCAACAACTCACTCACGGGGAAACACCCAGGAGCGCGGAGGAAACGATGGAGGTCGGTCCTTGCTCTTCGCGAAGGTCAAAGCCCGAGTCCCGTGTTCGAAGTAGTTGCAAACGTCCCGAGCCGTCGAGGGTCGAGCTCTCCGTTCGGCAGGAGGGGGCGGTAGCCCCTTCGTACGTTGGCCAAGGTCGGCTTGGCAGCCGCCGCCAAAGAGTGAGGGCGGCGCAGCCGCTCATCGAAACTCGCCGGAACGGAGAGAGTGAGGAGAGAGAGAACGAGTAATGGTGACAACTCGACCGAACGGTCGAACGATGCGAGGAACGAGCGAGTGATCGAGTGAGGTCGACTAGTAGACAAGTACGCCGCGGATGTTCTTGCCGTTGCGCATGTCGTCGTAGCCCTCGTTGATCCCTTCGAGCGGGTAGGTCTTGGTGACCATACCGTCGAGGTCCAGTTTGCCCTGGCTGTAGAGCTCGAGCAGTTTCGGGATGTCGGCACGAGGGTTGCCGGAGCCGAACAGTGATCCGATGATCTGCTTCTCGAAGACCGTCAGGAACACTGCGGGGATGGCGATCGACGTCTCGCCGATCGGGTGGATGTTGGTGACAACGATCTTCGAACGCTTGCCGCCGAGCCAGAACGCCTGACCGAGCGCATCGCCGTTTCCGACGCCCATCGCCATGATGACCTTGTCGAAACCGCGACCCCACGTCGACGTTTCGAGATCAGCGACCGCTTCGTCGATGGACGAGTACGACACGGTGGCGCCGAACTCCTGCGCCTTTTCACGCTTGAACTCGACGGGGTCGATTGCCGCAATCACTCGTGCACCAGCGATCTTGGCACCTTGCACGGCGGCCGAACCGATGCCGCCGCAGCCGACGATGGCGACGGTGTCACCGGCCTGAACCTGAGCTGCGTAGACGGCGGAACCCCAGCCGGTGACGACACCACAGCCGAGCAGGCATGCCTTGTCGAGCGGGATGTCCTTGTCGACCTTGATGCAACTGGCCTCGTTGACGACGGTGTGATGGGCGAAGGTGCCGAGCGAGCCGACCCCGAGCGCCAAGTCCTTGTCGCCGGCATGGTGGCGGGCTGTACCGTCGGCCAATTGCATGCCGGTCGCGGTGATGGCGTTCATGTCGCAGAGGTTGGAATGACCCGTCGCGCAGCTCGGGCAGCGCCCGCATGCCGGTACGAATCCGAACACGACGTGGTCGCCCGGAACGACGGAATAGACACCGGGTCCGACTTCCAGGACGATACCGGCGCCCTCGTGTCCACCGATCAGCGGCGGCTCCGGCGTGACCCCTGCAAGGTCACCGGTCAGCAGATGCTCGTCAGAATGGCACATGCCGGAGGCGACCATCTGCACGAGTACCTCGCCGACCTTCGGCGGATCGAGTTCGATCTCCTCGACGCTCCACGGCGTGTCTCGCGCCCACAAGATTGCGGCTTTGGTCTTCATGTGGTTTCTACCCCGTTCGAATCCAAGTGACTGTCCTGTCGACACTATCGGCCAACGTCGAGCGAGTCATGTCGTGCGCATGTGCGCGCAGACGGCTCGCGAGTACAGCGGGTCCAGGCGAGTAGATGCGGCGCGACCAGCCACCCGCACGTACTCGCCCGGACCTCACGTACTCGGGGCTGCGGCGGCTATCGGGTCTCGTCGGTCAGGACCGCTGGCAGCGGCTGGTCGCTGATGAATTTCAGCGTCTGCACGGCACGTGTCATCGCCACATACAACAACCTCGCGCCGCGTGGAGTTCCGTCGAGGATCTCGTGCGGATTGACGACGATCACACCGTCGAACTCCAAGCCCTTCACGGCCTCGGCTGCGAAAAGCGGGACGTCCATCTTGGCGAGATCCTGGACCTCGCCGACTGCCTTCAGGCCGACCGCAGCGAGTGCCCCGGTGATCGCCGGGAAAAGATCTTCAGGGGCCACAACACCAGTCAGCGGATGTCGGTGGCGCATCGTTGCGACTTCGGCCGCGACCGCCGACGGCAACTCCGCCGTATTGATCAGATGCAGCGTCGGCGGTTCACCGTCGATTCGCACCGATCGGCTGGCGACGGTATCGACTTCGGTCATCGGCAGCAGGCGGTTGGCGACGTCGAGGATCGGGGCGGGCACTCGATAGCCGATCGTCAGATGGGCAACCGTCGCCGCCTCGGCATCGAGGAATCGCAGCACGACATCCCACGACGACTGGCCGGCTGGTGTGGTCGACTGCGCGAGGTCGCCGAGGATCGTCAGCGAACCCGTCGGGCTGCGCCGGCCGATGGCTTTCAAGGCGACCGCCGAATGATCCTGAGCCTCATCGACGACGACGTGGCCGTAGACGAATGGCGGGCTGTTGAGCAGTGAGTTCATCTCGTCGATCAGCAGCTGGTCTGCGGCGGTCCAGCGGCTTGCGGACTTCTTCTCACCCTTCGCAGGGCGCCGGGTGGCGTCAGCGATCAGCGCTGCCTGCTCGTCAGCGTCGAAGATTCCGGCGGCGGCCGAGGCGAGCACTTCGGCGTTCGTCAGCAGTCTGCGGACGACGGTCTGCGGGTTCTGAGACGGCCACGCCTTGGTCAGTGCCGATCGCAGGACACCAGCCTGCGCCCACGCCTCATCCTTGCCGGAACGTCGTAGCAACTCGCGCTGGGCAATGTTTCGCAGCGCTTCCTTGCGCCGGTTGATGCCGAGTCCCCTACCTGCACCGTCTCGAAGTACGTCGGCGATCCAGCCGGCGACCTCCTCGGCCTCGAATACGACGGTGCGCGCACCGCTCGGTACGCGCACGGCTTCGGTCGGCGCCTTGATGGCGGCCACGGCCACATTTGCCAGTACCGCCAGCATCCGCTCCGAACCCTTCAGCCGCGCCAGGTCGATGCTGTCGCGGTGCGTGACCTCGACGCGTGGAACACAGAGATCGAGCACGGTCGCCTGGCGAACCGAACGCTCGCCGAGCGACGGCAGCACATGGCCGATGTAGTCGAGGAAGACCCGGTTCGGGCCGACGACCAGCACACCCTCACGGGCGAGGCGGCGGCGATGTTCGAAGAGGAGAAAGGCGGCGCGGTGTAGGCCAACAGCCGTCTTGCCGGTACCGGGACCGCCTTGCACGACGAGGCATTGATCGATCGTGGCGCGGATCACGACGTCCTGCTCTGCCTGAATCGTCGCCACGATCTCCTTCATCGCCCCGGTTCTGGCGGCACCGATCTCGGCGAGCACCGGATCGGGGATGCCGCTGGCAGCCGATGCCGAGTCGGGATCGTCGAGTTGTTCGTCGAGATACGCCGACAGGTCGTTGACCCCGTCGGCATCGACGCCAAGCGTGAACCGCCGCCGGAATGTGAGGCCGAGCGCGTCGACCGCCGTGGCACGGTAGAACGGTGCGGCGATCGGCGCTCGCCAGTCGACGACGACCGGGTCGTGGGCAGCATCCTCGATATGGCGGCGTCCGACATACCAGCGTTCCGCTGGTTGTCGCGGGGTGGCTTCGGTGTCGATGCGCCCGAAGAAGTCGCCGGCGCCAGGTGTACGCAGATCCTCGAGGGCGTCGGCGACGGTGACCTCGATGTACTCCTTGGTGATCAGGTCTGCAGACGCCTCGGGGTCGACGGCGCTCAAGCGCTCAATCATCGAGTCACGACAGACGCGCGAGTACGCCAGTTGTGCGCGTTCGATCTCGAGTTCGGGAAACAGGGGCGCGTCGGTGCTCATCGAAATTCCAGGGGGCCGTGCGAGGGGTTCCAACCCTAACTCGCGCGCACGGCACGGGCAACCCCTGCAGGTTCGCCTGCCGGCGTCCGCAACCGCTGAGTTACGATGAGCCCATGGCTCAGGACACAGCACTCATCGAGGCGACTGCACCCGTCGCACCACAGGCAGACGCTCCGCTCGTCGAGGAAGAGATGTTGATCGAGGAGATCTCGATCGACGGGATGTGCGGCGTCTATTAGGCAGTCGGCCAGTCCGTTGACCGAGCAGCCGACGCTGGACCTGGCGCTCGAACTCGATCCTCAGGTCGCCGTGCGGCCCGAGCCGTTCGGCGCGTTGGCGTACCACTACGGCAACCGCCGCCTCGTGTTCATGAAGCATCCGGATGTCGTCGCCGTCGCCACCGCGTTGTCGGAGCACGATTCGCTGGCCGCGACGTTGACGGCGTGTGGTGTCACCGAGGCACGTTGGCCGAGCTTCGAGAAGGCCATCGTCAGCCTGATGGAGTCGCACGTCATCCGCCAGCGTGCACAACCGCGCGTTCAAGCGACCGCACGTTCAAGCGACCGAGCCTCCGACGACCGAGGAGACCGCAGCGTGAGCGGCGGAGAGCAGGAAATCCAATGAGCGCACAGACACTTGTCAGTCAGTTGAAGCACGGCCTCGACGCCCCGATCTGCCTCACATGGGAGCTGACCTACGCCTGCAACCTGGCATGCGTGCACTGCCTGTCGTCGAGCGGGCAGCGCGACGATCGGGAGTTGTCGACAGCGGAGGCCAAGCGAGTACTCGACGAGCTCAAGGCGCTGCAGGTGTTCTACATCAACATCGGTGGTGGCGAGCCGATGATTCGCCGCGACTTCTTCGAACTGCTCGAGTATTCGATCGGCAACGACATCGGCGTCAAGTTCTCCACCAACGGTGCGTTCATCGACCAGGCAAAGGCCGAACGGCTGGCGGCGATGGACTACCTCGACATCCAGATCTCGCTTGACGGCCTCGACGCCGTCACCAACGACGCCGTGCGCGGCGAGGGCTCCTACGCACTCGCCCGCCGGGCGATGGACAATCTCGCAGCGGCGAATTTCGGGCCGTTCAAAATCTCGATCGTCGTGACCCGCCACAACGCCGACCAACTCGACGG
>Ga0123339_10003658_pt1 | contig 10210 bp, 8 predicted proteins | sample lystaG_FD_89956 | JGI IMG/M metagenome (GOLD analysis project Ga0123339, IMG submission 89956) | Glacier valley bacterial and archeal communities from Borup Fiord, Nunavut, Canada, to study Microbial Dark Matter (Phase II) -... | ecosystem: Environmental > Aquatic > Freshwater > Ice > Glacier ... | reverse complement strand
TAAGCATACAGGTTGTGGTCAACTTATGCAACGACGTGACGGGTGTTTGGGACCGCAACCCGGGGCGGACGAGTAGCCACTGTGACACGACGAGGGCAACGAAACGGAACAACGACCCGAGGCACGTGACGTGGCGCAGGCACGCACAGGGCAACCAGGGGGACAACCTTCTCGACCCAGTGGGGCACGGGCAACGCGACACCGATGGGCCAGCACGGGACACCAGACGGCTCAAGAACCATAAGAGGGACAGGGACCGTGGGGCAATGGGACACCGTGGTGGGGCACCTCGAGGCGTGAAACGGGACGTTGAGACGTGACGTTGTTCTGGGTCCTTGGGGCAACGTGACACTCAAGTGTTGGGACAGGGGCAGCGACCGGGACGGGGTGTCGTGAGCCGCGGTTAGCCCGCAGCACACGCCCGTTCTAAACCTCTCTTAACTACCTTCAGGTAGTTCCCTTAACTGCTCTTTCACTGAGGGGGATGTGCACCATTGGACTACCCTGCTTTGGCGGGCGAGGATGGTTTACGCAACGGAGAGGTGGAGTCCATGGACGGAAGTCGCGAGGTAGACGCTCGCGGGACGACCCGCGTGGAGCCCACCCCTTCTCAGACGGCGGCGGCCGCGCGGATCCGCATTGCCGCAGACGAGAAGAACTTCGCTGTCACACCAAGGTGGATTCGGAAGCTCGCGAACCCGAGGTAGAGGCCAGGATGCGGCTCACAGTGCTCTTGGAAGCACCCGTCTGCTCCGCGATCGCACGTGTCGAAAGATTGCCTTGCGCTGCGAGTTGTAGGACGTTTTTTCGCATGTCGGCACTGGTCGTACTGGCAGTGGGAGTTGGTCGCTTCTGGGCCGGTCGTGGGGCCGCTGGCGGGGTCTTCCCGGCGGGTTGGACGGGGGTGACGGTACGCCGGCGGCGGCGCTCAGACGGGGGTGCAATCGCGAGCTGTGTGGCAGCCTCCAAAGAGGCCAAAAGGATCATGGGGACCCCCGCCGCGATACAAGTTGCCGTCCACCACGAGACACTCCCCGGGACCGCAGTGGTCGTCTCCATGGTGTGGGAAATCTGAGCAGCGGAGGACGCCAGCACCAGCACTGCCACGACGGCACTGAGCCACCGACTGGGTTCACGGCGCGCCCGCGCTACGACGGTGGTGAGCGCCATGACGAGCAGGGCCGCATCTACAGCGATTGGTAGCAGCACCTGCCCGACGTGGTTCATGCCCGCCTGCGCACCCACCCAAACCAGCCCCGGAAACGCGATCGTAAAGGAGGCCGCCGCAAGACCCGCGAGCAATGTTACCGCTGTGTACGCCACGCCTTTGGAGAGTGGGTCAAGCCGAGCAGCATCGGCCTTGACTGGGGCTTCGTTTGTGTCGGTTGTCATCACGGGCCTAGGCGCATGTGCCGTTGTGGATGGCCGTTGCGGCCGCCGCATCGGTGCTGTTGTACCCGTACCCGCCGGCGGCCGTTGATGTGGCGCCGCCATACTGATTTGCCCAAGCATCGGTCACGTTCTCCCCGCGACTGCCCGCGATAGCCGGATATGTGGTCCTGCAGACACGGTAGATGGAGACATGGGAGAGCTCGTGGCGGAGAACTTGTTCGACAAACCACGTGTCAGAGGCTGCGAGGCCGCTTCCGACGCTCAACTCGACGGCGCTGCCGTCGGAGCAACCGGTCACGTAGCGGGGGGCCGCCGTGTACCCGCAGGACGTGGTGGTCACGTAGTTGATGGTGATGCCGTACTGGGCGGCCACAGCGTCGATGCGAGCCTTATCCCAACCACCAGAGGTTCCTGAGGTGGTCGACTTCGGGCCGCGCGTAGACCGCGGTGCGACCTTCGCTGCTTGCTCTGCGTCGTACGTTGCGATGGCCGCTTCCAGCCCGCCCTGCGCGGCGGCGACACCGTTCAGTGCGGCAAGGATCTCGTCCGCTGTGCCGGCGGGGGTTGCGTTGTCCGCTGTGTCGATCGCTGCCTGGAGAGCGGCAACGGACGGTGCCACGCCTGCGGGCGCGGACTCGGCGGCAGTGCGGGCGGCGTCGAGAACACTCTTGATCGCCTCAAGTGCTTCGCCGCGGAGGTAGTTAGCGGCCTGAGCGGTCAGGCGTTGCGATTCGATGCTCCTCTGGTGGTTGAACCACGCAGCGGCCTGGGACGTCATGCGTGCACCTTCTTCGGCACGGACGACGGTGCGGTGGTTGGCCATGAGCTGGGCGACATAGGTCTCCGCGCCACCTATCGGCGCTGGCTTCGAGGGCACGTGAGCCATGGCTGGGGCGGCGAGCCCAACAACTGCGGCTGCGGCAACGATGAAAGCCAGAGCTTTTGGCAGGCTCAGCGACTTCACCTGACGGTCCAGACCTGAGCGCGTTTGACGACCGCCCACATGTTGGTCTGCAGCAGTGTTCTCGTGGGAACCGTCGGGTTCTGGTTGGCGCATTGTGGCCTTCTCTCTGTAACACTTCTGTTACATGTATGGCACGGCGACTCCCGTCGCGGTTGGGGTTATGGCTCAAGTGTAACAGATGTGCTACAGGTCTTGCAACACTTCTGCTACACTGTTTTGCATGAGCACAGACAGCGCTGCATCGCAGCCGACGACGGCGCGCGCAAACCTCGACGACCAGTTGTTGCGTGACCAGGGGTTGATCCCCGCGAGCGAAGTAGCCGCACTCTTGGGTGTGGGCGAGTCCACCATCCGCGTCTACATGACACGCGCCAGTGGCAACTTGCCCGAGCCGGCCCTGTGGGCACGGGGCTACTACTGGAAACGAGAAGACGTCGAGCGGGTTGCCCGAGGACGCGACAAGCAGTAGTTGAAGGCTCACACGCTCCCTATGCGCGGACGTTCGATCAGGCTCCGCACTGGGGCGCCCGTACGCGAAGTCTCCCCGGTTTGCTACGAGTCGAGACGCACCGAGGGCTCGACTAGGTCGACGAGTTCTTCGAACCCGAATTAGCGACTGACCGGGTACTCTCCCTGGCGCAGCGACCCGTGTCGTGACGCCACCGAGACGGCCACCAGAGCAGCCAAGACCCCCGCTAGGGGTAGCGACAACGGCGACGACAGCACTGTGGGTGCGCAGGCCGCCAGGACCGCGATCACGGCCCATTGGTGGGTCTTCACCAGCCACATGGAACCCGCCACGGCACAGACGGTTACAGCGACAATGAGGGGCACACCTCCCCACAGCCCGACAAGCAGGAGCAGGTTGTGCGGGTCGTCGAATCGCTCGCCGTCGAGGGCCCCCGACGGGATGAATGTCGTTGCGAACGCTCCCCCAGCACCCCACACTGTGTGGCCCGTCAACGGCCAAGCCTGCGACCACAACTCCAGCCGCGATGTGGCCGAACCGGCCGCCACTGCGTCCCCCCCAGTCCACCGCCACAACTGTGGAATCGTCGCCACCACCACCAGGGGGATCAGCAGAACTACCAGCCGCCAAGACCTAGTCGCGCTGGCCCACACGACGAGTCCAATCAAGAATCCCACCCCCGCGGCGCGCGAACCCGAGAGACCTACCAGCACGACCGCGGCCACCACACCTACCCATAGCAACCACGCCGGCGTCCCGTCGTGTGCTTTGAGGCGTGCCAGGAACCACACTGCGGTGGCAGCGCCAAGCAACCCCAAGTCTGTTGCGGATCCCATCATGCCGATCGGCCTGGGTAGCCCGAGCCCGACGAAGCGCAGGGTCTCCCCCACCGCATAGACCGCCTGCACAACTACAACAGCCACCGGGACTGTGGTGAAGACGTCCAGCGCACCTGCGCGCGACAGTTGGGCACCAACCCACCAACCCACCGCCATCGTCACCGAGAGGCTGGCAACACCGGACCAGCGTGGCGTCACCCCCCACGCAACACCGGCAGGATCGGCCGCAAACACCACAGCCGCAGTGGAAAGCAAAACCAGCACGCCGCCCGCAACCCGAACGATGGGGTGCGGCCAACAGATTTGGCCACCAGTCTTCACACGGTTCGTGATGAGAAGCAGCCCGGCCGCGCCCAACAACATGAGGCGGGGCGCCACCCAACCCCCAGCGGTGGCGGGCCAGAGCAGTGAGAAACCGATCAGCAGGGCGGCGACGGCAGCCATTAGGAGGCGTCCGCAATGAGGAACACGTTTGAGGGCGAGTGACCCTGCTCGAGTTGCTCGGCAGTCACGGCGACGCACGACACGAGAACAATGGCGCGGGCGTCAGCGAACGCCGCCTGAACCCGTGACGGGATCTTGTCTTTGTCGGCCACAACCACGTCGGTGATCGTGCCGCACAACTCCCCCACGCACAGCTCGGATCCCACCAGGTCTGCGTCGGGTTGGACGAGGTTCCCGGGCGCTTGCTTGCCCGCAGAAAGGTTGTAGGCGTGGACGGCGACGACGGTCGCGTTGAGGCCCGTCACGCGCGCTGCACCTGTCTTCGTCGTCGGGTCGATCGTGCCGGTGCTGGCGTCCAAAGTTTCGTCGAGGCTCACGTAGAGACCCGCGGTTGCGACGGTGACGTCGGCGCGACGTTCGCTCGTGACGCTTGCGGGTTCCGTGGCAGCGGATTGCACCTCACGCTCGAGGCCCCCTGCGGGTGCAGCGGACGGGTGTGACGCCTGAAGTGGGCTGGCAACCTGATGTTCGGGGGCCGCCGATACGTCGACGTCAGTCTGATGACCGTCATTGAGGACGTGGGCGGTCGTGACTGTCAAACAGGCCAGGAGCGCAACGAGTACGAGGGCATCCATCCTGATGAACTTCCAGGTTTTGGGCATGGGCATGGGGAACTCCTGACAGGCGGGGTTTGGGTGCGTGGGGGGGCCTGGCCGGAAGACTCGGTGAGGTGTCCTCCGGCCAGGTGGGGGTGCTACGACAAGTCGGTCTCGAACCGAAGCGTGGGCTGCGCAGCAGGGGCATCAAACTCGAACTGCACCAGCGCAGAGCCTGAGACCGTCATCTGCACCAAACCTGAGGAGTACCCGGATAGCATCGCGGCGCCGGTTGCCGTGGTCGAGACCGAACCGTCTTGGGTGCTGGCTCCCACCGAATCGAGGTTTGCGGTGACGATCCCACCTTGCCCGTTGGTGAAACTGACGGTTGCCGTTTCGCTCCCGCACAGTTCGACGGCGACGGTGTCACCCTCGAGAGTTCCCGCGGGGAGTTTTGCGTTGGAGATAGCGGCAACGAGCGCATCTTCGTAAACCGCAATCCACTCTGAGGGCGACCGTCCCGCGGCTTGGGTGATGGGGAAAGAACTGGGAGCGGCTGGCTGGGCTTCCCACAGGGCGTCCGCGTCAGCGAGCACCTTGTTCGCGTCAAGGCCGAGAGCGTCAAGGTAGTCGCTTCGGGCAGCCGCGAAGTTGGCGAAGAGTGCGGGGTCCGCTTGCTGCAGCCAGTAGTCCTGGTCGTTGGCACGTGGCGACACGGTGCCGTCGGATTGCACGAACGCCGCCCAGGCGTTCACCGCATCACTGTTCGCAACCACCAGGGTCTGGTCCGTGTACCAATCAGCCAGGGCCGGGTCTGCGGCGGCGTTCGCTTCAACCAACGCCTGGTACTCGGGTTGTGTGGCAACCCACTGATCTGGGGTGGTCCAGGGCGAGGCGTCGACCGAGACGGTGACATCCACAAGTACAGCAGCGGACGCGTCTTTGACCGTCAACTGGTACAGCCCCGGCTCTGTGGCCGCGGTGACAGTCGGGTCGGCCACGGCGGGACCGAACCCCCCACCCGTGTTTTCGCTGTTGCTACCTGTCGGGACGAGCATCGTCATCGACCAACTGGTGGCAGGAACACCACCGGTCGAAACCGCGAAGTCCGCACCGGGGGTGACAGCGTAGGTGGGAGCTGCCTGCCACCTAAGCGCCATGTACGTGCCGGCCGCTGGGGAGGCCTGGTACGCGTCCTGTGCCGCTTTGCTTGCCGTCAACAAGGCTGGCAGGCCGAGCCCGGTGTATCGGGCCTCGACGGCGATCTTCGCGGCGTCCGCGTTGTCGAGCGCCTGAATATATTCGTCTGCCGCTAGTTCGAGCAGGAAGGACGCCCAACCGTACTTGTGCGCAGCGTCAGACACGATGCGGCTTTGAGTGGCATCGACCAGGGTGCCGTCGGTGTTGACGGCGGCCGTCCAGGGACCGCCCGTCGTGGGTGCTGCGACGGTACCGAGCATGCAGATTGGGGCGGCGACGTGGTTGGAGGCCATGGCAGTGGTGGCACCGAAGGCGGACACGGCGAGTGCGGTGGCGCCGAGAAGAGCGGTACGGCGGCGGCGGGCGTTGGAGGTCATGGGTTGCGTCCTTTGCTAGTTTCGTTCGACCGGGAGGGTTTTGCAGTGGGGCGGGTGCGTGGTTAGTGGGCGGCCCCCTGTCGTGCGCGGGGGGCACGAGTTGGCGCCGGCGGTGCGTAAGTGGTCGGTTCGGGTGTGACGTCCCAGGTCGTTACGCGGGGCACGCCACGGGCATCGAGGAGGCCCTGGATGTCGCTTGCCGGGGCGTAGGCGACGCGAAGGCCTTGTGCGGTGCCACCTTCAGCACCAACGACCGCGAGGCCACGGGACCGACCATCGTCGAGCGAGGTGATCTGTTGGTAGGCAGACGAAACCATGTCTGCGGTGAAGACCATGCCGAGCGCTTCGGGCGAAATCGGCTTGCCCGGAGCGACCAACTGCACAGCACTGGTCAGATTTGAACGCAGCTCTCCAGACAGGATTTTCGCATCTGGGCGCTGCATGGCTACCTCGAGGTGAATCCCAACGAAGCGCAGTTCGCGGGCGACACGTCCAGCGAGCTCGGTGATGACCGCCTTCGCTGCATTGAGCTCTTGCGCGTCGACGAGCAGCGGGTGATCCTTTGGCAGCCCCTTCGGTTCTGTGGCAGCCAGGAAAAGGGAGCCGCACTCGTCGATAACGAGAGTCATCGGGACCAGCGCGTGTAGGGCACGTTCGTCTTCCGTCGCGTCAGACCACTTCACGACCTCGAGTTGTTGGAGGACCGCCTTGCGCCTCTGACCTTCGGCATAAATCCTGGTCATGGCCGTCTGTGCTGTCGCGTAGGTGTCGGCCCACACGGTCACGTACGGCCGCAGGCAAAGGAAATCAAGGCCCGCCTTGGTCGGGTCAATGATTGCGAGTTGATGTCCACGGCACAGTGCCTGGGAGGCCAGGGAGACGAGTCCCACGGTCTTGCCGGAGCCTGTTGGCCCAACAACCAGGGCGTGCGGTCCAGCGAGCAGGTCGAGGCATACCGGTTGGCTGTCGGCACCCAACCCGAGCGGGAGTGTGGACCAGTCGTCCGGTGTGATGGTGTCGGGCAGCAGCGCTTCGAGGGAGACCATTGCGGGGAGCGTGGGGCGGGGCATCCTTGTCGCGGTCAACATCCGGTCGGCCTTCGCCTCAGACACGCTCCACATCTCGGTGTCTGCTAGCACGCCCAGGTCGTCAAGAGCCGAGGCGATACGTGCGAGGCGGCGCGCGGGGTCGATCTGTGGAAGTGCAGCAAACACGATCTCGGTCACGTTGCCGTCGTCCACCGTCAGGTTGAGTTCCACCTCGTGCTTGGCACAGGCAAGGCCCTCGGCGATGCGGTCGCGAACACGTGCCGTCTCAACATCGAGGTCGCAGCGCACCATGTGACGGTTTGCGCGGTCAACGTAAACGACACGGGAACCCGGTCGGACCCTCTCGATCGCGGCAACAGCTTCGGCGACGCGGGCCTCCGTGGTAACCGCGGCAGAGAGGGTGACGTCCCAAGCGTCAGGTCGGAACTCCGTCGATTCGCCGGGGGTCTCTGCCAGGCACAGCCCGCCGGTTTCCGTTGCGATGGCGCGGCTCTGCGCAGTGTCGTCTGACACTCTCACGAGGGTGATTCCGTACTCGGCATTGGCGGTTTGGACCTCCCATTCAGGGAGCACGGTTGCGACTAGTTCCTCGAGGCGCGGCAACGCAGTCACCATGGGCTGTGGCAGCGGACCCGCAATCCAAATCCGGTTGCTGGTGACCCCCCAGCGGAGGTCGGAGTCTTCATCAGCAAGGCGAGACTCGGGTACACCTAGCGCTGCAGCGACTCGACCAGCCCAGGCAGCCCTGAGCCGCGCGCTTCGGGCGGCGCCACGGCCAGCGAACGCGGTACCTGTTGCCACAGCGATCGTGACCGCGACAGCAACGATCGTTGCCAACTCTTCGAGCACCGAACGGGCCGCAAAGCCCGCACCGAGGGCAGCCACTAAGCCTGCGACTGCGACACCCTTGGTGACGTCGTGGCGGTGCAAACGCCGGCTTGGCATGAGCGCACCGCCGAGAAGGTGTCCTGTAAGAACGGACGCAGCGATGGTAATTGCCCACACTGCAGCGGCAGGCCCGGGAAGCACAGAATCGGTAGCGAAACCAACACCCACGACGAGCACTGCCACCACACCTACAGGGGCAAGCAAGAACATGAGCGCGGCCACTGCACGGAACCCACCGCCGACGAAGATCCGACCGAGGGGACCCTTGGTTCCGGCCGCATGAACCCCGAGCTGGGTCGCCAGCTCATGCTTCCTCATGTAGCCGTTGCGTGTGTCGGAGCGGTGCTTGAGGGTTACTCCTGTCAGGGCTGCGCCAGCAAGTGCGCAGGCAGCGATCAGAAACTCGTGACGGCCCGCCGTCCAGGGCGAGTCGATCAGGGACTCGGTGACGAGACGCGATACGAAGGTGACCGCGAGGACCCCTCCCACGAACACGAGAATCCAGCGCATTGCGAGCTTCATCACTTGCCTTCAATCTTGATCTGGCCGTCTTGGGTGAACACACCGCTTGGCGACCACTCAAGGCTCACCACCGACGTGTACGTGGTTTGGATTCCGGCAAAGTTCCAGCCGCCGGCGGCGTCACGGTTTCCCCACGTCGTGATGGTGGTCTCCATGGCGAACACCCACGGCGTGGTGGTGGTGAAGGACCCGTCCGCGTTGACCTTCAAGGTGCCTGTAGTGAGGCGTGAGTTCAGCACCTCAACCGGGACTGCGTATGCCACGGAGGTTGGCGTCTCGAGGCCAGCACAGAACGCCTCATCAGCCCAAGACTTTGTGCTGCCGTTACCCAACGTGACACCCGTAGCACCGTTCGTGCTCGTGGCGGTCACCTCGATCGCACCTGAGGCGAGGTTGGTGTTGGCGACGGAGAAGTCGTCGTCCTCAAACCCGTTGTCCGTGCCGCTCCAGCCCTGGGGTGCGAGGGCACTGCAGGAGCGTTCGCGATCCGAGACGCTGAACGTGGTTATATCTTCGAACTTCGAAGCAGCGGTCAGCTCGAGTGCGGTGCGCACCGACTCCCGACCAGCAGCGGTCAGCTCGGGTGCAGCAAGAACGACGGAGTGTGTCTCGCCCTGCCCCAACGTGACGGTCGTCGGTTCCGGGAGCCCGGGTGGCGCCCACAAAGCGCCCGCATCGTCGTCAGGGACAGCGACCGTGTACGAACCAGGCAGCAAAAGCAGCGGCTCAACATCACTCAACGTGACCGTCACGCCGGCAACGATCGCGTCCCGGGTGGTTTCGCTGGGTCCGGTTGCTGCTTCCACGGCGGCGGTGGCTCGTTCCAAACGGGTACTGGGCTCGGGGGTCTCAACGGCAGTCGTCTCTAGCATCACCTCAGCGGGGGCGAACGCCGGGGGCGCCACGTCCGTGCCGTACTTGGCCTGCTGCTCTTCAGTCAGGTCCACGCGCCGAAAAACACAAACCGACTTGCCCGTATCGTCGCGCCCACAGGCCACGCCGAGCGGAACTGTGCTCTCACTGGCTCCCAGGGAAATCGTTACAGGGACGAAACCGGTCACAACATCCTTCACGTCTTTCAACGCGTCCTTGGGAGTCTCCAAGCCTGACCAGCTGTCGTCCGAGAAGTCGATACCGAGCAGACCTTTGTCGCCCCCACCCTCATCGGTGCTGGCGGTCGGTGCGATCGTCGGGACGTTGACGGTGCCCAAGCGGTCGGTCGCCTCTTCGAACTTGCCGACATGCACCACGGAGAGGTGTTCCGAGGCAGCCGCCGAGGCAGCCAGCCCCTCGGCAGTGAGGATCGGCGCGTATGGGTTCAGGTCATGGGCGAGGGCCCCGTCACCCGCAGCCAACGCCTCCACATAGGGGCGCACCAGGTCGCGAGCACCGTCCTGCGGTTGCACGCTGCACGCTGTGGTGAGGCCGACGATCAGTAGCGCGATGCTAGCCGTTGTGATGGCTTGGCGG
>Ga0123339_10003655_pt1 | contig 10214 bp, 12 predicted proteins | sample lystaG_FD_89956 | JGI IMG/M metagenome (GOLD analysis project Ga0123339, IMG submission 89956) | Glacier valley bacterial and archeal communities from Borup Fiord, Nunavut, Canada, to study Microbial Dark Matter (Phase II) -... | ecosystem: Environmental > Aquatic > Freshwater > Ice > Glacier ... | reverse complement strand
CTGCGCGTCATCGAACGTGCCCTCGACCGCGATATTGTGAATATTCGGGGCCTGCACGGTGGTCATTTGCCGGCGCTGGACTTCCGAGATGCGGCCTTCCGGGTGGAGCATGAAGACGTCGAGATGCTCGCGTCCGGCCAGCGCGTCGATGGCGGCCGAGCCGGTATCCCCGCTGGTCGCGCCGATGATCGTTAGATGCTGGTTGCGCCCGGCGAGGAACCGCTCGAACAGCAGGCCGAGCGCCTGCATCGCGATGTCCTTGAACGCCAGCGTCGGGCCGTGGAACAGCTCGAGCAGCCAGTGGCGATGGTCGAGCTGGACCAGCGGCGCGACGGCGGCATGTGAGAAACGGCCATATGCGGAGGTCAGCAGCGCCCGCAGCTCGGCCTCGCTCAGCGCGCTTCCGACGAACGGCAGGCAGACCCGCACCGCGGTCTCGACATAACTTAACCCCGCCAGCGCCGCAATGTCGTCCGCGCTGAACTGCGGCCACGCGGCGGGCAGGTACAGCCCGCCGTCCGACGCCAGTCCGGCAAGCGTGACGCCCTCGAAATCGAGGGCCGGGACGGCCCCGCGGGTGCTGACATAGCGCATAGCCGCGGAGGCTTAGCCCCGGGCACGCGGGCGAGCAAGGCGCAGCAGCCGCTTTGGCGCGTGCGAGGCAAGGACAAGCGGCTGCCTCGGGACCACCCTTTTCCCCTCCCCCTCGCGCGGAGGACGAGAGACGCCGCAGGCGGTTCGGGGTCCGTCGGTCGGGAGCGCATCCCGACCCCGACCCTCCCCGCAGCGGGGACGGATTTAGAATCGATCGCCGGCCTATAGTTTCAAGGTCATAAACACCGTGCCAGGCGGCGTAGGCGCATAATACGGCCCTGTGGGTTTAAACCCCATATGCCCGTACAGCCTTATTGCCGATTTCATCGTCGGCAGGGTATCCAGCCGCAAGTCGGCGTATCTTGCCCGTCGGGCTGTCTCGATTATCGCTTCGGCCAACGCGCGCCCAAGGCCAAGGCCGCGCGCATTCGGCACGATGAAGAGTCTTTTCATCTCGCAGCAACCTGCAGCCGACATTGCCCGCAGGCCGACACAGCCCCGCACCGACGCGCCGTCGCCGCGGGCGACTAATAACGCACCGTCGGGCGGCGCGTATTTGCCAGGCAGCGTTGCCAGTTCCGCATCGAAGTTCTGATAGGACAGGTCGATCGGGAGCGATGCTGCATAGTCGTGAAACAGCGAAACTACGGCCGCCAGGTCCGCAGGCGACCTGACCGGTGATATCGCAAATTTCGCCGTCCCCGATGCCATAGGCCGCTAGTCCGCGAACGCGGCCACCTCGTTGCGCTTGCCGATCAGGAAGGCGTCCGCCACTACCCGCAGCGGCGTCGGATCGGCATCGCTTGTGCCGCTGGTCAGCAGTTCGGCGAAGCGGCGGTAGACGCCGTGATATTCGATTAGCGGCGCAACCGGAACGGGGTTGCCGCCGATGCTGAGCGTCGCGCCGCCGTCGGTGAGCAGGACCTCCGGACCGTCACTGGCGATGCGTATTGTCCACCGCACATCTTCCAGTTGTGGCCGCCAATCGAAGCTGACCTCGCCGTTCAGCCCCTCCCAGCGTAGCCGCGCCGCGATAGGCGCGTCGCGCCCGGCGGGAAAGTCGAGCTCGGCCCCATCGAGGATCAGCGGCTGCGCGACGATATGCGTCGCGATCGACAGCGCATTGACGCCCGGATCGAAGACGCCGAGCCCACCTGCCGCCCAGATCCACTGTTGCCCGGGATGCCAGCGGCGGACGTCCTCGTGCCATGCGATGTCGATTGCCGTCACCGTGCGCCCGGCGAGCGCGGCGCGGGCGCCCTCGACGCCCGCGGCAAAGCGCGAATGCCATGCCGCGAACAGCAGGATGCGCCGCTCGAAGGCGTGCGCGATCAGCGCCTCGAACGCCGCAGTGGTCGCAGTCGGCGGCTTTTCGAGCAGCACCGGCAGGCCGGCATCGAGGCAGTCGCGGGTGATCGCATAATGATACTGGGTCGGCGTACACACCGCGACCGCATCGACGCCGCCCGCCGCGAGCATCGCGCGGTGATCGGTATAGGTTGCTATCCCGTCGATCGGCGCGATGCTGCGGCTGACGGCCGCGACCCACGCCAGTCCCGGGGTCGCCGCGATCGCCGGGACGTGCTGGTCGACAGCGATCTTGCCGTAGCCGATGATGCCGATGCGGACGGTCACGCGTTTCTCCTGACAGCGGGTGCCGGGGCGATCATCGCCCGGCCGCGGGCAAGGTTGCAAGGCCGATGGTGACAGGGTGAGCGTGGCGTTCACGCGCGAAGGCGACAGCGAGGCGGCCGCCGCCGACCTGCCGGACCGGCCGCTGTCGCCGCATCCGAACCACGTCACGGCGCGCGGGCTTGCCGCGATCGACGCCGCGCTGAATCGGGCACGGGCCGATTACAACGCGGCGCAGGCTGCCGGCGGCATTGGCGCGGACCGCACCGCGATGGCGCGCGCGACGCGGGAGCTGCGCTACTGGACGGCGCGGCGGGCCTCGGCACGGCTGGTCCCGTCCGGTGCCGACGACGGCATCGTGCGCTTCGGCTCGCAGGTGACGTTTACGGGTGAAGACGGTGCCGAAGCGCGGCTGCGCATCGTGGGCGAGGATGAGGCCGACCCTGTCGCCGGCCTGGTCGCCTGGGTGTCGCCGGCGGCGCGTGCGTTGATGGGCAAGTCCGCGGGCGACGTCGCACGCTGGGGCGGCCGTGACGTCGAGGTGACCATAGTCACCGCCGCCTGAGCGTCCGGCTGGCGTGGCTCGCGGCCTAGCGCGGAAGGCCCGGTGTCGGCGGATCGCTGGCCGGGAAGCTTTCGTCGGGCGCTTCGCCCGGCGCGGCGTCCCGATGATTGCGCGCGACGCTTGCTGCCATCCGCGCCAGCTGGTCTGGCGACGCGTCAGTCTGGTGCGCGGCCTTATAGTCGGCATAGGGCATGCCGTAGACATGCTCACGCGCCGCGTCCTTGCCCATAACTACGCCGCGTTCGGCAGCGGCATCGGCCAGCCAGTCCGACAGGCAGTTCCGGCAGAAGCCGCCGGTACCCATCAGGTCGATGTTCTGGACGTCGGTGCGGTGGCGGAGCAGCGCCGTCAGCCGCCGAAACGCGGCCGCCTCGATCGCATCACGGGTGACATCGTCCATTGCGCGCGACTCCGTTGGCGACAACTGCGGTTGCATTCCATAAGGCGTCGCACGAACCGCAGCGCAAGCCCCGGAGACGCACGATGACGCCTGTCCTCAGCCCCCGGTCCCGCAAGGTCAAGGTGCTCGCGACGCTCGGCCCGGCATCGAGTACGCCCGCGATGATCCGCGCACTGGTCGAGGCGGGCGCCGACGCCTTCCGGGTCAACATGAGCCACGGTACGGCGGAAACGCGTGCCGCGCTGATTGCGGGTATCCGCACGGTCGAGGCGGCGATCGATCGGCCGCTGACCATCCTTGCTGATCTGCAGGGTCCGAAATTGCGGGTCGGCAGCTTTGCCGACGGCAAGATCGAGCTGGTCAAGGGCGCGGCGTTCGCGTTCGATCTCGATCCTGCGCCGGGCGACGCGACGCGGGTGCAGCTGCCCCACCGCGAGCTGTTCGCGGCGCTGCAGCCGGGGACGCGACTGCTACTCGACGATGGCAAGCTGGTGCTGCGCTGCACCGGCGTGACACCGGCGCGGATCGATACCCGGGTCGAAACCGGCGGCTGGCTGTCGAACAACAAGGGCGTCAACGTTCCAGACGTGGTGGTGCCGCTGCCGGCGCTGACCCCGAAGGACCGCGCCGATCTGGCGTTTGCACTCGACCACGGTGTCGACTGGATCGCGCTGTCGTTCGTGCAGCGGCCTGAGGATGTTGCCGAAGCGCGTGCGCTGATCCGCGGCAAGGCGGCGTTGCTCGCCAAGATCGAAAAACCCGCCGGGCTCGATCGGCTGGCCGAAATCCTCGAGCTTGCGGATGCGGTGATGGTTGCGCGCGGCGATCTCGGCGTCGAGCTGCCGCCCGAACAGGTGCCGCCGGCGCAGAAACGCATCGTCGCGATGGCGCGTGCCGCCGGCAAGCCGGTGGTCGTCGCGACGCAGATGCTCGAATCGATGATCGTCGCGCCGACGCCGACGCGGGCGGAGGTCTCGGACGTCGCGACCGCGATCTACGACGGTGCCGATGCGGTGATGCTGTCGGCCGAAAGCGCCGCCGGCGCGTGGCCGGTCGAGGCGGTCGCGATGATGGATGCGATCGCCCGCCAGGTCGAGGCCGATCCACTCTACTATGCGCGGGTCCACTTCACCGACACCGCCAGCCTGCCGACCACCGCGGACGCGATCTCGGCTGCGGCCGGGCATATCGCGCATACCGTCGGCGCGCGCGCGATCGCGTGCTTCACCATCTCCGGATCGACGGCGCGGCGCGCGGCCCGCGAGCGCGCCGACGTGCCGATCCTGTGCCTGACACCGTCGAAAGCCACCGCGCGCCGCATGGGACTGGTGTGGGGCGTCCATGCGGTCGTCACCCGCGATGTCGCAAGTTTCGAGGAGATGGTCGCCAAATCGAAACGCATGGCGCTGCGGACCGGCATCGCGGCGGGCGGCGACCTGTTGGTGCTGATCGCCGGGGTGCCGTTCTCGACCCCGGGCACGACCAATGTGCTCCACGTCGTGCGGCTGACCGGTACCGAGCTGGACGGCTACAGCAAGCCTTGATGGTGCAGGAAACGCCGCGTCGTTGCCGCATCGACGAAGACATGGCCGCGCAATCCGGCCGCGATGGCGGCGTCGACGTTATCGGCGCGGTCGTCGATGAACACCGCATGTTCAGCGTCTGGCCCGAAGCGCGCCAACGCCAGTGCATAGATCGATGGGTCGGGCTTGGTAATGCGCTCGACGCCCGACACGACGATGCCGCGAAACCGCTCGAAGACCGGCGCGGCGGCGCGGAAGCGCGGCCAGAACTCGGCGCTGAAATTGGTTATCGAAAACAACGGGACGCGGTCGGCGGCAAGTGTCTCGACCAGCGCAATCATGCCCGGCATCGGGCCAGGGATCGTTTCCAGCCAACGCGGCACATAAGCGTCGATCAGCGTCCCATAGGCCGGGAATGCCGCCCGCAGTTCAGCGATAGTGTCGGCTGACGAGCGGCCGGCATCGTGTTGAAAATGCCAGTCTTTTGTGACGACGTGCGTCAGGAACCAATTGAGTTCCGACCGATCGGGGATCAGCTTCGCGTACAGATAACGCGGATCCCAATCGTACAGGACATTGCCGATATCGAAGATGACCGCCTTCGGCGAAGGCTGGCCGGCCGTATCTGAAGCCAGAATCAGCCCTGGCGCGCCTTGAAGCGGCGGTTGGTCTTGTTGATCACATAGGTACGGCCGTGGCGGCGCACGACCTGGCAATCGCGGTGGCGGCTCTTCAGCGACTTGAGCGAATTGCGAACTTTCATCGGAAGTCCCGTCGACGGATGGCGCAGAGGGCCGTGCCCCCGGAAAGCGCACTGTCTATGGGGCGGCTTGCGTCAAGTCAAGCTTGGCGAGCCGTCGTTCCCATGCAAGCGCGTCGGCGACGATGGTGTCGAGATTATCGCGCACCGGCAGCCAGTCGAGCGTTGCGCGGATACGCTGCGTGTCGGCGACGAGCGCATCGGGATCGCCCGGCCGCCGCGGCGCGAGTTCGCGGCGGATCTTGATATTGGTCACGCGGTCGACGGCATCGAGCACCTCGAGCACCGAAAAGCCGCGGCTGTAGCCGCAGTTCATCGTCAGCGAGCGGGCCGGCTCGGCGATCAGCCGCGCCAGCAGCGCGACATGCGCGGCCGCAAGGTCGTGGACATGGATATAGTCGCGCACGCCGGTACCGTCGGGCGTCGCATAATCGGTGCCGAACACCGTCACATGGTCGCGCTTTCCGGTCGCCGCCTCGCAGGCGACCTTGATCAGGTGCGTCGCGCCGGCGGTCGACTGGCCCGTGCGACCCTGCGGATCGGCCCCCGCGACGTTGAAATAGCGCAGCACGCCATAGTTCATCGGGTGCGCGGCGGCGACGTCGCGCAGCATCCATTCGGTCATTAGTTTCGACGCGCCATAGGGATTGATCGGTACCTTCGGCCCGTCCTCGGCGATCGGCGAGTGGTCGGGGATGCCGTAGACCGCAGCGGTCGAGGAAAAGATGAAGTGCGGCACGCCGCCGGCCACCGCCGCCTCGATCAGCGCATGCGCGCCGACCGTGTTGTTGCGGTAATATTTCAGCGGCGCGCTGACCGATTCGGGTACGATGATCGACCCGGCGAAATGCATCACCGCGCCGATCTGCTGTTCGGCGATGATTTGCGCGAGCAACGCACCGTCGGCGATGTCGCCCTGGTAGAAGGCAACCGCTTCCGGAACGGCGCGGCGGAACCCGGTCGACAGATCGTCGAGCACGGCGACACGGTAGCCGGCATCCAGTAGCGCGAGGACGGCGTGGCTGCCGATATAGCCCGCGCCGCCGGTCACGAGGACATTGGTCGCAGGCATGCGGTCTCTCCATTGCGTCCGGCTTGGGCTGGCATGCGTTGCACGGCACGCTATGATGCTGACAAGGGGAAAACATTCATGATGCGCGTTCCGGCACCGATTATCGCTGCTCTGCTGCTCGCCGGCTGCGCCACGCCGGGTGCGATCGAGGTCACGCGCTTCCATCTCGGCACGCCGCTGCCGCGCGCCGGCGTCGCGGTCGTGCCCGCCGATCCCGCGCTCGCCGGCAGCCTTGAGTTTGCTCATTATGCCGACGCGGTCGCTGCGGAGTTCGCGCGTGCCGGGTTCGAACGCGCGATGTCGCCGGGCGGCGCGACCTATCTCGCCGAGGTCGGGATCACGCAGGCGAGCACCGCGCTGCGGCGGCCGTCGCCGTTCAGCATCGGCTTCGGCATCGGGGTCGGCGGCGGTGGATATGGCGGCGGCAGCGCCGTCGGGGCCGGCGTTTCCGGGCCGGTCGGGCGCGGGCGGATCGAGACGCGGCGCACGACGGCGCTGCGGATCCGGCTCAAGCGTCGCGTCGATGATGCAGTCGTCTGGGAAGGAACGGCGACCGACGCCGTGTCGTCCGCGCCCACCGACGTCGCGGTGCCGACGCTGGCGCATGCCGCACTGATTGATTTTCCCGGCCGTTCGGGCATGACTGCGCGCTACCCGCTTCCCCGCCCGTAAGGACCCCGGCTTGACGATCACCATTTCATCCGCATTAGACAGCGGCAATATCGAAGTCCTGCAGGCGGACGGTGCCTGCTTCGACCTGGCGATCGTGCGTGACCGCCAGTCCGATTTCTACCAGTGGTTCCATTTCCGGCTGAGCGGCGCGAAGGGCGTGCCGTGCACGCTGCGGATCACTAACGCCGGCGGTGCCGCCTATCCCGGCGGCTGGCAGGATTATGCGGTCTGCGTCTCGGTCGATCGCGCGCACTGGCATCGCTTCCCGACCGGTTACGTCGACGGCGTGCTGACCATCGCGCTGACGCCTGCCGCCGACAGTATCTGGCTCGCCTATTTTGCGCCATACAGCGCGGAGCGTCGCCATGATCTCGTCGCACGGATCGGTGCCGAGCCCGGGGTCTACACCGAGGTGCTCGGCCACACGCTCGAAGGCCGCGATCTCGACCTGCTGACGATCGGCGACGGCCCGCTGCAAATCTGGCTGTATGCGCGGCAACACCCCGGCGAGACGATGGCCGAATGGTGGATAGAGGGGGCGCTCGAGCGGCTCACCGATTACTTCGATCCGGTCGCCCGCACGTTGCGCCGCCGCGCCACGTTCCACCTCGTGCCCAACATGAATCCCGACGGCAGCGCGCGCGGCCATCTGCGAACCAATTATGCCGGCGTCAATCTCAACCGCGAGTGGCACGCGCCAAGCCTCGTGCGCTCTCCCGAAGTCTTCCACGTCGCCGCGCGCATGCGGCAGACCGGGGTCGATCTGGCGATCGACATCCACGGCGACGAGACGCTGCCGCATAATTTCATCGCCGGCTTCGAGGGCATCCCGAACATCACCGACCGCCAGCTCGCGTTGCTTGCGGCGTACAAGGACAGCCTCGTGCGCCTGTCGCCCGATTTTCAGACGCGCGTCGGCTATCCGCCGAGCAGCCCCGGCAAGGCCAATCTGACGATGAGCACGAACGCCGTCGCCAACACCTTCGGTTGCCTGGCGATGACGCTCGAGATGCCGTTCAAGGACGCTGCCGACCTGCCCGACCCGGAACATGGCTGGTCGCCTGAACGGTCGAAGGCGCTCGCGCATGATTGCCTCGCCGCGATCCTCGACATCGTCGACCGGCTGCGCTGATGCCGCGCCTCGTCCTCATCCGCCACGGCCAGAGCACGTGGAACCTCGAGAACCGCTTCACCGGCTGGTGGGATGTCGACCTCACGGCGAAGGGCGTCGAGGAGGCGAGCGCCGCCGGCGCGGCGCTGGCGGCGGCGGGCTATGCGTTCGACCGCGCTTTTACCAGCGTCCAGACGCGCGCGATCCGCACGTTGCATCTGGTGCTGTTCGGCATGGACCGGCTGTGGATTCCGGAAACCAAGGACTGGCGGCTGAACGAGCGCCACTATGGTGACCTGACCGGGCTCGACAAGGCCGAGACCGCGGCCGCACATGGCGCGGCCCAGGTCCACCAATGGCGGCGCAGCTTCGACGTGCCGCCGCCGCCGCTCGCACCCGGATCGGCCTATGACCTCGCCGGCGATCCGCGCTACGCCGGCATCGCCGTGCCCGCGGCCGAAAGCCTGAAGGATACCATCGCGCGCGTGCTGCCCTACTGGGACAGCGCCATCGTGCCGGCGCTGCGCCGCGACGAGCACATCGTCATCGTCGCCCACGGCAACTCGTTGCGCGCGCTGGTCAAGCACCTGTCGGGCGTGTCGGACGCCGACATCGCCGGCGTCGAGATCCCGACGGGCAAGCCGCTGGTGTACGAGCTTAACGACCGGCTGGAGGCAGCCGCGCGCTTTTATCTCGGCGAGTGAGCGGCTCTCGGCCGGGAGTGACGATGGTGCATAGCGCCGCGCCATTCAGGGTTCGAGACAGCATGAAGCGACCGCCCGGTCGGGCGGCCGCTTCCGATGCAAGCGGCCCCGCCGGCTTAAGCGGCCACGGCGGTCGCGCGCAGGCGGTAGCGCATTGCGCCGCCGACCATGCCGAAACCCGCGAGCATCAGCGCCCAGCTCGCCGGCTCGGGAACCGTGTCCTGGTTGCCCTGCAGGACCAGGACCCCCTTGGCTCCGCCATTGTTCAGACCGACCGGGACGGCATAACTACTGAAATTAACGTTGAAACCGACCGTCGCAAGTCCGTTCTGCGCGACATCCGGGGTGATCGGGATGTAGCCGAATTGGGTTGTTTTGTCGCCGAGCACGCCGAACCTGTAAGTGGATCCGGCGGTGAGGTTGAAGCTGAAGGTCGGCGAGAACGCCAATGCAACGGTCGAGCTAAGATTGGTGGAAGGCGCGACGATGCTGAACAGCAGCGTCGAACCGCTGGCATTGAAAATGACGTATTTGAGATTACCGCCCGTCGGAGTCGCCGTGTAAAACCCGATATTGGTCAACGTTGTATCGGTGGTGACGGCGACCGCCTCCCCGAGGCCGGCGTCCGACCGCGATACCGCGTTCGTCGATGGGCCGTTCGACAGCAACGTGACGGCGTCGGCGGACGCGGCGAGCGCAACCATCACGGCAGCGGCTGAAAGTAAATAACGTGTTAACACTCAATTTTCCCCCTGGGCAGCGTGTTCGCGGTCTCGCAACAACCGTGCCAGACATGGAAATGGGGGAAAGCCGCGCTTTCCGACGCGCCCCGCCGTGTGAAGTGTAAACGGTCCCGACAGTAGCAGGCGCCCGCGCAGCGATGCCGCCGATAATTGACGGCGCCGGGCCACCCTGTCGCGCGCGCCGAACGACGCTGGCCTGAGCCTTGGCTTTTGTCCGGGCGCGGGGTCGCGCCCGCCGGCGGCGAGTCTAGCGCGTCAGCCGCTGCAGCCAGCCGATGCGCGGCGCGCGCGTGGCCATCGTCGCGCACGGCAATTCGCTGCGCGCGCTGGTCAAGCATCTGTCGGGCATCTCGGATGCCGACATCGCCGGCGTCGAGATCCCGACGGGCAAGCCACTGGTGTACGAGCTGAACGACCGGCTCAAGGCGACGTGGCGGT
>Ga0123339_10003654_pt1 | contig 10215 bp, 12 predicted proteins | sample lystaG_FD_89956 | JGI IMG/M metagenome (GOLD analysis project Ga0123339, IMG submission 89956) | Glacier valley bacterial and archeal communities from Borup Fiord, Nunavut, Canada, to study Microbial Dark Matter (Phase II) -... | ecosystem: Environmental > Aquatic > Freshwater > Ice > Glacier ... | reverse complement strand
GTGAACTCGGTGCCGCAGGTGGTGACGCGCATCAACAACGCGCTGCGCCGCTGCGACCAGATCGCGCAGATGGAGGGTGACCACAGCATACACTGGATGGCGCCGATCATCGCCGACGCGGAGGCCGGGTTCGGCGGTGCGCTGAATGCGTTCGAGTTGATGCGCGCCATGATCGACGCGGGCGCGGCCGGCGTCCACTTCGAGGACCAGCTGGCCAGCGAGAAGAAGTGCGGCCACCTGGGCGGCAAGGTGCTGATCCCCATCAGCCAGCATATCCGGACGCTGAACGCCGCCCGCCTGGCCGCCGACGTAGAGGGCGTGGCGACCGTCCTGCTGTGCCGCACCGACGCGCACAGCGCGCAGTTGCTGACGGCCGACGTGGACGAGCGTGACCGCCCGTTCCTGACCGGGGAGCGCACCAGCGAGGGCTTCCACCGCATCAAGCCCGGCGTCGGCGTCGATTACGCCATCGCCCGCGGCCTGGCCTTCGCCCCCTACAGCGACCTGCTGTGGTGGGAAACGAGCGAGCCGAACCTGGAGGAGGCGCAGCGCTTCGCCGACGCGATCCACGCGCAGTTCCCGGGCAAGATGCTGGCCTACAACTGCTCGCCCAGCTTCAACTGGCAGAAGAAGCTGTCGCAGCAGGACATCGCCAGCTTCCAGCAGCGGATCGGCGCGATGGGCTACAAGTTCCAGTTCGTCACCCTGGCCGGGTTCCACAGCCTGAACCTGTCCATGTTCAAGCTGGCAAAAGGCTACAAGGAGCGCGGCATGGCGGCCTACTCCGAGTTGCAGCAGGAGGAGTTCGCGTCCGAGGCCGAGGGCTACACCGCCACGCGGCATCAGCGCGAGGTCGGGACGGGCTGGTTCGATGCGGTTGCGGTGGCGGCGTCCGGCGGGCGCAGCAGCACGACGGCGATGGCCGGCAGCACCGAGACCGAGCAGTTCCACGAGGAAGGCCACACGGCGCAGATGGTCCCGCAAATGGAGCAGCAACCCGCCGCGCAGATGTTCGGCGGCCCGCAACCCAAGGAAGAGGCCGGCTACGACGACGGCCTGGTGCACGGGCATAGCTGGGCCAGTTCGGAGCCGGTTGCTATGCCGACCCAGAACGTCGGCTACGACGACGGCCTGGTGCACGGCCACAACTGGGCCTGGTCCGACTAAGCCGCGGCACCAGGCGCACGAGATAAGCAAGAGGGCGTCAATCACCCGGTTCCCCCCATGCCCGGCGCCGCATATGGTGCCTCCGGGCTTGGGGGGACTACCGCGATAATGGACGGCACATGACGGCGGCACTGGCCCTGACGGACGTGACCGTCAGCTTCGGCGGTGGCCGCGGCCTAGCCTACACCGCCGTCTCAGACACGACCCTGCATGTGGCGGAAGGCGAGTTCCTGTCCGTCGTCGGGCCGACCGGATGCGGCAAGAGTACCTTGCTGAACCTGGCCGCCGGGCTGCTGGCGCCGACGCAAGGCCAGGTGGAGGTGCTGGGTACCGCGTTGCGCGGCATCAACCGCCGGGCCGGCTACCTGTTCCAATCCGACAGTCTGATGCCGTGGCGCAGCGCGCGGGACAACGTGGCGGCCGGGCCGGAATTCGCCGGGCAAAGCCGGGCGGCGGCGCGGGAGGCGGCGGATGCCTGGCTGGACCGCGTGGGCCTGCGCGGGCACGGCGCCAAGTATCCGCACCAGATGAGCGGCGGCATGCGCAAGCGCGCGCAACTGGCGCAGACCCTGGTGCTGGACCCGCCGATCCTGCTGATGGACGAGCCGTTCAGCGCGCTGGACGTGCAGACCCGGCTGATGATGGAGAACGAGCTGCTGGCGCTGTGGCAGGGCGCGACGCCCCGCAAGTCCGTGCTGTTCATCACGCACGACCTGGAGGAGGCGATCAGCCTGTCCGACCGCGTCGTCGTCCTGTCCGCCGGCCCGGCGACCCGGCCCATCGCCGAGTTCCCCATCGATCTGCCGCGCCCGCGCGACGTGGCGGAAATCCGCATGACCCCACGTTTCCAGGAGTTGCAGGAACGCATCTGGTCCGTGCTGCGGGACGAGGTGCTGAAGGCCTACCAGGCCTGGCGGGCGGCATGATTACGTCGGCGCGGCTGGGCATCGGCCTGCTGCTGCTCGGCCTGTGGCAGGTCGGCAGCGTCACCGGGGTGCTGTCGCCGCTGTTCTTCGGCCGGCCCGAGCGGATCGCGGCCGTCATCGGCGACTGGTTCGGCACCGGCGACATCTGGCCGCACCTGTTCGTCACGATCAGCGAGACCTTGATGGCGTTCGCGTCCGGCACCGTGGCGGGCGTGCTGGCCGGGCTGTGGCTTGGCCTCAGCCCGCGGACGCAGGCGGTGCTGGACCCATATATCAAGGCGGCCAACGCCATGCCGCGCGTCATCCTGGCGCCGATCTTCGCCATGTGGTTCGGGCTGGGGATGGCCAGCAAGGTGGCGCTGGGGTTCACGCTGGTGTTCTTCATCGTGTTCTTCAACGTCCTGCAAGGCGTGCGGGAGGTGTCGCCCACGGTGCTGAACGCGACGCGTATGCTGGGCGCGTCCCGCAAGCAACTGCTGCGGCACGTCTATCTGCCGGCGGCGCTGAGCTGGGTGTTCAGCTCGCTGCACGTGTCGGTCGGCATGGCGTTCGTCGGGGCGGTGATCGCGGAGTATCTCGGCAGCGCCCGCGGCGTCGGCTACTTGATCCTGCAGGCCGAGGGCGTGTTCGACGTGGACACGGTGTTCGCCGGGATCGTCGTGCTGACGGGTTGCGCCCTGGTGCTGGACGCGGGCGTCAGCGTGGCCGAAAACCGCTTGCTGGTCTGGCAACCGAGGGCGGATACGCCCCGCGATACATAAGGAGACGTCCGATGCTCACCCGCCGCACTGCCCTCACGGCAACTCTCGCCGCCACGTTGCCGCTGCCCGCCATCGCGCAGGCCCGCACCAAGGTGCGCTTCGCGGGCGGCGGCACCGCCCTGTACGGCTACATGCCGTTCTTCGTGGCGCTTGGGCAAGACCTGTTCGCCAAGCACGGGATCGAGGCGGAGGTCGCGCAGTTTCCCGGCGGCGCCCGCGCCATGCAGGCCCTGCTGGGCGGCTCGTCCGACATGGTGTGCGGCTATTACGAGCACACCATCCAGATGGCCGCCAAGGGCGCCAAGTTGCAGGCGTTCGTGTTGCAGGCGCAGAACAGCGGGCTGGCGCTGGGGGTCCGCAAGGCGCTCGCCGGGGAAATCAAGACCGTCGCCGACCTGAAGGGCCGCAAGATCGGCGTGTCCGCGCCGGGGTCGGCCACGCACCTGTTTGCCATGCAGCTCCTGGTGAAGGCCGGGCTGAAACCGACCGACGCGGCGGCCATTGGCGTCGGCACCACGCAGACCGCCATGTCGTCGTTCGAGCGCGGGGACATCGATGCGCTCAGCCTATTCGACCCGATCATCAACGAGCTGGAGGGCAAGGATAGCATCGTCATCCTCGCCGACGCCCGTGACAGCGCGGGCACGCAGGCCATCTTCGGCGGCCCCTATGCCTCGGGCTGCCTGTATGCGGATGCAGCCTGGATCCCGAAGAACGAGGCCGCCGTGCGCGGCGCCACCGCCGCCATCCTGGAGGCCACGGCCTTCCTGCGCGGCGCCACCCCGGACCAGGCCATCGGCGCCTTGCAGGCCGGCATGTGCGCCGTGGGCCGGGACGTGTGCGACCGCGCCTTCACCCGCAACCGCGACGCCTTCATGCACAACGGCACGGTGACGCCGGAGATGTCGCAGACGGTGCTGCGCATGCTGTCCGGCTTCGACCCGGCCATCGCCGCAGCGAAAATCGACCTGGCGCAGACGTATACGAACAAGTTTGTAAGTGCCTGACCTTCTGCTCCCTCTCCCCGCTTCGGGAGAGGGTTGGGGTGAGGGGGTCGTCCGGCACGGATCGTGCCAACAAGCGGGCTGGCGCTTTCGGCTCACCCGGCGCCCGCGTCGGCACGCAAGACCCCCTCACCCCGACCGTCTCCCGGAGGGAGAGGGAGAAGCGCCGCGCTATTCGAACCGCACCGCCACCGTGTTGCCGCCGCACACCAGCACTCCCACCCGCTCACCGGGTGCGGGCCGGTAGCGCCCAGACAGCAGCGCAGCGAAGGCTGCGGCGCCGCCGGGTTCGGCGACCACGCGAAGGACGGACCACAGCGCCGCCTGCGCCGCCCGGATCGCGTCGTCCGTCACCAGCACGGCCTCCGACACCCATTGTCGGGCCAGGGGGAACATCAGCGCACCAACTTGCCGTGGCGCCAGGCTGTCCGCAGCCAGCCCGCCCGCCGGCGCATCGACCGGCCTGCCGGCAGCTAGTGCGTCGTGCAGCGTCGGCGAACCTTCCGGCTCCACCGCCACGATCTTGATCCTTCCCGCATACCAGGCCGCAATCCCGCCGATCAGCCCGCCGCCGCCCACTGCCACCAGCAGGGTGTCCAGGCCCGGTGCATCCGCCTCCAGCTCCAACCCGACCGTGCCCTGGCCCAGCAGGGTCTCCACCTGGTCGAAGGCGTGCACCTGCATCGCCCCTGTTGTGGCGGCATGCGCCAGGCTGGCCGCCAGCGCGTCGTCATACCGCGCCCCGGCCACCACCAGCGCCGCCCCGTAGGCCCGGATGCGCTCCAGCTTCGCCGGCGAGGTGATGCCCGGCACGAACACCGTTGCCGCCACCCCCAGCCGCCCCGCCGCATAGGCCACCGCCGCGCCGTGATTGCCGCCCGATGCCGCCACCACCCCCGCAGCCGGCACCTTCCGCAGCAGCAGGTTCGCGAACGCCCCGCGCGCCTTGAACGAGCCGGAGTGCTGCAACTGCTCCAGCTTGAACACCAGCGGACCCGGCGGCAGCCCGAAATCGGCGCCGTCCGCCACCACGTTCGGCGTGCAGCGCACATGCGGGCGTATCAGCGCGCCGGTCTCGGCGATGCGCCCCTGCGTGACTGCGCCGCTGGTCACCCCATCACCCCGGCCCGGCGACGGGCCACGGCCTCCTCATGCGCCGCCATCTCCACCTCTGCCTGGATAAGCAGCCGGTGCTCGTGACGGCGCACGAACAGCACGGCATAGACCACGACCCCAGCCGCGATCACTCCCATGGTGATGCCGAACGGCCCAACCAGGCGATGCACCTGGTTGCCGAGCAGGTAGGCGCCGAAGCCATACAGGCAGGTCCAGAAGATGCCGCCCAGCGCGTTCCATAGCAGGAACCGCCCCCAGGGCATCCGGTTGGCCCCGGCCAGCACCGCCGCGAACGTACGCAGGAAGGCCACGAACCGCCCGAAGAACACCACCTTGCCGCCATGCCGCAGGAACAGGAACTGCCCCAGCCGCTGACGCGCGGCCGTCAGCCCCACACGCGGGCCGTAGCGCAGCAGCACCGGCGGCCCGGCCCGGCGCCCGATGATGAAGCCCAGGTTGTCGCCGACGATGGCGCCGGCGGCCGCGGCCATCACCACCCACTCGATGGCGATGTTGCCCGTCGCCGCGGCATACAGCGCGGTGGCGATCAGAAGGCTCTCGCCGGGCAGCGGAATGCCCATGCTTTCCAGGCAGATCACCCCGCCGATCAGGCCGTAGCTGTAGCGTGCGATCAGGTCGTGTATGTCGAAGCCGTCGAACATCAGGCCGCCCCCTTCCATCGCGCCCATCCGGCGGCGCGCAATTCACACGCCGGGCACGTGCCGCAGCCCCAGCCCCAGGCATGGCGGTGCGTGCGGTCCCCCAAGTAGCAGGTGTGCGTGGATTCGACCGTCACGTCCAGGATGCCCAAGCTGTCCGCCATCGCCCAGGTCGCCGCCTTGTCCAGCCACATCAGCGGCGTTTCCAGCACGAAGCGCCGGGCCATGCCGAGGTTCAGCGCCAGTTGCATCGCCTTCACCGTGTCGTCCCGGCAATCCGGGTAGCCGCTGAAATCCGTCTCGCACATGCCGCCCACGATGCGGACCAGGCCGCGGCGGTAGGCGAGTGCGGCGGCATAGGTCAGGAACAGCAGGTTGCGCCCGGGCACGAAGGTGGTGGGCAGGCCCTCCGCCCCCATGGCGATCTCGGCCTCCGACGTCAGCGCCGTGGTGCCCATGGCGGCCAATGACGCAGACAGGTCCACCAAGTGGTCCGGCCCCAGCCGCGCGCCCCAGCCCGGCATCGCCGCCAGCCTGTCCCGGACGGGGTCGCGGCACTCCAGCTCGATGGCATGGCGTTGGCCGTAGGCGAAGCCCACCGTCTCGACATGGGGATACCGCTCCAGCGCCCATGCGAGGCACGCCGTGCTGTCCTGCCCGCCGCTGAACAGCACGAGCGCGCCCCCATCTACCGGCACCTCCATCGCTTTCCGCCTCCGCCGCACCTATGTCGTCCAGTATGGACATGGATTTCACCGACGACGAGGTCACGCGGTATTCCCGCAACATTCTGCTGGCCGAGGTCGGCGGCACCGGGCAGGCGCGGCTGCGCGCGGCGCGGGTGCTGATCGTGGGCGCAGGCGGGCTGGGCAGCCCGCTGGCGCTCTATCTGGCTGCGGCTGGCATCGGCACGCTGGGACTGGTCGATGACGACCGGGTGGACCTGTCCAACCTGCAGCGCCAGGTCGCCCACACGACGGACCGGGTGGGCATGCCGAAGGTCCACTCCGCCGCCGCCGCCTGCCGCGCCATCAACCCCAGCATTGCCATCGAGGCGCACGAGACCCGCTTGACCGCCGCCAACGCCATGGCCCTGGTCGGCGCATACGACCTGGTGTGCGACGGGTGCGACAACTTCGCGACGCGCTTCCTGGTTGCCGACGCCTGTGCCCTAGCCCGGCGCACCGTGGTGTCCGCCGCCGTGCTGCGATTCGATGGCCAGCTCTCCACCTATAAACCCCACCAGGGTGGCCCCTGCTACCGCTGCCTGCATCCAGCCCCGCCGCCGGACGGCATGGTGCCAACCTGCGGGGAGGCCGGCATCCTGGGCGCCGTCACCGGCGTCATGGGCAGCTTGCAGGCGACCGAGGTGCTGAAGGAGCTGTTGGGCATCGGCGAGTCCCTGTCCGGGCGCCTGCTGGTCTGGGACGCCTTGGCCGCCCGGGTCCGCACCATCCGCCTGCTGCGCGACCCGGCCTGCCCGCTGTGTGGCCCGCACTCCACCATCCACGACCTGTCCGCGCACCGGCAGCCGGAGGCGGCGCTTGCCGGGTAGCTCCCTTGGCATCCTGCTGGTCTCCGCCGGGCACGAGCGCGCGCACTACGCCTTCATGGTTGCGGCAGGCGCCGCCGCCATCGGCCGGGCCGTGACCCTGTTCGCCACCAACGAGGGCTGCCGTGCGCTGATGCCCGGCGTGCTGGACCCGGCCCGGGACGCCCAGGTGCGCGCCGCTGGCGTGGCCGGACTGGACGAGCTGCGCGCCGCCGCCGCCGAGCTGGGCGTCCACCTGATGGCCTGCGACGCCGGGTTGCGGATTGCAGGCCTGGACCCGGCCGGCTTGCTGCCGGGCGTGGAGGTCGCTGGCATCCCGACGTTCCTGTCCGCCACGGGCGCAGGCCAGGTCGTGACGCTGTAAGGGCGTCCGGCGCTTGACCCGGCGGCACGTTCATTGGCAGGGATGCCGCATGTCCGCATTCGCCACACGAGCTGCCCTGGCCGCCTTGGCCGCACTGCTGCTTGCGCCGCCGGCGGCCGCCGAACCGCCGAAACCGCCGGTGCCGCCCACGGTCCAGGCTGCCCCGCGCACCCCCGTCCGCCAGACGCCCGCCCGCCCCCGTCCCACGGCGCCGCGCCACCATGCCCCGGCCGCGAAGCCTGCCGTGAAGCCGCCTGCCCCGGCGCCAGCCGTCATCCCGTTGCCCGAACCGCCCGCCGGGCCGCAGAAAGGCACAAACACCGGCCTTCCCCTGCCGCGCTTCGGCGCGCTGAGGTCAGACGAGGTCAACTTCCGGTCCGGCCCCGGCACCCGCTACCCGATCGAGTGGGTGTATAAGCGCCGGGACCTTCCGGTGCAGATCGAGCGCGAGTTCGAGCTGTGGCGGCTGGTCCGCGACCAGGACGGCACGAAGGGCTGGGTCAACCAAGCGACCCTCGCGCCCCGCCGCACCGCCCTTGTGGTCGGCGGCGAGCAGGTGCTGCGCCGTGACGCCCGCGACGACGCCAGCCCCGTCGCCCGCCTGAAACCCGGCGTCATCGTCCGGCTTCGTGCCTGCGAGGCGACATCCCCCTGGTGCCAGGCCCAGGTCGGGGACTACCGTGGCTGGATGAAGCGCACGGAGCTATGGGGCGTGTCCCCGGACGAGGCCATCCAATGAGTGAATTGCCCCCTGAAGGCCCGCCCCGCGCGCACCACGACATGGGCGGCGTGCCCAAGTTCCTGTGCGAACCCATCGACACCGAACCGCACGCCCTGACCGAGTTCGACCGCACCGTGGACGCCCTGCGCGGCATCCTGGGCGCCAAGGGCGTGATGTCGGTGGACGAGCTGCGGCGCGGCATCGAGGCCATTCCCGAAGCCGACTACGCCCGGCTCAGCTACTACGAGCGTTGGATACGCTCCATCGCAGACAACCTGCTGGCCCGCGGCGTGGTGACGGAGGCCGAGTTGCAGGCCGCCCTGGACGCCGCATGATGCTGGCGCCAGGCAGCGCGGTCCGCGTGCGGGACGATTGGCCGGAGGCGCGCGGCCCCTGCCACATACGCACGCCCCATTACCTGCGGGGCCGCACAGGAACCGTCGTCCGCCACCTAGGCGACTTCCCGAATCCCGAGGACCTGGCCTTCGCCCGGCCCGCCGCACGCCTGCCACTGTATCACGTCGCCTTCGCGCCCCAGACGGTGTGGCCGGACGCGGGCGGAACCGAAATCCTGGTCGAACTCTACGAACCCTGGTTGGAACCGGCATGAGCGCACTGATCGAGGCACCTGGCGACCGGCTGCTTGCCGCGGTCCGCGCGCTGTTGGAGGCCAAGGGCATCGCCACGCCCGAGGAGATCGCGCAACGCATCGAGCAGACCGACCGCGCCAGCCCCGCCGGGGGCGCCCGCATGGTCGCCCGCGCCTGGACCGACCCGGCCTACCGCGCCCTGCTGCTTCGCGACGGCGCGCAGGCTGCCGAAGTCATGGGCATCCACATGCGGGGCTTGCCGCCACTGGGCGTGCTAGAGAACACGGCGGAGGTGCACCACCTCGTCGTATGCACCCTGTGCAGTTGCTACCCGCGCGGCGTGCTGGGCTACCCGCCGTTCTGGTTCAAGTCGCCGGGCTACCGCGCCCGTGCCGTGCGCGACCCGCGCGGGGTGATGGCGGAATGGGGCACGGTGCTGCCGGACGCCATCCGCATCAGCGTCGTGGACAGCACCGCCGACTACCGCTGGATGGTCCTGCCCCGCCGCCCCGCCGGCACCGATGGCTGGGACGAGGCCCAGTTGGCCGCCGTGGTCCGTGAGGGCGACATGATCGGCGTCACGGTGCCCGCAGCCTAGCCGCCGCCAGCACGCCAGCCGCAACGACCAGCAGCCCCAACGCGCCCCGCAGCCCCAGCACGTCCGCCGCAACCCCGACCACCGGCGGCCCCAGCAGCAGCCCGGCATACCCCAGCGTCGCCACCGCCGCGACGCCCGTGCTGGCTGCCGGCCCGGCCCGGCTTGCCGCCGAGAACAGCAGCGGGGCCATGTTCGCCGTCCCCAGCCCGACCAGCGCAAATCCTGCCGCCGCGGCCGCGGGCCACACCACCGCCAGCGCGAACCCCGCCGCCGCCAGCATGGCCCCGCCGCGCAGCATCGCCGCCGGGCCGAACCGCAGCACCAAGGCGTCGCCGAACACACGCCCCAGCACCATCGCCGCCGAGAACCCGGCGAACCCAGCCGTCGCCGCAGCCGCCGACGCCCCCGCGACCGTCCGCATGAACACGCCGGACCAGTCTGCCACCGCACCCTCGGTCATGAAGGCCAGGAAACACAGCACACCGATCCCCGCGACAGCCCGGCTGGGCCAGGCGAACCCGCCCGCCGCGCCCGCCGACACCGCATCACCCAGGCCGACCCACGCCGCCAGCCCGACCAATCCCGCAACGACGGCCGCCGCCGCCGGCAGCGCCGGCATGCCGAAATGGATCGCTGCCGCCGTCCCGCCCGCGCCCAGCAGGCCGCCCAGGCTCCACGCCGCGTGGAACGACGACATGATGGGTCGACCGTGCGCCGTCTCCACCCGCGCAGCGTGGGCGTTCATCAGCACGTCCAG
>Ga0123339_10003651_pt1 | contig 10220 bp, 12 predicted proteins | sample lystaG_FD_89956 | JGI IMG/M metagenome (GOLD analysis project Ga0123339, IMG submission 89956) | Glacier valley bacterial and archeal communities from Borup Fiord, Nunavut, Canada, to study Microbial Dark Matter (Phase II) -... | ecosystem: Environmental > Aquatic > Freshwater > Ice > Glacier ... | reverse complement strand
GGGTGAGAGGGTGAGTGGGTGAGTGGGTGAGTGGGTGAGTGGGTGAGAGGGTGAGAGGGTGAGAGGGTAGGAGAGCTGGGGGATGGAAAGAGCGCCTCCGGCTGTCTTGAGCAGAACGGCACCTTCCGGGCCTGCTCGCGGGTCGTTAGTAATTGGTTCTTGGTCGGTTTGATTTAGGGCGCTCGAGGACAGACCAACCAATAACCAAAAACCAAAGACTCGCCGGAGGCGCAACACTCACCACTCACAACCCTCTCGTGACGAAAGACCTGCTCTCGAGCACCCAATAGCGCTATGCTCGAGCCATGACCGCTTTAACCCAGGTGCGAAGTCTGCTCAGCTTTGTCAAGTTCGAGCACACGGTTTTTGCGCTGCCCTTCGCCTACGCCGGAATGCTGTTTGCCTCGCTCGAGAAGTACGGCACGGGCTGGCCCGGATTCTGGACTTTTTTCTGGATTACCGTGGCTATGGGGAGTGCCCGCACCGCCGCGATGGGTGCGAACCGCCTGATAGACGCCGCGATGGACGCCCGTAACCCCCGCACTGCTGGCCGCGAGATTCCGGCGGGGAAAATCAAACCTGCTCGAGCTATCTGGCTGGTGATGGGGTCGCTTGTGGTGCTCACGGTAGCGGCGGCGCAACTGGGGCCGCTGGCACTGGCACTTCTGCCCATCGCTATGGTGTTCCTGATTCTGTACCCGTACACCAAGCGCTTCACCTGGCTATGCCACCTGTGGCTGGGCATTACAGATGGCGCGGCGGCGGCGGGCGGCTGGATTGCGGTCTCGGGCCACTTCACCTGGGGCGCGGTGCTGCTGTGGCTGGTCGTCATCTTCTGGATGGTGGGTTTGGATGTGATTTACGCTACCCAGGATTACGAATTTGACCGACGGAACGGGGTTCAGAGCATTCCAGCTCATTTTGGCATCTCGAGGGCGCTACACATCGCTGCTGTCTCGCACGCGCTCACCTTCGCGCTGCTGCTGGTCAGCGCTTTTGTGATTGGCTCGAGTTGGGCGTTTTATCTGGCTGTGCTGGTGATGGGCGCGATTCTACTTTACGAGCACCTGCTCATCCGGCCCGACTCGAGCGGAACCCTCAATCTGCAAAAAATCAACGTGGCCTTCTTCGACGCCAACGGCTGGCTAGCCCTGACCATGCTCATCGGTGCGGTGATGGACGTCGTTATTAGAGGGTAGGCTCGAGAAGTTATTCGCAGGCTTTGAGCTAAAAACATGCTACACATTTTGCTATGGAAGAAGTCGTCAAACTGCTTAAAATGGCATTCAACTGGCTACCCCTCCCCGACGTGCCCAAGATAATTTTGCTGGTTGTCCTCCTGCTGAGCGCGCTTTACGTTTATCTTCGCAACCGTGGCTCGAGCGGGGAATCCTCGGAATAGCGAAGAAGGGTAGCCACGAGAGCTACCCTTACCAAACCTTTTATAACGTTTCACATGAAACACACCTGACACACTCTACTCTCGGTGGTTGTCAATCAACCCTCGAGTACCCGCGTAGAGCACGTCCAGCACGCCGGGACTCTCGAGGAAGCGCAGTGGGAAACCCAGGTCAATCTTGCTCACCGCATGTAGCTTCTCGAGGTGCTCCGCTTCCAGTTTCCACTCGAGCGCAGCCAAACTTTCCTCGAGCTGCGCGACCTTGCTGGCCCCTACGATGGGAATGGTCAGCACGCCCTGCTGCCGCACCCAGTTGAGCGCCACCTGGCTCGAGGGCTTGCCCAGAGCGTCAGCCACCTCGTCCACCACGCGGGCAATGGCCAGGTTATGCTCGGCCAGACGGCCCTGACCGGGCTTCAAACGTCCCTGAGCGTCGCCTCGGGTATATTTTCCAGTGAGCAGACCCCCGCCCAACGCGGCCCACGGCGTAACCGCCAGCTCGAGCGCGTGGGCCATCGGCAGCAGTTCGCGCTCTACGGTGCGCTCAATCAGGCTGTACTCCACTTGCAGCGCGGTGAACGGTGTCCAACCCCGCTCGTTAGCCAGGGTGTTCATCTGGGCCACCCGCCACGCTGGCGTGTCGGAGATGCCCAGATACAGCGCCTTCCCGGCCCGTACCTGGTCGTCGAGCTAGCGCATGACCTCCTCGGGCGGGGTCAGGTCGTCCCAGGCGTGGACCCACAGCACGTCCACGTACTCGAGCTTCAGACGCTTCAAGCTGGCATCGAGAGATTGCACCAGATTTTTACGGTGGTTGCCCGCCCCGTTGGGGTCGCCGTCCCTGGTCTTGAGGCTGTACTTCGTCGCCACAACGAAGTGGTCCCGGTCGTGTGATACAAACTCGCCCACGTACTTTTCAGAGGTGCCCTCGGTGTAGCGGTTGGCGGTGTCTATGAAGTTGCCACCTGCGTTTGCGTAAGTGTCGAACAGTGCTCTGGAGGTCTCGAGGTTCGCGCCCCAGCCCCACTCTGCGCCGAAGGTCATGGTGCCGAGAGCCAGTTCCGAGACCCGCAATCCGCTTTTGCCTAGCAATTTGTATCTCATAAAACTTCCTTCCACTCGAGAATGGTTACATAAGCCGTAAAACTCAGAAAATCGTAAAACTTTCGCGCTCGAGGATTGGTTTCGAGGACCTCGAGCGTCCAACGCGCATTCAGGAAATTGGACCTTAGCAACTCGAGCGCAACCTTACCCAAGCCCTGTGAACGGTGCTCTCGAGCGATGAAAAGCTGGCGCAGGCAAATCTCCAAATCCTGCGCCACAACGCGAAGGACCGCGTAACCTACGCCTTCACCACCGCGCTCGAGCCGCCAGATTTCCCATTCGCTGCCCTGCATCCAGCCTAGCATCCGGGTCTCAAGTTGGGCCAGGGTCATGGGGTTGCGGCTGCCCTCATCCTCAATGAGCTGTTTGTTCCAGCGGGCCAAACTGGGAACGTCTTCCTGTGTGGCCCGACGCCACTCGAGCGACATACCTCAAACCTGAGCTTCGGCTCGAGCGCTCTGAACCGGGTCCAGCCACTGTGCCACCAGCTTCTCCGAGAGGTTCCACAAGCGCTTTTGCGCGGATTCATCGTAGGCGATGGGGTTGGCTCGCTTCGGTTTCTTAAGGTCAAAAAATTGCCCGGTCACACCCTTCACTTCGCTCGAGCTGGCCAGATAAAGCGTGGTCTCCGCGCCTTTTTCCGGGGTGATGCTACCTACACGCTTGAGCAGGGCCAGAATCGCCTTAACCATTCCGCTCGAGTTATCGCCAAATCCGGTGCTGACGAAACCGGGATGCAGAGAATTGCTGGTCACGCCCGTGCCACTCAGACGGTGGGCCAGCTCGTTGGCGAACAAGATATTCATCAGCTTGCTCTGCGAGTAGGCTCCAAAACCCGAGTAACGGCCCGCGCCCTCGAGGTCGTCCCACACAATTTTGCCGCCGTAATTGGCGCTCGAGGACACGCTGACAATTCTGGCATGGTCCGCTGCTTTCAGGCTCTCGAGCAGCAGGTTGGTGAGCAGAAAGTACGACAGGTGGTTGAAGGCAAAGGTGTACTCGAAGCCGTCCACCGTGGTCTGGCGCTGCATGAACACCCCACCCGCATTGTTGACCAGCACATTGAGTTTGGGGTGCTTGGCCCGCACCTCGAGCGCAATACGCCGCACCTCACTCATGCTCGAGAGGTCGCCCACATACAGTTCGAGCGCGTCACTTCCACTCTGGACTTTGAGTTCCTCGAGGGTTCGCTCACCCTTGCTGCGGTCTCTCGAGGTAAATAGCACCCGGTAGCCCGCTCTGGCCAGTTCGAGCGCCGTCACCTTGCCGATGCCATTGGTTGCACCCGTCACCAACGCCACTTTTCCGTTCGTTTGCATGGTTTTATCCTAGAGCTTAACGAGAGCTTCGACGCGGAGGTTTGCACAATCAGCCCACGGTGCTGACCTCAGCAAGTTCAGCGCGACCCCAAACATTTCAGCGGTCAAGACACTACCTTAAACTGAAAGGGAGCATTGCCAAACACCCCAAATAAACGTAGCCAGATGGGCAGCAGCATCTCGGTTCCACGGGCGGTCTCGAGCGAGCCAAGGTCGAGGATGCGGTCCTCGCGCCAACCGAACCAACCCCGCAAATAATTTGCTACCACAGCTCGAGCTGCTGCGTCGTCGCCGCTCACAAAGACGGTGTGATCGCCACCGTGGAGGCTCGCTGGGTTGACCATTAACATCACATTCATGGTGTTCAGGGTTTTGACCACCCTGAGTTGAGGAAAGCGGCGTTGTAAGACTTCAGCCAGCGAGTCGGTGTCTTTTATGCTGAGGGTGGGGAGCATACCCTGAGAGAAATCCAGTGGATTGGCGATATCGAGCATAATCTTGCCGCCCAAAGCCGCGTCTCCAGCGGCCTCGAGCGCAGCCAGACTGCCCATGCCGTTAGTGGCGTTAATGAACACCTCGCCAAACGTAGCAGCTTCGCGGAAAGTGACCACTGGAATTTCTGGGTGCTGCTGATGCCAGCGCCCAAAGGGTTCACCGTAGCGGGTGGCATTGGTGTCCATCCGTCCGAGCGCCGAGTTCACATCTCGTGTGCCAATCTGAACGGAGTAGCCCCGTGCGAATAGGGTTTGAGCCATGACCTGCCCTACGATGCCTGTTCCCAAAATACCGATGTACATAGCGTTTCTCCCTTGAGCGCGAGCATTACACCTTTGCTCGAACTTCAATCTAGATTTGAACAGACTGGTCTGTCTGTATTACAACTCACTTTAAGTCAGACAGGTCTGTCTATATTTAGGCTATGACCATGCCTACTTTTCGAGACCCTGCACCCCTCTCTAGTCCTCGAGAGCGAATACTCGAAACGGCTAGAGCGCTCTTTTACAGCCGAGGGGTGGGCAATGTGGGCATTGACCTGATTATTGCTGAGTCTGGAGTGGCCAAAGCGACGCTTTACAAACACTTCAAGTCCAAAGACGAGCTGATTGTGGCCTATATGCGTCAAGGCGATTTGCGCTGGCTGGAGTGGCTCCAGAATGCAGTCTCGCGGCTAGCTCCCGCTCCCGAAGGCCAGTTGATGGCGGTGTGGGACGCGCTCGAGGAGTGGTTTTCCCTGTCACTGTTCCGGGGCTGCCTGCTCACCAACACCGTCATTGAACTGGCCCAACCCGAGCACCCCGCAGGGGCCGCGCTACTCGAGCACAAGGAGCGGGTACGAACTTACTTTGAAACGCTGGCCGCGCAAGTAGGGGTAAAAAACCCACGCCTTACTGCTGAAATCTGGATGTTACTACTCGAGGGAGCTATCGCCACCGCAGCCAGAGAACGCACCCCGAATAGCGCCGGATTAGCCCGCAAACTGGCGCGCGATTTCCTGGGTCAGGAGGTCGTGACCCAAACACAAACCCGCGCCCAGATGCTCGAGCACCTGGACTTCGAGTTTTAAGACTCTACTTTTGAGACAAGAATCGAGGGTCCACATTTGGACCCTCGATTTCTCGACTTTTAAACTTGAGACTAGTCGTCAGCCGCTTGATAACGACTGCTCGAGCCAGAATCCTGGCGCACCGGTTGCAGCAGCAGCCCCGCCAGCAGTAGCCCGAACAATCCATTAGAGAAGATGGCACCGGTCCACTTCTCGAGCGGCAGCAGAGTACCGCCTACAAAGCCGAAGACCACCGCGAAATGCACGCTCCACAGCAGCACTGGGGCCAGGAACGCCCAGGCGTAAAACTGAACGGGGCGGCTCGAGGACGGTTTGAGCATCAGGGTCAACAGGTCCATGAGCAGGCCCCCGATGAAGGCCACTGCAATCTGGTCGCGGTTGACCAGCCCGATAATCGCGCCCATCAGCACGGTATTGAGGGTAAGAAACAGGGTGAACGCACCAAACGGCGGGCGGAAGCGACGCAACAGGTAAAGCGTGGCAGCGCTGATGAGAATGCCAGTAAAAAACAGTTGCAGAATGCCCGTTCGCTCGAGCAGGGGGGGTTCAAAGCTGTTGAACATGGTGGCGCGGTAGCCGTTGGCGTGAATGGGCGTCATCAGGCCCCACAGCCACTGCTCGATGAAGGTGATAAAGCTGAAACTGGTCAGCCATGAAACAAAGGTGGGCGCAAAAGTTCGCCAGCCGGGGGTTTCGCTGCGCTCGAGTCTCCAGGCGGCCCGCAATGGACTCGAGAGCACCAGGGTTCCGCTGGCCACCAGCCACAGGTGAACTGGAGAAAACAGCGCATTGGCGTTCTGTTCGATGCCGAACACCGTGTGCCAGATGAGGTCCATCAGGCCGCCCACCCCAAAGAGTAACACCCCCGCCACCCCCAGTTCGTAGCCCACCGGAATGGCCTTGACGCCTCGGTAGCCTGCCCGCAGGTTGCTGAGGACCAGGAAACCCATCCATAGCGCCACCGCCATGTAACCGCTGTAAAAAATAGCGTGCCAGGGAGTAAAGAAGCTCTCGAGCTTGGTGGGTTGGTTGTGATAATAGCCGTCCACAAAGAGGCCCAGCATCAGCCACACGCCAAACAGACAGGTGAGCAGGTGCTGACTCTTGGTTGCGCTAGCCTGGCCAGAGCGCTCGAGCACTCCATTGGAACTCAGAATTTGCATGGTCGCTCCTTGTTGTGGGACACGTCGAGGAAGGGTCGGGGTGATTAGGATTTGAGTGTATCGCTCGAGTGTCCGTGAAAGATGAAAGCGCCCAAATCTCGGGGTTTTTGGCGCTCTCGAGTGCAGCTTCTCATACACTCGAGGACGAAAGGCCCCGGCTCAGCCTGTAGATTGGGACCATGAACCGGGGGGCGGGGTGGAGGGGCGTGCTGGCACTGTTGTGCCTGCTGGCGTCGTTTGCGTACTCCACTCGAGCAGTTATGCCGACGATGCCTATGGACGGGAACCCTGGACTTTCTGCTCCTGCCCCGCACGACATGGCCGATATGGCAATGGCGGATGAAACGTCATTTGCTCACTCTGAACACCGCCCCTCGAGACCCGACTCAACCCACTCGCACGAGGCCCACTGCCCTTTTTGCTTCACCACGGGCTTTGCACTCGAGGGTGAGTCCTTCCTGCTGCCCGCCCCGCTCGAGGGCGTGCGTCTCGAGGCAGAGATTGTTCGAGTTCAAGTTCGAGTGGCGTGGAGCGCCACCCATCAGGCTCGAGGACCACCCGCACTTCCCCTTGTTTGACCGCCCCCCATAGAGCGCTCGAGTCGAGCGTTTTGGACGTCGTTCACCTGCTTTCACAGGCAGGCAAGGAAGTGCTGCAATGCGTAAATTCTTAGTTACCGCCCTGATGCTGGCCCTCTCCGTCCCCGCCCTGGCTCACGCCGTAGTTCGCACCGACTCGGGAACGAGCGAAAGTGCTCCCGGCAAGTACGAAACCTACCGTCTGCAAGTTCCGGTTGAAAAGGAAATAGCCACGGTTCAGGTCAAACTGTTCATTCCCAAAGGACTTGAGGTGGGCAACTTCATGCCCGTATCCGGCTGGACCCGCAGCTTCGAGAAGGACTCGAGCGGAATTGTAACCACTGTGACCTGGAAAGGCAGCCTCGAGCCGATGGAATTTGTCCGCTTTCTGTTCAGCGCCAAGAACCCGGCGAGCGAGGGCGACCTTAGCTTCGTGGTCGAGCAAACCTACCTTGATGGCACCGTGGTGGCCTGGAAAGACGCGGCAGGACCGACCCCAGCGAGTAAAGTCAAGATTGTGGAGCCACTCAAGAAGTAGTGGCTTGGGCGATGAGCCATGACGTGACAGCCTTGAAAAGCTGCCACGTTCGATTCGGCCACACTCCCCGAGCTGCGAAATCGGATTGCAAAATCAATGAAAGATTTAGCCCCGACAAACAGAATGCGTAAATCCCTGCTCGAGCGTCAGCTCTGGGCTTACGGGGTTTGCGCGCTGCTGTTCGCCCTGCTCGAGTGGCTAGCTTGCGCCAACTACCCGGCGGGGTCGCACGTTCAGGGTCAACGGCTGGCCGAATACAACGGCAACGCGGCGATGGTTTTGCTGCTGGTCACGCTGCTGGCCCGTCCACTACGCCTGATGCTGGTGCGCCGCCCACTGGGTCTCTCGGCGCTGGCCTTCAGTGTGGTTCACACCCGCTACGCCTTTGAGCATGTGCTTGGGAACTCGCTCGAGGGCGTCCTCTTCCTGACCCCCGAGCGACAGGTCAGCACCTGGGTCGGCTTTGCTGCGCTGGTCATCATGATTCCGCTGGCGCTCACCTCGAGCCATTGGGCCATCAACAAAATGGGCCTGTGGTGGAAACGACTTCACCGCTTCAACCTGCTGGCCACGGTGCTGGCCGCGCTTCATACCGCTTACATGGGCGTGCATTACGGTTTGAATCCGCCTCGAGCGACCTCGCTGGTTTTACTCATTGGGCTGGCGTTGATTCTGGTCGCTCGAGCCTACAAATTCCGCTGGCCTTTCAAAACCCTCGAGCACAGAGTTAATCGCTGAAAGGACACCTGACATGAACAAACTCGCTAAAATTGGACTCGTACTGAGCATCCTCTCAACGCTGGCCTCGAGCACCGCGCACGAACTGGTCAGAAGTAAGGATGGTCAGGTGGCGGCGCTGGTTCACATCGAACCCGACGACAACCCCGGTGTGGGCCTGAGCACGGTGTGGTTCGAGCTGACCCAGAAGGGCGGCAAGGCGATTGCCCTCTCGAGCTGCGCCTGCACGCTCAAGCTTTATCAGGGAGCCTATAAAGCTGGAATGAAGGCGCTCCAAGCCTCCAAGCTCTACGTGGGCAAGGAAGGGGAAGGCAAGGGCAACCCCAACGGCGCGGTCAACTTTCCAACGGTGGGTGCGTATACCCTGCGTATCGAAGGGAAACCCAAAGCTGGCTCGAGCTTCGCCCCCTTTGTGATTCAACTCGCCACTCGAGCGGACAAGAAGTAACTTGTTGAAAAGCGTAGTGTCTGACACGTTAATATCCTTCGTGCCAGCCAAATTTATGAGAGGTCAAATGATGAATTTTATAGGCTCTAAAAAGCATTTGGCTCGAGGGCCGCAGGCTGCGTTTCTTGCCGTTCTGGTCGCGCTCAGTCTGACCGCCTGCAAACCGCCCACTCCCAACGATATCGGGGCTAAAGTGACGGGTAGTGCGCTCAAAGTAGGACTGAACACCCTCGAGATTGAAACCGACCCGGCGCTCGAGGCTGACACTCTCTCACTCGAGGGCAACATGAACATGACCGGGCACGGCTCGCCCACCGGGGTTGCCAAACGCGTCTCTGCCGGGAAATACAGGGCGCAGGGCTTCGACTTCAACATGGCTGGAGACTGGGTGCTGAGCATTCAGGCAACGGTGAACGGCAAGGTGAAGAGAGCGGACGTTCCGGTGTTGGTGAATTAGAGAGAAGAGTGCCTACGGCGGGTTATCAGTGGTGAGTTGTCAGTTATCAGTCAACATCTCTAAGTGTTTAGTTTCTTGTTTTCAACTCGAGCGTGACCTGCATAATCCTCCGAACGAAATACACAAACCAGCTATTAACCAAGAACCAAAAACCCGCGAGCAGGCCCGCTAGGTGCCGTTCTGCTCAAGACAGCCGCAGGCGTCTTCCTCGCACAAATAACTATGACCACTACCCTACCCAAAACCAACCCTCGAGCACGCCTGGACATCCTCAAGATTCCAGGCCTAGGACGATTCCTACGCTGGCGCTACTCGAGGTTTGCGCTTCAGGTTCCTCTCTTGTTGCTGGCACTTTTGGCCGCTTTCGACGGCTTTACCGGGCAGCAAATCGCCGGAAAAAATCTGGCCACGGTTTCCACCTGGCTGCATTACCGGGGTCTGGTGGTGCTCAGCGTGCTGCTGGTGGGCAATCTGTTCTGCGCGGCCTGCCCCTTAATGCTCACTCGAGGACCCAGCAAACTGCTCAAGCGCGTGCTACCCGAGTTCAAGTGGCCTCGAGCAATCAAAAATAAATACTTCACCGTGGGCTTGCTGGTGGCTTACCTGTTCGCCTACGAATACTTCGGGCTGTGGGCCTCGCCGTGGCTCAGTGCATGGCTGATTGTGGGTTATTTCGGCGCGGCGCTGCTGATTGACACCTTTTACCCTGCCGGAACTTTTTGTAAATACGTGTGTCCACTGGGAAACTTCAACTTCGCCCTCTCGAGCGCCGCACCCACCCAGATTACAGCCAAAGACCCGGCGGTGTGCTCGAGCTGTACCGGGAAATACTGTCTCAACGGGCGGATTGAGGAGAAAGCTCGAGGGGGTGAGTTCGAGAATCTGGCTCCACTTCCATTGCTCGAGAGCCAG
>Ga0123339_10003650_pt1 | contig 10220 bp, 7 predicted proteins | sample lystaG_FD_89956 | JGI IMG/M metagenome (GOLD analysis project Ga0123339, IMG submission 89956) | Glacier valley bacterial and archeal communities from Borup Fiord, Nunavut, Canada, to study Microbial Dark Matter (Phase II) -... | ecosystem: Environmental > Aquatic > Freshwater > Ice > Glacier ... | reverse complement strand
TTGAACTGGTCGATGCGGTTGTAGCCGGGTTCTGCACCGACCGATGTGATCTGCACTGGCGTGGCGAAGGTAAACGACAGCGTCGCCCCACTGGCGTCGCCCGGGCACCGCCACGCTGTGCTCTCGCGACCGTCGATCGTGTTGGTGGCGTCGAATGTCGTCGGGTTGCCGCGTGAGTCGGTCGAGGCAGGTGCGGTGCATGACGCTGTCACACCGGTGATCTGTAACGGTCCCGCCGGAACGAGCGACTGCGTCGTCGGCGTTGCACCCGTACTGGCGGTCGACGATGGTGTCGAATCAGTGGTTGCGGCGGTTGTTGCCGAAGAGTCCGGTGTGCTCGACGAGACAGCCGATGTGGTGTCCGTAGTGCTACCTACGGGTGCTGACTGCCCGGGTGCAAGCGTTGCCGCTTCTGTCGCTGGCGCGCCGGCGACCGTCGTCGCCGGCAGGCCATCTGGCGTGGTGGACGGACGTCGCGACAACGTCGGAAGCGTGATTTCGATGCGATCGGATTTCCCGTTGGCGACAAACGGTTTGATGGCGAGGACGATGCCGAAGGCCGCCGCGGCAAATGTGATCAGCCCGAGCAACGGAACCCAGCGACGCCATGGTTCCCACGGCGGAGTGTCCGGGTCCGACAACAGCACGACGCGCCCGCACCGCGTGCAGGTGGTCTCGTTGACCTGGAGCGACTTTGCGCAGTTCGGGCAATGCATCAGTGCTCGATGCTAGGTGCCAGCACACCCGCCGGACCGGCACCCGTACCGGCGGTGGTGTCAGTGATGGTGTCAGCGAGCCGACTTCTTCGGCACGGTTGCCGCCAGGACTGGCAGGCCGTGGACTCGGTTTCAATCAGCGGGTGTCTCCGTGTCAGCCGGCGTGGACGTCGATCTGACCGTCGACGGCGTCGACGATGATGGCGTCGCCTTCCGCGACTTTGCCGTCGAGGATCAGCACGGCGGCCCGATCGCCGATCTCGCGCTGGATCACGCGCTTGAGAGGACGGGCGCCGAACGCCGGGTCGTAGCCCTCCGTCGCCAGCCACGTCATTGCCTCCGGAGTGACCTCCAGCCCGAGTCGTCGGCCTGCGAGGCGCTTCTTCAGCAGCTCCAATTGGATCTCGACAATTGCGCCGAGGTCGTCGCGGGTCAGCGCCCGGAAGCGGACGATATCGTCGATGCGGTTGATGAATTCCGGCTTGAAGAAGCCAGATGGGTCGCCCTGCAGGTTCGAGGTCATGATCATCACGCAGTTCGTGAAGTCAACGGTCCGACCCTGCCCATCGGTCAGTCGGCCGTCGTCGAGGACCTGCAGCAGCACGTTGAATACGTCGCTGTGCGCCTTTTCGATCTCGTCGAGCAGAACGACCGAGTACGGGCGGCGCCGCACGGCTTCGGTCAGCTGACCACCCTCGTCGTAGCCGACATACCCGGGTGGCGCACCGATGAGGCGCGAGACGGAGTGCTTCTCCATGTACTCGCCCATGTCGATGCGGACCATCGCCTTATCGTCGTCGAAGAGGAATTCGGCGAGCGTTCTGGCGAGCTCGGTCTTGCCGACGCCGGTCGGGCCGAGGAACAGGAACGAACCGATCGGCCGGTTCGGGTCGGAGAGGCCGGCCCTCGATCGGCGGATGGCGTTGGCCACGGCGGTGACGGCGTCGTGCTGACCGATGACACGTTGGTGGAGCAGGTCTTCGAGGCGGACCAGCTTGGCCATCTCGCCTTCCATCAACCGACTGACCGGGACACCGGTCCACTTGCCGACAACCTCGGCGATGTCTTCGGCGTCGACTTCTTCCTTCAGCATGCGCTTGTTCTTCTGCAACTCGTCGAGATGGTCGGTGGCCTCGGCGATGCGCCGATCGAGTTCTGGGAGGCGGCCATAGCGAATCTCGGCGGCCAGGTTGAGGTCGGACTCGCGCTCGACCTGGGTGCGCAGCTGCTCGGATTCCTCTTTGAGCACGCGGATCGCAGCGATCGCCTGCTTTTCCTGCTCCCAGTGATGGCGCATGCCGGCGGTCTGCTCTTTGAGCGTCGACAGTTCCTGGTTGATCACCGTCAGGCGTTCCTTTGAGGCGTTGTCCGATTCCTTCTCGAGGGCAACACGCTCGATCTCCAGCTGCAGGATGCGACGATCCACGACGTCGATCTCCGTTGGCAGCGAGTCGATCTCGATTCGCAACTTGGACGCTGCTTCGTCGACGAGGTCGATGGCCTTGTCCGGCAGGAAACGGTTGGTGAGATAGCGGTTCGAGAGCACGGCGGCCGACACGAGTGCGGAATCCTGGATGCGTACCCCATGGTGGACCTCGTAACGCTCCTTGAGGCCTCGGAGGATGGCGATCGTGTCCTCGACGGACGGTTCGCCGACATAGACCTGCTGGAAACGCCGTTCGAGCGCCGGGTCCTTCTCGACATACTTGCGATACTCGTCGAGGGTGGTGGCACCGATCATTCGCAATTCGCCACGGGCGAGCATCGGCTTGATCATGTTGCCGGCATCCATCGCCCCTTCGGCTGCGCCCGCTCCGACGATCGTGTGCAACTCGTCGACGAAGGTGATGACCTCACCGGCGGCGTCGGTGATCTCTTTGAGGACGGCCTTGAGGCGCTCCTCGAACTCGCCGCGATACTTCGCTCCGGCGAGCATCGCGGCGATGTCGAGGGCGATCAGACGTTTGTTCTTCAAACCCTCCGGTACATCGCCGTCGTTGATCCGGCGGGCGAGGCCCTCGACGATGGCAGTCTTGCCGACGCCCGGCTCACCGATGAGCACCGGGTTGTTCTTCGTACGCCGTGAGAGCACCTGGATGATGCGGCGAATCTCCTCGTCACGGCCGATGACGGGGTCGATCTTGCCGTCGCGGGCGCGTTTGGTCAGATCCTGGCCGTACTTCTCGAGCGCTTTGAACTGGTCTTCGGGATTCTGGCTGGTGACGCGGTGCGACCCGCGGACATCCCGCAGTGCCGACAGTAGTTCCTCGCTACCGACGCCCAGTTTCTGGTTCATCGCCAACAGCAGATGCTCGACCGAGAGATAGTCGTCCTTGAGGTCCTTGCGATTCTTCTCGGCGTTGTCGAAGACGTTCGACAGTTCGCGGTCGAGGCGCGGGTCGTCGCCGCCGGAGACACGAGGGAGCGAACGGATGCGCTCATCGGCTTTCTGCTGAACCATCAACGGGGCCAGGCCGAGCTTGGCCAGCAGGTCAGGGACGATTGTGTCCTCTTGGCGGCTCAATGTCGCCATCAGGTGGTCAGCGGTGATCTGCGGGTTGCCGTTGGCCTTGGCGAGGTCGGACGCGTGAGAGACAGCTTCTTGCGTCTTCACTGTCCATTTCTTGGGATCGAGAGCCATGGCGCGAGTCTAGCTCTCGAGCGCGGGCAAGCGGTTAAACTTTATACGACACGCATCAAGTTTTATGATCAGCGACGTATCGCACCAGCTCATAGGGGTACTGCGGTTGGGTAGGAGCAATCAACCGGCGCCATCGGCGCACTCGACGCCGACGGCCGTGCAGTCGACCTCGTGCTGAGGCTCCTGACGCCGGGTTTGCGGCGATCGCCCCGGGTTCTCACAATCGCGTCAGCGGTCGGGGCGCAAGACCTTGGGGACATGGCCGAATACGGCGACGGATTGGCGCAGCGGAACGAGGTCGCGGCGTGGTTGGCGCTGCGACGCTTCTGCCTGTGCGCTGGCCGCAGCTCGGCGGGCTTCGTCGAGCTGCGCCTTCAAGGTCGTGTTCTCGGCCTCGAGCTCCATTACCCTGCGAATGCCGGACAGGTTCATGCCCTCCGCGGCCAACCCCTGGATGCGTTGCAGCCTGGCGATGTCCGCCTCCGAATAACGCCGGCTTCCGCCGTTGGTGCGCGCTGGTTCGAGCAAACCTTTGCGCTCGTACATCCGCAATGTCTGTGGGTGCATCTCGGCCAACTCGGCGGCTACGGAGATCACGTACACGGCTCGTATGGAACTCATCTCGCCTCCTGAGCGGTCGAGGATTGAACGGTGTGCTGCATGGGGTCAGTCCGTCAGATGTTGACGCGGCGACGGCGTGCCGGCTGCTGCTAGCTGTTCGACCGCCGCTCGTTCGTCATCCGACAGAGTAGTTGGCACGACGACATCGACGGTGACGATCAGATCGCCCGCGTCGGGGCTGGAAATGATGCCCTTGCCCTTGATGCGATGGCGCGAGCCGGGCTGCGTTCCTGGCTTCAATCGCAGCGAAACCGGGAGCCCGTCCAGCGACGGCACCTGGATCGTCGCACCGAGAACGGCCTCGGCGAAGGTCACCGGCACCTTGAGTGTGAGGTTCCTACCGTCTCGGCCGAAGAGCCGGTGCGGTGCCACCTTGCAGACGACGAAGAGGTCGCCGGGAGGACCGCCGTTGCGACCAGGCGCGCCGCGACCCTTCAGTCGGATCCGTTGGCCGTCGGCGACGCCGGCTGGCAGGCGCACGTTGACCTCGCGCGGACGACGCTCGACGCCCGTACCGCGACACGTCGGACATGGCGTATCGATGATCGTTCCAGAGCCCTGACAGACCGGGCATGGCGTCGAGAACGAGAAGAAGCCCTGATTGTCATCGACGACACCGCGACCGCCGCAGTTTCCGCAGGCGTGCGGCATCGTTCCCGGCTTGGCACCGGAACCGTTGCATGTCGAGCATTGTGTGTCCGCTGTCAGGTGCAAGGTGGTGGTAAGTCCCTTTGCGGCGTCTTCGAAGGTGAGCGTCAGCGACGCTTCGAGATCGGCTCCGCGCCGCGGGCCGACGCCGCTGGCGGCACCGCCGCGCCGCTGACGGCCTCCGGTGAACATCTGTCCGAGTAGGTCGCCGAGACCGGCATCACCGGCGTTGAAGTTGTAACCGCCTGGCTGACCGCCCGAGCCGCCGAAACCGCCCATCGGGCCCATCTTGCGGACCTCGTCGTATTCCTTGTGCTTGGCCTCGTCGTTGAGGACGTCGTAGGCCGCGCTGATCTCCTTGAACCGATCCTCGGCAGCGCTGTTGCCGGGGTTGGCGTCCGGGTGACTCTCGCGGGCGAGTTTGCGATATGCCTTGGTGATCTCTTTCGGGGTGGCTGTATCAGCAACGCCGAGGATCTTGTAGTAGTCCTTTTCGAACCATTCACGTTGTGCTGTCACGATCGCTCACCTCGCGCGTGCCCTCGGAGCTCGCCGCTTCGGAAACTCTTCCTGCGGCATCTTCTCAGCTGATGGGTGACGGCTCTCACCCGCGGACTTTGACCATCGCCGGCCGCAGCGTCTTGCCCTTCCACAGATAACCCGTGCGCAACACCTCGCTGACTGTCGTCTCGTTGCCGGCATCATCGGCCGGCTCGTGCACAACTGCATCGGCGAGAGCCGGGTCGAACGGCTTACCCTGCAGGTCGAGCGCTTCGAGCCCCTGCTTCTGCAGGACTCCCATCAACGCCGACCAGATCGGTTCGACGCCGTCGGCACCGTGGGCGAACGCCGCCTCGCAGGCGTCCAGTACCGGCAGCAGGGTCTCGGCGATCTTGCCGGTCGCCCGGTCGATTTCGCTCTGCTGTTGCACCGCCACTCGCTTGCGATAATTGTCGAAGTCGGCCTGCAGACGCAGGGCGATGTCCTTGAACTGGTCGCGCTCTGCACTGATCGCGTCCAGTTCGGACAGCTCTGCTTCGAATTCGGCAAGCGAATCCTCGACGTCGGCCGACATCATCGCCTCGGCACCGTCCGGGTCGGCCGGAGAAGTTTCGCCGATGGTGTCGTCGACGGGGGGCGACGCGCCGGTCAGTGGGTCCGTCGCTCCGTCGTCACGACTGCGCCCGGAGGCGTCCGTCGGATCGGCGCTCATCAGGAGGTCGGATCGTCGACGATTTCGGCGTCGACGATCTCGTCGTCGTTGACCGAGCCGGCACCGGATGACTGCCCGGAGGCCGACGTTCCGGCAGCGTTCGAGTCACGGGCGGCCGCCTCGTACAGCTTCTGGCTGAACGTCTGGCTGGCAGCGGTCAGCGCCTCGGTTGCCGTCTTGATGGCGTCGTTGTCGTTACCGGCGAGCGCAACCTTGAGGTCGGCGAGTGGGGTTTCCACAGCGGACTTCTCGTCTGCCGTCACCTTGTCGCCCTGCTCACGGAGCACCTTTTCGGTCTGATAGACGAGCGAGTCTGCGTTGTTGCGGACTTCGGCCTCTGCACGGCGCTGGCGGTCCTCTTCGGCGTGGGCCTCGGCATCCTTGACCATCTTGGCGATGTCGTCCTTGTTCAGCGAGGACTGTCCGCTGATCGTCATCGACTGTTCCTTGTTCGTCGCACGATCCTTGGCAGACACGTGCACGATGCCGTTGGCGTCGATGTCGAAGGTGACTTCGATCTGCGGGACACCGCGTGGTGCAGGCGGCAGATCGACGAGCTGGAACTTGCCGAGCGTCTTGTTGAAGCCGGCCATCTCGCGCTCGCCCTGCAGCACGTGGATCTCCACGGACGGCTGCATGTCATCGGCGGTCGTGAAGACCTCCGTACGGCGGGTCGGAATGGTGGTGTTGCGTTCGATGAGCTTGGTCATCACGCCACCCTTGGTCTCGATACCGAGCGACAGCGGGGTGACGTCGAGCAACAGGACGTCCTTGACGTCGCCACGCAGCACGCCTGCCTGGATGGCAGCACCGACGGCGACGACCTCGTCAGGGTTGACCGACTTGTTCGGCTCCTTGCCGGTGAGGTCGATGACGAGATCCTGGACAGCAGGCATACGCGTCGAGCCGCCGACGAGGATGACGTGGGCCAACTGGCCTTTGGACACACCGGCGTCCTTCAGCGCCTGCTCGAACGGGATACGGCAGCGCTCGATGAGGTCGGCAGTCATCTCCTGGAACTTCGAACGGGTCAGTGACTCGTCCATGTGCAACGGACCCTCGGCAGTCGCGGTGATGAACGGCAGGTTGATCTGCGTCTGCTGTACCTGTGACAGTTCGATCTTGGCCTTCTCGGCTGCTTCCTTGAGGCGCTGAGCAGCCATCTTGTCGTTCGCCAGGTCGACGCCGTGGGCAGCCTTGAACTGCTGCACGAGCCAGTCGATGATCCGCTGGTCCCAGTCGTCGCCACCGAGCTTGGTGTCGCCGTGGGTCGACTTGACCTCGAAGACGCCGTCGCCGATCTCCAACACCGACACGTCGAATGTGCCGCCACCGAGGTCGAACACGAGGATGGTCTCGTCCTCCGCGCCCTTGTCGAGGCCGTATGCCAACGCCGCAGCGGTCGGCTCGTTGATGATGCGCAGCACCTCGAGACCGGCGATCTGGCCGGCTTCCTTGGTGGCGGTGCGCTGCGAGTCGTCGAAGTAGGCCGGCACGGTGATCACGGCCTGGGTGACGGTGTCACCGAGGTAAGCCTCGGCGTCGCGCTTGAGCTTCATCAGCGTGCGTGCGCTGATCTCCTGGGCGGTGTATTTCTTGCCGTCGATGTCAGGCGACTTCCAGTTCTCGCCGATGAAGCGCTTGATCGAGCGGAAGGTGCGGTCGGGGTTGGTGATCGCCTGACGCTTGGCGACTTCACCGACGAGCACTTCGCCGGCCTTGGAGAACGCCACGACGGATGGCGTGGTACGGCTGCCCTCGGAGTTCGGGATGACGACAGGGTCTCCGGCCTCGAGAAAAGCGACGACTGAGTTGGTGGTACCGAGATCGATACCGACGGCCTTGGCCATGGTGGAGAGCCTCCTGAAGGACTGACCCAACTGATTGTGGGACTGGATGTTCGCCCATGCTACGAGCCTCCCTCGGGCCGACGCAACTTCGAGATCAGAAAACTTGAGTCTTTACGACTCAACTTCGTGATCGATGTGGCGCGGGATACTCCTCCCCACCGTCGCAGCAGTACGCCGTCTACGATCGAGCGTCATGACCGGCACACTCGTGATCGTCCGCCACGGCGAGAGCACCTGGAATCAACAGAACCTGTTCACCGGTTGGCACGACGTGCCGCTGTCCGACAAGGGCGTCGCCGAGGCTTCGGCTGCCGGGATCACGTTGCGCGAGGCGGGACTGAGCTTCGATTTCGGCCACACCTCGCTGCTCGTACGGGCGATCAACACCGCCCATCTGGCGTTGACGTCTGCCGATCAGGTCTGGCTCCCGCTTGCGCGCTCGTGGCGGTTGAACGAGCGTCACTACGGGGCGTTGCAAGGGCTCGACAAGAAGGCGACGACCGAACTTCATGGTGCCGAGCAGACGAATCTCTGGCGCCGTAGCTACGACGTCCCCCCGCCGCCCGTCGACGCCGACGATCCCGAACACCCGAGTCAGGATCCCCGGTACCGGCTGCTGGCGCCAGACGTACTGCCAGCCACGGAGTGCCTCAAAGACGTCGTTGCGCGGGTGCTTCCCTACTGGTACGACGCAGTGGTGCCACAACTGCGCGCCGGCCAGAATGTGCTCGTGGTCGCCCACGGCAACTCGTTGCGTGCCCTCGTGAAGCATCTCGAGGGCATCTCCGACGAGGCGATCGCCGAACTGAACATCCCCACCGGCGCGCCGCGGCACTACACGTTCGACGACGACCTGACCGTGCTCAGCGCCGCGTATCTGGGTGACGCGGAGGCCGTCGCCAAAGCTGCTGCGGCGGTCGCCGCCCAGGCCGGATCGGCCTGAAAGGGGAGCAATGGGAGACCGAACGGGGGCCCGATGGGAGGCTGATCGGAGCCTGCCGTGGCCACGACATCGGCTGATCGCACATCAGTGGTCGCTGAACCGCCTAGAGTTCCGCGTATGGCCAGTAGGAAAGCGATATATGACCACCTCAAGCGGGTGCCGTTGTTCTCATCATGTTCCACCAAGGACCTCGAGAAAGTCGCCAAAGCCGGCGATCAAGTCACGATGCCCGCTGGGTCCGTCATCATCGATCAGGGTCAGACCGGGCACGAGGCATTCGTGATCCTGTCGGGTACTGCGACGGTGCGGCGTAACGGCAAGAAGGTTGCCTCGCTGGGGACCGGATCGATGCTCGGGGAGTTGTCGTTGCTCGATCACGGACCGCGCACGGCGACCGTCGTCTGCGATACCGAGTGCGAGCTGCTCGTCATCAGCCAGCGCCATTTCCTGGCGATCCTCGACGAGGTGCCAGCCCTCGGACACAAGCTGCTGGCGACGCTCGCCGGGCGCATCCGTGAGTTCGACCGCCAGTACTACGGCTGAACTTCGACCTCACTCGGTCGCTCGCTCGTTGCTCGCGTCGCTCTCTCCGATCCGGTCGGGTCTTGCGCGAGCGGCTTCGCCGCGCTCACTTGCGTGTCGGCGGCCAGCAAGTCGGCCTTGATCGCCGGATCAGGTGCTGCCGCCCTCGAACCCCGGACGGAATTCCTGAACGCCACGTGCGCCTACCGCTTCGAGCCTGAGCACCATCAGCGCACCGAGCCAGGTGGGCTTCTGCTGTTGAGCTTCGATTCGGGGATGCACTCGGTGGAAGTGGCGGCCACGAGCTAGCGTCGCGTTTGCCATGAGTACGCACACCGATACATCCGAACCTGTTGCCCCACCAGGTCCGAAGCGCATCAAGCCGCATCAGTTGGCCATCGGCCTCGGTGTCGGTGTCGGCGCCTTCACGCTGGTCTCCGGTGTCCTGCCGCTGTGGACCAAATGGCATGACGAATCGCCGGTCTCACGGCCGGTGTTCGGCGGTATTCCCGGCCCGATCCAGTTGGCGTTCTACACGCTGATCCCGATGCTGGTCATCTGGGGGGCGTGGACGTTCGCCCAGCGCATGCGCAACTGGGAGCGAGGTGGCCCCGATCGCCGCAGGACGACCCCGAAGAACGCCAAGCGTCGCCTCGCCGACTTCCGTGCCGGTGCATACATGCGCACGCTGCTGCGCGACTCGGCCGCCGGGTTGATGCACTCGATGATCTACTTCGGCTTCCTCGGGCTGCTCGGCGTGACGACGACGCTGGAAATCGATCACCAGATGCCACCGTCGTTGAAGTTCCTCCACGGCCGTACCTACGAGGCCTACGCCTTTTTCGGCGATTTCGCCGGCATCGTCTTCCTCGGCGGCATCGCCTGGGCCGTCGTGCGCCGCTACGTCCAGCGACCGTTCCGCATCCGTATCAAGACCCGCCCGGAGCACGCCATCATCCTCGGTGTCTTCGGCACGATCGGCGTCACCGGCTTCTTCGCGGAGGCATTCCGACTTGCCGAAACGAAGGCGTCGGGCGGCGACATCAGCTTCGAGAAGTGGAGCTTC
>Ga0123339_10003643_pt1 | contig 10228 bp, 7 predicted proteins | sample lystaG_FD_89956 | JGI IMG/M metagenome (GOLD analysis project Ga0123339, IMG submission 89956) | Glacier valley bacterial and archeal communities from Borup Fiord, Nunavut, Canada, to study Microbial Dark Matter (Phase II) -... | ecosystem: Environmental > Aquatic > Freshwater > Ice > Glacier ... | reverse complement strand
TTAGGAGTTCGGGATACGTAAAATCCTTGGGTTGTCTCAAAAAACGTTCTAGTAATTTGGCTTTGCTGCTCATCCTTGAGTTTTTACAAATGTACCTATAAATTAGTTACATTTAGTCAAATGAAATTAATTATTTATGGCACAACGGCTTTCTCCTTTTTTCTCTTTCCCATTTCCTCACTTTCGTTGTTTTCTGAATAAGGACATTAACGACAATTATGCATGATGAACGAAATGGCAAACCCAGCCCCATTCACCATGTCCCGGGATCCTATAATTTCCTGATTCGTTCCATGGCGTCCAGCACATTGTAACGATCGGCAAAGGCTGAAAAGCGGAAATAACCTTCGCCCGAGGGGCCAAAGCCTGAACCGGGAGTTCCCACCACATTGGCCTCGGTGAGTAGCTGATCAAAAAAATCCCATGATTTAACTCCACTGGGAGTTTTCACCCAAACATAAGGGGCATTCACTCCGCCAAACACGCTAAACCCACTTTCTTTTAGGCTTTCGCGCATGATACGGGCATTCTCAAGGTAATAATCAACAACAGCCTTCACCTGCTTTTTGCCTTCCGGGGTATAAATAGCGGCGGCGGCTTTCTGCACCGGATAAGATACGCCATTGAATTTGGTGGTATGCCTGCGGTTCCACAATGCCTTTACCTGGTGGGCATTCCCGGCGGTGTCGTAAGCTTTCAATTCTTTGGGGATCACTGTAAAGGCGCAACGTGTTCCGGTAAAGCCTGCCGTTTTTGAGAAGCTGCGAAATTCGAGTGCCACCTCTTTTGCACCTTCAATTTCGAAGATCGAATGGGGAATGGAATCGTCGGTTATATAAGCTTCGTAGGCTGCATCATAAAGGATAATGCATTGATTGGCACGGGCATAAGTTACCCATTTGGTCAACTCTTCTTTGCTGGCAACGGTTCCTGTTGGATTGTTGGGATAACATAGAAATATCAGGTCGGGACGTTCGGTGGGCAATTCAGGAATAAACCCGTTGGCCTCATTGCAAGGCATGTAAATAATTCCTTCGAAATAACCATTGCTTTGCATCGGTCCTGTTTTGCCTGACATAACAGTTGTATCAGCATATACAGGATAAACAGGGTCGCAGATGGCGATTTTGTTTCCCGCTCCAAATATTTCCTGGATGTTGCCTGTGTCGCATTTTGAACCATCGGATACAAATATATCCTCAGCTGTAATGTCAACTCCACGATTTTGGTAGTCGTTCAAGGCGATGGCATTGCGTAAAAAATCGTAGCCCTGTTCGGGGCCGTAACCTTTAAATGTGGCTGCACTTGCCAACTCTTCAACACCTTCGTGAAAAGCCTTGATGACGGCTGGTACCAATGGTTGTGTAACGTCACCAATACCCATGCGGATAATTATTTTGTCTGGATTGGCCTCTGCAAATTCGCGTACTCGTCTACCGATTTCGGGGAATAAATACCCTGCCTGAAGTTTCAGGTAATTCTCATTGATCAATGCCATGGTATGTTGTATAAAGTGATTATAGTTTCATTTTTGAAAGGCCCAAAGTTAAGGAAAAAGATTGCACGGATTAAAACGGAGGGACACAGATTGCACAGATTAAATCAGATTACACTGAGGGAAATATTCCACGGATTAAAATGGATTACACGGATGCTGACAGACGGGAACATCGATTACATACAGTTTAAATAAATAAAGGAACACTGATCCTGCATACTTGCATCTGAGTTCCATTTGGAATTCATATCCTTCATTTAAATTCGTGCTATTCGTATTATAGTCTCATCTTACGCAAGAACACAAAAAAATAATACGAAGGGTGTCTTAAAGAAAAAATTAAACACGGAGACGCAAGAACACGAGGAAAAAATAATTGAATGCCAGATCTTTGTGTCTTCAGATCTTTGTGTCTCCGTGTTTATTCGACTTTGAGAACATCCTCTGCTACATATGTATTTCTTTTTTCTTTTTTATTAAATATCTGTGTTCATTCGTAAGGTGAGTTATAGTTTAAAATATTGAAACAGATAAATTCTTATCTTTGCCAGTAAACCCATTACTTTTATTGATGAAGAAATAAAAAGGATGAAAGATGCTTATCAAAGTATCGAAAGTAATCCGTGTAATCCGTTTTAATCCGTGTAATCTATTAAACAATTATGGTAACCTTTCAATCACATTCGGGAATTTATACACTGGAAGTCAGGCAATTTATAAACTGTTCGATGGACGAAGCCTGGCTTTTCTTCTCTTCGCCCGGCAACTTGTCGAAGATTACTCCTTCGCACATGGGTTTTCAGATTACTTCCGGGGCTCCTGCTAAAATGGCCCCCGGACAAATTATTACTTACCGGGTGTCTCCATTTCCGGGCTTCACAACCAACTGGGTGACTGAAATAACGCATGTTTCAGAAGGTAAATATTTCGTTGACGAACAGCGTTTTGGCCCTTACAGGATGTGGCACCATGAACATCATTTCGAAGCGCAGGGCGAAGGTGTTTTAATGACTGACCGCGTGTCGTATAAATTGCCCTTTGGATGGTTAGGAAAATTGGCACATGCCCTTTTTGTAAAACGGCAACTACAACAAATCTTTGCATTCAGGGAAGAGTTTCTGGATAAGATGTTTTATCAGTAATAACCTGAGTTCGAAATAAGAAACATGTTCTTCAAAGGCAAGCTGCAAAGTACCAGAGTACCAAAGTCCCAAAGTATTTTACCTTATTTTTGGAGTAATTTTTACTATAATATAGCACCCAAATAACTAATTGAAGTCTTTTTTTGCTTTGATACTTTGTCTCTTTGGTACTTTTTTACACTCATTTGCTTATTATAAATTCAGGTTAATCATTAATTTGAATACTGATAAATAAAAAAGAACACTCTTTTTTGTTCTTTTTAACATGTCATCAGTGTTCACCCTCTTTTCAGCATAAAGAAAGTTTACGGTGAGTAAAAATATCTTATTTGAAATAGGTTGCCAATTTGGGGTGTAAAGGGGTGTATTTTAATTTATAATAATTATAAATTAAAATTTTAAATAATTGTATGTCAATATGTTTATGTAATTAAAAACAAACAGTTAATTAGTCAAAAACACTTTCTAAATATCGGTTGGCATGGTTTATGACAATGCCCCCCGAAAGAAGAATGAAATCTCAATAGAAGCAAAATTAGTAAGTCATATTACGCAAAGGGGTAAAGGGCAAGTTATTTGCATGCTTATAATAGATATGATAATTCGATTCTGTTAACCTGTTGATATTGAGTACTTTGTTTTAACGCTTTAATTAATTTAAATGAGGCAAATAATTCTGCTGTTTTGTGGCATTACCACCTTTTTAGTTGCCATGGTTCCTGAAGCGAAAGCGCAGGTCACCATGAGTGCTACTGCCACGGCGGAAGTTATAGAAGCTTTATCGACCAAGGAAACTTCCCAATTGAACTTTGGCCGCTTTTCGCCTAAAGCACAAGGGGGAAAGATAATCTTGACTCCTGAAGGAACCATTAGTGTTCAGGGAAATGTTGTACTGGAGGGTGGAACTCAAAACGCGGCCAGTTTCTCAATCACGGGACAATATGATGCTACCTTTTCAATTTCTCTTCCTCTGGGACCTGAAACATTGATCAACTTTAAAAATGATAAAACCATCCAGGTAAGTGATTGGAAATCGTCTCCAGCACAGGGCATCGGTGCGGGTATATTGACCAGTGGGGAGTTGACCGTACGAATTGGGGCAAGTTTGACGGTGGGCGATATGAATGCCAATCCTGTTGGGCTTTATTCCGGAAGTTATGCGGTGACGTTTGGCTATAATTAGGGGATACAGATTACACGGTTTAAAGCGGATTACTCGGATGGGCGCGGAGCTATCAGCCAGTCATTCTTCATAGATCATTTCTTTTTCTATCTTTCCAATTACTTGGGTAGCACCCAATGACACTTTCGGGGTGAAAAATTACCGAAAGGTAAAATATGTTTATATGAGTCTATGTCGCCCTGAATACTCTGTGTGACATAACTTCGCAATGGGCCATTGAAATTGATGACATTAGTAAAGCTTCGATCGAAGCGGTTGTCCCAATGTTGAATGAGCGGCTAAATCGAGATCTATTTATCCGTTTAAAACACCAAATTAATGGTTGAGGGTGGAAGGTAAAAGCCTCCCTTTAAAGTTTATAAATTACAACTGCCTTCTACTTTTCCAAAATAAACGTTGACACTAATCCGCCTTTGACTCAAAATAGATAGGAGCCATTACTAAATTAGGCTCAACTTAATTCCACCGGTAAGTTCCTATGAAACAGGTACAAGGCCTTCTATTTCATTTTTCTATTGATCGAGTGAATGATTGAATAGGCTGATGGATCTGTAATATAATCTCACCCCAAATTTGTGAACTATATTTATTGGCTATACCTTAATATTTCCAACGGATCTGGGAGTTTTTGAGTGATCACGAAGTATTATTTTCAGGTTACAATAAATTTACTCTGGCAACTATGTCTGTGGTTAAGCGGAATGCATAACGGTAAGGCAATCCCTCCTCATGTAGACATGCATTTTAATGTTTGGACTGATTAATATGCCAAACCCGCAGGTAGAAAAGTGTTTTATATCGTAAATTCCGCGCAACGAATCACTCTGTCAAATTAACCAATTCATTTCAACTAATCATATTTAATCAAAACGCGATTAAATATGATTAGCCATGTCTAAAATACATGGCTAAGACTAGGTGTCTATTTACATGATCATAACTAAAATACATAACAAGTAATATGTTTAAATAACATAGTTTAATGTGTAAAATAATGTATGTATAATATTACAAATAATAAAATATTCTTACACGATGTAAATAATAGTTATCTAAAAGATACCTTAATTAGCTCTATATTGACCTTAAGTAAAAATAATTTACAATACATAGCATTAAAATCTTATTTAGAATTAATATAAATTGCATATTTAACAATAAAGATAAAATAAATATTGTATTGCGATAAATAACTTTTATATCTCTTATAATTAGAATTGTAAGGGTCTGTAAAAATTACTTTTTACTTTTCCATCAAATTATTAGAATGCAATTAGAAAGTTCAAAATCTAAAACAGCCTTTCAATGTTGAGGTTACAATAAAAAAAATAGTTTTTGAGTGCTTATATTTTGTAATATTAGAAAGTTTGCATGAATCTACCAGGAAATTTTAATACTGAAAAGGGGATGAAGTAACAGTTTTTTTTCTTTGGAAGGAGGGAAAAGTATTTCAATTAAACAAAAATATTTAGATTTTTCCTTAAAAAGAGTGTTCCGTCTACCGTCAGATTGCTGAATTGAAGTACAGAGTTGGATTTGAATTGATGGGTTTGCGATGAATAAATTAATAGGCTTTAAAATACTGGGGGTATTAATTTACTATTTTATTTCGACCGTTGGTTGCGAAATGTCTGCAACTACGTTAAGAAGTGATTCGCTGGTTCAATTCTCCAAATTGAACCCATGTACACTCTTTGTAAATGCCATTACCCGACCATGCAATCATTATAACGGCAATACTCCCGCGGATATTGCCCAACCACTGTTTTCTATAACACAATTTATTCTATATAGCTCTACATTGTCTGGAAGCCTGCTGATTTTAGCCATTGGCCTGGGGTGGTTTCTGCTGCTGCTTAAGAGATTGATAAAGCTACCATTCATTCCTCATTTAATTTTGATGATGGTGCTATTTATTGCTTTTGCAGGAAAAGGTCAGGCACAATCACAACAAACATTTACTGCCAATGGAAATTTTACTGTTCCTGCCGGGGTGACCAGTATCAATGTGCAGGCTTGGGGCGGTGGCGGGGCTGGCGGTCAGGCAAGTATTTTTTCTGTTGGAAAAGGTGGAGGTGGTGGAGGTGCTTATGCAAGTAGCATTTTGGCTGTGACCCCAGGGAATACCTACAATGTGACTATTGGAGCAGGTGGTACAGCTCCAAACCAGACTACTGAATCCACTGCCGGAGGTTCAACAAGTTTTGACGCACTGGTTATTGCGCAAGGTGGCAATAATGGTAATAATACTAACTCTTCTGGAACTGGAGGGGTGGGAGGATTAGCATCAGAAAGTATAGGAACGACAAAATTTAATGGAGGTAATGGCGGTAATGGAAATACCAATAGCGGTGGCGGCGGTGGAAGTTCAGCAACTGTTAGCAGAGATGGAGTAAATGGCGGAAATGCCAGTGGGGCAGAAGGTGGAGCTGGAGGAATTGATGCCAATGGTGATGGTGGAAATGGAGGCGACAAAAACAACATTGGCTTAGGGGGCACTTTTCCAGGTGGAGGTGGAGGTGGCAGAGGCGATTTAGGTTCTGCTTCAGGTGAAGGTGGTAGAGGACAATTGATTATTTACTGGACTTGTCCAAACTACGCCATTACAAGTACAAGTGCAGAAAGTCCTGTCTGTAGCGGAAATGGTACTTTTGTAACCTTAAATTCTACCAAGGTTAGTTTACCGGTAGGTGTTTATGTTGTGACTTACAATCTAAGTGGTGCCAATATTGTAACCGGTAATACTGCAACTTTAACTGTTTTGCAACCAGGTATTGGTACATTTATAACAAGTGCTATGGCAAATGCCGGATCAACTGATATTACAATCACCAATTTGGCATCCGGTTCTGGATTTCAAATTTGTAGTAATCCAGTAAGCACAGGGAATATTAAAAATATAACGATTATTCTGACAGTAGGAACGCCAGTTTTTATCTTGGGTGCCACCACAACCCGGAGTCAGGGAGAAGGATCAGTAACTTATATAGCAACAGCAACCAACACTACCGGAATAACCTATAGCTTGGATGCTGAGAGTATCGCAGGAGGAAACACGATTGTTGCAGCAAATGGCTCCGTAAGCTATGTTGCAGGATGGAGCGGAACCTCCATAATCACTGCCAGTGCTGCAGGCTGTAACGAACCTGCCATAGCATCTCATACAATCATGGTTAATCCTTCACGGGCAATTACCCCAATGAACGCTGCTGTCAGCAGTGATGAAACATTTACAGCAACACCTGAGACCATCACCAATGGAGCAGCAACAATTACCTATACAAGAACCGCATTCTGCAAGAATATTGCTTCTGATCAGGCAGTAACACTGAATGGAACTGCTGGTGGAACTTACACAGCAACGCCACAAGGATTATCTATTAATTCGGTAACAGGAGCAATAATTCCAAGTGCAAGTACTGCAGGATCTTATACGGTAACTTATACCATTGCAGCATCAGGTGGTTATGAAGCGGTGACAGCAAACACTTCTGTAACAATAACTGCTCTACAGGTAGCAACATTCAGTTATCCTGGTAGTTCGTTTTGTTCAGATGCTGTCAATCAAATACCTGTATATACTAGTGATGGTAAAGCAGGTAAGTTTTCGTCGACTCCCGGGTTAGTCTTTGTAAGTGCTGCAACTGGGGAAATAAATATCGCTGCTAGTTTACCAGGAACTTATACTATAACGAATAAAATCGCTGCATCGGGTGGGTGTGGTGCTGTTACTGCTACATACCCTATAATAATAAATCCCAGACCAACCATCACAGTAGATTATTGTATAATTGCGCCTAAAATAAGGCTTACAGCCACAGGAGGAACTTATGAATGGTTGGTGCCTGGCTCACCTACAACTGATTATATTGATGCGGATCTTGCACGTGATTACAGTGTGAAGGTTACCAATGGATCTTGTGTTCAAACGATTAAAGTAACTTTGTTAAATGAAAAGGTTGTTAATGGAGATTTTACAAACCCAATTGAACCTTCGGGTTTTACAAGTGATTACACATACTATCCAGATAAAGCAGCAGTAAATAACGAATTAATTCCTGATGGTGGAACCAATGGATATGGCGTTGGAACTAACGGTCAATTTTATCATCCTGGATTTTGGGGGTTGGATCATACCAATAATGCAACAGGGCCAAGAAATTTCATGTTAGTAAATGGGCATGGGACACTTGTAGTTTGGCGAGAAGGGACAATAACACCAATACCAGTGGTTCCAGGAACAACCTATTATTTTTCAGCTTGGGCGATAAGTCTGAATAGTTCAACTATTCGTGCTAATTTGCAGTTCGATGTAAATGGTTCTACTTCAGGAATGTCACAAACTTCTACCGGAATATTGCCGGCAAGGGCAGAAAACAATAATTATGCCGAATGGACAAGATTTTATGGAACTTGGAAAGCACCTGCTGGAGTAACAACGGCTATAATTTCAATCGTAGATTTGGTGATAAATGCAGATGGTAATGATTTTGGTCTGGACGATATATCTTTTGGTACACTTGATCCTCCGCCGGCAGCTTTAAAATCGGCAATAGGTAGCGATGACCAGACTGTATGTATCAACACCCCCATTCAGAATATCATATATTCTACCGAACGTGCTTTAAGTGCAACTGTCTCGGATTTGCCGGCTGGAGTAATTATTAAAATGGAATCCAACCGATTAACTATCAGGGGGAATCCAACTGTGGCAGGCACATTTCCTTATACAATTACTTTAACGGGTTGTAAGCCAGAAGACATAACTACTATAGAAGGTACTATAACGGTCATACCGAATGCAAGTATGGCGTCAACTTTTGCACTTCCCGGCCCATTTAACTTCTGCGTAGAAAATATTTCTAATGCAATTTTTAAAGATGCTGTTAATATTAACGATGTCGATATTAGTGATCCAAACGATGCTAATAATCCCCGTCCTGATTATTACATGGTTAAACCTTCTGAACTAGACCTGTCGACAAGCAATTTTGTTACCAACTGCTGCAGTAGCATACCTAAAATTCGCTGGAAAATTACTTTGAATAATTCCCCATTTCTCCCTCTTTTAACTTATGGGTACATTGAAGGACAACCATCAGATTATATCACTTCGGGCAATAAAATCAAATTGCCAGGTGCAGCAACTTCCGTAGTAAAATACATCATAACATATTGGTTGGTAGACTGTAATGATAATGAAAGTGTTCCGGTTGATGTTGAGATTACTATTAACCCAAGGCCATACATTGAAAAAATGCAATAATAAAAACATTTAAATATAAAATTATATGAAACAATTCAACATTGAAACAATTACACAAATCCAAAACCACCAGAGCATCGGTGAAGGTTTGGCTGTAGATCAACGATTTATTCTAAAACTAAAAGCAGCAGGTAAGGCTGATTTAAATCAACCTTACTATAAAAGTGCAGGGGTGAGTTTTTGTAAAGGGGCGCCTGGCCGAACACGGATGCAGGGAACGGGTTGATAACTCAATCCAATTAAACACAAGCACCGCTACCTGAACTAGTTGAAGGGAGTACAAATACAACAATTAATTACAGTTAATTTAATAAAAAAACAAAGATCTATTATTCATAAATGGTTAATTTTTACAATCATGAAAAAACAAATTCTAATTATCGTGTTATTAGTAATTGCGACTTTCGCTAACATCAGCAAGTCCTATGGACAAACAGCCATTGTCGGAACAGCTCCCCGCCCATTACCTGCATCATGTACAAATGATGCATTGCATCCAATTGCAGGTAACCCTTATGATTATACTGCTATAATTAATCCGGCTTTAGGTACTACAATTTGGTATGCAACAAAATCTACCACCTTCATAACAGGAGGAGCGATATCGGCTACTCAAATTCTTGCAGATGGTGTGAGTATTGCTTCTTCAGCAACCAATTATCGAACAGAAGTTACAGGAGCTACAGCTACAAGTCCAACAACAGCAAATGTAACATGGACATCAGCAGGGCTTTTTGGTGTTAATGCAACTGCAAATCCTTTGTTTATGGTAGTCAATTATACGGGACCTACTTGTTCAAATAATATGAAAGTATTTCAGATTGTTCCAAAAAATGCTTTTACTGTTGATATTCTAAACATGAATTATACAACCAAAGCTTCCATTGGTTATGATGATGTAACGGAGGTTCAGTGTTATGCAAATGTTGCAGGTGCAACTTGGGCTAGTGCAACTGGAATGACTTTCGATTATGGTGTAAATACTATGTATTTCGAAGTTGTTGCAGCCAATTTTAGTACTTCATTTACTCCTACCTTTAAATTGACAGGATTAAAAACTGGGCAGACAGCTGTAATTACCTGGGATTATCTTAAGACTGGTACTTTTACAACAGCACTTGGAGGTACATTAACTGGGG
>Ga0123339_10003641_pt1 | contig 10229 bp, 10 predicted proteins | sample lystaG_FD_89956 | JGI IMG/M metagenome (GOLD analysis project Ga0123339, IMG submission 89956) | Glacier valley bacterial and archeal communities from Borup Fiord, Nunavut, Canada, to study Microbial Dark Matter (Phase II) -... | ecosystem: Environmental > Aquatic > Freshwater > Ice > Glacier ... | reverse complement strand
GCAACGGGTGGGGATGTTTGGGGTGTGGGTCAACCGCCACGGCGCGGTCTACCCGGACTATCTGCCGGCGCCCGATGCCGTGGTCACCGACCTTCGCGACCTGGCCGGCGCGCTGGCGTAGCGAGCAAGCGCGGCGCCTGCCTAGAGGCGGTCCCGATTCTGTTGGACCACGTCGAACACCTCTGTCAGAGACGGCCGCCTCCCATAAACGAGGGTCAGAGCGGCGTCATAGCCCCTCACGATGAACGGGAAGGTCTCGACCCCGGCGTTGAACGCGGGACTTTCCGCGTAGCCGCCCTCGGGTCGGACGTCCCAAGCGAACCCAGCGCTCTGGCTGTGGCGGTCGATGTCCGCCGCGAGCGCGCGGACGCCGTCGAGACCGAGAGCGTCAAGCGCGTCGGTCACCAACGGAGCCTCGAGCAACCTTGCGATGTCGTAGAAGTGGCGCCCCGCCTTGAGGATCGCGTTGGTGTCGCCAGCCGATGCTGCGGCGTGAACCCCAGCGAGCTTCTCGAGCAGGGTGCGTTCCGGCGCTAGCACTTTCACGTCAAAGGACGCGAACTCCTCCCATTCCGACGCGGGCTCGCCCAGCACCTCGTCGGCGTAGATCGCAATCATCGACCGGAACGGATGTGAAGAAACGGGTTGGGTGCCTCCTCGACTGCCCATCTCGAGCAGGATGCCTTCCTTGATCGCACCTCCGGAGAACGACGACGCATAGACATAGGTCGTGTCGCGCTTCACGCCGGTGGTGGATGGGCCGACGATGCCGCGCGTCACTAGGTGCGCCCTGATCTCGGCGTCGACCTGCTTTAGGACAGCGTGCCTGGCGTTCGCTCCGGGGCCCTGCGGGAACGCAACGAGCAGGTCGATGTCTTCCGAAAATCGGTCGATGAGGCCGAAGACTCTACTGAGGCTCGTGCCGCCCTTGAAGACAAACTCGACAGGTTCGTCTGAACCCACGATCGGGCGAGAGCGCGAGGCGATCCGGAGTACCTCGGTTGCCCAGAAGTCCTTCTCCACGTAAGACGGCTCCACGTTTGTGTCACCCGCGACCCGCAAGACCAGCGCATTGAGAGAGTCGGGATCATCACGCAAGCATGCGGTCATGCCGCAGTTGGGCGCGCCGCGGAGCGCGCCTCGAGTTCCGTGCCCAACCGCGCTGCGTTGACCCGAGTGGCCACGTCTCGCTCGCCTGACGCGACGGCGAGCAGCTTGCCGATGCGGGCCTCGCGCGCAGCGTCGGCCAAGACCACCGCGTCTACGAGCGCTTCCCAGCCGTGCTCGACGTACACCTCTGGGTCGCGGAGCAATTCGACAAGCGCGATCTCTTTGTAGGTGAGGCCGACGCGGTCGAGGTTACTGCGAACGGTGAGCTTGATCCCCGGGAGGTCCTTCGCAGGTTTCAATGCGGCCAGGTGGAGGGCGGGCGGGACCTGTGTGGTCAGCGACCATTCACGTGCCGCCGAGAAGCCTGCGGGACCCACCCCCTTGCGCCCGAGCGCCTCGAACGCAACCTCAACCGTGGAAGGCCCCGTCATGCCGTACCGGGTCTTGGCCCCCCGGTAGTAGAGCCCATGGCGCACCTTGATGAGGTCGCCTTCCCCAACCGCCCGCGACACGGCCTTGCGACGTGCAGCAGCGGTACCGGGGAGTGCCTCGACACGAACGAACGAGCGCGGACGTGCGGAACGAATGGCTGCTGCGGGGGCAACGCTCGTGGTCGACGCGGCGTGTGTCATCGTTGCCACCTTCCTGTCCGCCATATTCTCAATCGAGAGATTCTTGCGTCACATAAGTCTATTGCGATAGTGACATTGATACTAAGCGCCCCTGGCTTCATCGCACAGCCGCCCCTCACAGCGGCACCGCCTCTGCGAGGATCTCGTCACGCGAGTGCGGGCGCAGGCCGTCATCGAGGACGAGGTCAACTCGCTCCCCAAGCAGCGCGACCAGCTCGGCTTCTAGGGCGCCGATATCGAACAGCGAGGCGTCGCCGGGGAAGGTCACGAGAAGGTCGACGTCGGCCCCGGGCCCGTCCTCGCCGCGGGCCACGGAACCGAATACGCGCACGTTGCGGAAGCCGTGCCGAGCGGCCAGGTCGATCACCTCGCGTCTGCGCTTGACGAGCGCGCTCCCCCGCTCACTTGCGGGAAAGAATCGCAACAACCGCGCAACCTCGGGCTGGCTGCGGTTCACGGCACGCGCAATCTCGCGCTGGCTCATACCTGCTGCGGCACCCCGCCTCACAGCGCCGACGAGTTTGGCGCGAGCCTCGAAGCGCAGGCGCTCGGCATCGAGCGCGTCCGCGAGCATCTGCTCCACGAGTGATTCCGACATGGCCACCTCCATCTGATAGGTAATACTATCAGCGGAGTCCGACACGTCATCAGTCGACCTGGAACACATACGCGAAGGCGCTGCGGGTGCAGGCGATGCCGCGCCCGGAGGAGCGGATGCGCTCGCCGTCGGCCGCATCGGCGCGCTTGGAGATGAGGTACTCCCCTAGCCCCTCGGTGGCCAGACGGTAGCGCCCGTTAGCGTGATGCGCCGCGGCCACCAGGTGCACGCCGGGCTCGAGTGCCGCCAGGCTGGCGTCGCCGTGGCTCGTGGTGGCCAGCAGCAGCCCGCGCGTCGTTGTCCACGTAGGTGACGGACGGCAGCGCGGTCGACGGCGACAGGTCCACATAACTGCCCGGATACAGTGCGCGCTCGATGGGCCAGCCCTCGGCCAGCGCCGCGAACAGGCCCGACCGGTCCCCGATGGACCCCCTGTACTCCGACTACGTCACCCTCTTTGGCATAGACACATCCAAACATGCCGGGCCCGAGCCCCTTCGCGAACTCCCGTTGTGGGCGACCTTCACGGACGCGAGAAACCGCGCTAGAGACGCGGGTCCATCGGCTCGCTCTCGAGCGCGAGCACCGAGAACGCACACTCGTGGACGCGCCATAAGGGTTCGCCCGCGGCCGCACGCCGAAGCCCCTCGATGCCCAGGGCGTACTCGCGCGCGGCGAGGGAGCGCTTGCGCCCGACGGACCTCTTCTTCAGGGTCTTGAGGTGGTCGGCGTCGAGGTAGTCGGGGCCGTAGATGATGCGCAGGTACTCGGCACCGCGCACCTTGAGTCCGGGCTGCGTCGGTTGGGCTCTGGACGCGTCGAGGTTGAGAGCGGGCTTGACGACCATGCCCTCGCCGCCCGATGCCGTCATCTCCTCCCACCAGTCGGAGGCTGCGGCGCACTCCTCTGGGGAGTCGAGGCTCGCGTAGGTGCGACGGGTGGTGCGGAACAACGCCCCGTCGGCGCTGACAAGGCGGTCCGCAATGTCCATGTGCCAGGAGTGCTCGCGCTCTTCAAAGGTCGCGCCCTCGGCAGCGAGCACCTGGAACACCGCCAGCTGCACGCCTTCCAGGCCGTCTACCGGCCAGCAATAGCGCCGGTAGGCGTCCACAAAGCGCTGCGCGTTGGCATCCCGGTTCGCGATGCGGTCGCGCAGCGCGCCGACGTCCACACCCCGCACGGCTGCCCCGTCGAGTGCGGCCAACGCCACCGGCATCGACGCGCGCGCGGCGGCGCCCACCTGGGCGTATTGGGCACGCAAGAGCCCCTGGGCCTTGGCGCTCCACGGCAGCAGTTCGGCGTCCAGCGCGAGCCAGTCGGTGTCGAGCTCGTCGAACAGACCTGCGCCCTCCACGGCGGCGGTGATGCGCCGCACCAGCTCGGCACCCAGGTCGCCCGCGAAGAACTCGCGACCGGTTCGGGTATAGACCACGCCGGTGCGCTCCCCGCGCTCGGCAAAGCGACGCCGCGCGGCCGACACGTTGCGCGCGATCACCACGACCGCGCGCGATCCCATGTGTTTCTCTTCGCACACCACGCGCTCGACCTTGTGCTTGCGGAACGCCTGGAAGGCCTCATTCGGATGCTCCAATACCCCCTCGACGGCCGACGCTTCCACGGGCGCCATCGTGGGCGGCAGGTAGATCAGCCACGAGGGCGCGATGGCGAAGCGGCTCATGACCTCGAGCGCTGGCGCGGCGTTTTCGGGACGCACCGAAACCCGCCCGGCGAGGGCCGTCTCGACGCCTGAGGTGCCCAGCACGTCGTCGATGTCGAGCAGCCCCGGCTCGCGTTCCTCTACCGGCGGCACCAACGGCCGAGCCGGCTCGTAGTACATGCGCTCGGCGGGTACTGAAACGACCTCGCGCTCGGGATACCTCAGCGCGGTGAGCGTGCCTCCGAACACGCAGCCCGTGTCCAGGCACATCGTGTTGTTGACCCATTCGGCCGTGGGCACGGGGGTGTGCCCATAGAGCACCATCGCCTTGCCGCGGTATTCGTTGGCCCACGGGTAGCGCACGGGCAGGCCGTATTCGTCGGTCTCCCCCGTCGTGTCGCCGTACAGGCAGAACGCCCTCACCCTTCCCGATGCGCGGCCGTGGTACTTCTCGATGAGGCCGGCGTGGGACACCACCAGGCGCCCGCCGTCGAGCACGTAGTGAGAGATGAGCCCGTCCATCCACTCGCGCACCTCGGCCACAAACTCGTCGGGCTGCTTTGCAAGCTGATCGAGCGAGTCTTGGAGCCCGTGCGAGACCGTCACGTTCTTGCGTGACAGCGCACGCACCAACTTGGCCTCGTGGTTACCCGAGACCACGAAGGCGTGGCCCGCGCGCACCATTCCCATGGCGAGGCGGAGCACGCCCGGGGTGTCGGGGCCGCGGTCGACCAGGTCTCCTACCAAGACGACGCGCCTGCCTTGGGAGTGCGTGGCATCCACCGCGCGACCCTCGCCGTCCCTGGTCACCGCGTAGCCGAGCGTGCCAAGCAGGGTCTCGAGTTCGGCGCGGCAGCCGTGCACATCGCCGATGACGTCGAACGGCCCTGTCTCATCGCGCAGGTCGTTGTACAACTTGGTGCGCACGATTTCGACGTCGTCGATCTCCGCGGCGCTCAGCGTGTGACTAGTGCGGATACCCTCCCGCGCCAGCCCCTTAAGGCTGCGGCGCATCGTCGCGGCCTGACGCTTGATGACGTCGGCGCCAAAGTCGCGGTCTCCCCGCGAGAGGGTGCGTTCCAGGCACACCTTCTCTGGCACGTCGAAGACGATCGCGACGGGCAGCACGTCGTGCTCGCGGGCCACCGCCACGAGCGACTGACGTGCGGCGGGCTGGATGTTGGTCGCGTCGATCACGGCGATTTTGCCGCGCGCGAGGCGCTTTCCCGCGAGGTAGTGCACCAGATCGAAGGCGTCGGCGGTGGCGCTTTGGTCGTTCTCGTCGTCGCTCACCAGGCCGCGTGCGGTGTCGGAGCTGATGATCTCTGTGCCAAGGAAGTGGCGCTTCGCGAAGGTGGACTTGCCGGAGCCGGAGATGCCCACGAGCAGCACGAGTGCCAGTTCCGGGATCTCGATGCGGCGGGTCACGCGACGGCGTCCGTGTCCGCATCGGCGGGGACGACGGCGACAGTATCAACCCTGGTAAATACGGCCATTTGCGTGGGTGATCCCAGCGAGTCGTCAACCTCGCCGATGCCCTCGATGCGCACGATGTACCCGTGGGCGGTGCACACGGCATCGGCCCACGCGCGAAACTCCGAACGCGCGAACTCCCACCGGTGGTCGGGGTGCCGCAGCGCCCCGTCGGCCATCCCCTCGTAGAGCGCGTTGTAGTCGCGGTTGGGGGTGCTCACGATCACGTGGCGTGGCCGCGCGTGGGTGAAGATCGACGCCTCGAGGGCGGGTAGCCTGTCGATGTCGAGGTGCTCGATGACCTCCATCAGCACCACCGCGTCCAGCCCTGCGAGGCGGCGATCACGGTAGGTCGCACTCGACTGGAAGAGCGTGAGACGGTCCGATTGCCGCTCGCTCATGTCGGCGAGGTGCATCCTGCGCGCGCCTCGCGCTAGAGCGGTCGCGGAGACGTCGGTGCCCACGATGCGGGCGAACGATGCGTCGGCCAGCAGCGGGCGCAGCAGGGCGCCGTCGCCACAACCCACGTCTGCGACGCTCCTCACGCCTAGGGCCTTGAGTTCCGCGACGATCGCGTCCCTGCGCGTCCACGCGAGCTTGGCGCGGGGTGGCGCGAGGTCCTCCGCAGGGGTCGCCTCGGGCGGGAGCGCCTCGGGGTCGTCGCCGCCCGCCTCCACGAGCCGGTCGATCGCCTCGTTGACCAGGCCCTTCTGGTGGGCCAGGTAGCGCCGCGCGATGGCGTCGCGCAGCGGGTGCGCTTCCAGCCAGCCCTCGCCGTGGCGTACCAGCTTGTCGATCTCGTCGTCGCCCACCCAGTAGTGCTTGGCGTCGTCAAGTACGGGAAGCAAGACGTAGAGCTGGTTCAGGGCGTCGGCGAGGCGCAGTGTGCCAGCGAGGGTGAGGTCCAGGTAGCGCGAGTCGCCCCACTCGGGGAACTCGGGGTCGAGTGGCACCGCAGACGCCGTGACGTCCCAGCCGAGCGGCTCGAACAGCTCGCGCGCGAAGTCGCTGCTGCCGCGGCACGGGAGGGAGGGGATGCGGATCTCGAGCGGGATGGTCGAATCCGCGAGCGCCTGGTTGGACTTGAGCGTGCCCGATGCGGCCGTGGAGAACACGCGCTTCATGGCCGAGGCGAGCAGCGACGATGCCGCGTAGGGGCGGTCGTTCACGTATTGGCCCAGCGTGAAGTCGCTCATCGTGGAACGTCCCGATCCGCGCGCGAGCTCGAGGGCGTCGACCTCAAGCAGCAGTGCCACGGTGCAGCGCTCCTCGGTGGCCTCGGGATAGAACACGTGGGCCGTTCCCACGGAGAGGTCAAACGACTGGGCCCGGTCGGGGTGCTTGTGCAGCAGGAAGCCCAGGTCCGTGGCTGGTTGATGCGTGGTGGTGATGGTGAGGATCACACGGCGCCCCTTTCTTGAACAGCCACGGACGACGCCCACTCCCTGAGGAACCCATCAAACAACTCCACTGAGGCAGGCTCGACGCGGTCGACGCTAGCCGCATCGAGACGGGCGAGGCGCTCATCCAGCGCCGCGACTAGATCAGAGGGCACCGCATAGCCGTCCTTCTCCATGAGGGTCGCCTTGGCCTTGATGAGCCCGTCAATCTCCTTGCGCTCTTGTACGTCCAGGACCATCGCGTCGGCAAGGTCGGCAAGGCGCATCGGCGGTTGCTCCGCGCGCTCAACGCACCACTGACCCGCAAGTGATGACCTGAGCGCGTAGAGAAACTTCTTAATGCGCACCGGGTCTGTGACACGAGCGTGGGCGAGTTGCTTGGTGGCCAAGGCTCGGTAGTGCTCGTAGGAGCGATCGCGGCGGTAGGTACAGTTCGCGAGGGCGCTGGCTGCATCACGGAATCCAGCAGCTTCGCGGTACACATGGGGTGAGCCGAGCCACTCGACGAGCGTGGCGTTGCCTCCGCGCATCAGGCCGAGCGCCTTGCGCAGGTCCCACCCCGCAATGTCGAGTTCGTCGCTGATGGGCACCTCGATCACGTCACGGCGTTGCTCGATCGACAGGTACCAGTCCCGCGGATGCACATAGATAAACCGGACATCGAAGTCGCTGTCTGGGCTCGCGAATCCCCACGCCCTGGAGCCCGACTCGCAGGCAAACAGGACGCGCACGCCGTGCTCGCGCTCGATGCGATCCAGATGGTCCTGGATGCTCGCCGCAACCGGCAGCGGGATGGTGTTCGGATCAGTCACATTGCGAGCCTAACCTGGGCGTTTGGCTGGTGCGTGTCGAGAGTCAAGGACACCTCTCGCGGACTCCCGCAAAGGTGCCCAGCGTCCGTTCGCTACGTAGGCGGGAGATCATCCCGATGCTCGCCACGCCCTATCGGGAGAACAGTCCCCTGCGCTTCTTGTCCTTGCGTGACTCCCAGGTTTTCGCGACCTTGGCGAGCACCTTGTCGAGCGGTGCGTCGCCGCTCACATCCTTACCCATCACCGAACCGACGGTGAAGACCGCGCCCGAGCCCATCGCAACGCCAGCCGCGTCCTCGGCCTGCCACAAGATCATGAGTGGCTCGCGTTCCGGCTCGCGGCCCACGGCCACGGGAGTGACAAAGAAGAAGGGTTCGTTGGACTGAACCTCACCCACAGCCCACTCCAGCCCTAAGGCGTGCTGCACTCGCTTGGCGATCTGGTCGCCGTACTGACCCTCCACGATTCCCCACTCTCCCGGGCCGCGCGCACGGCCCTTCGAGCAGGCTAGCGGACCGACGTGCAGGCTGGGCTGGACTCAGCCGACACGCTCGATCGCGTGAACACCGCGCTCAGAGAACTACGCCATAGGTCGCCCGCCCCGCGCCGCACGTTGCCGAGTCGAACTCGCGCTAGGCGTCTCCCACCTCCGAAGTGGTCACGAGGTCCACGGGTATCAGAGTGATCTCGAGCTCGCCTGCCTCGGAGAGTACCCACGCGGCACCAGCCACAGGTGCCGCGCACTCAACATCGTCAAAGCGGGATCCCCGCATCACCGACACCCCCGTGGCCCAACCCCCGAAGTCCGCCCGATGTGCACCTGCGGGCGGGCTTCCGATGCGCGTCCTGATCCGTCGCACGTCCTTCGGCGGGAAGTCAAAATCAATCTCGCCCAGGTTCTGCGCATTGTCAGCAGGCAACCACGGCCCTGATCCGAGATCGACGACTTTCCGTTCTCCCGGACCGTATGGCACCAACCATGGGGAGCGCGATGAGGACCTTCCGCGCGGGAGTGCGGTCCAGTGCTCATCGGCTACGAGAACCGGACGCAGGCGGGGTTCACTGTCGAGGATCTTGGCATCGTCCAATTCCCATCCTTGAGCACGCACCCAAGCGGTCCACGCCAGGTAGTCACGCGCACTGACGCCTCGCGCGGCGCCCACAATGCGTCGCCGCATACCCGAACCTAAAACAAGGTCTTTCTGCGAACCGAACGGAGCGGTCCTCAGCGTCAGGCGTGCTCCTCGGGCAAAGGAACGCTTGAGCCCGCGGACACTCCCCGCCCGGTGCCAGCAGGTCAGTTCGCCGGACGAGACGTCAAAGTGGGTTTCGGAGACCCACCAGTGGGTCACCGGTTCAGCCGCGTACCGCGCGGTCACCATAAAGACAAGTCCCGCAACGGCCGCAACGTGGAATCCCCAGGACCGGTCAAAGACGGTCTGGGCAAGCAGGCCAACGAGCACCAGCCCGGCATTCAGCGCCGTGAAACTCGCCAACCCCCAAAGCCAACGGGACTCACTTCTGCCCGACTTCAGCACAAAGGTTCCGCGCCCATCCCCCCAGGTTGTCATGGCTCCTAGGCTAGCGGGAGGCCGTCATCTCACTCCTCTTCGTCAGCGAGGCCGAGCGCCTCGAGCACCTCCGACGCTTCCGCGATGCCCGCCGGATCGCCTAGCCGATAGGCGGTACCTCGGGCCGTTGTGGGTACTCCCAGCGCTCGATCACATGCACCCCACGCTCACGAAGCCATGCGACAAGGGCCAAGTAGGGGTCGGGAAAAACGTCCTTCTCGTCACCCAGGCCAACGGAAACGTCACCTTGGACGAGCTTCAGCGGGTAGTTGCCGTGGCCTCCACTGATTTCGACAGCAACCCCGGACCTCTTGTCGAAGCGCCTCATCCTCCCAAGGATCCCCCCTGGCCCGTAGCCAGCCAGCACCACCCCACCCGAATCGCACAGAGTGACCTGACCCGTCCACCATCCAGACAACACCAAATAGAGGCCCGGCAAGAGCGCGAAAACCCCGGCGATCCAGAAGCCCCGCCGGAGGTCCCCGTCCCCCGCGACTAAGGCGACAACCAGGCCGATGGCAACAATCGTCGCGGCGGGAATCGCAATACACCCGAGCCCTAGGAGCCTCGACCCCCGCGTGCCGTGTGAGGTGCGAAACGCGAAGACCTCTGCGGACGCATCAGGCTTCATGAAGCCAATCTAGGGCGTAAGTGCGGGCCAGTCCGTCCCGCCGCGGGCCGCTAAACGAGACGATGCGCCGACGCAAGTACGCAGAGCGCGGGAAGTGTGGCGACACGGACGGCCGACGCTCGGGCCGGGTCAGCCGCCCAGCACTGCCTCGCACACCGCCAGGTCCGCGTCGCTGAAGCACGCGAACGTCACCTCTGTCACGGAGCGCACCCTGCCGCCAATGCCTCGCGCACAGTCGCGACGGCAACACCGGCGGCCTGCTCGATCGGGTAGCCGAAGATGACCGTGCTGATGCTGTGGAACGCGATCGACGCGAAGCCTTGCGCGTGGGCGATCTCCATGCTG
>Ga0123339_10003637_pt1 | contig 10230 bp, 15 predicted proteins | sample lystaG_FD_89956 | JGI IMG/M metagenome (GOLD analysis project Ga0123339, IMG submission 89956) | Glacier valley bacterial and archeal communities from Borup Fiord, Nunavut, Canada, to study Microbial Dark Matter (Phase II) -... | ecosystem: Environmental > Aquatic > Freshwater > Ice > Glacier ... | reverse complement strand
GTACTGATTCAAGAGGCCGCTTTATTAACACCGTGGTGGGCGCAGGCGTGGTGGCCATGGCCGTGTTGGTGGCGGCTTTCTTCATGCGCGAGCAGTTCAACGACAGCTGGAAGTCAGCCAAAGCTGTGGTGCTGGCACACCAGGCAAACGGCGCAAAGCAGCCACTGCTGTTTGTGGGTGACTTGCCTTATTCAGCGTCTTACTACTCACAGGGTAAAGCCAAAGCGCTGACTAACGACGCAGAACTGATCAAGCGCATGGACTTCAGCAGGGTACTGGTGGCACTTAACCCAGACCAGATCAAAGCGCTGAGCCCCGAGCTGCAAGCCCGGCTCCGGCTGGAAGCCAGCTCTGGCGCTTATCGGCTGTATTCTTCAGTCCCCAAGTAGCCAAAAGCCGAAAAATGCGATTTTTAGCTTGCTTTTAGGCCTGTAGCCCAATAGATATAAGCGCGAGCAGCTCCTAAAATAGGAGCGTATCAAATCAGCGCTTTTGGTACTGCGTGCTGCCAAACAAAACCTCACGCGCCTTGTCGGTGGTGATCGGCTTGCGCAGATCGGCCAATATGGCCACCCCGCGCACAACGGCTGGGCGCGCAGCAGTCACGTCAAACCATTTTTTAAGATGCGGGTAATCGGCCCAGTCAATGCCATGATTGGCCCAGTTGCGCAGCCACGGGAAGATAGCAATATCGGCCACCGTGTACTGGTTGCAGGCTATAAATTTGCGGGTCGCCAGTTGCCTGTCCATCACGCCGTACAGGCGTTTGGTCTCGTTGGTGTAGCGGTTGATGGCGTAGTCAATTTTTTCAGGCGCGTACTGCCTGAAATGATGCGTCTGCCCAATCATCGGCCCCACGCCGCCCATCTGAAACATCAGCCACTGCAGCGTTTGAAACTTCAGCCGATCCGTTTTAGGCAAAAACTTGCCCGTTTTGGCGGCCAGGTACAACAAAATAGCACCTGATTCAAACAACGCGATGGGCTTGCCGTCCGGCCCATTTGGGTCCACCATGGCAGGTATTTTGTTGTTCGGGCTGATGGCCAAAAACTCAGGCTTGAACTGGTCGCCTGTGCCAATATCAACCGCAATTGCCTCCCAGTCCTTGCCCACCCGCAGGCCGCATTCTTCCAGCATCACATGCACTTTGTGGCCATTCGGCGTGGGCCATGAGTAAACCTTGATCATTGCGTGCTTCCTTTGCTACTATTGATTGCGTTACTGGTTGCCCACTTTAAAAGAAAACCCATGACGATGTTTGAACGCCTCAAAAAAGCTCTGATGCCGTCCGATGCATCAGGCAGCCCACCCGTTGCGCCGGATGCAGTATCAGAATGGGCCGGAACACAAGGCTTTTCATACGCCGGGCAGGGCGATGGCACTGGCTTTGCACTCACAGGCCAAGTCGCAGGCAAACCCTGGAAGCTGGAGCGCGGCAAATCAACCCGTGATTACATTCACGGCGAAGAGCTGCGCGCGCGCGCCGAGCTGAACTTGAACGACGACGTGTCGGTGCTCATCATGAACCGGCCGCTAAAGGAAGCCCTGGAAAAACGTGCCTACGAGATGTACACCGACACCCTGCAAACCACTGCCGACCCCAGCCTGCCCGAAGAAATGCGCTGGCTGGCCATGTACCCCGAAGCCGGTTGGGACAGCTTGGCGCCCGAGTTTTGGAAGCGCTATGCCGTCCTTTCAGAAAAGCGCGACCAGGCCTTGGCCTGGGTGGACCCGCACCTGGCCGAACTGCTCATGACCTGGCCAGAGCCCGCCCCCAACGAGCAAGTCCCCTTCATCCTGATGCTGCTACGCGGCAAAGCCTACCTGCGCATGCAGTACACCCCGGCAGACATGCCCACGCTAGAGCATGCCGCGCAAATTTTTACCTATGCCTGCGAGTCGGCTGCATCGGGGCTGGCGGCTGATATTTTGGTGTGATCGCGCGGCTTTCACAATTCGCTTCACTCGGTACAGAAGAAAAAAGCGAGCTTATGAGGTCAGCCTTGCCGACTGCGGCGTGCACTCAAGGCAATCCACCCAATCAGCACCAGCAGGCCGGCCTGCAAAGGCAGGCGCACCACCAGCGTCCAGTAAGGCACCGACGGATACAGCGCAGATTGCTCCAGCATGTAAATGTTGGCGGGCGTGACCGCCAGTGTCAGCGCAAACAGACCCCACGCAGCTATTTGGCGTGTCGGCGGCCAAAGCAGCCCAACAGCGCCCAAAATTTCAAGCACACCACTGACCAGCACGGTTGCGCGCGGCCAGGGAGCGTAAGGCGGGATGATGCGCATTTGTGCATCAGTGAACACAAAATGCGCGATGCCGCCCGCGAAGAACCACACAAAAACAACAGCCAGCGCAACGCTCATGGCACCGCTTAGGGTTTGTGGCTTATTTCGTGTACCGGCAGAGGAAGTGTTTTGAAGTTTGAGCATATTGTGCGAGCTTCATTTTGTCTGCAATCTGTAAAAACCAATTGGTGAGACATTCGGGATCAAATTCCAATTGATCTGCTGTCGCTATGAATACAGGAGCTTCTCGCGCACATATCTATTGGCCTGGAGCCCAAAAACACACCTGAAAACGGGCTTGAACCAGCATTAAAAGGGTACCAGTCAGATGTACTCTTGCAAGGCAAGAAATTGTCATGCTTCATCAGTTTGTGAAGAAGACTGACAAAACCCCGCCCAAAGAGTTGGCCTGTGCGCGCAGGCGGATGAAGGAGTGGAAAGATGCTGACGCATAAGGAAATACGCACCAAGGCACTAGGCAACGTCAAGGTAAAAACTGAATACGAAAAGCTTGATGACGAGTTTGCGCTTCTGGACGAATTCCTGAAAGCTCGCACGTCCCAAGGGCTGAACCAAGCGCAGGCGGCAGAAAAAATCGGTAGCACGCAGTCTGCTGTTGCCTGGATGGAGTCAGGCAGCAGAAAACATTCACTTTCTCTGGCAACCCTGTCCAGGTATGCCAAGGCGCTGGGCTGCAAGCTGGAGATTCGGCAGGTTGAAAGTGCGCGATCAGCAAGAAATTTAACTGGGCGATCCAGGAGTTGCGTTGCGCGCGCTGCTGGAGTTTGACCCTAAACCTCATGACAAAGCAGTTTCGGGTAATTGAAATCGTGGCACTTTTCGAAGCAGCAAAAGGCGTCATCGTCCTGCTGGCCGCCACAGGACTTCTGTCGCTTGTGCATCGCAACGTTTATGCGATTGCAGTAACCCTTGTCGAACACACGCACCTGAACCCGGCGTCAAAGTACCCTCGGATTTTTCTCGAGGCAGCGAGTCATCTACAGGACGCCAGACTTCTCCTGCTCGCCATCGGAGCCGCTGCGTACGCCACAATTCGCCTTGTTGAAGCTTACGGCCTTTACCGTGAGCGGCAATGGGCAGAAGTGCTTGCTGCGGTGAGTGGGGCAATTTATGTCCCGTTTGAATTGCTTGCACTGCTGCGCAGCCCAAGGTGGCACGGGCTGGCCATTCTGCTTGTCAACCTGTTGGTGGTCGCTGTTATGGTTCGCGCCCTGGTTTCACGCCGGGATGCATCGAACGTCTCCCTATAAACTGCACAGACTTCTCTCTTACCCAAACTCTGGAGTACCCCCATGATCACCTTGCACGGCTTTCCTGTTTCCAACTACTACAACAAGGTCAAGCTGGCTTTGCTGGAGAAGAACGTGCCGTTTACCGAGGCGGCTGCCTACCCGATGAAGATCACCTCGGCTGATTTGGCCGCTTCACCGCTCGGCAAAATCCCGTTCATCACCACGCCGCAGGGCACGCTGTGCGAAAGCCAGGCGATTGTTGACTATCTGGAAGCGGCTTACCCCACGCCACCCCTGCTGCCCGCTGACCCGTTTGCCGCCGCCAAGGTGCGTGAGCTGACAACCTACATTGACCTGCACGTGGAGCTGGTGGCGCGCCAGTTGTATGCCCAGGCATTTTTTGGTGGCACGGTGAGTGAGGACGTTCAGGCACGGGTACGCACGCAGCTTGAAAAGAATATTGTCGCGCTCAAGTCGCTCATCAAGTTTGCGCCTTACGCAGCGGGTGACACCTTTACCCAGGCCGATTGCGCCGCCTTTGTCAGCCTGCCGCTGGTGGGCATGGCGACCAAGGCCATTTATGGTGAAGACCTGCTGTTGGCAGGCGGGGTGGACTACAAGGCTTACGTCAAGATGATTGGCGAGCGGCCAAGCGCACAAAAGGTGCTGGCAGACCGCAAGGCAGCCACTGCAAAGCCTTAAGGATGCTCTGGATATGACGTTTGCGGTGTTTATAGATTGGGTAACTTTTACCGCCTACCGCATCAGCTCGCATGCGCTGCTCAATTGGGCGGACGACCCGGCCTTGCTAGCAATTGTCTTTTGCTGATGTCACAATGCTATTATAAAAATAGCTGCTCGCACCCATATATATTGGCCTAGAGGCCGATTTGATACCTGAAAACGATCAAAAACCTCGTCCCGCCAAAAGAGCTAAAACCCCAAAAATCAAAACCCCAGCGCCGCATACACCCGCATCGCAGCATACGCATCGTTGGCGGCGTAAATGATTTGCGCTTCTGTCAGGTGTGTGTTGGCCCAGTTGGACGTACTGGCCTTTTTTGACTTGATGAAGCGTTTGTTGAACAGCACCGCCACTGCGCCACGCACGCCCATGTCTTTGCGGTAACCTTTTTCCCTGAAGACGGCATTCAGGTCCAGAACGCCTTGCAGGTCAACGCCCAGTTTGTAGGTGATGCGTTTTTTGTCGTCGCCCAGGCCAAAACCTGCTTTGATGATGCGGGGGGACTCCAGCAACTCGCCCACAACGTGGCGGCACGCTTCGTCTTCGAGCTGAAAAATCCAGGCCTTGTGCAAGGTGGACAGTTGCACGATGTGCGGGCCGGTCGATGCTTCGTTTTTGGCAAAGGTCGGTTTTGATTCGGTGTCAAAACCCAGCACTTTTTCGTCCTGCAAAGCTTGCAGCGCAACACTGGCCTGCTCGGCGGTGGTCACCATCTGTATCTGGTGCAAATCCAGGCGGTCGAATGCGTCGAGCAGGTTGATTTGGTCTTTGTCGGGGGTGTGAAGTTCAGTCATGTGCAGTGATTTTGCTTGAGTCAGAATACACAAACCCAAACGCCTAATGATGGCTGATGAAATTTGATGAAAAATAAGCAAACAAACAAAGGCCTGGCAGGACTTTCAAACCTCGGCGGCCTGGTTTATTCAACCGACGCAGGCCGCATGTGCCCTGACTGCCGCCAACCGGTTGCCAGTTGCATTTGCAAGGCGCAGGCAATACCTAAAACCGACGGCGTGGTGCGGGTCAGCCTGCAGACCAAAGGCCGCGGCGGCAAAAGCGTCACGCTGGTCAAAGGTTTGCCGCTGGATGCTGAGGCATTAGCCGCGCTCGCCAGGCAATTGCGTGCAGCCTGCGGCTCTGGCGGCACGGTGAAAGACGGTGTGGTTGAAGTGCAGGGCGACCACGTCACGATGGTCATGGCTTCCTTGCAAAAGCAAAACTATGTCGTCAAGCGCGAGGGTGGCTGAAATACTTTACCCACATCTGCGGACGTTCTGCCGGCCAGCGCGAAGTATTGGAGTTGAATTTCCAAACCTGTTTTGCTGCTAAAACAATAGCTATCTGTTCATGCAGACAGACACTTGCGGCCGAAAGTTGCAACCACTCGTAACTGAAATATCAGCATCAAAATGGAGTTAGTATCATAGCAGTTGAGCAAATCATAAAAATGGAACTCTTGTGAGCACATCTACATTACTCATGACATTTGTCGGGCTGGCCTTGGGCGCGGTGATAGGGGCTGGGTTGTATGCCTTGTGGCTGCGCAGCCAAGCCAACGCCAGCATGCGCATGCCCAGCAAGTGGCCGCTGGCCTCGCGGGTGCTGATGACCAATGAAGAATATGAGGTTTTTAAATGGCTGCGCATAACTTTTGATGACCATTTACTGATGGTCAAGCTGCCTGTGTTGCGCTTTACTGTGCCCGTGAGCAAAGACAAAAACGGTGGAGGCGCGCGCTGGCAAGAGCTGCTGGGCGGCGTGTATTGCACATTCACCGTGTGTACGCCCAACGGCAACGTGGTCGGCTGCGTGGACGTACCAGGCAAGCGGGGCTTGAATAAAACCAACCGCGAGTTAAAGGAGTCACTGCTGTCGGACTGCCGCATCGCCTATACCGTGGTGCGCAGCATCAAACTGCCCAAGGCCAGCGCCATGCGGGCGGCGTTTTTGGGCGAATTGGAAATTGAAGACCAGGTCGAGGCGCAGGCAACTCGTGGTGGAAACAGCAGCTTTCATGCGGACCTGGACAGCTTTACCAAGGAAAAACGCTTGGCAGCCAAGGCGGCTGCGTTGCAGGAATTGAACAATCACGATGCGCCTAAACCCTTAGCTCGCTCCCAGTCGGCGGGTTTTAACCCGGACGGTACGGGTGCGTTTGACGCAAGCAGGTCCGGCCGGTTTCCCAACAAATGGGACGACTCATTTATTCAGTCAGACGAAAGCCGCCCAGCCAAGCTCAACGAGCTTTAGCTTTTTGCACTGCCAGGCGCAGCAGGTCCAGTCTGTCGTTGCCAAAGTACATGTCGTCGTCGACAAAAAAGCTGGGTACACCAAAGGCGCCACGCGCAATGGCTTCGTCGGTATTGGCTTTTAATTCGTCTTTGATGTATGCCTGCGTGATGCCAGCTGCAAAAGCGTCTGCATCAATGCCCGTTTGGCTGCAAATACTGGCCAGCACATCGTCTTGCGAGATGTCTTGCTGGCGCGTGAAGTAAGCGGCAAAGGTGGCTTCTATAAACGCCAGCAAATGCGCTTTAAATGCATCGCTGCGCGCCAGCCAAATACAGCCGCGCATGGCTTTAACGCTATTGACCGGGAACACCTTGGGCGGGAAAGTAATCTGCACACCTGTTTGCCGGGCACAATCCTGCAGGTCTTTCAGTACGTATTGGTTGCGCGGTGAATTGCTGTCTTCCCGCGATGCATACATGCGTTGATTTACCGCGTTAAAAATGCCGCCCACCAGCACTGGTCGCCATTTGATAGCGACTCCCAATTCCTCAGCCATAGGCTGAATATTGCGAAAGGCCAGGTATGTCCAGGGGCTGGAGACGTCAAAATAAAAGTCAATCACTTTGACTTTTTTCTTTGTGCGCGCCGGTTTGCACGCTGCTGGATGTCTGGCCAAACAGGGCCTTGCGTGCTTCCTCGGTCAGAGCAGGGGCGCGCAGCTCCTTGCCTACATCCAGCCCGCGTTTGACGGCTGGCCTTTCAAACAACGCGTTGTACCAGCGCTGTACGTGGGTGAATTTATCCAGATCAACCTGTTGCGCTTTGTGGGTGCGCACCCAAGGGAAGATCGCCATGTCGGCGATTGAATAGTCAGCACCTGCTACGTAGGCTCCGGTTGCGCCTAGCTGGGTGTTGAGCACGCCGTACAGGCGGTCAACTTCTTTGCCGTAGCGGTCAATCGCGTAGGCAATTTTGTCTGGCGCGTAAAGTAAAAAATGCCCGTTTTGCCCCGCCATCGGTCCCAGGCCGCCCATCTGCCACATCAGCCATTGCAGCACCTGGTAGCGGCCCCGCAAGTCGGTGCGCAAGAAGCGCCCTGTTTTTTCAGCCAGGTACTGCAAAATCGCGCCGCTTTCAAACACCGCGACAGACGTGCCACCGCCAGCGGGTGCGTGGTCAACAATCGCGGGCATCCGGTTGTTGGGGCTGATGGCTAAAAAATCAGGTGCAAACTGCTCGCCTTTGCCAATGTTGACGGGGATAAAGTTGTACGGCAGACCGCACTCTTCCAGCATGATGGAAATCTTCCACCCGTTGGGCGTGGGCCAGTAAAAAAGGTCAAGTTTGGGCGGGTCAATCATGACGTTTTCTTGGGGTTATTCCAAATCTTCAATCGCCAGCAGGTGGTAGCGTTGCCCGTATGAAAAACCAGCCTTTCGCGCAACCTGCATGACTCGCTCGGTCTCTTCGTCAGAGTCCACTTTGACCAGCAATGCGCAATGACCCTTGCGCGCCAAATCAACATATTTGTGGACTGTGGCCCCTTCAGTCCCGACGGACGGCAGCTCGATGTCTGAGTCACCGTCGACCTTGCCAATTTCCTTCAGAACAACAGCGGCGCTTAAGAAGCTGACGTGGCTGCCCGCGCCAGGATGGTCGCCTATGCTTTGTGCCACCTTCTCAGCAGATGCCGCGTCAGGAAACATGATGAACGCATACCCTCTGGGGTAGAAGGTGTCGCTCATGGTCAGCATATCGGGAGTTAGTACAAAGTTTTTCATGTGTAGTTTTTGGTTGCTATAAAAATTTAAAGCTTGCTCGCAGCCCGTGCAGGCAACGTCAGCAGAATAATTATGCCCTTGTGCCGAGCGGCCAAGGTTTACAGACGATGACGGGCACAGATGGGAAAATACAGTTATGCCAGTTAACGTTAATAAACAACCCATCACAGCCCCAACATTCAAGCAGTGTCGGCTGTCCGTCGCGCCCATGATGGATTGGACCGACAGACATTGCCGCTACTTTCACCGCTTGATCAGCTCTCAAGCCCTGCTTTACACCGAGATGGTGACCACCGGCGCGCTGGTACACGGCGATGTGCCGCGCCATTTGCGCTTTAACAAACAGGAGCACCCGGTGGCCTTGCAGCTGGGCGGCAGCGAGCCTGCTGATTTGGCGCACTCGGCCAAGCTGGGTGAGCAGTGGGGCTATGACGAGATCAACCTGAACTGCGGTTGCCCCAGCGAGCGTGTGCAGCGCGGCTCGTTTGGTGCCTGCCTGATGGCCGAGCCGCAACTGGTGGCCGACTGCGTCAAAGCCATGGCGGATGTGGTGAACGTGCCTGTGACGGTCAAGCACCGGATTGGCATTGACAAGCTGGAGAGCTATGACTTTGTTCGTGACTTTGTAGGTGCTGTTAGCCTGGCGGGGTGCAACACCTTCATCGTGCATGCGCGCAGTGCCTGGCTGAAGGGCCTGAGCCCGAAAGAAAACCGCGAAGTACCGCCGCTGCGTTATGAGCTGGTGCACCGGCTCAAGGAGGACTTTCCGCAACTCAATATCGTCATCAACGGCGGTATCACCACCAACGCGCAAATTTCTGAGCAATTGCAGCCAATCAATGGCGTGATGTTGGACGGCGTGATGCTGGGCCGCGAGGCGTATCACAACCCGTGGCTGCTGGCGTCGTGGGACGCTGAATTTTTTGGCGCAGCGCCGTCAGACTTGACCCGCGAAGTGGTCGAAGCGCAAATGTGCGATTACATGGCACGAGAGCAGGCAGAGCACGGCACGCCCTGGAGCGCCATCGCCCGCCACATGCTCGGCCTGCGCCACGGCCTGCCCGGCAGCCGCCGCTGGCGACAGGTGTGGAGCGACCATAAGCTCAAAGGCTTACCGCCGCATGAGGTGATGGCGCTGGCGCATGAACCGATGGCTGAGGCGGCTTGAAAGCTGGATTGCAAGCATGATGTCTAAATCAAAAATCGATGAGCTCGGTAAGCAGCTTAGACAGGCCGCGACTGAGGGCGTGGCGTTGGACGTAGTTGCTTTGGATGCGTACCGCGAGTCATTCTCGGATGCCATAAACGGCATACAGAAGATGCTAGTGGCGGCTAACTTGACAGGATTTACCAGCCGCACCAAGTCAACTGCGTCGGTTGTCGCCGAGTTGCTACGCCAGCCAAGAACGCGACTCAGCCAAGTTGAGGACATTCTTGGCCTGCGGTTTGTAGCCGATGATTTGAAGCAGCAAGAAGCATTGATGGTTGAATTGACCCGTATATTTCCTGACTCCAAACCGCAAGACCGCCGAATTTCCCCACAGTACGGCTACCGCGCGGTTCATTTGATTGTCAAAGTCAACGAGTTTCTAATTGAGATTCAAGTGCGCAGCCAACTGCAACACTATTGGGAGCAGTATTCTGAAATGATCGCCGACCAGCGTGGCCAAGAATTGAAGTACGGCGGTGGAGACGTTGAAATTCGCAGTTTTTTAGAAAAACTGTCTTTGGAAGCCGCATAGCTCGATCAGCAACTGGATCAGCAAGATATTCGGCTGACACCTGAATGGCTTAAAGATCAGTTTGAAAAAATGATTGAGAAACTGAGCACATAATCAAATCATGTTTTATCTTGTTCATTACGACCGGGCTCAGTCCAAGGTTCTGTCATTCAAGGAGTTTCCAGACTCTGAGCGCCAGCAAGC
>Ga0123339_10003635_pt1 | contig 10232 bp, 11 predicted proteins | sample lystaG_FD_89956 | JGI IMG/M metagenome (GOLD analysis project Ga0123339, IMG submission 89956) | Glacier valley bacterial and archeal communities from Borup Fiord, Nunavut, Canada, to study Microbial Dark Matter (Phase II) -... | ecosystem: Environmental > Aquatic > Freshwater > Ice > Glacier ... | reverse complement strand
CCTAGAGTAAATGCAAGTAGAACTACAACAGATAAGGATGGGACAGCGCACGATTTATTATTAGTAGAATATATCGAAGGAAGTAATCTTTTAGAAATGGCGATAAGCGGAGATTTAAACGAGCACCCAGCTATTCAATCACTGGGTGGATATATTGCGCGTAGAGAAAGAGCAAATAAAGGAATTAGCCCTGAATCTATAGCACAAAGGTCTAAACGCCCTAGTGTTGAGGATTATCGCGGCGTATTTATGCAGAATGCTAATGAGTGGTTACAATCATCTATCGCCAATATTAATAGTAAAGTAGGAGACCCAATACTTCGTGATAATTTAACTGATTTATTAACCCATTTAGGCAACACAGCGGCTTTAGTTGAGCCGAGTTTATTAGGTATCGGAGGAATGCATGGTGATCCTAACTACAGTAAACTTAAATTTACTGCTGAGGGAAAATTAGTAGTAACCGGTTTTCATAAAGATACATCCTGGTATTTAAACGGTTATGATATTGCTTCCCACATATCTTATGCAGCTGTCCAGCTTGCAAGTTTGCTAGAATTAGACTCTATTAAACTGGTTACTAATTTATTTAGAGAATATTTAAATAATCTTACTCCATTAGAATTGATAAAAAGACAAGAATCATTATTACCCGTTATAGCGCAAAGATTAATTGGTGATTCGTGGGGTGTAATATCAAATCCAACTACCCAGGAAGGCTTATCAGTCGATTTAACAAGAGTATACGGGAATGTTTCACAACTTATGCCTATAATTAGAGATATGTTGGCTAACCACAGTTAATATCGAGTTAACATGAGTTAACATTGAGTTAACATTCGGGGTTATATTTAGTTAAAGCTAACTAACTAGCTTTAACTAAATCAATGTCCACCATAATTAAAGGTTGTTTATTAACAACTTAATGCTACGTTAGCTTATATGTCCAAAAGTTAGAAATACTTTTACATTTAATTACTATTTTATTGTTGCTATAAATTGAGCAACTAAACTAGTACACGTATTTATCTCGCTTAATTTTTCTTTGATTTTAATTATTGTTTCCGATTTTGATTCTTCCTCGTCTGATATGTCTATCATTAGATTAGCAGCGCGCGAAATCCTAAGTGAATAATCAAATATTTGGTTATATTCTCTTTCTGTTAGCATTTTTTTGCAATAATAAGTAAAATAGATATAGAATAATGACTCATATGTTCTAGCATAATCTAGAAGATAATTCATGAAATAACTATTAACATTCTATTCTATGGGTGAGCTGATATTAAGTACTATTGTAGTACCAATGAATGATAAAGAATTAGGTTTGCAATTAAAAAAAGCGCGACTGGAAAAAAGTTTATCTCAAGAATCTGCTGGTGCATTACTAGGAGTTACTTGGGAAATGATTAGCCGCTATGAAAATGGGCGTTCTAGTGCATTAAAACACCTACACAAACTAGCTGAAATATATGATAAGCCTTTAGCATATTTCTTTGGTTCTAATTCCGACGCCGGAGAATCTTTTAATTTAAGTCAAATAGTAACTAAACTAAAAGAAGAAGGGGTAGGGTATAGGTCTTATCGTAACGTTATAAAAATTATCGATAATTTAACGGGAAGAGGAATAGATGAAGATTTAGCGCACACTCAAAATTTCTATGAAGTAAGTACGAGTTTAACCCAAGCTTATCCAAGTTTATTTGCACTGAAACTTAACCAAATTGAAATAAAAGGTGATTTAAATTTAAATCGTGAAGACATTGCTTTATTTGCTAAAGGTATTGAAGTAAATAATACTGATATTGTAATTGGCTATGATGGAATTACATACAAACTAATGAAATATTCCAATGATAGTCTAGACACCCCCTTAGCTATATTGATTGCCGTTGAAAGGCGAATCAGAGATTAAACTAATCTCTGTTGTTCTATCTCCATATCAATTAAATCTTGGTTACTAGGAGTTCTTAAAAATATTTCGGTGCCTAAGCCAAAATCTTGCGCTGAGAAATCTGCTTCTGAATTAGAATGGTTAGACATTACTCTTTGGAAGCTCCTTGTTTTGGAAGAAAGCTCATCAATATTACTTACTATTGCGGCTTCAATGCTTTTTGGAATAACAGGTGAACCATAATCAAGCTTACCGTGGTGTGAAAGTATTATATGTTTTAATAAATATAGCTTAATAGAACCTCTTAAATGAGGTAAATGCCTATACACATAATTATCAATTAGCTCCATTCCTAATGATATATGTCCGATGAGTTTACCAACCGTAGTATAGGAGATAGCAAATTTATCAAAAGCCAGTTCGTTAATTTTTCCTATATCATGAAGAATAATTCCACCATATACATAATCTCTGCTAGCTTCTGGATAATTAACTAAAACACTATCTGCAATCTCTAACATTTCGACAACATGCTCTGCTAAGCCATTTAAATAGTTATGATGGAATGTTTTTGCAGCAGGTGTGAGGAAATAGTTCTCTTCGTTTTCCCTAATTAATCCTACGACTAACTCCCTTAAGTGCTTATCTTTAATGCTTTTGGCATACTTGTTAACGGTACTTTTTAATACTTTTAACTCTCTTGTTGATTGAGATTGAAAATCAGTTAAATCATATTGATCAGGGGGAATTACTGTTAGCTCACTAATATTAAGCTGTAAATTACCTCTAAATTCCTGAATAGTTGCTGTTACTGCTACTACCTTACCTGGTTCTAGCAATAGCTTACCCATTCGTGCTAAAGCGTCATACCAAATCTTAGCTTTTATAGTGCCAGTTTTATCAACTAATTCTAAATCAAAATAGCTTCTACCATTCTTATCTTCAGCTTGATTAACCTGACCGATGCCAAGGTGCTCTTGTTCTACAATAATCCCTACTTGAAAATCGGCTATATAAAGTGATTTCATAATTTTTTTTCTACCTCTTCTGCAATTCTAGTTAATTCATTATATTTGGCAGTTCTTTCACCCCTAGCTGGTGCACCTGTTTTTATCTGCCCACAGCCAGTACCGACGGCAATATGCGCAATAGTAATGTCTTCAGTTTCTCCACTACGATGGGAAAGAATATTATTCCACCCTGCGTTTGAGGCCATCTTCATCGCATTTAAAGCTTCCGTTAAACTGCCAATTTGATTTACTTTTACTAACAAAGCGTTGCATGCTTTTTCGGCAATAGCTCTCTCAATTCGCTTAGTATTGGTAACTAAAAGATCATCACCTACAATTTGTTTAGTATCTCCAAAGGTCATAGTCAAGTTATGCCATCCTTCCCAATCATCTTCTGAGAACATATCCTCAAGAGACAGTACAGGGTAGGCAGCAACTAATTTTTTAATCCAGCCAAGCATTTCTGCTGAGTTATATGAAACACCATCTCGTTTAAGTTCATATTTTTGTGTAGTAGAGTTGTAAAATTCTGAAGCTGCTGCATCAAAGCCAATCATAATATCTTCACCTAGTTTGTAATTTGATTTAGCAATTGCTTCAACAATTATATCTAAGGCTTCTTGATTAGAAGATAGTAAGGGAGCAAACCCACCTTCATTACCTACATTAGTGGATAGACCCTTGGCTTTAATTATTTTTTCTAAATTATGATATATTTCCACACCAATTCTTAACTTATCAGCCCAGCTTTCAGCTTTAACAGGGATTAACATATATTCTTGTATGTCAGTAGCCCAGTTAGCATGTTTCCCACCGTTCATAATATTTAGTAAAGGTCGAGGCATAGCATAATTACTATTACCGTAAATTTCTCCAATATATTTATAAAGTGGTAATTTTCTTTCTCTACTTACAGCCCAAGCATAGGCAAGTGAAGCAGCTAAAATGGCATTAGCACCGATATTACTTTTATCAGAAGTGCCATCAAGATCTAAAAGCAATTTATCAAATTCCAATTGGCTAAGATTTTCTTTACCTAGAATTATGTCAGATATTTTAGTGTTAACATTACTAATAGCTTTCTCAACCCCTTGTCCACCCCATTTTTGAGCGTCATTGTCTCTTAGTTCTAAGGCTTCATGAATGCCCGTTGATGCTCCACTAGGTACTGCTGCCCTGCCCATAGTTCCTGATTCTAGAAAAAGGTCAGCTTCAATAGTGGGATTCCCTCGAGAGTCAATAATTTCACGCGCAACGATTCTCTTAATCTTCATGCCTTAGTTAGTTTGTTATTTAAATTAAACCTTTATCGGCTTTAACATAATTTTGACCTTGGAGATATTTCTTTATAATATCTATCAATTGATCTGGTTCAGTTTCAGATTTTAGCATATAGCCGTTAGCACCAATATTAAGTGCCTTCTCAATGGCTAAATCACCGCCAATATTAGTCAGCATTACTACTTTAGGTTTCCCATACTTATCAGGATTTTTTTTGATTTCTCCTAAAACTGTAATACCATCCATATCGGGCATTATTATATCTAATAAAAGGAGATCATATTTCTTAAGTGCTAACATATCCAATGTCTTTTGTCCGTTTTCTGCACCATCTACTTCGAAACCACTATTTTTTAATATATCAATATATATAAGTCTAGCGTCTTGCTCGTCTTCTGCTAATAGTAATTGAGGATTAACAGAGATTGGAGTAGTAGAATCAAAACCTGGAACTTGGGTACTTTGGTCTTTTTGATTAGTGTCCATGATAATGGGAGGTAATATTATAGTATTTATAATACCAAAGATTACTATAAACTAAAATTAGAACTCCATATTAGTAGATATATTCCCCAATATATTGCTAATGTAACTACAAAAACTACGCTGCTTACGCCGGTGAATAAAAATTTTAGGGCTTTGGTAGGGCTAGCATTCCTTATTAAGCGAGAAACTAAATTCACGAAAGTAAATAAACTGTAAATAACCAGAGAAATTAAATATGATTTCCTTAAATCTTGGGTAATTAACCACATAATAAACATAATCACAATAGGGGAAAAGATTGCCCCCAATAATAACGACATTATGCTAAATGGTAGTTTGAAAATAAAGCTAAACATATTTATTTCACATTACACTCATCTTTTGTTAAAATCAACCAATGAATAAAGCAAAAAAAGTTGCCAAGAAAAAACATAGTAAGAAAACAGGTAAGAAAATCTCTTTGAGATTTAGAAGCTAATTATCCTTATTCTATTGTCGCTCTTCCTAAGCAGACATCTTCACTATAAAATACCAAGCTTTGACCTGGAGCGATAGCTCTTTGATTTTCATTAAACTCAAAAATCCCTTCGTTATTTGAATCAAATGTTAGAACACCAACTTGTTTGGGTGATCTATAGCGTACACTAGCAAACAGTAGAGAGTTATTTAACTGATTACTTAATCTAGATGGAGTACCGTTAATCCAATGCAGATTAGAGAATTTAACTTGGCGGGCGTAAAGAGCCGGATTATCATTACCCATTGCTACGTATAGCTGATTAGTTAGAATATCCTTTTTACATACATAGTATGCTTTTTTAATTCCACCAATTTTTAGACCCTGCCGCTGCCCAATTGTATAAAAGCTAAGTCCCTCATGCTTACCCACAATTTTTTTTGTATCGATATCTATAATATCACCAGGATTCTTTTTAAGGTGTTTACGCAAAAATTCTTGTACATCTATATTTCCTACAAAACAGATTCCTTGACTATCTTTACGAGCAAAGTTAGGCAAGTTTAATTCTTTAGCTAATAATCTAACTTCTGGTTTAGTTAAATTAGCTAAAGGGAACAGTGATTTTTTTAACTGACTAGCAGTTAAACCGGAAAGAAAATATGTTTGATCTTTATTAATATCTCGGGCATTTAATAGTAACGGCTCACTATTATTGTTGCTATTATCAAAACGTATGCCAGCATAATGACCTGTAGCAATAAAATCAGCACCTTCTGATTCAGCCTTTGCTAAAAATGCTTTGAATTTAATTTCTGAATTACATAAAATATCTGGATTAGGAGTCCTACCTTTTTCATATTCACTAAAAAAATAGCTAAGAACAGCAGTAGAATATTCCTTTTCGAAATTATATGACCTAAATGGAATTAGAAGCGCTTTACATACACTCTCAGCGATAGCCTGTTCTTCTTCCCAGGGACAGTTTAAATTCAAACTGTAGTCTTCACCTGACCAATTTTTCATGTAAACACCAGTTACATTAGCGCCCTGTTTTTTTAATAAAGCTGCTGCCACTGAACTGTCAACACCTCCCGATAAACCAACAAAGACATTTTTGCCTTCTAAATTTTGCTCAAACATACCTTCTGCCTTAACTTTTATACTTATCGACAAATCTTTTTTGGGCAGTTTTAATTATTTCAATTGCTTTTTCTCTACCTTCCCAGCCTTTAACCACTACTTTTTTATCTAATTGATTTTTATATTTAAATTGTAATTGTTTGTAATGTTCAAAGAAAAAAGCTATTTCGTCCAAAGTATGTGGAGATAAATCTTTAATATCATTTATATTTTTAAACCGGATATCATCAACGGGTACTGAGAGGATCTTATCATCCACTTCTCCGCTATCATTAAAAAGCATTACTCCAATCGGTCTAACTTTAATTAAACAACCAGGAAAGGTTGGATAAGTTACTAAAGATATAATATCTAATAGATCTTCATCTTCATCCCAAGTTTGAGGGAGGAGACCATATTCAACAGGGTAAGGGATTTGAGCAAAAAGAACTCTATCTAACTTTATAATACCCAGTTCCTTATCAAATTCGTATTTATTAAAACTACCTTTAGGAATTTCTACTAACATATTTAGCTCGTTTGGAAAATCGTCACTAGTAGGAAGAGTAAATAAAAGGTTGTTTTGCATAGTAGTATTTTTTCTATATATATAAACAATTATAACAATATTTACTCTAATATTGACTTAAATATGCTAGTAGATTATTAGTCGAAATAAAACTATTAATAAAGTAATGGTAATCGATTTAAAAATAGGTAGCATTAATTATATGCAGCAATCAAAAAACTAATCCAACCTAATTTCCCAATAAGTTCTAATTTTAATGATTGGATTTATCGTTTACAATATTTTTACTTTCCTTTCATATTTAGCCACATCATGAATTGTATAATAAAAAATAATTTTAGGTCTAATTATCATGGAATTTGGAAACCAAGTTAAAGCATACTTAGATAAATCGGAATTAATTAATGACGCTGATAAACTCGATTTACCAAATCTTGAGAATCTTCCTCAGGGCTTAAAAGATGTCGCAAGTAAAATAATTAAAACTACAGCTACTTGGAATCCAGTAGAACTCTATACACCGAGTAATGTAGATGAACAAAAAAAGATTTTTCTTGATGCTATCCACGCCGGCAACGTAACTAATCCTGTATTTGAATATTCCTACGCGCAAAGATTTGAGGTAGGTAATAGTGAAGAGATTTTAATGGGATTATTAACAGAAGTTCGTCGGTTTAAACCTGAAGATAGAATTGGGCATTTAGCCAGAGTTGCGTTGTATTTTAAATTAAAAGATGATCTTGCAACTTTTAATTTAGCACAAGGTCTTAAACAAAAAGATGATGCAATTATAGCTGCTGCTGTAAGATTAAAATATCCAGGATTAGATGATTCATTATTACAATTAGCCCTAATTGATTTAGATGCCCGAATAGCAGGGAAAGAAACTGAGCAAAAAACTCCTACGGCACTATCAGCTCAAGAGATCCAATATTTGGAATCTCAAAAATATGACGATCAACAACTTGCTGATGCATTTATTTGGACGTTAAATGAATATGGCATGTTAAAAACTGCTGAAAGCCCAGATGGATTTGCAGTAGTTATAAGTAAAGAAGTCACAGGAGTTGATGTGAGGGATAAATCGGCTCAAGGGCCAACTATATTTATCCCTCAAGGTAAAGAGACTGATGGCATAACACTACTTAAACTCGTAGGTCATGAGGTAGAAGGACATGCTAGGCAATCAGTAAATGGACGAAAGTTATTTATAATAGGCGGCGGGCCTCTAAGACTTGATGACGAAGATCTTTATGAGGGGTTAGGGAAAAGATACGATGACGAATTAAATATGCAGCTTAGTGGAAAAGATACGGGTGTACCACTACCATATTATAGTTTTGCGGTTAAAAGTGCTGATGAAGGCCGATCTTTCCATGATATATTTAAAAATCAAGTGGAACTTAGAACTAGAGTCAAATTACATAAACCTTTTTCGGAAATAGTAGACATTTCACAACTTGACCCTAAAGATCTTAGTGCAATTGAAGATGCTGCTTGGACAACGACATATAGAGTAATGAGATCTCATACTGATACTACAAATCGTATTGCCTATGGCATGCCTAAGGATTTAGCATATTTAAGAGGATATCATTTAGATTTAGAATTAAAACAAAAGGGGATAGGCTACCTAAATGAATTAGCTGTAGTCCAAACAGGAGCTCTACAACTATTAGCAGAATTTAATCTAAATGAAAGTTCCTTGCCACTACAATATAAGAATAAGGCATTTGAATATTGGGAGAAAGTCATGAGACCGCAAATGCAAACAACATAAAATTTACCAATTATAAAACCTTAATTAGAGCTAACATAACCAAGATAAAAAGTTCATTTGTAAATAATTAAGTTGATTATCTATTTGAATTGTTGGAAGCTCACTTAAACTATAATTTAACAATGATTTGCTCTTGAGCTGCAATTAATTAAATGTGATTGACAGTTGCTCTGAAAAGTTTAATATTATAGATAATTAGATTAAGAAAAAAAATTATGGACGACAAAATTTATGTAAGAGAAGAAACCACTAATCGAAATACAATTGTACTAGCCATTATAGCGATAATATTTGTAGTTGTAGGTATACTAGGAGTTGGATATATTGTTTTAAACAATAATAACGGTAAATCAACTGCGCAAAGTCCCCAACCGAGCCCAACACCAACACCGAATCCAACTCCGGAACCGACAACTATTACACCTCCAACTACTGTAAACCCACCAACTCAAGTTCCTGCTACACCACCAGCTCAAACACCGCCTGCTACAACTTTTGGCCCACCAGCTGATTCTACGAAAATAAATGTATATTTTCATAAATCTCCTGAAACTGACACAAATCCAAGCGCTCTAGTTCCAGTTTTAAGGGACAAACCTACTACGGGGAATATAGTATCTTATACTTTTAATCAAATTCTTACTGGACCAAGCTCAGCCGAGCAAGCGCAAGGTTTCAAAAAACCTTGGAGTTTAGGTGGAAGCTCAACCTGTGGAACTTCTAGTTATAAATATACATATTCTGGTTCTACTTTAACATTTAACTTATGTATGGATTATACCGGGACTGCTCCCAATGAATTTATTAATTCATTAACTCTATCCCTTAAAGATCAAGGTAAAATAACTAAAGTTATTGCACTAGATAAAAATGGAAATTGTTTGGGATTAGCTGCAGGTGATAATTCTTGCAAAACTTAAATCGCATATTAAAATTCAACTTAAAATTTAGCTGTGCAGTTATTAACACGTAGTTCAAATTTAATTACTTTAACCTTACAGTTATCATTGTTTGTCGGATTGTTATTTGTTGCAGGTATAAGTCTTTTATCACTTAGTCCCGTAGCTTATGAAGACTATTTGAAATATAAGAATAATCAGTATGCAGTTGAGCAAATAAATCCTCCAGAGCAAGTAAGTCGTTTACCACAAGTAGCTGGTATTGAAACTGCTACGCCGACAAATTTCACTAACTTAGTTGCTGAGCAACAATATACCTATAAATATACTAGTGATAATAAATCAAGTTTATTACAGCTAACTAATAATAATATGGCAGGCATAGACTTAGTTAGAGTTGCTAACCAATCACCATTGGCAAAAGACTATCAACTAGAATTAAATCAAGGGCCTACTAGTAATAGTTATAATTTAGTTGATAGCAATAATGCTACAAATTTGGAATTAATAACTACTAATGCCAGTGTTAGTAAGAGTCAAGTTTCTACTAGCAAAATCTTCAGGCTACACTTGCCTAGTAATACTAGCACTATTATTTCTTTAGCAAAGAATACGGATATTGATGTTAAGGAAAATATTACGCTTCAAATTACGCAGATATAGATAGCTGAATTAGCTACTAAGTGCTGCTAGGAAAGCTGACTTTGGTATTTCCACATTACCAAATTGTTTAAGTCTCTTTTTACCTTTTTTTTGTTTTTCAAGTAGCTTCTT
>Ga0123339_10003631_pt1 | contig 10238 bp, 11 predicted proteins | sample lystaG_FD_89956 | JGI IMG/M metagenome (GOLD analysis project Ga0123339, IMG submission 89956) | Glacier valley bacterial and archeal communities from Borup Fiord, Nunavut, Canada, to study Microbial Dark Matter (Phase II) -... | ecosystem: Environmental > Aquatic > Freshwater > Ice > Glacier ... | reverse complement strand
TGTGCGAATATCGCGGTGGCGAGCATCAAGACGAACACAAGGAGCGAACGGCCGACCGGTACTTTTGCAAGTTGAGCGTGTGCCAGCGAGAGGCTGAGCGCACCTCCCAAAAGAACCGGCAGGACCGACGCCGCCCACGTCGGAGGGGACGCAAGTTGGATGGCATCGGCAAGCGTGAGTTTCGAGAAGTGGTTTTCGCTGTTTAGGGAACTCATTGTAGGGTATTTTCCTTAGTGGCAAGGGGAGAAGCCTGCTTCGATGAGGCGTCGGGCCTCTCCTTGAACGGGATTCTCTTCGTGGTGAACGGACGGATACAAGTATAGTGCATATCAATGTTGACCGAACGGTCAGATTCACCTATACTTTCTGACTGCACGGTCATATTCTCTTAAAAGGAGTAGTAATGAAACGTAATTTCTCGATTCTCGCACTTGTTCTTTCACTCGTCCTGGCCACCGGTCTGCTCACCGCGTGCGGCACCTCGTCTACCGCGAACAACGGTGCGTCGAAACCTGCGACGGCCGCAGGCAAGACCATTACGATCGGCACGCTTCAGACGGATGACATTTTGCCGTTGTGGGTCGCGCAGGAGGAAGGAATCCTCAAGCAGGCGGGGCTCGATGTCAAGATAATCACCTTCCAATCGGCGCAGGAGCAGATCGCCGCCATGACCGCCGGCGACATCGACGGCATGATGACCGACATGGTCGTCCCGCTGCAACTCACCGCGTCAGGCACGAAGATGCGCGCCGTCACCGTCATGCAGGGCGCACCGGCCGGAATCATCGCCTCAAAAGGGAGTAAGATCACCGACCTCAAGCAGCTCGCCGGCGTAAAGACCGGTTGCTCGTCTCCCACGATCCTCGAGTATATCTATGACAAAGCACTCACCGATGCAGGCGTGCCCGCAAACGAGATCAAGACGGAGGAGATCAAGAAACTCCCCGTTCGCTTCCAGATGCTGACTTCGAATAAGATCGACGCGGCCGTTCTTCCGTGGACGTTCTTCACCCTTGCCAAGGCAAGCGGGGCCACTCCGTTGCTTTCCGAGCAGCAGGCATCGTCGTATACTTCGACCGTCCTCGAGTTCAGCGATACGTATCTGCAGTCGGCAGGAGCTTCGAAAGACATGAAGACGCTGCTATCCTGCTGGAATAAAGGCGTCGATAAGATCAATGCGAATCCGGATTCCTACCGTTCGCTGCTGGCGACGAACGCCAAACTCCCCACGCCCCTCAAAACCGCCTATAAGGTACGCACATACCCCAAGACCGCATTGCCCGATCAGAAGCAATTCGAAGACGTCGTGACGTGGATGGTCGACAAGGGCTACCTCAAGAGCGCGCTTCAGTACAACGATCTGGTCTACACCGGAAAGTAGTCTGAAAAATAGCTCTTGCAATACCGTTCGCAATGCTTTACTGTTTCATCTAATCATCAGCGAGCCGATGATAAAGAGTAGTACTTTTGAAAACGTGTCTACAGAAAACCGAGTGAACGATGAGAGCTCGGAACACGGTACAAAAGGAATGGACTTTTGAGGCTTCGGTGATTGTGCAAAGTGGGCCTGGTTTTCTTCAGGTCAACAAGGGTGGCACCGCGAGAGCATGTTACATGACATCGATCTCGTCCCTTGATCAGGGACGGGATCGTTTTATATCTCAAGGTCATAAAGGTATAGATCGCCCGCTCCTCATCGATATCGATTTTGCATATATGCGCTCGAAGAGACGCATACTGCGAGAGAGGAGTTGCCATGACCGCAAAAAGTAGATTCGTGCTCGAAGAAAAGGATATGCCGACGGTATGGTATAACGTCCAGGCCGATCTGCCTGAACCGCTTGCGCCTTATCTCGATCCGAACGGAAATGTCGTTCCTCCTGAAGGTCTTTTGGCGATTTTCCCTCCCGATTGCGTCGAGCAGGAGTTTTCGACACAGCGCTACTTCGACATCCCCGGCGAGGTCATCGATGTCTTGCGCACCTATCGCCCCGGTCCTTTGACGCGCGCCCGTCTTTTCGAGCGTGCGCTCGGCCTTCCCGAAAACGTACATATCTATTACAAATACGAAGGCATCAACGCGAGCGGCTCGCATAAAGCCAACACCGCCATCCCGCAGGCTTTCTACAACAAGAAGGCCGGTATAACCAAGATCGCCACCGAGACCGGCGCGGGGCAGTGGGGCTCGGCGCTTGCCATGGCGGGATCGCAGCTCGGTATCGATGTCGAGGTGTTCATGGTGCGCGTGAGTTATAACCAGAAGCCGTACCGCCGTATCTTCATGGAATCCTTCGGAGCGACGGTGCACTCTTCGCCGACCACGCTCACGCAGGCCGGACGCCATGTGCTCGCGGAGGACCCCGACACCGCCGGCTCGCTCGGTATGGCGATTTCGGAGGCCGTCGAAATCGCCGCCACACACCCGGATATCAACTATGCGCTCGGAAGTGTCATGAACCATGTGTGCCTCCACCAGACGATCATCGGGCAAGAGGCGATCCTGCAGATGGAGATGGCCGAAGACGAGCCCGATGTCGTGATCGCCTGCGCGGGCGGCGGCTCGAACTTCGCCGGCATCGCCTTCCCGTATTACAAACGGCGTCTCGAGGGGAAGACTGCGGCGCGTCTTCTCGCGGTCGAACCGAAAGCCTGTCCTTCTTTGACGGCGGGAGAGTTCCGCTATGATTACGGGGACGAGGGAGGATTGACGCCGCAAATGGAGATGTATACGCTCGGCAATGATTTTGTGCCGGCGGGGATCCATGCCGGAGGCTTGCGCTATCACGGAGATTCGCCGCTGCTTTCAGCACTTCTCAAAGCCGGAGAAATCGAGGCGACCGCCGTGTTCCAGCGCGAGTGCTTCGAGGCGGCCATGCTCTTTGCAAGGTCGGAGGCACTATTGCCGGCACCCGAATCGAGCCATGCGATCGCCGCGGCGGTCCGTGAGGCGAAAGCTGCGGCCGAGTCCGGCGAGAAGAAGACGATCCTGTTCAATCTCTCCGGTCACGGGTTCCTCGACTTGGCGGCATATGATATGTTCAACAAAGGCGAACTCGTCGACTATGATTATGCAACCGGCGAAATCATAAAATAAAGTTCGAAAAAGAGTCGTAACAATTATTGAGTATCATTAGAGGCAGGAAAACACCACTTAAGGAGACCTGCCTCTAATGACTCGATCATTTCAACTTCCTGCACTGACCTTGGAATGCCCCTCCGTCTGGGAGTCTTTAGTCGATCAAACCGCCAAAGCGGTTGCAAAAGCCGGATTCACCGATGTCGTCATCGGACTTTCCGGCGGCCTTGACTCCTCGGCAACCGCCGTCATCGCCGTCGATGCGCTCGGCGCCGAGCATGTCCACGGCGTGTTGATGCCTTCGCCGTACTCATCGCAGGGCAGCATCACCGATACGCTCACGCTTGCTTCGCAACTCGGTATCCAGACCAACCTCATTCCGATCACCCCTGTTTTTGATGCGTTCAAAGCATCGCTCGCCCCGGTCTTTCAAGATTGTGAAACCGATATTACCGAAGAGAACCTTCAAGCGCGCATTCGCGGAACCTTGCTCATGGCGCTTTCGAACAAGTTCGGTTATTTCGTGTTGGCGACGGGGAACAGAAGCGAGGCGCTCGCCGGTTATGCGACGCTCTACGGCGATATGGTCGGAAGCTACGATCCCGTCGGCGCGCTTTATAAGACACATCTTTACGAGCTGTGCAGGTGGAGGAATTCGACTTCATCGCATATGCTCATCCCGACCGAGATCCTGGAAAAAGAACCGAGTGCCGAACTCTCCCCGGGGCAACTCGACTCTCATGCGCTGCCCCCTTATGACATACTCGACGCCATATACTATCTCTACGTGGACAAAGGCGTCAGCCGGGTCGACATCGTCGGGATGGGTTTTAGCGAAGAAGAGGTCGAGAATGCAATACGCCGCATGAACGCCTCCGCCTTTAAGCGACAATACGCGGCACCTATCCCGAAATTGCATATTTATCAAAATTGATTTTTGGGTTACACTTCATATCTGGATTTTTTTCCGGAGTTTTTTCCAAAAAAATACGAGCTACAACACAAGTGCGCGCATGCGTGTTTTTTGCGGTGTTAAGGAGTCGAGTTGAGCGTAGAAATCATCGAAGTCGTCGGGGCTCCGAGCTCCGTGCGAGAACTGCTTTATGATGTCTTGTATAAGGACTTCGGCGTCGACCGGGCTGCCGATAATTGGTTTCACCAGGAACGCGGAGGGGAGTTCTTGCTGAAGCTGGATCCCGCTTATGAGATCACGGGTATCGCCCGCCTCATGCCCGTGACGGACAACGATCCCTCGAGCCGGCAAATCCGGCAAGTCGCCGTCGCTAAGAACGCACAGGGGCTAGGAGTCGGACGTGAACTCATGACGATCGTCGAGGAGCTCGCCATAGACCAAGGGGCTTCGCGTCTTTGGCTCGAATCCCGTTCGGTGGCCTACGGATTCTACCGATCTTTGGGCTTTGCGGATGCCGGTGAGGAGTTCATCTCCGAGCTCACCCATATCCCTCATCGCCATATGCATAAAAACCTCCTGTCCGCATAGCGCCATCCTCTTTACCGCCTGCAAAGAATCTGTCCTTTTGCGCAAATATATAGTGCTATAATTTCTGCAAACGTGTTACTGCGGAAACGGTCGGGGAGATTCACATGGGGAAATTGGTGAGGTTCGGCGTGGCGATGGACGAAGATCTTCTTCTGAAGTTCGACGAGCTCGTCGCTCGACGCGGGCAAGTGGCCAATCGTTCGGAAGCCGTGCGCGACTTGGTGCGCGACGCGCTCATAGAATCGCAGTGGGAAGAATCGGAAGAGGAGATCGTGGGGACGGTGACGATGGTTTTCGACCATCACGCCTACAATCTCTCCGACAAACTCGACGACCTGCAACATGCACACTTTCGAAACATCATCGTGGCTACCCACGTTCATCTCGACGCCCACAATTGTCTCGAGGTTCTCATCATCCGGGGTTCGAATAAGGAAGTGCGGCTGATCGCCGACGAACTGCTCGGCACCAGAGGGGTCAAACACGGAAAACTAGTGACTACGACGACCGGTACTCAAGTATAGGAAAAGGGGAGGAAGAACCGTGCACATTCCCGACGGATACTTGGGACCGCAGACCTATATGATCCTCGACGTGGCGATGATTCCGATTTGGGCCGTTGCGGTATCCAAAGTCAAGAAGACGCTGAAGGCGCGCCAGATTCCCTTGATGGCGCTTGCCGCCGGATTCGCCTTCATCATCATGATGTTCAATATCCCGGTCATCGGCGGTTCGACGGGACATGCCGTCGGGGCAACGCTCATAGCGATACTTCTGGGCCCCTGGGCCGCGACGATATCGGTCTCGATCGCCTTGGCCATCCAGGCGCTGCTGTTCGGCGACGGCGGTATAACCGCACTCGGCGCGAACTGTTTCAACATGGCCGTGGTGATGCCGTTCGTCGGCTATTATCTCTATCGCCTCCTCGCCGGCAACAGCGAAAACCTGCGCCGCAAGATCACTGCATCCGGCATCGCCTCCTACGTGGCGATAGTGGCCGCCGCCACCGTCGCCGGCGTCGAGTTCGGCATCCAACCGCTGATCGCACACACGGCATCGGGCGCCCCCCTCTATGCTCCGTATCCTCTCAAAGTAGCCGTATTGGCGATGTTTTCCGAGCATGCCTTGTTCTTCGGTTGGGTCGAGGCGATTGTGACCATGGGCGTTGTTGCGGCGCTCGCAAAGCAAGAATCGGCTCTGCTCGATATGAAACCGGCGAGGAGATCGCTTCGCTGGGCGTGGGCGGGATTTTCCGTGCTCGTGTTGTTGACCCCCCTCGGCGTGCTTGCACAAGGGACTGCTTGGGGGGAGTGGAGCGTCGGTCAGCTCGCTTCGAGGTTGAAGCTGTCCGTGCCTACAGGACTTTCAAAACTCAGCGGCCTTTGGGCCGCGGCGGTTCCCGGTTATGCTCCGGCTTTCATCAAGAATCCGTTCGTCGGCTATCTGTTCTCCGCCGTCATCGGCGCTGCACTATGCGTCGGGGTTGTCTGGGGAGTGGGGAAACTCGTTGCTTCGAGAAAAACAGATGATGAACGATAGGCAGGGCAGGACACACAAGTCGCTTGCTCGTCGTACCGCCGATTCGGTGGGGAACCATATCGTAGAGGTCTTGGAAAACGAGGATCTGGCGGCCGAGAAAGGCTTCTTGCAGGGGATCGATCCTCGTTCCAAGCTGCTTGCGGTCCTCATCTTCTCGGTCACCGCAAGCCTGGTGCGCTCTCCGTGGGTCCTTGCGGCGATGTCGATCCTCGCTCTTGTACTGGCATCGTTTTCCGCCGTATCTCCGGCCTCGTTCGCGCGTAAAGTCTGGGGTTCCGCCGGCCTCTTCGCGACGCTGATCGCCCTGCCCGCCGCCACGCAGTTCATCACGGCCGGTTCGGTTCTCTTCCGCCTCGGTCCGGTTGCGATAACCCGACCTGGCGCACTCGGCGCCATCACGCTCATATTGCGCGTCGTTGCCAGTGCGGGATTCGCCCTCCTTATCGTGTGGACGATGCGCTGGATCGATCTTCTTAGTGCGCTCAGCCGGATGAAAGTCCCCGACATCATCGTCGCCACATTGGCCATGGCCCAAAAGCAGATCGTATCGTTGATGCGCACCGTGGAGCAGATCCATCTGGCACGTGAGAGTCGGACATTGAAGGAAAGCACGACGGCTGAGAACAGGCGATGGGTCATCGAGCGTATCGCGTTCGTCTTCCAAAAGTCGGTCAAGACGGCCGACGATGTTTACGATGCGATGCTCGCCCGCGGCTATTCGGGGTCGATGCGCGTCATACACCGGACGCCCGCGACGGTACGCGACTGGTCCTATGTGGTGTTTTCGGCGGGAATCGCCGCCCTTTTAATCGCAATCGATCGGATGGTAATGAGATGACGGACTTCGTTTTAAAGGGGATACATCAAGAATATCGGAAGGGTGTCGAAAGCTTGACGGATATCGATATTTCCATCGGTAGCGGAGAGCAGGTCGTCATCGTGGGTGCCAACGGGAGCGGGAAGTCGACGTTTCTCAAGCTACTCGACGGTCTCGTGTTCCCCTCGGAAGGGGAGGTCACCGCTTTCGGCGTGCAATTGACCGAAGACGCGTTGGAGGACCACGATTTTCGCCGTTCGTTCCGCGGCCGCGTGGGTTTTGTCTTTCAAGACGCCGACGTCCAGCTTTTTTGCAGCAACGCGTTCGACGAGCTGGCGTTCGGTCCGCTGCAACTCGGGCTCGGTGAAGCCGAGGTGCGGCAACGCGTTTTGCAAGTCGCCGCGGCGCTACGCATCGAGAAACTGCTCGATCGCGCGCCCTATACGCTTTCAGGCGGCGAGAAGAAGCGTGTCTCGATCGGTGCGGTCCTCACCATGCGTCCCCATGTCCTGCTGATGGACGAGCCGACAAACGCGCTCGATCCGCGAAGCCAGGTGTGGCTCCTCGACGTGCTCGCCGCCATGAAGGCCGCGGGCGATACCGTCGTCATAGCGACGCACGATCTCTCGATCGCCGCGGAGGTCGCCGACCGCATGATAGTGCTGTCCGAGGAGCACCGGATCTGTGCGGACGGAACCCCCGAGGAAGTACTCGGCATGCGCGACCTTCTTTTGGAGGTCAATCTCATCCATGAGCATGCGCACAGGCACTCGGGCGAACATCACATGCATCCCCATATGCACGGTGTGTGACGCTTCTTTTTCGATGTGACTGGAAAAAATAAGACCCATAGCGTAATCTAATACCGTCAGTAACGGTGGTGCGATCCTACGCATCACTTTGAATGGACGGTCGCGTTTGCGGTCCGTCGATGAGTCGAGGAGGGCATATGCCTAAGATTACCGAAGCGCAGGTCCGTGTTCCTGCGGATGTTTCAGCAGAAGCTCGTTCCGCGTACGTCTCCAACTACTTGAAAGCAACCCATGGCACCGGTCGTCTGATGCTCTTCGCGTGCGATCAGAAAATCGAGCACCTCAACGGCGATTTCTACGGAAAAGGGATCGATGAGGCGGACGGCAAGCCTGAGCATCTTTTCGAGATCGGATCGAAGGGCGCAATCGGCATTCTAGCCGGTCAGCGCGGTTTGGTCGCGCAGTATGCCGCCGACTATCCCAAGATCAACTATCTGGTGAAGATGAACTCGAAGACCAATCTCGTCCCCACGAGCCAGGAGGATCCGTACTCTCCTCAGCTTACTTCTTTCGAGGCGGTGCTCGAACTCGTCAACAACGGCGTGAACGTCGTCGGTGTCGGCTACACCCTCTATCTGGGTTCGGAGTTCGAGTCGACCATGCTCGCCGAGGCGGGCGAACTCATCGCTCAGGCGCATGCTGCCGGTCTCATCGTCGTATTGTGGATTTATCCCCGCGGCAAGGCCGTGGAAAATGAGAAAGACGCGCACCTTATCGCCGGTGCCGCCGGTGCCGCTCTTTGTCTGGGTGCCGATTTCGTCAAGGTCAATCCTCCCAAGGGCGACGACGCTGCGTCATCCGCCGAAAAGCTCGTCGAGGCTTCGAATGCTTCCGGTCGTTGCGGTCTCGTATGCGCTGGCGGCTCGACGGTCGAGGCCGACGTGTTCCTCCGCCAGTTGTGGGAGCAGATACATATCGGTGGTGCAGCCGGAAACGCGACGGGTCGCAACATCCACCAGCGTTCCCTCGCCGAGGCCGTTCGTCTGACCAAGGCGATCAGTGCGATCACGTTTGGCGATCACAGTGTCGAAGAGGCGCTTGCCGTATTCAACGGTGAGGCCGACTTCACTCTTTAGCGTCATATCATTATCGAACAAGAGGGCCGTCGGAAAAGTCCGGCGGCCTTTTTATTATAAGCGGCGAGAGGAACCACAGGATGAACGAGACGGATGCAGCGCGCTATGAGATGTTTCGAGCTATAGGACGGGACATATTCCTTGCGCACATGATCTCGAGCCATGGCGGCAATATGAGCGTGCGCGAGGGCGACGACATCTACATCACCCGCACCGGTTCACAGCTCGGGCGCCTGAAAGAAACCGACATCGTGCGGGTGTCTTGTGCGACGCCCTCGACGCTCGATGCCAGTGCGTCAAGCGAACTTGTGGTCCACCGCGCCATATATCATGCAACCGATGCGCGCGCCGTCGTCCACGCTCACTCCCTCCATACGGTCTTTCGTTCGATGATCGACGATGTCATCAAGCCGCTCGATTCCGAGGCCCGCCTTTTCATCCCCGAAGTTCCCGTTCTCACCTCGAAGACCACCATCGGGTCGGCGACGGCCGCCGGACTTATAGCCGAGGCACTCGGCGCGAGCCCGATCGCGGTGCTGCGCGGGCACGGACCTTTCGCGTGCGCACAATCCCTGGATGATGCGTATCGGTGGGTCTCGGTGTTGGAGGGTTCCTGCCAATTGCTCGACATGGCGGACAAATCCCCCCGTGAATTGAAAGATTATTTGGATTTTTGATTTTTCGGCCGGAGGGAGACGATTGCGAACTCCTGGTCTTTTGCGACACCGATGAAAGAATTCGCCAATATATCTCCGTGGTTTTCACGCGGCAGGGCGATGAGAAGTGCGATGAGCGCCTCGGAAGTCGGGCTGGTGGTGCCGCTTTCGATTTTGTACAAAGTACGTGGGGATAGCTCCACGCCGGTCTCGTCTTCAAGATACTCGGCGAAAGCGGCGACGTTCGAAAATCCCGCCGTTTTGCGAGCTTTTTTGATCAGCTTTCCGAAAATATTCCAGTCGATAAGCTGATTTTGCATCAAAGATTTTTTCATTGCGGCATCCGCACCGTTTCGGATTGTTTGTTTTAGGCGATTCTCCTCTCACGGTTATGACATTTTGCGTAACGATGTGGATAGATAATCGCCTATAAATGACAAACAAAAATACAGGCATCGAAGTAGCCCGATGCCTGTATTTTTTGGTGGGACGTGCTTATGCACGCAGGTGCATTATTTTCTGAAGTAAGCGACAGCCACGGCACCGCCGCCGGTGTGGACGCCGACCACGCTTCCGAGAGACATATGCACTCCGTCTCTTCCGATCATGGTGGCGAACGCCGTGAGCCCTTCCTCGTTGAGGCCGCTGGCATAACCGATGGGATAGTATTCGTCCATCTCATCGGAAAGCACGATATCGGCCGCTTTCTTCATCGCAGCCTTAAACCCGCGGGCTTTCCCGATGTCACGGATCATCCCGTT
>Ga0123339_10003630_pt1 | contig 10238 bp, 9 predicted proteins | sample lystaG_FD_89956 | JGI IMG/M metagenome (GOLD analysis project Ga0123339, IMG submission 89956) | Glacier valley bacterial and archeal communities from Borup Fiord, Nunavut, Canada, to study Microbial Dark Matter (Phase II) -... | ecosystem: Environmental > Aquatic > Freshwater > Ice > Glacier ... | reverse complement strand
GGCCAGCTTCCCATAAATGATTGCGCAGGGGAAGGCCACCAGCTGAATCGCCACCAGGATGATGAGAAGCCTGTCCGAGTCAACACCCACGTCCACGCCATAGGCTGTGGCCATGGTAATGACGGTGTGCACACCGTCGATGTAGAAAAAGTAGGCGATCATGAAGAAGAGAACAATCTTGTTCCCCGTGATTTCCATCGCTGTCTTTTTCAGGGCGATGAAGCTTTCCTTTATCTTGGAAGGCTTCCCTTCGATATAATAGGTCTGCTTGACGTTCTTGATCATCGGAATGGAAAAGACGAACCACCATATGGCGGTGATGATAAAGGCGAACTGTGTGGCGAGGACTGTCGTAATCCCGATCTTTTGTGCATTCAGGATGACCACTAGGGAAATGATAAAGGGGATGGTTCCCCCCAGATACCCGTAACCGAATCCCTTGGCGGAGACGTCGTCCATCCGCTCGTCCGTTGTCACATCGGTCAGAAAGGCGTCGTAATAGATGCTCGAGCCGTTGAAGGCGACGGCGGTAATGATGTAAATTATAAGTGCATAAATCCACTGGCCTTCGCCAACGGTGGCCAGCATGGCGGACGAAATGATGGCGATAAGGGTGAAGGCTGTAAACAGCTTCTTCTTGACTCCCCTGAAATCGGCGATGGTTCCCAGAAGTGGCGCCAGAAGTGCGATGAGCAGCGTCGCCATGGAGTTGGCATAACCCCAGTATGCGGTTGAAGTCGCATCGGACAGCTGACTTGCTGCGACGCTCTTGAAAAACAGAGGCAGGATGGCGGTTGTAATGGTGATGGAATATGCGGAATTGCCAAAATCCTGCAATACCCAGCTTCGTTCTGCCTTGGTCATTAATATCCCTCCTTCGAATAATGATCCTCTATCCCTTGCTCAACATTTCTTTCGGCAGGAGTTTGTCCTTGTCCTGCCTATTCCTTGACCAGGCTGAAGGTATAGTGGTCTTGCCACTTTCCGTTGATGAGAAGGTATTTCTCATTGAGTCCTACTTTCCTGAATCCTTGCAGTTCCAGGGTCTTCTGAGACCTGACATTGTCCAGGAGGGTCGACGCCTCAAGCCGGTGGAGCATGAGATCGCTGAAGGCATAGTCCACGACAGCCTTCAGGGCGTCCTGCATGATTCCCTTGCCTTCAAAGTCCTTGTGAAGCGCATAGCCAAGGTTCGCGCTTCTGAACCCGCCATAGATGAGGTTTGATATCTGGACCTTCCCGATGAGCTCATTTTCAAGGTAGATGCCGAAGTTGATGGCCAAACCATTGAGATAGTTCCGGTAAGACTCCTCCAAAGTCCTTCGCTGTCCCTCCAGGGTATAGAAGTCCTTGTCTCTTGCGGGTTCGAACCGTCTGAGGTATTCCTTGTTGTCCTGGTAGTACTGGAGATAATCCGTCGCATTCTCTGGAGAGGCCAGCTTCAGGGTCACCCTCCTCCCTTCAAGGGAAAGGAGCTTGAACTCCCGCAATTGGTCAAATCTCGTGTTGTCTGTGCCGAAGAGGTATTCGTTCGTGATGAGCGAATTTTGATAGCTGTTGTTCACCAGAATCCCTTCCAATGTATATCCGAGTTCCGTGAAAGGAACAGTGCTGATGTTTTCGGGAACGATGATGTTCACCTTGAAGGTGTTCCCTTCCCGGAGGAACCCTTTGGAGATAGCCTTCAATGCTTCCTTCAGGAGCGGTTTGTCCTCCTCCCGGTAAAACTTCAGCCGGAGCAGGACGCTCTTGTTCACCTCATGCTTTTCGACGATGGTGAACCGCCCGATGGTAATCATATCCTGGTCCCGGATGATATATTCCTTTCCCAGGCTTTCCTTGATTTCTTCTAGGGATATCTTTTTCTTATCCATATTCTCTCCTGATTTTTCTATTTCATCATTCTTGTGATTTCATTCGGTCATTGAATTTGCTTGCTTTCGTTCCTTCCTGAAGCCCTTCCCCGTCTTCATCCGGATATAGGCCACACAGAGAATGGACATGAATAAGGACAGCGGCAACAGGTAGATGGAAAAGCTCGAGCCGATGACATCGGTCATGATTCCCATGGCCATGTTCATGGAATTCAGCACCAGGGAGACCAGGGTGATTACGATACCGGTGGCATAACCCGGCCTTTCCCGAAATATCCCCGTGACCATGGAAAGCAAGGACGGGTAGATGATGGCAAAAAAGAGTCCGGAGATGCTGATGATGATGATGTACTCTTCGCCCAAGAGGATTCCTCCCAGGAAAAGGACCAGGGCGATCAGCTGTGAAAAAGTCACCGACCGGAGCACTCCTGCCTTCTGAACCAGGAATCCGCCAAGGAGTCTTCCCACGGCAAACACCAGGAAGAAAATCCCGATGTACCTTGCCCCGATGCTTTCACGAAGAGCGAAATTGTCCTTGAGGTAGTTTGTCAGCCAGAGAGACATCCCCTGCTCTGCAAAGGCATAGAAGCCCAAAGCCAGCCCGAAGGCATAGAGGAGGGGATTCCTAAGGATATTCTCTCCTTTCCCCTCACTGATCATCACCTTAGGGGCGTTGGGAATTTTTGCGAACTTAAAGACGAGCAGGATGATCGTATAGAGGAGGGCAATATACACATACATGTTCCGCCAGGTGATCCCTCTGTCCAGGAGAAGCCCGATGGTATTTTGAGACACCGTAGAACCTGCACCGTACATAAAATGCAGCAAATTCATGGCGATGGTTGACGTCCCCGCAAACATGATCGGAATGATGGTATTCGCCGCCACATTGTAGAGGTTGATGCCGGTGATGATGGGAATGAGTCCGATGAAGAACATGGTGAAACTTCTGGCCTGTGACTGCATAAGGATTCCCGAAATAAGGCACAGAATCCCCAGAAATATGGTTCTCTTCTGACCGATCTTCTCGGTGATTGCGCCTCCGAGGAGCGTAACCCCCATTCCCATGATGGAAACCACCGTCAGCATGGCGGAGATGATCGTATTGGATACGCCGAAGTCTTCCTTGAAGATGGGGATGAAAATTCCTCTCGTGTTCTCAATAAAGGGGGCAAGGAACATCATCATAAAAATAATAAAGACTCCGAATTTGCCCTTTCTGGTATTTTGCATGCATTCACTCCCTGTGGTTTGTGTCTCTTTCTCAAGAAAAACGACAGATTCGTTTCTATAATATATTCATCATTATAATACATTACAAGTAGTTAGTCGAAAAAAAGATGAAAAAATCGGATGACGACATCGCGTGCTGATTTCCCTATCTTCCAGCGCTCCAAACAGAAATTTGATGCAGCTCTTCAGCTGATTCAGCCACAATTTAAGCATATCAGCTTCATGGAAGGTGATCAAAGACTTGCCGATAAGCTCTCCTTTCCCTTGGAAGGCTTTTCTTCGGACGATTTCATTATATTGGAATGACCCGATGCTGATCTTCAATTTTATGTCCTTTCCCTATAGCCCTTCCCCTTTAAAAGGACAAGAACAAAATAGAAGTGCACTATTTTAAGGCATTGGGATATAATGTAATAGAGCGTAAGGAACAATATTCTGACTGAAGGGATTTCCCACCAAGCCAACCTTATGTTACTATCTTTACAACGGAATCCTTTTTGAAATCGGATTTCCTCGTAATTTTGAGGTGTAATAGATGAATAAAACTTCCATTGATAAATTGAATTTCTTCTTCATGGGTCTGGAAAGCCGGTTCAAAGAGAACCAGGACATTTTCCTTTCCCTTGAGGTTCTCTACAAGGCGGGGCTGAAAACCTTCAAGGGGATTGGCCGCCCTGACGGAAATGATGAGCTCTCCTATAATTATAACGGATTCACACGGACCCTATCCTTTGGCGGAGTCTTGGAGGATATCCGCAAGGAGGCGCTGAAGTACGATGAGATGGTCATCGAATATAAGGAACGCGGAACCAAGCTCATCATTACGGCTTCCACAAAGAATGTCGGCATGACCACCCAGACCATGAAGTTCGATGACCCAAAGGAAAAGAAGGAAACTTCCGTCCTCCTGAACCGCGACTATTTCATCAAGGCCAAGGATGCCGGAAACCTCCTCAAGGCCATCGGAATCATGAGTGTGGATGGCAAAGTGAAGAACAACAAGATCAGGAAATATAACCAGATTGACCACTATGTCGAGCTCCTCGACAAGAACTTCGAGGCCTTGAAGAAACAGGGGACCCTGAATATCCTGGATGTCGGTTGCGGGAAAAGCTACCTCAGTTTCGTCCTCAACTACTATTTGACTGAAGTGAAGCGGCTCAAATGCCATTTCATCGGCATCGATATTTCACAAAGCGTCATCGAGTCCTCAAAGGAAATCCAAAAGGAGCTGGGCTACCGAAATATGGAGTTCCATGCCATGGATATCAAGGACTTCAAGGATGACCGGAAGATTGACGTCGTCCTCTCCCTCCATGCCTGCGATACCGCCACGGACATGGCTCTCTCTTTCGGGGTTTACAAGGAGGCGGACTTCATCGTCGCCGTTCCCTGCTGCCACAAGGAGATGCTAAATACCTACAGCGACGCACCTTTCGAGGGAATCATGAAGCACGGAATCCTCAAGGCAAGGCTGGCGGACACCCTGACGGACGGTCTGCGGGGGCTCTTGCTTGAAGAACATGGCTATGAGGTCTCCATCGTGGAGTATATCTCTCCCTTGGAGACGCCGAAGAACCTCATGATCCGCGCCTACAGGACCGGTGTGCCAAACCTGGAGTCGCAGAAGCAGGCGGACTTCCTCAAGCATTCCCTCAATATCTATCCTGCCTTCAATTACCACCTGGACCAGTATACCTATGGGAATCAAATAGAATAGGAGGTGTTTGAATGCTACTTTATAAACTTGCCTTATATATCACACTGGTGGTCATAGTCTTCCTGTCAGTGATCCACATTGGGTCGAAGCTGCCCTATCACCTGAACAAGGTGTACCAGAAAGAGGCAAACGGCCTCAGGCTTTTCAACAGGTTCTACCTCACTTATCTCCTCCCCTGGATGTTTGTCCCTTTCATCGGCTCCATCTACTTCAGGACCTACTATGTCATCTACTTGCTGATGTTCACGCTGGCCATGGAAGACGGACTTTATGCCCACGGCCTCTATACCCGGAAAAACAAGGAAAAACTCATCGTCATGATGGTGTTCAACCTCATGATCCTCGGGTTCATCTATATCCTCGGCTTGAAATTCTTGGCGGATTTCCCACTTATCCACCTCATCTAGACTTTACAGGAACCTCCTGCCCCGAAGATATGGGTGGCAGTGTTCTTCTCGCATCAAGGAGGCGTACCATGTTGTTTAAAGTGATCATCGATGAATCCTCGGAAATTACGAAGAAGAAAGCCTTGAAAATCATCCAGGAAGGAAGAATCCTAAGGACTTCCTATGGAAAAGGCATTCTCACTTCTACTATAAAAGACGGACAGGAATACGATCAGAAGATTACGATTGTGGATAATGCCGTAAAAAGCTATTCCTGCAGCTGCAACGACGATAATCTGCTCTGCCACCATCTTTTATCGCTCATGATCAAGAAGGATGGTGAGAAAAAAAGAAAGGAAGTCACGCCAATGAAGACACCAAAAGCTTCCATGAAAAATTCGAGAAGCAACCTCAAGGAGATCCTTAACAGCGCCGAGAAAGAGGAGCTCATCGAGTTCATCCTCTCTCTAAGAAGCTACTACAAGGATATTCCTGTCATCATTCGGAAGAGCTTCATCAGTTCGACCGATGAGGAATTCCTCAAAGAAAACCGGGAAGAGCTCCTGGCGGCCTATGAATCCTTTAAGTTAAGCGGATCCCATGAGAACTTCGCGAAGTTCTCCAACGGTCTCCTTCTCCTCCATGAGAAGGCAAGATCTGAGTCCAAAGAAAGGAACTATTTGAGATCCAGCCTCCTGTACCTTCTCCTCTACGAGATGGTCAGCTATCCCAGTATCGGCATGGAACACTACCTCTTCAACAGCCACTATGTGAGAATTGCGCAGGAAGCCCTCCTTCCCCTGGCTGAAAAGAAGTACACCCCCAGAGAGAGCCAGACGATCTTTGATTATCTGAAGGTCATCTCCGGTGATCTGAAGGACAGCAGCCAGATTACAACGCTACTTCAGATCATGAAGAACTACATGACGACAGAAAAGGATTTTGACGACTTTTATGAAATCCTTCTGCAGGTCTTTGAAGATGAACAGCTTCTTCCCTTTGACAAGAACAATCTCCTCTATCTGGAGTATGAGCTTCTCATGATGGCCGGAAAGACCACAGAGGCCCTTGAACTCCGCAAAGAGAATCCACTAGTGCCCGAATTCCGTTTCATGGAAGCGGAATCCCTCCTGGGTAGTGGAAATCTCTACGAAGCGCTCACCATCGTCAAAGAGGGCGTGGAGCGTTCCGGCAACAACTGGGATGACCGTATCCGGTGCCTCTACATGGAAGCGAACATCTACAAACTCCTGAAGGACCAGGTCAACTTCATCGATGTGACCCGAAAACTCCTTGGACTTGGAGAATACAAGGCTTTCCGCGAACTCAAGCGAAATATCAGTATCAAGGAATGGCCTGATATCTATGAAAAGCTCATCGAGGATGAAGAAATTAAAAAGAACACCAAAGGCGTCTATAAGAGAATCATCTTGTCTGAGGATGACAAGAAGAGAGTTTTCGAATTCCTCCAAGAGAACAGGGAACTCATCGTGGAGCACTATGATTTCCTAAATCCGGAATACGAACAGGAAGCCGCAAAACTACTCGCATCCTATATCGAAGAGTATAGCAGCCATCTGAACGGAAAGAAGGAATATGACTATATCACCCAACTGGTAGAGAAGCTCTACATCTACGGGCAAGACAAGCTGGCCAATGAAATCGTCATGGACCTCGTCATAACGAACAAGTCGAAGAAGGCCCTGCATACGAGCCTTTTCGAACTCAAGGATACCTACGCGCCAAGCAGTTCTTATCTCCCTGAATAGCATAACCCGTAGGGGCATCCGAGGAAGTTTAAATCCCCTGGATGTCCCTTTTTCTTCCCTGAGTAACCGCATTTCCGGTTATAACAGGGGACTCTTGAATATTCAAGGTCCGGTTATTGTAAACCCCTCAGTTATAGTATATTCTGAAGTTAAGCGAGGAGACTCAACATGAGTCCACATCGACCTTAGGAGGAATAATATGGATACAATCGAGATCAGTGCACTGACCAAATACTATGGCAAACACAGGGGAGTCGAGGACATCAGCTTCAATGTCAAGGATGGCGAGATCTTCGGATTCATCGGCCCCAATGGCGCAGGGAAATCAACGACCATCCGGACCATGCTGAATCTGATCTATCCTACCAAGGGAAGCATCAGAATCTTCGGTATGGATTCCGTGAAAGATGCGCCAAGGATTGCCGAAGACATCGGCTATCTTCCTTCTGAAGTGTTCTACTACGATGATATGAAGGTCAGGGATCTCCTTAATTACTCCGCCTCCTTCTACAAAAAGGACTGCAAGAAAAAGATCATCGAACTGACCGACCTTCTTGAGCTTGAACTGGACAGAAAAATCGAGGACCTGTCCAGCGGAAACCGAAAGAAAGTTGGCATTGTCCAGGGGCTGATCCATGACCCAAAACTCATCATCCTGGATGAACCCACCAGCGGCCTGGATCCGCTGATGCAGCAGAAATTCTTCAACCTGCTCAAGGAGGAGAACAAGAACGGCAAGACCATCTTCTTCTCCTCCCATATCCTGGGCGAGGTGCAGAGGTTGTGCCACAGGGTTGCCATCATCAAGGAAGGGAGCATCGTCAGACTGGACGAAATGAGCAACCTCAGGGATGAAAACTATAAGCGCCTTACCCTGGAAACCGAAGATTCCATCCTTGCCCCTTTGAATGCGATGGACGGAATCACGGACATCACGACTGCTAACCATTCGGTCAGCTTCATCTTCAAGGGCGACATCAACAAGATGACCAAGCTTCTTTCGGAAATCAATCTCAAGAGCATTCTCATTGAAGAGCCCAGCCTGGAGGAAATTTTCCTGCATTACTATGAAAAAGGTGAAGCGAAATGAATATCATCGCGCAGGAAATAAAAAACAATAAAAGGTCCATGATCATCTGGGTCTCCTCCATGGCCGCCATTATCATCGTATTCATGCAGCTTTATCCTGCCATGCTCAACCAGGCAGAAGCCTACAAGCAAATGGTTTCCCAATTCCCCAAGGAGGTCCTCGATGCCTTTTCCATCGACATCGACACCTTGCTCAGCTTCAACGGATTCTATGGGTATATCTTCACATATCTCTCTATCGCCCTGGGGATCATGGGCATGAATCTCGGTATCGGGCTGTTTTCGAAGGAAATAACCGGCAAAACAGCGGATTTCCTTCTCACGAAACCCCTGACGAGAACCAAAATTGTTACCTATAAGATCGCAGCCGGAATATGGATTGTTCTCGTCACCAACATCCTTCTCACCCTGTTCACCCTGGTGATGAAACTGCTTCTCGAAGACAATGGAGAAGGGCTCAGTGTCATGCTTCTTATCTCCCTGTCGGGATTCCTCATTCAACTGGTCTTTTTCGCGCTTGGTGTGTTTCTGGGCATCCTCAGGAAAAGGATTCGTTTCATCGCTTCTTTTTCCATGAGCGTGGTCTTCGCCTTCTACCTCCTTTCTATGGTCAGCAGGCTTATGGAGGAAGAAATCCTCTATTATCTCACGCCATTTAGTTATTTCGATGCCAATGCCCTGATTATGAAGGGCTCATACGAGACACGCTATCTTATCCTGACGTTCGTCATTGTCTTGGTGTTTCTCAGTCTGAGTTATGTTGTCTTTAAGAAAAAAGACATCCATGCTTAAGGAAATCAGGGGGATAAAATGAACATATTTAAAAAAGAACTCAAATCAGAACTCAAGCCGCTTTTCTTCTGGGTCATGGGTCTTGCTTTCTTCGTCTTTGCCGGACTGAGCAAGTTCTCTGTGATGAAGGATACCACGGGGGACCTCAACGAAGTCATCAATACAATGCCGAAAATCCTCTTAGCCCTGTTCGGTTTTGTAAACCTGGATCTCGCTACCATTGAAGGTTACTTCGGAATCCTGTTCAACTATGTGATTCTCATGGGGATCATCTATGCGGCAATGATGGGTTCGAAACTTGTGGCCAAGGAAGAGCTCATGAGGACCTCAGAGTTCCTTCTGGTGAAACCCCGCTCAAGACAGAGCATCCTGATTTCAAAGATTCTGGTCGGGATACTCATGATTACCATCTTCTGTGCCTTCACCTTCGCCATGTCCTTCTTTGCCATCAACATGTTTTCCTCAGCACCTGGTATCGTCAGCCTGGTCATAAGCGAGACCCTGAGCATGTTTATCGTCATGGTCCTCTTTTTCTTTGTCGGGGTCTTCACCGCGACGCTGGTCAAGAAACCAAGAGCCGCACAGAAACTGACCCTGGGGATTGTCTTCTTTACCTACATCCTCTCAATCCTGCACGATATGATGGATGACCCTGGGATTGTCCGATATCTCACCCCCTTCAGGTACTTTCCCATCGCTGAAATCATCGAGACCATCAGATTGAACAGCCAGTATCTCCTTCTTTCCGTAGCACTCATCATCGGCCTACTGGCGTCTTCTCTGAGTAACTACAACAGCAGGGATATGTCCATATAGGAGGAACCCAAAGCCTTATGGGAAATGGATGTAAATTACGGATTTGGAAAACATGAAAACAAACGCTGAAGACTTTTTAAAAAGCTTCAGCGTTTGTTTTGCTAAGGCTATGTTTTAAAGTAGTGTTGAAATTATTACTTTCATTCAAAATGTGATATAATAAATGTATTAATAGGATTGGGGTGAGTATATGCCTAATGTTGAGTCTATACTTTTAGAAATTAAAAAGTTACCGACTATTTGACAAGAAAATATACTCTCCACACTGGAAGAGATGCTTCTATTCGGCTCTCATGTTGGAACAATCTCTCAAGAAGTCATGGAGTTCCGATTCTCCAAGGGAAAGGTCTGCCCTCATTGTGGGGCAGAATCAATCTCTCGCAATGGAAAATACAATGACAAACAGAGATATCTCTGCAAAATATGTAGAAAAAGCTTCACTGATTTTACTAATTCAGCGATATATAAAAGCCGCTCATCATTGGAAAAGTGGTTCAAGTATGCGAAGTGCATGATTGCTGGATATTCTATCCGAAAGAGTGCTGAAATCGTTGGAATC
>Ga0123339_10003629_pt1 | contig 10239 bp, 10 predicted proteins | sample lystaG_FD_89956 | JGI IMG/M metagenome (GOLD analysis project Ga0123339, IMG submission 89956) | Glacier valley bacterial and archeal communities from Borup Fiord, Nunavut, Canada, to study Microbial Dark Matter (Phase II) -... | ecosystem: Environmental > Aquatic > Freshwater > Ice > Glacier ... | reverse complement strand
TTCAAAATTCATGGCCCAAAGACCATCCAATACTTCTTCTTCTAAATCTAACTCGTCAAATGTCATAAATCTTTTTTACGTCAGTTTTACCAGCGAACTAGTTGGTAATAAATACAAAGTAACGAAAAAAAGACGGGATTAAGGGTGTGTTTTGAAGAAAAAAAGGCCAGCATCTATCAGACTCGATAAATGCTGGCTCTTTGTTTAAATAGTATCTGAGTGGATCATTTACTTTTCGATGGGTATTCTCATTTTAGAGAATGAACGCCATACAAAGAATAGTGCCAAAAGCATAAAAGGAACGGCTATATACATGGAATAATCTGTAGCCGGATCCGATTTCATTTCAATACATATTTCTGTAGCTAAAAGTCCGAATAGAGTAGAAAACTTGATGATGGGGTTCAGCGAAACGGAAGCGGTATCTTTGTAAGGATCACCCACGGTGTCACCCACGATGGCTGCTTCGTGCAGAGGGGTGTTTTTCTCCTTCAGGTCTACTTCCACCACTTTTTTAGCATTATCCCAGCTGCCACCGGCATTGGCCATGAAAATAGCCTGAAACAAGCCGAAAACAGCTATGGAAATTAAATAAGCGACAAAGAAGTTTGGATCCATAAATGCAAAGGACAACGTGATGGAAATCAATGCAATGAATATATTCAACATGCCTTTTTGAGCAAACTGTGTACAAATTCTCACAACGGCGATAGAATCTTCAATGTCTGCTTCTTTTTTATCCATATTGAAGGTTTCCTTGATGAATTTTACAGCACGGTAAGAACCGGCAGTAACAGCAAGTATAGAAGCTCCACTGAACCAATAAACGACTGCACCTCCGCAGATCAAACCAAGAATGATAGGAGCGTTGGTGAGTGATAAGTTGATCATTCCAACTTTTTCCAGCAAAAGAATAATGGAGAAGATCATAGTGGTGGCTCCACAAACCGCTGTACCAATCAATACCGGTTTAGCTGTTGCTTTAAAGGTATTACCTGCAGCATCATTGGCTTCCAGAAAATGCTTTCCTTTTACAAAATCCGGCGTAAATCCAAATTCTTTTTCTATTGATTCGCTGATGTTGGGAATCGTTTCAATTTGCGATAGTTCAAAAACCGATTGTGCGTTATCAGTAACGGGGCCATAGCTATCAACAGCAATAGTTACCGGACCCATGCATAAAAGTCCAAAGGCAACAAGCCCAAAGGCAAAAATAGAAGCATGAGGACCAAGAGTGGTTGCCAATCCCATTTCGGCTACAAAATAAGCTATAGCCATCAGACCAGCGATGAGTAAACCTGTCCAGAAAGCACTAAAATTTCCAGTGGCCAAACCAGAGAGAATATTCAAGGATGCACCGCCTTCGCGAGAAGCTGTCACAATCTCTTGTACATGTTGAGATTTAGAGCTTGTAAAGAGTTTTGTAAACTCAGGAATCAGAACAGCTGCCAGAATACCACAACTAATGATGCTTGCCAGTTTCCACCAAGCTGTTGGATCGGCTAGATCATACAACAACAAGTGACTCATAAAGTAAGCAGAAGCAATACACAAAGTAGCAGCAATCCAAATGAGACGCATCAGTGGTTTTTCAAAGTCAAAATCGGTGACTTTCGAATAAAGCCTTTTGGAAATGGCCTGATTGATGAAAAAAGAACAACCGGACAAGAAGTCCATAAAGAAACGCATACCAAAAATCCATACAATCAATTTGGCTTGTATCTCCGGATCTTTCACAGCTAAAGTGATGAAGGTAATCAAGGCAACACCAGTTACACCGTAGGTTTCGAAACCGTCAGCAGTCGGGCCCACACTATCACCTGCATTGTCACCGGTACAATCGGCGATTACACCTGGATTTCTTGGGTCATCTTCTTTTACTTTGAAAACGACTTTCATCAAATCGGAGCCGATATCAGCAATTTTGGTAAAGATACCTCCTGCAATACGTAGCGCACTGGCTCCCAATGATTCACCAATGGCAAAACCAAGGAAACAGATACCAACGATTTCTCGAGGAACAAATAGAAGGATACATACCATCATGATCAATTCCAGTGAAATAAGGAAAAGACCTACGCTCATACCTGCTTTCAAAGGGATGTTGACTACATCAAGCGGTTTGCCACGAAGTGCGGCAAAAGCGGTTCTGGCGTTGGCATAGGTATTGACACGGATGCCATACCACGCAACACTGTATGAGCCAAGCATACCGACAATAGAGAACCCAAGTACTTGCAGGACTACACCGACCGTTTGTCCAACCAAGCCGAAGAAGTAAACACAAAAAATGACAGTAATGATGCCAAAAAGCAAGATGAGGAATTTACCTCGTTGGAGGAGATACGTTTTACAGGTGGCATATATCGTTGCTGCTACTTTTAGCATGGAGTCATGTGCCTGTAATTTCTTGATTTGATGAAACAGAAACAAACTGAAAAACAAAGTACCTGCAATAATCATCGCACCGTAAAAAAGGAAATTCCAGGATGAAACACTAGCTCCAAAGATCTCATAGGAGCCTAGATGTAGGTCTGGAATTGCCAGGTCGGCTTCACTGGCGTGGATGTTCGAACTGACCCCCAATAAAAGACCGATTAAGGATACTAATTTTGTGTGTTTATTCATAAAGTAAAAGATTTAAAGTATTATTTTTTTAAAAAAACTTGACTAAGTTACTAATCTTTTAATTTACTAATGGATATAAAAGTATGTTATAGAGCAATATAAAGTGTTAAAATTTGGGGGTTTCAGGCGTTTTTATCTTTTACAGAGGATTGCATTAAAAAATCAACGTTTAGATTTCTTAAAAGCATTTGCATTCTATTTAATAATTTGATTATTTAAAATATATACCAACTTAGCGCCCTCAATATTTACACAAAAAAAAACTTTTTCATTCCCGGCTCTTTTTTTATTGTTTAAGATTATTTATTGTCCAACTAACTATAAATACATGCAATATGAAAGCATTTTCTATTAGAGATTATTATAGAATGTGGCAGGTAAGGGGTATTCGACTTCCTGTTGAATACTTTTTCCAGAATCACCTTTTTGATATTATTCATGGTACAGATACTCATTTTCGACTGGATACGGAGGATTATGAAGAGCATCCAGAAGGATTTGAATCAGGTGGATTTTATATGTGTTCATGCACCAATCAGGTAAAAAAGTCCTTGAAGTTGATAGAAAAAAAATTGGGTGATGACTTTTTCCATTATCAATTTATTGATCTTGGTTGTGGTAAGTGTAAAGCGCCAATGATCTATTCTTTTTTATATGGAAAAAGTGCCCACCACAAACCTATCGGAATAGATTATTACAAACCCTTGATCGATATTGCAAATAAGAATCTGATCCTAACCGGTCTACCTGAAAAAGTTAGTGCCATTTATGGAGATGCCAGGAAGTTTCAAGATTATACTACATCCTCCAACCTGATTTTCTATTTATACAATCCCTTTGGCGAAGATATTCTGAAAGATATTCTGGAGCGTAGTACCGGAAATAATGTCTACATTTTATATACACATCCTGTCTGTCAGCAAGCAGTTCTGGATATGGGTTTTGATCTTATTTATTCAAAAAAGGGTCATTACCCAAGTACTACAACCAGTATTTTTTATCGGAGAAAAAGTAAATAAAAAAACCTGCTGACTTTTTAAAGTGAGCAGGTTTTTAGTATCTGTAGCCTTGCCGGGAATCGAACCCGAATCTAAAGTTTAGGAAACTTCCATTCTATCCATTGAACTACAAGGCCATCAGCGCCAAACCGCACGAATACGGTTTTTGAAAGCGTGTGCAAAAGTAGGATTTTTATTTTAGACGAGCAAACGTCTTTTTGCAATCCTCCTATGCATGGGTATTGTAATTCGGTCGCTTAATTATTTGATCACTTTTTTAGTGAATGTATTCAAGCCATTGGCAATACGGACAAAGAGTACACCATTTGGCAAACCGCTAATATCAAGGGTTTCTATTTGGGCATCGGTCATTTGTTGAACCACTTTCTTACCACTCATATCGTAAACACTGATGGTGTTGTTACCTTCCAGATTGTTTATGGTCAAGTTGGTCCTGGACGGATCCAGTAGGATGGTGATTGTATTGGCCTTTTCAGTTTCAACAGGGGTACCTATTGCTTTTTGATAGAGTGCCCACAAAGAGAGGGCTGAGCTACCTAAAAGTTCTTTTGTAACTGCATCCATTGACCATGGATCAATGTCAACGGCCGTTCTGTTCATTTTTTTGAGGAAATCTTTATCTCTGGCATTCATTATCCACTGATAGAAAAAGGCAGTCGTGTTATAGCCTTCTTTATAGGATCCACCTTTACTGGGATATCTTTTAGGATTAAACCCACCTGTTTGCAGCCTGCAAAAATCAGCTGTGCCTTCAATGAATCCGAAATATTCATCACCTGATTTGTATTCACCGCAATTTTTGGGTTCACTTTGATAACCGTGACACAATTCATGGCAAAGGACACCATAAATCTCATCGGCACTCACTTTATCCGTATGGCTACTGGCGAAGTCGTTCAGGTAATTCATATCAAATCCAATTTCAATATTGGGGGGAGAACCGCCTTTGTAGGACAGGCTTCCACCTTCTGTGAGTTTGTAATTGATGTTTCTCAGATTGTGGTCATTTGCTTCATCTACCGTATAATAGAGACTTTTTGCAATAACCAGACAGCAGCTTTGTACAAATTCCTCAATCGTATTATAACCCTTTAGTTTTGCCAGGCTTGTGTATTTCACATAACCTGCATTGGCAGTATTGGCACATTCCAGCGTAATGACCGGAGAAATGAATGAAGACCAGTCGTTGATATCCTTTACCGTCAACTTAATGGTTTTTGCAGCTGACTTATCTCCATTAATTGCATTTAAAGTTACCTGATGGTCTCCGGCAGTATTGAAAACAACTACAGGACTGGCTTCGGTGCTGGTTGCAGGTACTCCGCCTTCAAAAGTCCAATTATAGGACGTTGCATTTAGGGAAGCATTAGTAAATTGAATAGGTTTTACAGTGGAATAATAGGATGGTAAGCCAAAATCAGCCAGAACATCTGTGAAAGGTGCACCTTCAATACCCCACAATTCCAGCTCGGATACTTGCAGAAGAGTTCCACTATTATTTGTCATGGTCAGCCTGTAATAGGCGTACGAAGCAGTATTGTTGGTCACGGTATAGGTCTTCTTGAAGCTGCGCGAGCCAAAAACCTGGTTTTCCTGACTGTCTATAGGGTAAAATGTAATTCCATTGTACGACCCCGACAGTACCCAATTTTTTGGATCTCGTTCCGGCGCATCGTTTCCGGAAGTGATGGTGTATTTTGAAAGAACATAGGGCAATGCTGCCTGATATTGAACCCAAGTAGATGCGTGAAAAGTCAGGAATTTCGTGGTGGAAACATTGTCAAACAATTTGTCCAAGCCTTCTGCACTGGGGGAATCGCCGTATTGGGTCGTTGTGATCCCGCCGGTCAGATTGGTTATGTCTACAACGGTCTGGCCCTTTGTGAAAAGGCTAAGTGCTGCAAAAAGCGTTAATAATACGTACTGTTTTTTCATGATTTGTTTATTTCTAGATTGATAAAAGGTTTCTTTTCGGTTTTAGGAATAGTTGTGAAGTCTTTTCAGGCTATTATGAATCAGGATGTTTGGTGTTTATGTGGCAAATGTAAGGTAGTTTGGGGGGATTGCAAAATGTTTTGTTTGAAAAGTTTGAGGGGAAAGGATATGAAATTTTATGTTTTGGCTGGATTAAATAAAAATTATTAAATTTACCATTGAAGAGTCCGTCCATGAATAGACATTTGAAAGAGGGCTTTTTTGATGTTTCGGGAATAAAAAAGGGATAGTAAAACGGATGAATCATAGATAATTATATTACTACAATAAAAAGCCATGACACCACTACAAAGAACAATTCTATATGGAATTTTTTATTTTGTTGTTTTTAATCTTATAACAGTCTTTATCACAGGTGTTTTTTCTAATTACCATCATGAAATATTCAATTTTTTTGCATTTGGATGTTACTCTTTAAGTCCCGTATGTGCAATTATTTTTACCTTTTGTCTTAAGTACGATAAAAATTGGTTGTTAGACAATAAGTTAGCAGCATTTTTTGTTTATTTAATATTATTGCCGGGTACAATTGGTTTTATATTCTTCTATTTGATTCCTTTTCTATTTTGGCATCCCATTTCAGTTTAAAAAACTAAAGAAGTCTGATTAATTTTGATTTACTGAATAAATTTAAATTTGATTATCATCATATTGTTAATGGATACTGTAATCATGAAAAATAAAAAATATTTAATGATTGTCTTTTTTTTACTAATTCTCAGCACAAAAATTACAGCTAGAGATTTTAGTGATAATTTATATTTGCATTTGTACAACTATCAACTTTATAGTGGAAGAATGGAAGATACAACCATAGTGATTAATAAACTAAAAAAAGAAATTGTTATTAAGGATTTAGTCGATAGTTTAAATACCGACTCATTTGGAGTGTATAAATTTTATGATATTAGGTGTGGAGATACTGGTATAAATTTTTTAATTATGGATAAAGAGTACAATGAAATTTACGATATATCTAGTTATAGTGCTCTAATTGAACGTATTCTTGATTTGAATACTTGTGAGAAGAAGAAGAATTTATGGATTAAGGCAGTTTTAAAGTTAAGTGATTATTGTATAGATAAGGATCCGGGTAAAATGTTGATGGTAAATAGTTATTCTAAGTTCGAATATATTTTACCCTCAGAAAAAATAAGATGGCATAAAGGGTTTATTAAAAACATAAAAGGGTATTTATGAAAAGATCTTTATTCTCATTGTTTGCTGTTCTTTTAATTCAAACAACCTACGCACAAATAAGCTTTAATATTGATACGCTAGTCTTGTCACACCATAAAGTTATTTTTAATAAATATGATATAAGTGAAGATGACAGGGAGGGACCGTGGGTCGTTTTTGATTGTTCAATAAGGAATATTAGCAAAGACACGATACAATTAAAACCATCAAGTTCAAAAAAATATGTTTTATATAGGTATAAGGGTGAGGACTTTTCATCAGAACTCTTTTCTTTAACATTTTCTGAAAAAGATACTTTGATTCTATTACCAGATCAGAAAGTAAATATTGGGTTTGGAGATTTTATATTATTAGGTACCAAAATATTAAAACATACTCAAGGTGATTATACGAAAGAAATGTTAGAAATTTTACCAACAATAAAAATTAAGTATAAGGATGATAATTACAGTTTTACATCAGAAGCAATAAATAATGTAAAGATACATAAGTAGTTTTCAATTCAAATATGAAAAATCTAAATCCGTTTATTTTATTAATCTCATTGTTCTTCATTTATTGGATAAGCATATTTGTAACAGCTTCAATTGTAGAATCAAATTATCCTGGCATTGAGCAGTCTTTTTTAAGAATCATTTCAGATGGAATTGATTTATGTCCACTGCTTGGAATTCTTATAATTGGACTTGTTAGTTTATTTTACAAAGAATGGTTTAGATCTTACAAGATAATTGTATTTGTAATTGTTTTAATTTTGGTTGGATTTGGAATATTTGGATTGTTTTTTAATCATAGTTAATTGAATCACTACAATAAAAGCGATGACTCCACTACAAAGAACAATTCTAATTGGGATTTTATATTTTGTTGTTTTTAATCTTATAACAATCTTTATCACATTATGCAGCATAGAAAAATTGGACAAATAGTAGCTTTTATTACAGTTATAATAGTAATTCTGTTATTGTTTTATTTGTTTTCTGGTCCAAAGAAAATAAAGAACAAAAAGGAAACCGTTGCGGCACTTGTTGATATTGTTGCTGTAAAAGCTGGTTTTGATGGTAAATATGAATTTATTGTTGAAAATCAGAGATATGAAACATTTGATAGAGTGTATGAATATTTTGTTGTAGGCGATAAATTTGTAATTGGATACAATGAAAAAGAACCTAAAAAAAATGGGATTTATTTATCACAGCCTGTTTTTTTGGAATCTGAAAACAAGAAAGAAGGTAAAGGTGAAATCATAGAACTAAATGAGTCGAGTAAAAGGGTTGTTTTCTCATATACTTATGATGGTATTGAGTTTAAAAGATTTCAACGTTTACCAAACAACTATAAAGAGCTTTTTGGTAAACCAACCACCGGGAATAGTTATAAAATAAGCATTTGGCATGATAATCCCCAACGCGCGATAATCCATTTAGACGCTCCTTTATAGATGAAACGAATAATATTATTGATTATCCTTAATAGTGTTTTGGTAACAAATGGTTTTACACAAAAGAAAATGTGGATAAAGCTTAACCCAACAGGATAGTTTTCTGTAAACATGCCGGGACAGCCACAGTATAAAATACAGGATACTTACAGAAAATGTTAATATTCGACATTTATGGCAGGCGGAAGGAAGTGCGGGAGTTGGTGAGAAGGTTGATGCTGATTATAGAAATGAAACCATTTCTCAAACAGATTTAGCTGAATTTGGGGGAGGGGAAGGTAGAGGTGCTGATGGGATAATCCAAATAAGTGGTGATGCACATCAAGACAAAGTTATGTCAGCAAGCTAAGACCTAGATGAAAAAACAGTGAACTTAAATGGTGAAGGTAAATCACAATATGAAATGCAAAAAAATGATTGTGCGAATTATACTAAGGTGGAAGTTGAATCTGTAAAAATAAATGGTTCATCGGAAGGTTCAGTAAATATTGTTGATGCAAAAAGTGGCTTAACTTATAAATCTGTAGAAGCAGTAACTCCAGGCTCAGTTCATAATGCGGTTGCAAATAGTGGTGATGAAAGAGTAAGAATTTTAAAAGCTTTATCCTCAGGTAATGGTAATCCAAACATTGAAATTAAAAGACCTGACACAGAAATTAAACTATTTAAAAGTTCACAGTAATGAAAAATATTTTAGTTTATTTATTAATTATTGTATCTTCAATTAGCTGTAATAATAAAACCAAAAATAGGGTTATAAACACTGACGTTTATATGTTTTAGAAGATACTTTCTTTGGAAAGAATAATAAATGTAGAGTGTTATTAAATATTCCGAAAGAAAATAATATAGTTTATAATACTGGCGAAGTTGTAATTTTATGTCTGAGAAATGAAGGCGGGCTTTTTGTATTTTCACATATTTTTAATGGACACAAAAAAGATAACGAATTTTATCTTGAGGCTACTGTATTAGGTGTATTTAAGAATGGTCTTGTTTCTTTAGAACCGCATTTTTCTCCTATAAAAGTAAACAAAGAACTGCTTGAAAGATTAAATTATGAAAAAGGAAGAACTGTAGTATTGTCTGTTAAAGTAGAAGTAAATACAAAGAAATACATAGATTATGTTGACTTTCAATTTAATGACACTAAGTTAGAGGAACCTGTTCGTATTAAATAAGATACATAATCCGGTAGTCTTGTATGTTACAATAACAAACAGACCATCGTAGGACTTTTTAACGTAGCGACCGACGGTGTCATCCAGCTTTCCGTAACCGAACGCATATGGGGCCTCCTTCAGGAACTCGTCAGAATCATTGCTGAAGCTTCTGAGACCGACGATGAGTGGGTGCTTATGCACTGATTGACCGGGGTGAAACATTCAACATTATATAAACATGATAGGCTGGAAATCACAAAGGCGGCCTAGATTTTACTTGCGAAACTTGAATAATATAATTAACTAATGAAAAAACATTTTATAATAAACGTATTGCTTTTCCTAGTGGGAATAATTTTTGGCTATGAGTATTTTAACTACAGAAATATTCAAAAAATAAAAATTTCGGCATCCACTATTACTTTTAATGATACCGGTTATTCAATAGAAGAATTAAAGCAAAGAATTATAACTAAGGGGGATACATCGGCATATAAAAACTTAAGAATCGAATACTTAGTCAGGCAATATTATGATGATGAAATACTGTTCTATTCTATAGTAATGTCAAATAAGTATTGTTATTCCCCTGCCTTTCTCGATGTATATTTCCATTTAACATCTATATATGAACACAATAACAAAATAGGTAAAATTGATAATCGGACAATTAAAATGGCTTTAGATTTTCTAAATAAAGGGGTAGAGTTAAATGATTACGATGCAATTTGTAAATTACGAGATTTGTATTTAGAGGGTAGATATGTTACTAAAGATACCATTATGGCTAAGA
>Ga0123339_10003628_pt1 | contig 10241 bp, 8 predicted proteins | sample lystaG_FD_89956 | JGI IMG/M metagenome (GOLD analysis project Ga0123339, IMG submission 89956) | Glacier valley bacterial and archeal communities from Borup Fiord, Nunavut, Canada, to study Microbial Dark Matter (Phase II) -... | ecosystem: Environmental > Aquatic > Freshwater > Ice > Glacier ... | reverse complement strand
GGACGCCGTAGTTCGGGCACGCGAAGACGCACCTCGCCCACCTCATGACAGCGGCAGCGATGAACCTCGTCCGATTGCTGAGATGGCTGGCGGACGAACCAAAAGCACAAACACGACGCTCCGCCTTTGCACAACCGCACCCGCTCGCGGCCTGACAAAGCCACCCCGAATTCGCCACCAATATCAAAGCGCGGAAGAGCCACACAGACCAAGGAAGATCAATCCTTGGCCAGTTCCGCGCCGAGGCCGGACAGCTTCGCCGGGTCCCCGGCGCAGCCGACGCCGACCAGGTGGCCGAACACCTCTGGCTCGGTCCCGAGGCCGCCATTCTTCATCGCCTTCGCCAGGTTCTCGCACGCGGTCGCATCCAGCCCGGCGCACAGCTTCGCCAGCCCGTCCCCCTTGCGCTTGTCCTCGTCGCCCTTGAGAGCCCCGGTCGCCCCGGCACCGGAGCCGAGCTTGAGCAGCTCGGCCAGGCACTCCGGCTGCACGTCGCCATCCGGCAGGACGCCCTTGCCGCCGGCCAGCCCGCCGGTCGTCAGCATCAGCTTCAGGCCCTCGCGGCTGGGCTTGTTCGTGTCGCCCGCGAAGGACTTGCCCAACGCCTTGAGCGAGTCCACGTCGCCGCCGCAGCCCGCCGCGAACAGCGTGCCTAAGGCGTCCGGCGCGTCGCCCAGCCCGGCCTCGCCGATCAGGCCGCCCAGGTTCTTGCGGTCGGCCTCGTCGGCGAAGCCGGCGCACAGCGACTTGAACGTGTCGGCGTTGCCGACGCATCCCTTGCGGAACAGCGCCACAAGGGCCGCCGGCTTCGTGTCGAAGCCGCCCTGCGCGTTCAGGTCCTCCAGGCTTTTCGCGTCGCCGCCCAGCTTGGCCTGGACGGCCAGGGCCTCCTTCGGGTCGTTGCTCCCCTCCATCAACGCGCCGACGAAGCTCGTGCCGATATCGTCGCACAGCGCCTTCACGCCGGCGCCGTCCAGCTTGCCGGCGGTGACCAGGGCGGCGAGCTTGGCATCGCCATCCGTCCCAAGGTCCTTGCTTGCGCTGTCGAGGGCGTCTGGGCTGCCGAAACTCTTGACCAGTGCGGCCAGCGTTTCCGCCCCGCCCCCGCCCAACGCCTTGCTCAGCCCGCCCAGCCGCTTGGCGGGGAACGCCTTGAGCAGCTTGGCCGTCTCTGCCCGCCCGCCAAGTTGTGCCTCGAACCCGGCGTAGGCCTCCTCCTTCACCCCCGCCTCCGCGCAGAGGGACCGGATGCCGTCCAGGTTGCCGAGGGACTTCAGTTCCTCCTCGATTTCCACGACGGCCTTACGCAAATCGTCCAGCGCCAGCGCGGCATCTTCGTTGCGTGCCTGGGTGACCGGCGGCTTGAGCAGGTCCGCGACCGCGGTGCGTGCCGTCTCAAGACGCTTGCGCTGATCGGGCAGGCACTCCGGATCGACGACCTGGCCCGCCTCGTCCCCAAGCCGCCGGTTCTCGTCGCGCCGCTCCCGCACGGCCTTGCCGATCTGCGCCGCCTCGCTCCTGGCCTCCTCTAGCGCGTGGCGGCCGGTCTCCAGCATCGCCTCGGTCAGCGGCAGCCCGGCCATGGCGTTGCGGACCTGTGCAACGCTGTCGGACAGGCGGTCCGACTCGGTGCCGTCCACGCCCTCGGCCGCGACCTCGCCCGCCTCGCGTTCGATCCGCTGCTTCTCCTCGGCCCGTTGCTGGACGGCGGCGCGCACGTTGGCAATCTCGTTGCCCAGCTAGACCAGGTCCTTGTCCATCGCCTGCAGGCTGGACAGGTCGGCGGTGAGGATACGCCCGGCCAGGTCCGCGGCCCCGCCGATCACCCCGGCGACGTCCTCCGGCGTGGCGCCAGGGACGCCCTGCTCGGGCGCCGCGTGTTCGGGCACCAGGTTCCGCAGCGCCACCGTCAGCGTGCCGTGCAGCAGGTTCGCCTGCTCGGTCTCTTCCTGCAGCCGGTCCTGCTCGCTGGTGTCCTCCTCGCCGGCCCAATCCTCGCCGTCGTCGTCCTCGTCAGGCCAGTAGTCGTCATCCTCGATCCCGACATCGAGGGTGCGGGCGATCTCAAGGCCCCACTTGATATCCTCGGCCTTCCAGCAGCCAACGTCCTTGTTCTTGCTGGGCCCGGAGCCTCTGCGTCCGCTCATGCCGCGTCCCCCCGGCTCAGGCGGCCAAGGCCTGCTCGACCCGGTCGAGCGCCGCCGTCAGGCCGTCGCGCAACGACACCGGGATGCCGAACGGGTTCTCGTCGAGCAGGCGCGGGATCGGACTCGTCTGCAGGAATTGCCGCATGGCCTGTGTTGCCGCCTGCGCCTTGCCGGCCGCCTTGCGCCGGGCCTCGCCCTGGGCCTGGTCAAACTCCATCAAGGCGACCTGCATCCCGACCAGCCGCGTCTGCGTGAAGCCGTTCAGGCCTGTGTCGGCGATGCGCTGGAGGGGCATGCCGCTGTTCCGCATCACGCCTTGCAGCGTGCCGGACTGCACCCCGGCCACGTCGCGCGCGTCCTGCCAGATCGGCATCGTCTTCACCGCCGGCCGGGACGATGCCCGGACATCCAGGCCCAGCACACGCAGCACCCACGCATCCCCGGCGTCGGTCTCGGCCATCGGAACCCCTGCAACGCGGTCGTAACGACCGTACGCTAGGCCAGGCAGCGCCGGCCGCCAAGGCCCCCCGTGGCGGGCGGTGGAGGGCAGGTTTCAGGGTTGGCAGGCGACAAGCGGCCCGTCCTGTAGCATCGCCGTGAACGCGGCTTCGTCCGGCATTCCAGGACACAGGCGGCGGCCGGGTGCGACCCTCTCGCTGCCCGCGGTCCACCACGTGCCGGCCTGCGGTTCCGGCCACGGCTCCCCCGCCGGCGCCGCGGCCCCGGCGATGGCGGTGCCAACCTGGTCCGGGGTCAAGTCCCGCTCGATGGCGGCCAAGCCGATGCCTTCCGCCGCCTCCAGGAACGCGCCGCACCGCGCCAGCTCCCGCCAGGTTGGGGCGGCCAGGGCGATGATCAGCGGAAACAGCCGGCCGGCCTTGTCCGTGCTGGGCAGCCACAGACCGGCTGCCGCACCCGGGCCGCAGCTTCCTGTCGGCAGCAGGAAGCGCCAGATCGGCGCCTCCATCCATGCGTCCGTCCACCCGTCGCCCAGCCTGGCCTGGCTTGCTGGCAGCACGCGCTGGCACCATCCATCGAGCGCCGAAACCAGCGTGCCCGGCAGGCCGTGGCGCACGAAGTCCCCCCGTGCCGGCAGCTTCCCAAAAAAGCCGGCAGACAGGGTCATTGCACGGCCGGGCAGCGGAACTCGGTGAACAACCCGGGGGCGAAAGGGGCGCCGGACCCGGAGGTGCCGATGTCGTAGGCGACGGCCGTGGGCGGCGCGCCGAAGACCAGCAATTGGTGCCCTGGCTTCGCCGAAGGCTGCGCCCTGCCGCGCGCCAGCAGCCGGTGCAGCGCCCAGGGGCCGGCCTCCCGCAGCGCGAGGGGCGGAGCTTCCGCAACCAGGCTGGCCTCCGGCACCGCGATGCCCGGGGGCGGCCAGGCGAGCTGGGTGGCGCGGGGCGGCCCCTTGCCGGCCTCGATGACGGTGCCGCCGATGGTCAGCACCGACGCGGCCGGGCCAGGCGCGCGCGGCAGGGCGGCGGGCGTGACCTCGACCGGGAAGGACGGCGCGGCCTGCCCGCCGGGGAAGAATGCATCCCGTATGGCGGTGGCACGCTGGAACTGCGCCACGTCCGCCTGGCCCAGCGGCGCGGACGGGAGCGGCTTCCAGGGCTTGGACGCCATGTCCACATAGGGTTTCAACTGCGTGTTCAGGAAGCCGTCCAGCACGCCAGCCGGGCCGAACACCCGGGCGAACTCCTCCAGCGGCAGCGGGGCGCCTCCAGCGGCGAAAGGGTAGTAGGCGACCGCAGCGGCACACGCCTGGGCCGGCCCGCCCGGGGCGCCGTAGATCAGCGCGACCTGCCGCCGGGCGTTGCCGGTCCGCAGCGCCTGTGCCGACCCGGCGATGCTGGACAGCCAGCGGGACACCGGCTGCGGCTGCCGGGCTGCGTCGGCTTGCAGGGCGGCGCTGATGTCCTCTCCGCCCGGCGGCAGCGGCGTGCCGACCGGCAGCGCAGCGATCTTGGCGAATTGCTGCTGGATGTCGGTGATCAGCCGCAGCGAGCGTTCCAGCGGCGCCCCGTCCCCTGCCGCCAGCCCGGCCAGCCCGGCATAGCGCGCCGCTGCCGCGCGGTCGGGCACCTGCACCTGCAGCGCGGCCGAGCGGACCAGGGCGCGCATCGGGGACTCCGGCGAGGTGACGATGTAGAGCGCCTGCGCCGCCTGCGGCAGGGATGCGATGGGCGCGATGTTCAGGTCCGCGAGCATCGCGTCCCAGCGCGCCGTGAACTCCGCCACGAAAAGCGCCGACACGTCCTGCTCCAGTTGCTGAAGCTCGGCCGGCGCGAACTCGGTGCTGCGCCCCACCACCCAGGTTTCCGCCGCGACCTGCCGTGACGCGAGGGGCAGTGCCGGCCGCAACACGGTGCGGACGCCCTGCGCGGTGAACAGGCCGGGGATGCCGTCCGTCATGGGCTTGCCGGAGGCGCGGGTGAACACGGTCGCGCCGGCCAGGCCCAGCGAGTCGAACGGCCGCCACGCGGGCAGGGCGGCGGCGGCGGCGGAGGACCGGATGTTGGCATAGGCGCGCTGCGCGGCAGGCACCTGCCGGAAGGACGCGCGGGCGGCGGCCACCAGCGGGCCATCCAGCGCGACCGGCGGCAGCGGCTCGGCCAGCAGCCGGTCCAGGTGGCCGAGCAGGGTTGCAACGAGCGCCGCGTCCTCGGGGTCCGCGTAGGTGCGGGCCCAATCGCGCTCCATCCAGCTGCGGACCTGCGCCGGGTCGAGCGGGCCGGCGCCGCCCAGCATGAGATAGACCCTGGTGATCTCGTAAAGCAGGCCGGGCTGGGTCAGCGCCCCGCGCATCTCGGTCTCCAGCCGCCACACGACACGCGGCAGCAGCCCGTTCTCCAGCCCGGCCCGGTAAACGGCCCGCGCGCCCGCCGCCAGCTTGGCGGACTGGCCCAGCCCGAACCCCACCGGCTCCGCCGGCACTACGTCGGCCAGCGCCTGTGCGCCGTCCAGCACGGCGGCCAGCGCACGCAGGTCGTCGTCCGACACCGTGTCGGCCGCCAGGGGGCCGGCATCCCGCTCATAGGCCGCCACGGCGCCGGCCACCACGTCGAGCTGCGCCTCGCCGTCCCGCGCGCTCCACGCCACGGCGCCCACCGCACCGGCGAGCGCCAGCAGCACCATCGCGAACCCGGCCGCCCGCACCGCCTTCTGCCGCCGCACCTGGCCGGGCGGCTGGCGGACCAGCATGGCTTCGCCCAGGATCACGTCGCGCAGCAGCCGCCCCAGGAAGTAGCTGCGACCCGCCTCGGGCCGAAGCGCTGCGGAGCGGGAGGCCGGCAGGCCGAACGCCCGCGCCATGGCGCCCGTCAGCCGGTCCATCGGCGTGCCTTCCTGCGTGCCGGACGTGAAATAGACGCCCCGCAGCAGGGCCGTGCCGGCGAACGCGGCGCCCACGAAGGCCGCCAACGGCTTTTCCAGGCTGGCGAATTGCGTGGGGAACCCGGCGATGGCGGCCCGCCGGTCCAGCCGGTGTTCCACGCCCAGCCGCGGCAGCATGCGCGCCGACAGCCGCCCGGACAGGACGCGGAACCCCGCCTGGAACCGCTCGGCAAGGCCGGGCTTCGCGGCGCCCAGGGGGAACGTCTGCCCCCAGACCTGGCTGCGGCCCTCGGCGTCCAGGTCGTCGAAGAACTCGGTGAAGCCCACGACCAGGTCGGCTTTGGTGAACAGCACATAGACGGGCAGGCGCAGGCCAAACCGCTCCTCCAGCTCCGCGATGCGCCGGGCGATGGCGGCCGCATGGGCATCGCGCTCCGCCGCGTCCGCCTGCACCACGTCGGGCAGGCCGATGGCGACAATGACGCCGTTCAACGGCTGCGCGGGCCGGGTGCGCTTCAGCAGGGCCAGGAAGGCGTTCCAACCCGCGCGGTCCACGGCCGCATCGGAGTCCTGCGTGGTGTAGCGCCCAGCCGTGTCGATCAGCACGGCGTCCCGGGTGAACCACCATTCGCACAGCCGCGTGCCGCCCACGCCGGCCACGGCGGCGCGTCCTGCCGCGTCCTGCACGGTGAACTGCAAGCCGGCGTTCAGCAGCGCCGTGGTCTTGCCCGCGCCCGGCGGGCCGATCAGCGCATACCATGGCAGTTCCGCCAGGGCGGCGCGGCCTGCCGACCGCCGCATCGACGCAAGCGCGTTGGCCAGCGTCTGGCTGACGGCCGCGCTCTCCTCGCCTGCCGCCGCCGCCGACAACCCCGCGCCCAGCGCGGCGTCCCGCGCCCGCCGCCGCCAGTCCAGCAGCGCGTTCGCCACTGCCCATGCCACCAGCAGCGCCTGCACGGCGATCACGCGCGGCAGCACCGGCTCCAGCACCGGCCAGAGCGGGCCGAACACCCAGGCCAGCCCGGCCATCAGCGCGGTGCCCAGCAGGCTGACCGGCCAGCGGGACAGCAGCCGGCTCATGGCGGCGCCCCGTCTAGCACCACCTCGACCCGGCGGTTCTGCTCCCGGTTCTCGGCCGTCGTGTTCGGCGCCACCGGGTCCGCCGCCGCCCGCCCCTCCGCCGAAATGGGTCGTGCAGGCCCCAGCGCCTGGGCGAGGGCCGCGCGCACCGCCTCCGCCTGCGCCGCGCTCAGCTTGTATGCGGAGGGGAACACCACGGTGCGGACCGGGCGGTCATCGGTGTAGCCGACCACGCGCAGCCTGCCCCCCTCGGGCTTCAACGCCTCCGCCACGGCCTGCAGCAGCGGCGCGGCCTGCGGCCCTGGCGTCGCACTGCCGGCGGGGAACAGCGCACGCTCGGGCAAGCGCAGCACGGGCACCCCTGGCGTTCCCGCCACAACCACGCCAGCGCCGGTCCCGGCCAGGCGGGACCGCAGGCGGTCTTGCGCCGTCGGCTCGGGCGCGACCGGCGGCGGGGACAGCGGCGGCGCAGGTTCGCGGGCGATGGCCGGCATGTGTGCGGGCGGGGCAGCCAGCATCCGGGCGAACAGCGCGTCGCCGGCCGCGTTCACGCGCAGGTTGGCCAGCAGGAACACGCCGCCCGCCGCCGCCAGCGCCGCCGCGCCCGCGACCCAGACGGGCAACCTGGCCCGGCGCCGGCGATAGGGCGCCGCCACGCCTGCCCAGTCCGCAGCCAGGGCGGCCGGCACAGGCGGCGACGCCGCAAGCAAGGTTGCCACGGATGCGGTGCGGAGCGACTCCACCGCCGCCGCGCCGTCCGGCCGGTTCCGGTAGGCGCCCATCATGCCGAGCGACAGGCATAGCACCATCAGCTCCAGCACCGGGCGCATGGTGGCGGCCTTGGCGTCCGCCTGGCGCAGCGCGTCGAAGAAGCGGCCAGGGCCGATGGCGGGGTGGAACGCGGCGACGGCCGTGTGCCGCGCCCAGGCGCTGCCGGCGCCCCAGGGCGTGTTCAGCACCGCGTCGTCCAGGCTCTCGCACAGCGCATACTGGCCGCGGCGCACCTGGTCGGCGGGCAGGCCGGCCTTGGTCGCCCGGGCTTCGAACGCATGCAGCTCGGCATCCGTGCGTTCCCGCAGGGCAGCCGGGTCGGCCACCACGGCGGTCGTGCGGAGCCGGGCGAGCAGCTGAAGCAGCGGCATGGCAAAGGGAAGCAGGGAAGCCTCCCCGTCCGGCGCTGGCAGCACCGCGGTGGCGACGGGTGCGGAAACCGCGGGCGCATCCGGGGCGGCACCGGCAGGCGGCAGGGCCGGGGCAGCCGCACGCCGGCCCGAAGGACGCGGGCGGATGACCCTTGTCTCGTCCGGGCTGCCGTCGGCAGCAAGAGGGGGGCCAGGCGGGTCCAGCGCGTGTCGCCTCCTCACGCATTTCGCTGCGGTCCCGGTTCTATACCCTATCCCGGCGATCATTGAACAGCCGGGCTGGCTCTGCTACGCCTGTCATCCTCCGAAACGAACGGGACGAGGTTTTCTGACGTGGCCCTGGCGCCTTCCGCGGTGATCCTGAGCACCGACGAGATGGGCCGCGTCGCCCCGCCCATCTTCCAGTCCGTCGGCCAGGGCGGCACCAACCGGCCCGGCGACGTGTTCGTCATACAATCCTTGCTGAACGACCGCCTGCCACGGCCGCACACCTTCCTCCCCGTGACAGGGGACCCGGATGTCGGCTTCATCCTCGCCATCCAGGCCTACCAGGCCGTGGTGCTGGGCATGAACCCGCCCACAGGCCGGGTCGAGCCGGGCAGCGTGACCTATTACTCCCTGGCTGCGCGCCCGCTGGTGGAGGCCAACAAGCCCGCCCCGCGCTTCGGCCATGTCGGCCAGGTGCCGCCCGAGATCGCCAGCGCCGCCACAGCCTCGCAAGTGCGGTGGAAGGTCCCCGCCTCCATCACGCTGGCGCAATGGGTGGTGGAGAGCGCTTGGGGCGCGTCCATGCCGGCCGACAGCAACAACCCGTTCGGCATCAAGGCGGCTCCCGGCCAGCCTGGCGTCGATGCCGGCACGCGGGAGGTCATCCAGGGGCAGGACGTGTCCATCGTTGCCAAGTTCCGCAAGTTCGAAAACCTGGCCGAAGCCTTCGACCTGCACGGTAAGCTGCTGGCGACCAACAGGGTCTATGCCCCTGCGATGGCGCTGGCGGCCGACCCCGACGCCTTCGCCGACGCCCTGACGGGCGTCTATGCGACGGACCCGAAATACGGCACCACGCTGAAATGGGTGATGCGGACCTACAACTTCGGGCAATACAACCAGCTGGCGGAGGCCAAGCTGCCCTGACGGTCAGGCCGCGACCAGCACGACCGTCACGTTGTCCTTCGCGCCCCGTTCGAGCGTGAGCGCGATCAGCGCCGGGCACACCTCCTCGATGGGGCCGCGGCCGAGCGCCTGTTCCAGCTCCTCGTCCCGCACCATGCGGGTCAGCCCGTCGGAGCACAGGAGGAACACGTCACCGGGCTCGACCGGGGCATGCACCCAGTCGAGCTCTATGCCGTCGTCCACCCCCACCGCACGCTGGATCACGCTGGCCTGGGGATGGCGCTCCGCGTCCTCGGGCCGCAGCAGCCCGGCGTCCACCATGTCCTGCACCAGGCTGTGGTCCCGCGTGAGCTGGTCCAGCTCACCGGCGCGGAAGCGGTACACCCGGCTGTCCCCGGCCCAGAAGCAGGCGAAATGCCCCTCGCGCACGACCAGCCCCGCCACCGTGCTGCCGATGACGGTCCCCGGCCCACGGCGCGCGGCCAGGCCGAGCAGACCCGTGTTGACGGCGTCCAGGCGCCCGCGGATCTCCGCGGTCAGCGCCGGGGCATCCAGCGGGCCGGCGATGCCGCCCAGCGCCGCCACGATCGCCTGGCTCGCCACCTCGCCCGCCGTCATGCCGCCCATGCCGTCCGCCACCATCCACAGGCCGATGTCGGGCCGTTCCAGCAGCGAGTCCTCGTTGTGCTTGCGGACCAGTCCGACATGGGTTCGGCCCACCGAGCGCAGCCTGGGTGCGGGCAGGCCGGGTGCAGGAAGGCCTGGCGCAGGCGGGCCGGGCGCACGCAGGACGGTCTCATCCTGGACATTCCCGCGCAATCCAGGTTCCTGCATCCATACCCCCTTGGCCCGGCTATGTTGCCCTGGCCAGCCCCGGCGTTGCTAGTCTCAAACGGGTGGGAAACGATACGCCAGCAAAGGAGGGCACCGATGGGCTGCTTTTGCCGCAACAGGCTGCCTGCGCCTACGGGTGCCGACGGGCAACGCCCGGGCGACGATGGCCCGGCGCCGGAGCATCCCGTCCTGGCGGCGGTGGGTGGTTGGCTGGCCGCGCGCTGGCTGCCGGCCCCGGCATGGCACCCAGAGCCGGATTGGCTGGAACACGACTGGCCCGACCCGCCGATGCCGCCTGCAGCATCCGCCGTGCTGCTGGGGCTAGTGACGGCGCAGGCCGCATGCCGGGCCGTGCTGCGCGCCGACCCCGCCGAGCCGGTGGAGGCGGCGCGTCTTGCCCGCATCGTGGACACGCTCAACCGCCGGACGGCGCAGCTGCAGGCGCTGGACGAGGACCGGCGCCCGTGGGAGGCGCTTGCCGGGTTGAACGACCAGGTGGACACCGTGCGCCGGGCCGTCGCGGCGCGGGTGTTCGACGAGGTGCAGCACGAGGGGGCACCGCACGAAGGGGCGCCGCACGAAGGGG
>Ga0123339_10003626_pt1 | contig 10241 bp, 8 predicted proteins | sample lystaG_FD_89956 | JGI IMG/M metagenome (GOLD analysis project Ga0123339, IMG submission 89956) | Glacier valley bacterial and archeal communities from Borup Fiord, Nunavut, Canada, to study Microbial Dark Matter (Phase II) -... | ecosystem: Environmental > Aquatic > Freshwater > Ice > Glacier ... | reverse complement strand
TGCCAAGCGGGTTGAAGAAGAGGGCATTGTCTTCATTGGCCCCAAGCACTATTCCATTGCCGCGATGGGCGACAAGATTGAATCGAAAAAACTGGCCGGCGCGGGGGGGGTCAACTGCATCCCCGGCGTGAACAATGCGATTGAAACGGCTGAAAAAGCTGTCGAGATTGCCAAAGGTATTGGCTACCCGGTGATGATCAAAGCCAGTGCTGGCGGCGGTGGCAAGGGCTTGCGGGTAGCCTTTAACGACAAGGAGGCATTTGAAGGCTTTACCTCCTGCCGCAATGAAGCCAAGAACAGCTTTGGCGATGACCGCGTGTTCATTGAAAAGTTTGTCGAGGAGCCGCGCCACATTGAAATCCAGTTGATAGGCGACAGCCACGGCAATGTGATTTACCTGAACGAGCGCGAATGCTCCATCCAGCGCCGCCACCAGAAGGTGATTGAAGAAGCGCCAAGCCCGTTCATCACCGATGCCACCCGCAAAGCCATGGGCGAACAAGCCGTGCTGCTGGCCAAGGCCGTGAAGTACCAAAGCGCAGGCACGGTTGAATTTGTGGTCGGCAAAGACCAAAGCTTTTACTTTCTGGAAATGAACACCCGCCTGCAGGTCGAACACCCAGTGACGGAGTGCATTACCGGGCTTGATCTTGTGGAACTGATGATTCGTGTCGCTGCAGGTGAAAAGCTGCCGCTTGAACAAAAAGACGTGCAACGTAACGGCTGGGCGATGGAATGCCGCATCAATGCTGAAGATCCGTTTCGTAACTTTTTGCCATCTACTGGCCGCCTTGTGCGCTTTCAGCCACCGAAAGAAACCATGTTTGCTGCTGACACCACGCAGCTTTATGGCGTGCGTGTGGACACCGGCGTGCAAGACGGTGGTGAGATCCCGATGTACTACGACTCGATGATTGCCAAACTCATCGTGCACGGCAAAGACCGGCTGGACGCGATTGCCAAAATGCGCGAAGCACTCAATGGCTTTGTAATTCGCGGCATCAGCAGTAATATTCCTTTTCAGGCGGCGTTGCTGGCGCATCCCAGGTTTGTGACGGGTGACTTCAACACGGGTTTTATTGCCGAAAACTACGGCAAAGGTTTCCACGCCGAAGATGTGCCGCATGACGACCCCGACTTTCTCGTGGCGCTGGCGGCTTATGTCAATCGCCGCTTGCTTGGTCGCGCAGCGGGTATCAGCGGGCAGTTGCCTGGCCATGGCATAACTGTGGGTGAGGAGTTTGTCGTTATTCAACTTGGCGCGGAGGGCAAAAACACTCAAAAGAGCGTTTTGGTGGCTGATTTTGAGGTCAAATCGGGCTCTAGCCGAATAGATATATGCGCGAGCAGCTATGAAATATGTAGCAACTGGCATTTGGGCGGATCACGTATTCGCGGTACCTCCAATGGCCAACCGTTCACGGCTCAGGTGGAGCGCGGTGTCGGTAAAAACCCGCTGGCCATTCGCATTGCACACAACGGCACGCGGCTCGATGCGCTGGTGCTAAGCCCGCCCGCTGCCGCGTTACACAAGTTGATGCCATACAAAGCGCCACCCGACATGAGCCGCTACGTGCTGTCGCCCATGCCTGGTTTGCTGGTTGACGTGGCCGTGCAGGTCGGCCAAAAAGTGCAGGCGGGTGAACGCGTGGCGGTGATTGAAGCCATGAAGATGGAGAACGTGCTGTTTGCTGTGGCTGATGGTGTAGTGGGCAAGGTACTGGCTGCCAAGGGAGAGTCGTTAACGGTAGACCAGCCGATTGTTGAATTTGCGTGAATGGTTTATAAGTTGTACGATTAAATGATCGTTTAACAAAAAGTTGAAAGTATGTCTTCAGTCGCACTCTCTCCAAAATTTCAAATTGTCATACCCAAAGATGTTCGTAAGCTGTTTAACCTGCTGCCGGGTCAGCAGATGCAGGTGCGTGCCGTTGGTAACAAAATTGAAATCGTGCCCGAGCTGCCTATGACTGCCTTGCGCGGCATTTGCCCCGGTATCGACACCACCGTTCCGAACGACCCCGAAACCCTTAACGGATTTGACCCGTTATGAATGTGGTTGATTCATGCGGCTGGCTGGAATACATGGCCGACGGCGGTAATAGCGGATTTTTCGCTGCCGCTTTGCAGAACGAAAAAGAGTTACTGATACCTGGCGTTGTGATTTTTGAAGTCTGCAAAAGACTGGGTGTGCTGGGTCAGTCGGCTGGGGCTGAGGCTTTCTTGTCGGTTGCTGGGCGTTGTCAAATTGCCCATTTGAGCCCTGCGGATTTGGCACGCGCGGCCAAAGCCGGGATTGATCACAAACTGGCATTGGCTGACGCCATCATCTGGCAAACTGCGCAGACGCATCAAGCCAAGTTGTACACGCAAGACGTAAATCTTAAAGGCCTGCCGGGAGTTGTGTTTAAAGCCAAACCCACGCTTGCATCATCTCCGCGTTCGTCCATCAAACCAACCAGGAAAGGTTCCAAATGAACATCCAAGATTTTGAAGCCCAATTAAAAGCCGATAACTTTGGCGAAATCGCCACGCTTGAAAAACCCATCGGCTATGCCATGGGCGAGCATACGCATCCGTTTGAGGCCCGCGCGCTTATTACCAAGGGCGATATCACGCTGACAGTTAACGGCGTGTCTACAACTTATGGCGTGGGTGATATTTTTCGCTTGCCCGCGCAAACACCGCACCATGAAAATGCTGCGTCGCATGGAGTAACGTATCTGGTCGGCCGTAAACAGCAGTCCAACGCATGAACCGCCCCTTTAAAGTCCTGGGCATTCAGCAAATCGCCATCGGCGCGCCCAGCAAAGACCGGCTGCGCACCCTGTGGGTCGATATGCTGGGGCTTGAAGTAACTGGCCATTTCGTGAGTGAACGTGAAAATGTTGACGAAGACATTTGCGCTATTGGCAGCGGGCCTTTCAAGGTCGAAGTTGACTTGATGCAGCCGCTGGACATAGCCAAAAAACCAGCCGTGCACACCACACCGCTCAACCATGTGGGGTTGTGGATAGACGACTTGCCCAAAGCTGTGGAATGGCTTACAACCCAGGGTGTGCGCTTTGCGCCTGGCGGTATACGCAAGGGCGCTGCGGGTTTTGACATCTGCTTCATGCACCCGAAGGCCAATGAAGAGTTCCCTATTGCCGGGGAAGGCGTGTTGATAGAGCTGGTACAGACGCCGCCGGACGTCATCAAAGCGTTTGCTGCCCTATCTGCGCCTGCCTGACCCTGTTAAACCGGCTCTGGGACAATAGCACTGATGTCTTATACGCCAGTCAATCCTGGGCTCCATGAGAAACAGCTTCACCGCATTCCTGATGGCATGGGTGATTTTGCTGGCGTGGTGCTGCGCGCGCAGGCCACCATGCTTTCGCGCCAAGGACTGTCTGACTCGACTACCGCGCTGGCTGTAGAGCTGGCGCAAACACTGTCTTGCGCGCGCGTGAGTGTCGGCCTTGTCGAAGGGCGGCTCATCAATATCATGGGAACTTCTCAAGCGCGTGATGTTGACCAGAGACTCGATGCTGCTGCTATTGTGCGCGCTGCCATGCACGAAGCGCTCGATCAGTCTGCGTCGATTTGCTTGCCTACCCAAGCGGATCGTTATCCGATGGTCACTATCGCGCATGCAGCGCTGGCAAGGGTAGCAGGGGGCAGCGTGTGTACTGTGGTGATCGTGGGCACAGCTGGTTCTGTCGGTGCCATTACCTTCGAGCGGGATTCGCCTGAATTTTCAAAAACCGAGATTGACTTGTGTGAAGACATTGCCAGCTTTTGCGGGCCCATACTGGAGATTAAGCAGCAGTTGCAACTTGCATGGTGGCGGCGCATCGGGATTGACCTGAAAAAGAGGTTTATGTCGTCCGGCAAAACAGGTTTGGCACTGGTGGCCGGAGTGATCGGCATTGCCCTGCTTTTTTTGACACTTGTGCCCATCGGCTACCGGGTCAGTGCACCGGCACGGCTGGAAGGCTCTGTGCAGCGCGTTATTGTGGCTGCTACCGATGGGTTTTTGCAGCAGGCCAATGTACGCGCAGGCGACAGCGTAAAAGAGGGCCAGGTACTGGCCGAATTGGCGACGCAGGATCTGCTTCTGGAGCGCCGCAGACGCGAAAGTGAACTCAAGCAGTACGAGAACGCGTATCAGGCGGCACAGGCGCGTAACGACCGCGCGCAAATGGTCATCAGCCAGTCACGCGCTGGTGAAGCACAAGCCATGCTTGCTCTGGCCGAAGGCCAGATTGAACGTGCGCGCATCCAGGCGCCGTTTGACGGCATTGTGATCAAGGGAGATTTAACGCAAACGCTGGGCTCGCCTGTGCAGCGCGGCGAAGTTCTGTTGACGATTGCGCCCAACAACAGCTTTCGTTTGATCGTCGAAGTGGACGAAAGCGATATAGCGAACATACTGCCCGGGCAAAGTGGTGAGCTCGCGCTAGCTGCAGTACCCGAACGCGCCTTGAGGTTTACAACACGCCGTGTCGTGCCGTTTGCAGCATCGAACGATTCCCGCAATTACTTTGAAGTGGAGGCGGCCCTTGATGAGCTGGGCACCAGCTTGCGTCCAGGTCTCAGCGGTGTAGCGCGTATTGATGTGGGTAAACGAACCATTTGGTGGATTGCCACACATCGATTGAACAACTGGTTGCGATTGTCGCTTTGGTCTTTGGGATGGTAGAGCCAGAGCCGATTTTTAGCGACGCCTGGTACCGGGTGTCGTCCTTGAGGCCGCAGCTTGCGCAGCAACTCAAGGTAGTGCGTCAGCCAGTGCGCGACCAAATATGGCATGTCCTGATAGAAGCCGGTTCGGGTCAGCAGGTTCGCTTGAACCCGGTGGCCTGGGAGTTCGGGGGGCGGTGCGATGGAACGCGCACCGTCGGCGAAGTTTGGGAGTTTCTGTTGGTTCGTCTCGGAGAGGACGCGCCTACCCAGGATGACGTGTTGCGCCTGCTGGGGCAGCTTTACCGCAATGGCATGGTTCAGTTTGATGCCGCACCTCACCTGTCGATGTTGTTCGCGCAGCGCGTGCGGGAGGGCCGGGCGCGTACACGACGTGCCATCAATCCAATGCTTTTGCGCATGCGTCTGTTTGATCCCAGCGCAGTGCTTAATCGGCTTGAGCCTTGGCTACAACCGGTGTTCAGTCGCACGGGTCTTCTGATCTGGGCTCTAATTGTTGTGATGGGACTTCTTATTTGTCTTGTGAATTTTCCTCAACTGCAGACCGAGACGCTTGCACGAATAGCTTCCCCCCGGCTGTTATGGCTGGCTTGGCTCAGTTATCCCTTTATAAAGGCGATACATGAGTTCGGGCACGCCGTAGCCGTGCGCCATTTTGGCGGCCAAGTCCACGATATGGGTTTGACCCTGATGCTACTGACGCCTGCGCCGTATGTTGATGCATCGGCTGCCAATTTGTTTGAACGGCGTAGCCAGCGGGTCGCCGTCAGTGCTGCTGGCATCATGGTCGAGCTACTAATGGCTGCATTGGCAGTGACAGCATGGGTGACAGTCCAACCGGGTGTGGTTCGTGACCTGGCGCTTGTCGTCCTGCTTATTTGCTCGGTTTCGACTTTGCTGTTTAACGGCAATCCGCTGTTACGGCTGGATGGGTATTACGTGCTCAGTGACGCACTGGATCTGCCCAACCTGGCCGCGCGAAGCAACGCGTGGTGGACGGCTCTGGTTTTCCGCTTTGTCCGTGGTCAGCAAGAAGTACCTGAAACAACGCTGGCGGCTGGCGAGATGAAATGGCTGGTGGCCTACGCGCCAGCTTCATGGCTGTTCAGGTTGGGGCTGCTGTTCGCGCTCGTGGGCTGGTTAGGTTCGAAGTCTTGGCTGCTTGGCTGGATGGTCGGCCTGGCAATGCTGGGCTGGCTGACCTTGAAGGGCATCAACTTGATTCTTCAGCTATCGGACGGGTCTGTGGGACGCCGCGCGCGAGTTCTGGCGTGCGCGGCGCTGACACTTGGCGCTTCTGTGGTGCTCCTGTTTGCCTTGCCGCTGCCCAACACCATCGTCGCGCGCGGTGTGGTGTGGCCGCCTGACAAAGCGCAAGTACGTCCTGAGGTCAGCGGTATCGTCGCAACAGTAGCAGTGGTAAATGGCGCGCTTGTGATGCCGGGGGAGGTGCTGTTGACGCTTGCTGATCCGGCGCTCATTGCGGAACGCGACCGCAAGATCAGCCAGCTGGCGGGCCTTCAGGCGCAGCAGTACCAGGCTTTGATGCAGGATCCTGTGCGGGCGGCTGATATCGCAGAATCCATTGCGCGCAGTGAGGCTGAAATTGAACGCGCCGAGCAGCAACTGGCCCAGTTGCAGGTTCGAAGCAATCTTGAAGGACGCATGGTTCTGTCTTCTCTCGACGACCTTCCTGGCAGTCACGCTGCACGCGGAACCATGCTGGGTTACATCGTCGGCGATGGCCCTGCCAACGTGCGCGTCGTGCTGGATGAGCAGCACGTGTTGCTGGTGCGCAATCGCATAGAAAAAGTGGAGATACGGCTGGCAGATGAGCCTGCGAAGTCAATATCTGCACAAGTTGACCGTGAAGTACCTGGAGCTACGCGCAAGCTGCCCAACCCAGTTCTTGGAGATCGTCGTGGCGGCGATATTCTGGTCGATCCGTCCGACAAGGAAGCCATGCGCACGCTGGCTCCAGTATTTGTAGTCGATATAAATGTACCTGGCTACTCCCCCACAAGGATAGGTGGCCGCGCGTGGGTGCGATTTGACTTGGGCTATGAGCCGGCGGGCTGGCAGTTGCTAAGACGATTAAGGCAGCTCTTGCTACGCGATTTCAATCCTGTAGGCCAGTCCTGACGTCATGCGGGCATTGCTGAGTCCGTGGGCGGCATTTGAATCAAGGGAAAAATTTTCCGCGCACTGCTTGGATCCGCAATCCTGGCTTTCTTCTTTTTATGGATTGCGAGCTTGGCTGTGGCGGCCAGGTGTATCTGCCTACAAAAAATTTGCAGGCGAGGTCTTGGCGCAAGCACAGAACGGCGTGCGCCAAGAGCTGGTGATAAGCGGGCAAAAGCAATCCCAAGCGCTTTCCAGCCATGAAAAACTGAAAAACCCATCTGATGACCTTACGAAGACGTTTGTGCTCGCATGCAAGGCGTTGCAACGTACCCTGAAGATGACGCCCTATGCCTCGCAGATTGTTGCTGCGCGCATTATGCTGGATGGTCGCGTGGCAGAAGTGCCTACCGGTGAGGGAAAGACCATTGCGATTGCAATCGCAGCGGCTGTTGCCGCTCTCAAAAACATACCGGTGCATGTTGTAACGGCGAATGACTATCTTGCATCGCGAGATGCCAGGGAAATGACGCCGTTTTTTTCCATCCTTGGGCTTACTGTCGGCGCAGTCACCCAGCCTATGGACATAGCTGATCGCCGGAAGTCATGGGGGATGGACATCACTTATTGCAGCGCGAAGGAGCTCGTGTTCGATTACCTGCGCGAAGGCCTGTCGGGCACCACTGGTCTGTCTGACCTGGAGCGACGCGCCCGCCGCCTTTCAGGGGTTGAACGCGGCGAGCCACCCGTGCTGCGTGAGCTTTGTATGGCCATCGTGGATGAAATCGACACTGTATTGATAGACGAAGCAAGTGTTCCGCTCGTACTTTCCCGACGTGGTGCGGATTCACCAGAGCAAGAGTTTTTCGTCCAGGCTGCTGCTCAGGCAGCGCTGCTTCGCGAGGGGCATCACTTTACTTTAGGTACCGATAAGCAAGGTCCGTTACTGACCAGCGCTGGCCAGCAGCAGTTGCTGGCTTGGCCACTCAGCCCCCATGCTGTTTATAACCAGATTCGGCACCGCGAGGCTACTGTGATACTCGCGTTGACCGCCATGTACAAGCTTCATCGGGACGAAGACTATGTGGTGATAGATGGTCAAATCACCATCATTGATGAAACTACCGGTCGCGCTGCAAAGGGACGGGCCTGGTCGCGTGGCCTCCACCAACTGGTCGAAATAAAAGAAGATGTCGCGGCTACGGTTCGCAACGATACGGTTTCCCAAATTACCTATCAAAGATTCTTTCCGCGTTACAACCACCTTAGCGGTATGAGCGGAACAGTGCGGGGGTGTGCTTACGAGCTGGCCGCAATTTACGGCTTGTCGGTTGTGGTGGTTCCCCCACGCCTGCCTCGCCGTTGCCAGGAATCGAAACCCGTGGTCTATGCCAATTCCGATGAGCTTTGGTCTGCCGTGTTGGTGTCGGCACGTTCTGCCCGAAGCCGCCAGCAACCAGTGCTCATTGGAACGGCAACTGTGTCTGATTCAGAGCATCTTTCCAGGCTTTTCACTGCAGCGGGCTTGCCGCACGCAGTGCTGAACGCGCGGCAGGATGAGGCCGAAAGCAGGGTGATTGCAGCGGCCGGCCAACAAGGTCAAGTCACGATCGCAACAAGCATGGCCGGAAGAGGTACCGATATAAAGCTCGGCGCAGGAGTAGCTGAGCTCGGCGGGCTGCACGTCATTCTTTGCCAGCACAACGTGTCTGCCCGTATCGACCGGCAGTTCCTTGGCCGGGCCGCGCGACAAGGCGAACCCGGTAGCACGGAGATTTTGCTGTCAAAAGACTTCCCGCTGTTGCTTTCTTGGCTTACAAGTGTTACAAATACTTGTCCTGGAAAATATATTCAAGGCTATTTGCAAACGCTGGCGACAGTAGCTCAGTGGATGGCATCTAATCTCGCACGAAGGCGTCGCTTGAGACTGTTGCGGGCCGACATCGAGACAGAGCGCGAACTGCTTTTCAATCGCGAGAAGTTTTCATGAAAAGCGATGATAAATAAAACATCCGTATTTTGGTTTTGTTTAGTGCTCATACCGGTAGTGCATGCGGCTCAGCCACTGGGTTGCCTGATTGAGCCATTCAGGATCGCCGATGTTGGCAGTCCGGTCATTGGCGTTATTGAAAACGTTCTCGTAGAACGCGGTGATGTGGTATCCAAAGGCCAGGCGCTTGCAACTTTGAGGGCCGACGTCGAGCGCGCTGCGGTCGGGGTCGCATTGAACCGTGCACAAGCACTTGGCGACTACAACGCAGCAGTCAATAACGCAGAGCTGGCACGTCAAAAATATGCGCGCGCAAAGTTTCTTGCAGATCAACAATTTATCTCTGCCCAAGCGCTGGAGCAGGCCAACACAGAATCAGAAATTGCCGCCAACAGGCTGGCGCAAGCGCGTGAGCAGCGCGGCGTATTGGCTGGTGAACACGTGCTCGCGCAGGCTCAGCTAGCTTTGCGAACAGTTCGCAGCCCGACAAGTGGCGTTGTTGCAGACCGTTATCTTTCGTCTGGCGAGAGGGTGGAAGACAAACCCGTGTTCCGCGTAGCCGTTATAGATCCGCTTCGCGTGGAGGTGGTTTTACCAGCCAGCCTCTACGGCACTTTGCGAGCAGGCATGATGGTGAGCGTTACACCTGAATTTCCGAATGCGGGATCTCGTCAGGCGCGTGTTGTTCTGGCTGACAAGCTGATCGACGGTGCAAGCAATACCTTCAGGGTTCGTCTTGAGCTGCCGAATCCTGGGCTGACGATTCCTGCGGGCCTGCGGTGCAAAATTGACCTTGCTTCGGCGGTGCCCATTAATTCAACTGCAGCGCAGCTCAGTCCGGCCCCACAGCAGGTTACGCTGCCACGCACGCAGGCTGGACTTGCCTTGCGCCTTGACCCCTTTATGCCATTACGGAGCACGCCCAAGCCTTGACGGCCTGGCGAAAGATCTCAATGTGGTGGCCCTATAAATCGCAAAAAGCCGTACGGCGACACCTTCGCATGCGGCCGCTGGCCGAAGCGATGGAGCCGCGAATTCTGTATTCTGCCGACCTGTCTGGGGGCCTTCTTCTGGCTGCGGGTCAAACGCCTGTCGCGGAGCATCGAACGCTGGATGCGGGGGGGCAATACACCACTGCATCAGTTCGCGCCACAGCTAATCATGGGGACGCGCAAGTTGTCACCGCAGCCTATCTGGCCACACAACTGAGCTTTGAGGGTAACGTCGGGCAAGCTGACATTGCCGTCGACTTTGTTGCTCGTGGCAGCGGCTACGGTGTTGCGTTGTCTGGCGGCGCTGTGGAATTAACGCTTGAGCGCGACGGGCAAACCAGTACGGTGCAAATGGTTTTGGCAGGGAGCCACAGCGCGCCAGTTGCACGGCCTGAAGACTTGCTTGTCGCGCGCAGCAACTATCTGTTGGGAAACGACCCTTCAGGCTGGCT